>Ga0126307_10001122_pt1 | contig 17610 bp, 19 predicted proteins | sample Plot28_FD_89955 | JGI IMG/M metagenome (GOLD analysis project Ga0126307, IMG submission 89955) | Serpentine soil microbial communities from UC McLaughlin Reserve, CA, USA - Plot28 | ecosystem: Environmental > Terrestrial > Soil > Grasslands | place: USA: UC McLaughlin Reserve, Lake County... | reverse complement strand
GGCACCCGCACCGACGAGGACGACGGCGAGCGCGGCGTTGTCGTCGACGGCCAGGATGCCGGCGACGAGGAGGACGAGGCCGACGGCCGAGAGGACGGCGCCGGTCACGTCGAACGGACGCTCCGGCTCGGCGGGCAGCGGGTCCTCGATCCGCCGGGCGAGCACGGCGATGGCCCCCACGACGACCACCTGGAAGAGGAAGGCGGCCCGCCAGCTGATCGCCGTGGTGATGAGGCCGCCGATGAGCGGGCCGGTGGCGGCGCCCACGCCGGCCATGCCGTTGATCGCGCCGAAGGCCCGCGCCCGGGACGTGACGTCCCGGAACAGCATCGTGGTGAGGATGTACACCGGCGGGATGAGGAGGGCGGTCCCGATGCCCTCCAACAGGGAGTTCCCCACGATGAGGACGCCGAGCGTGGGCGCCACGGCGCTGATCAGGGCGCCGACGCCGTACACGACGAGGCCCACCGTCAGGCAGCGCTTGCGCCCCCACTTGTCGGCCAGCTTCCCCCCGGGGATCATCAGCGCGGCCATCACCAGCAGGAAGAGGGTGATCGCCGTCTGCACACCCTGGACCGTCGTGTTCAGGTCCTCGCTGATGTCCTTGATCATGACGTTCATGTTCGAGCCCGCGAAGCTGCAGATGAACTGGGCCAGCGCCAGGGGCACGAGCATCTGGCGCAACGCGGGGGACGGCCGTCCGCCGACCGGAGCCACCATCAACTCGCCGTGATGGGATGTCGCGCCGTGTCGACGGTGCGCTCGTCCAGCATGCGCAGACGGGCCCGGGCCCGGCCACGGATGCTCGCCCCCGCCACCGCCGAGACCTGCACGTCGGGTGAGTCGAGCTTGTCCTCGAGATCGGCGCGCTTGATCCGCAGTGCGGTGGGGTCCGCGACGCACCGGGCCAGGTAGGTCGGGTAGCTCTCTCCCGGGGATCGGGTCAGGCAGCGCACGAGCGCGACGACCCGGGGGTCGGGTACGAGGAGCTCGAGGTCACGGTCGGCGATCTGTCCCGTCTCGACGACGTCGTGCAGCAGGGCGGCGGCCGCCGCCGAACCATCGGCGTCGTCCTGCACCGCCGCCGCGACCCGACGGGCGTGCGCCAGCTGGAGACCTCCGAGCTTCGTGCGGATGTCGCCCAGGAGCTCGGCGGCCAGCCCGTCGGCGTCGACCTCCGCGTTGATCTCGGTCCCCGAAGCCATCGAGGACGGGGTGTACCACCGGGCTCCCGACGGGACATCACCCCGGGCGGATGACGCTTCGGAGGGCCGCTGACCGGATGATCCGAGGGACAGCCAATCGCGCTCCTGGAGGTAGAGGATGGTGGACATCGGTCCGGTCGACGTGTTGCTGGTGAAGTTCCCCGGCAACCGGTTCCGGGGGGAGATCGGCCCTGCGCTCGCCGATCTGGTCTCGCGGGACCTCGTACGCGTCATCGACCTGCTCTTCGTGTACCGGGACGTCGACGGCACCGTCGGCTCCCTCGAGCTCAGCGAGCTCGGTCCGGATCTGGAGCCGGCGTTCGTCGACATCGACGGGCAGGTGCCGGGCGGGGTGCTCGAACCCGAGGACGTCGACGAGATCGCCGCCTCCCTCGAGGCCGGGAGCTCGGTGGCCGCTCTGGTGGTCGAGAACACCTGGGCCATCCCCTTCGTGACGGCGATGCGCAACGCCGGCGCCGAGGTGATCGACCAGTCCCGGATCCCGTCGGACGTGGCCGCCGAGGTGCTCGAGCGGGCCACGGGCGCGGTCTGAGCGGGGAGGCGACCTCATGGGATTGCTTCGAGGAATGGCCCGGACGGCCGTGGTCGCCGGGACGGCGACGGCGGTGTCGAACCGCGTCTCCCGGCGGCAGGCCGCGCGGTGGGGCGCGGAGGACCCGAACGCCGGGTACGGCTACGCCCCCGCACCCCAGCAGGCAGCGGCACCCCCGCCGCCCGCTCCCCCGCCCGACGACTCCCTGACCGCCGAGCTGGAGCGGTTGGCGACCCTGCGGGATCGCGGGCTGTTGAGCGACGAGGAGTTCTCGGCGGCGAAGGCCCGGCTCATCAGCGGGTGACGCACGGAGCGCGAGCTCCAACGGACTCGGACCGGTGCCGGGGCAGCTGAGCTGCCCCGGCACCGGTCCGTCTGAGTGGAAGACCCGGGAGCGCGAGAGAGCGGAGCTCCTCGACGGGTCCCTTCCCCGCCGAGGAGCTCCGCTCCCGTGGGATCAGGCCCCGACCACCCGGGCCTTCAGGCGATCGAACTCGCTCTGGTCGATGGCGCCGTTGGAGCGCAGGTCGGCCAACCGCTCGAGCTCGATGGTGGGGCTCGCCGCGGTGCCGGCTGCCTCTTGGATGTAGGCCCGCTGGGAGGCGTCGACGGCCGCCGCCTGCTCGGCGGCGTGCCGGCCCATCACCTTGCCGCGGGCGATGAGGTAGACGAACACCCCGAGGTAGGGCGTCAGGATCACGAACGCCACCCACAGGAACTTGGCGAATCCGCCGAGGTCGTCGCTCCTGAAGATGTCGGCGAACACGCTGATCACCAACCAGATCCAGATGAAGAACAAGGTGAACCAGATCATCGACCAGAGCACCTGGCCGACGCCCCATTCTGTTGCGAACACGTTCACTCCTTTGGTCGCGGCTCTCGCTCACGTGGGAGACACGTGCTCCCATGGCGAGGATGCGGCAGCCCCCGCGGCCCGTCGTCACCTTCGCGGGGTGATGCCACCTCGTGGACCGCTCCGGCACCGTGGCGACGGTGGGCAGCCACCCCGTGCCGCATGCCGAAGGACGGGTCGCCCGCGTGCGGGCGCGGGCCGAGGGCGCGCAGCGCCGACTGGTCGAAGCCCGGGCCACGGTCCCCGCCGTCGAGGTCGCGTTCGCGGCGACCCGTTCGGACACCTCCGTCGGCGGGAGCCTGCTGGCGTGCGCCGTCGCCTACCGCCTGTTCCTGTGGCTGCTCCCCACGTCGCTGCTCCTCACCGCCGGCCTGGGCTTCCTCTCCGCCGCCGAGCGCGAGGGTCCAGAACAGTTGGCGGAGGGCGCCGGCCTCTCGGCCTACGTGGTGTCGTCCGTCGGGGACGCGTCGGCGCAGGCCACGAGCGGCCGTTGGTTCCTGCTCGCCGTGGGGCTCATCGGGCTCTATTCGGCCGGGACGGGCGGGGCCAAGGCGGTCCGGGCCGTGCAGGCCCGGGCCTGGGGCGTCCCCGCCGGGCGGCCGCACAACCGCCTCGTGGCCTCGGTCGCCTTCTCCGCGGTCACCCTGGCCGCCGCCCTGGCCACCACGGCGGGGGCGTGGGTGGACCACGAGTCGGCAGGCCTCGGCGTCGCCCTGCGGGCCGCGCTCGTGACGGTGTACGGCCTCCTCTGGCTGGTGGCCTCGATGGCCCTGCCCCACGCGTCGGACGCCCGTTGGCGGGACCTCCTGCCGGGCGCCCTGCTGCTCGCCGCCGGCGCCCAGGCCATCCACCTCGTCACCGTCTTCTACCTGGCGGGCCGGATCGAGAAGGCCAGCGAGCTGTACGGCGCCCTGGGCGCGGCTTCGGCCGTCCTGCTCTGGCTCTACCTGATCGGGCGGCTCGTGGTCGGCTCGGCCGTCCTCAACGCCACCCTCTGGGACCGGCGGCACCCGGGTGGGACAACCACTCGGCGCGGGTGATGCCCGGGCTCCGGGCCCGCCGTACGTTCGCCTCCGTGCCTGTGGTGCGCAAAGCGACCAAGGCCGTTCGAACGGTGCCGGACGAGGAGCTCGTGGAGCTCCTCGGCACGCTCGGCGGGTCGCGGATGACCTACTCCTCCCGCGAGCTCCTGGGGGCGTCATGACCGAGGGATGGACCCCGGACAAGAGAGTGCTCTACGGCCTCGGCGCCATGGTGGCCCTCGAGCTGCTCGAGCGGGCCGTCGGGCTGCGCCACCGGGCCTCGCGCGCGGTGGCGATGCGCGTGTACGAGTTCGACCGGGCCAGCCGCCACGGGTCCCACCGAGCCGAGGTGATCATGTTCCTGGCCGGCCTGGGCGGGGCCCGGCGCCCGCGCTAACGGACGGCCGGGCGCCCAGATCCCCGCGCGTCAGTCGGCCAGCTCGCCGCCGTGGATGCAGAGCGCGTAGATCACGAGCACGTCCATGGCGATGATCAGGATCGACCACAGCGGGAACGCCGTGATGAACATGAGGTTGGCGAAGGCGCTCAGGCCGGCCAGGACCACGCCGACGGCCCGACCCCACACCTGACCCTTGAAGATGGCGATGCCGGCGGTGGCCACCAGCGAGCCGAGGATCAGGTGGATCCAGCCCCACGTGGTGTAGTCGAACGTGACCGCCAGCCGGTCGGTGCTGACGAGGTAGACGTCGTCGTTGAACAGGGCGACGAGCCCGGCGCTGGCCTGGAACACGCCGACGAGGAACAGGACGATGCCGGCGAAGATGGCCCAGCCGGTCCACCCGCTCCTCGGGGGCGCGCCGAAGGGTCCGGCTCTGGTGCCGTCCGGCACCGCGCGACCTGCTTGCTCAGAGGACACCTGGGACATCGCTCGCTCCTCTTCCGGGTTGGACGGACGTCCCGGCCCACGCGCCGAGAACGGTGCGTGGGCCGGGACGTCCTGCCCGGGATTCCACCGCACGGCGCCCCGCCCGACATCCCCCGAGGGGGATGATCCGCGGGCGGGATCCAGTCCGTACGGTGCCGCTCGTGGCGATGCACTGGAGACCGCCGGCAGACCGCTCGCAGATGCGGTGGACGTACCGCCAGGTCGGGCCGAGGCACGACCGCATCGGTCTCACCGACGCCGAGCTCCGCGCGTTGCTCGCGCTCGAGCAGTCGCTCCCCTCCTCCGGTCCGGACGGCCCCGAGTCGGCGCGCCGCCGCCTGCGGGCGCGGTTGCACCGCCTCGTCCTGGCGCTCGCACCGGTCGTCCGGCTGGCCCCGCTGCTCGCGCCCGTGGGCATCGCCGTGATGGTGGCGTTCGTCGCCACCTCGGTGGTCGTCAGCTTCGGCGGTGCCCTGTTGACGGCGTGCGGCATGGCCGCCCTCCTCGGGCGGCTCGCGGGCCGGCTCCGGACGCGAGCGGCGCGGCGAGCACCGGGTTGAGGCGCCTGCCGGCAATCACCCGTGGCGGGGGATCCCCGTCGCCGTGACCGGAACGACCATGCCCGGGTGGAACACGTCGCGGGCAACGGAGGCGGCGCCGGGACCGAGTCCTCGGAGCTGTCCCAGCTACGCGAAGAGCGCGACCGGCTCCGCCACCACATCGACGTGATGGAGGACCGGCGGCGCCGAGGGGGCGTCATCCGCCGGACCGCGGTCACGCTGCTCGTCGTCCTGTCCGTGGTGTCGTTCGTGGCCGCCGGTGTGGGCGTGTTCGCCCGGCGCAACTTCCTCGACACGGATCGTTGGGTCCAGCGGGTCGGGCCCCTCAGCGAGGAGCCGGCGGTCGAGGACCGGCTGGGCGTGTACCTGACCGAGCAGCTCACGCTGCTCGTCGACGTCCGGGCGCTGTTCGAGGACGCGCTCCCCGAGCGGGGCCGGATCCTGGCCGTGCCCTTGGCCAACGCCGTCGAGGGGTTCGTCGGCGACCGCGTCGACACCTTCGTGCACTCGGACACGTTCGACCGCCTGTGGGAGGGGGCCAACCGGCGCGCGCACGCCGCCGCCGTCCGGGTGCTCGAGGGCGAGAGCCGTCTGGAGTCCACAGACGACGGCGACGTGGTGCTGAACCTGGTGCCGGTGATCGACGCCGCCCTGGCGGAGCTCAGCCAGGCCTCGCCGGAGATCCTGGGCCGCCAGGTCTCCATCCCCGAGGTGTCCGTCGACGACGTGCCCGCTGCTGCGATCAGCCGCATCGAGGACGCGCTCGGCGTGGACCTCTCCGAGGACTTCGGCCAGGTCGTCGTGTACCGGGAGTCCCAGCTGTCGGCCGCCCAGGACGCGCTCGACCTCTTCGACCGCGCCGTCACGGCGCTGCTGGTGCTCACCCCGGTCCTCGTCGCCCTGGCCCTGTGGCTCTCGCGCCGCCGGCGTCGCACGCTCCTCCAGCTGCTGGCCGGCGCCGCCATCGGCCTGGTCGTCCTGCGACGGGTCGTGTTCGCCCTCGAGGCGCAGGTCCTCGACCAGGTCCGGGTGCCGGCCAACGAACCCGTGGTGCGGTCGACGGCACGGGCCTTCATCGACCCGTTCATCGACGCGACCACCTGGCTCCTCGTGGGCATCCTCGCCATCGCGCTCGTCGCCGCGCTGTCGGCGCCGTACCCGTGGGCGGTCTCGCTCCGTCGGCGCGTGCGCGACGGAGCCCGCGCGACCGCGGTGGCGGTGGGGGCCGCCGGCTCGCGGACCCGGGACGAGCGCTCGCTCCTGTGGATGCAACAGCACCGCCAGCACCTGCAGCTCGGCGGCGTCGCGTTCGCCCTGGTGGTGCTGTGGTTCGCCGACCTCCCGTGGTGGGGTGTGCTCGTCCTGCTCGGGCTCGTCGCCGCCTACGAGGTGGGCGTCTCCCGACTCGAGCCACCACCCCCGCCGGTCGACGTGCGGCCCGAGGACCCGTCCGCCACGGTGGCGCAAGACCGGACGGGGCCGGTTCCCACCGGCTGAGCGCCCCTGGCCACCGGACATCACCCCATCCGGAGGATTCACCCCCCAGGGTGATGCCTCCGTCGTCGGGGGCGACGAGGATCGAGCCATGACCGGCGTTGAGCCCAAGCGCTGGCGAACCAGTGACGACCGCGCCTGAGCTGGCGCGGCCCCAGCACCTCGAGCCGCCTCGGCGCACGGCTCCGGTCGTCGGGTCCCGCATCCTCCCTGCGGCCGCCCCCGCGACGGCCGTGCTCCGGCCGACGCTCGTGCAGCGGCTGGACGCCGCCGCGACCAGCAAGAAGCTGACCCTGGTCATCGCCCCTCCGGGCTACGGCAAGACCGTCCTCTTGGCGCAGTGGGTGGCGACCCGCCCCGGACGGCCGGTCGCGTGGGTCACCGCGGAGGCCACGGACGACGCCGATCGCTTCGCGCGGCACCTGTGCGCGGCCCTGGCCAGGGTCGACGGCCGTTCTCGGGCCGCCCTCCTGGAGCGTGTCGACGGGAGCGGGCGGCGACTGGGTCCGGGCTTCACCGCCGCCCTGCACGACGACGCCGGGGCGATGCCCCCCACGGTGGTGGTGCTCGACGACTTCCACACGATCGCCAACGGCCCGTTGCTGGCCGACGTGGGCGTCCTCATCGAGCACGCGCCGGCGAACCTGCACTTCGTCCTGGCGACGCGAATGGACCCGCCGCTCCCCTGCCACCGCCTCCGCCTGGAGGACGAGCTGGCCGAGATCCGCCAGCAGGACCTGCTCTTCCGGATGGACGACAGCCGTGAGCTGGTCGCCCTCATCGCCCACCGCCGACTCTCCGACAGCCAGCTGGAGCGGCTGCTCCGCCGCACGGAGGGGTGGTGTGCCGGCATCAAGCTCGCCGCCCTGTCGCTCCGGCAGGAGCGGGACGTGGACGGGTTCATCGCCGCCTTCGCCGGCGACGACCGGCACGTCGCCGAGTACCTGACGGAGCACGTCATCCGGCACCAGCCGGCCCACGTCCGCAGCTTCCTGCTCCAGACGTCGGTCCTCCGCCGTCTGAGCGCCGATCTGTGCGACGCCGTCACGGGGCGGCAGGACGGGCAGGAGGTGCTCGACCACCTCGATCGGAGCTCTCTGTTCGTCAGCCGCCTCGATGACCGTCGGGAGTGGTTCCGCTACCACCCGCTGTTCCGGACCCTGCTACGCCAGCACCTCCTCGAGGAGGGGACCACCGACGACCGCGTGCTGCTCCAGCGGGCGGCCGACTGGCACCTGGCGCGCGACGAGCTCGAACCGGGGGTCGAGTACCTCTCCAAGGCGGGAGCCACGTCGAGGGTGCTCCAGGTGGCGCGCACTGAGGGCTACGCGATGGTCGCGAGGGGCCAGCTCGCCACCGTGGTGGGCTGGGTCGACGCCGTGGCCGCCGACGGCGGGGACGACGTCGTCCTCCTCCGGGCCGGCCTGCACGCGCTGGCCGGGGACACGCTGCTCGCCGGGGCGCTCCTCGACGAGCTCGTGGCCCGCCGTGAGGTCACCCCCGGCATGCGGCTCGTGGCCGACTTCATCCGCACGTGGTCCGTGCACGACGAGCCGTCGCCCGAGCAGACCGTCGCCGCTGCCGGCCGTGTTCTGAGCGGCCTCTCGACCGCTCCGCCGGAGCTGCCCGACGTCCTCGGGGCCACCACGATCGACGGGATCCGCCGAGTGACCCTGCTCAACGGGGGGGCGGCGGCCGCGTACCTCGGCCGGACGGGACAGGCCCGGCGCTGGGCCCGTGCCGCCTCCGCCGTCGTGCCGGACCACGCCGCGTCCGACGTCTACGCGGCCGCCCTGGAAGCGCTCCTCGACGCCTGGGGCGGACGTCTCCGAGCGGCGCATCAGCGCGGGACCCTGGCCGTGGCCCTCGCCGCCCAGTCGGGTCTCCCTGCCCACCCCGAGATCGTCCTGGCCCAGCTCGCGCTGGCCACCGTCGCCCGCGAGCAGGACCGGCTCGACGAGGCCGCGCGGCGCCTCGACGAGGCCGCCGTGCTGCTCGAGCGGGGCGCTCCGTGTGCCCTCCTCGGCGTGCACGCCGCCGAGACGGCACTGCTGGCACTGGCCCGGTGCGATCCCGATGCGGGGCTCGAGGCGCTGCTGGGGCACCGAGCGAGGAGGGCGACGCCGCCTCCCGCCGTCGCCGCTCGGCTCGCCGCCGCCGAAGCTCGCGTGCTCGCATCGACCGGTGACCTGGCCAGCAGCGCGCAGGCCCTCGAGCGGGCCCCCCTGGTGACCCCCGAGGTGGCCGGCGTCGCCATCCGGATCGCAATCGAGCAGGACGACCTCCGTCGCGCCTCGAGCATCCTCGACAGTTGGCCCGGTGTCGCCGAGCCCGGCCCCGCCCTCCAGCGGACGCTGTGGCTCTGCATCGTCGAGGACCTGGACGGCCGCGATGAGGCGGCGCAGCAGCGCATGCCACCGCTGGTGGCTGCCGCCCAGGAGGAGGGCCATGTCCGCCTGTTCGTCGACGCCGGCCACCACGCGCTGCGCCTCGTACGCACCCTGTACCACGGTGCCCCCAGCCCCTACCTCCGCCGGCTGGTCGACTCCCCGATCCCACCGCCCCTCCCCGACTCCCGCCCGGTCCCGTCCCTGGTCGAGCAGTTCAGCAACCGGGAGCGCGCCGTCCTCCGGTACCTCCCGAGCCGGCTCAGCAACGCCGAGATCGCGACGCAGCTGCGCATCTCGATCAACACGGTGAAGACGCACCTGAAGCACATCTACCGCAAGCTCGGCGTCGACGGCCGGCGGGACGCCATCACCGCAGCGGAGCGACTCCACCTCCTATGACCCGGGTCGACCCGGACAGCCTCGGCTCGGGGGTGACCCCGTCCTTCGCCGTCGTCCGTCCCCGCCTGGTGCGAACCCTGGAGGCTGCAGCCGACGAGCGGGTGACGCTCGTGGTGGGCCCCGCCGGGTACGGCAAGTCCGTCCTGCTCCGGCAGTGGCTGGCGTCGACGAGCCGGGACCGGGTGGGCTGGCTGGGGCTCGACGCCCGGGACGACGACGGCGAGCGGCTGGCCCGCCGCCTGGTCGCGGCCCTCGCCGCCATCGAGCCTGGCATCGGCGAGGTCGCGCTGGAGCACGCCGTCCAGGGGGGCCGGATGATGGGTGACCAGTTCGTGGCCCGCCTGCTCGAGGAGCTCGACCGTGCGCCTCCCGGCCTCCTGGTGATCGACGAGGCCGACGCCTTGAGCAAGCCCCGGCTGCTCCTCGAGCTCCGGGCCCTCCTCGAACACGCGCCGCCGTCGCTCACGTTCCTGGTCGGGAGCAGGCAATGCCCGCTGCTCCTGCCCGAGCCCCTCGCCGGGAGCCGGCAGCTCGGCCCCGGGGACCTCGCCTTCACGACCGACGAGGCGGCCCTGCTGTTCCGACACGTGACGGGGCGGGACTTCGACCGGGCGCAGATCCAGGACGTGGTGGCCAGGTCCGAGGGCTGGCCCGTCGGCCTCCACCTCGCCGCGCTGGCGGTGCGGGACCACCCCGACGCCGAGGGCTTCCTCGACCGCTTCGGCGGTGATGATCAGTTCGTCGGCGCCTACCTCACCGCCGAGGTCCTCGCCCGGCAACCGTCACCGATCCGTCGGTTCCTCCTGCTCACCTCCGTGCTCCGGCGGTTGTCAGCGCCCCTGTGCGACGCCGTGACCGGCGACGACGACGGTGCCGCGATGCTCGAGCTGGCGGAGCGGAGGTCCCTCTTCCTCACGCCCGGGTCCGAGGACGGCACCCGGTTCCGCTACCACCGCCTGTTCCGTGAGCTGCTGCGGTTGGAGCTCCGCGCCGAGCACCCCGGTCGGGAGCGGGAGCTGCTGTGCCGCGCGGGGGCGTGGCACCTGGAGGACGGCGACGCCGCCGCGGCGGTCGAGTACTTCATCGAGGCCGAGGACTGGGACCTCGTGCTCGACGTCGTCGCCGGCCACGGACGGGCCTTCTTCGAGCAGGGACGGAGCGCCGCCGTCCTCCGCTGGCTCGAGGCCGTCCCCAGCGCCGTCAGGGCGGCACGCCCGCTGGTCCAGCTGCAGGAGGCGGTCGTCAACACCATGGCGGGCACCACCCTCGTGGCCGCCGAGGTCCTGGAGCGCCTCGCCCACCGCCCGGTGCCGGCGGGGTACCTCGTGGCCGCCGACGGCATCCGGACCACCTGGGTCCAGTGGCAGGCCGCCCCCGCCGCTGTCATCGCCGCCGCCGATCGGGTGCTGCACGCGCTGGAGACGACGCCCGCCGCCGACATCCCCGACGTCCTCGGCGTCACCTCGGCCGAGAGCCTCCGCGTGGTCGCCCTGATCAGCCGGAGCCGGGCGCAGTGGTACCGCGGCGAGACCCAGCCGGCCCGCGAGACGCTCTCGAGCCTCCTCGAGGAGGACGTGCCGTTCGCGCCCTGGTGCCTCAGCGCCCTCGGGTCACTGGCCCTGCTCGACGCCTGGGACGGCCGGCTGCACGCGGCGCACGAGTCCGCGGCCCGTGCCCTGGTCCTGGCCTCGCGCACCGGGCTCCTCGGGCACCAGTCCGTCGTCGACACCAACCTGGCGATGGCCCACGTGCTCCGCGAGCGGAACCTGCTGGCCGGGGCCGAGCTGGCGCTCGATCGGGCGCTGGGTCCCGCCGCCAGGACGCAGCGGTCGGTCGCCCTCGCCCTCCACGCGCTCGAGGGGGCGCTCCTGGACCTCGCCCGTCACGACCCGCGATCCGGGCTCCGGCGCATCGCCGAGTTCCTGGCCTCGGGGCACGGACGGCCCCCGCTCGCCGTGCACGCCCGGCTGAAGGCGGCGGAGGCGCGCCTGTAGCTGGCGTGCGAGGACCTCCTCGCCGCCGAGCAGCTGGTGGGCGACCCTGAGCCGAGGTCGGCCGAGCAGGCGGCGGTGGCCGTGCAGCTGGCCGTGGCCCGGCATGACCTCGCCCGCGCCACGGAGGTCCTCACGGCGTGGCCGGACGGCGGCGACCTCCGGTCGTCGCTCGAGCGGGGCCTGTGGACCGCCGTCGTGGACGATGCCGGCGGGGACCGCCAGGCCGCCCGTCGCCGCTTCGGCGCCCTCGTGGCGCTGGCCGAGACCGAGGGCCACGTCCGGGTGTTCCTGGACGCCGGCCCGGCCCCGCTGCGGCTCCTCCGCTCGCTCCCGCCCTCGCAGGGCGCGGACCGGCTCCGGTCGCTCCTGACGGCCGAGACGGCGGGCCCCCGCCCGGCCGGGGCGGACCCCGACGACCCCCTCACCGGCCGGGAGCTGCTGGTCCTGTCATACCTGCCGAGCCGGCTGTCGAACGCCGACATCGCGTCCGAGCTCTACGTCTCGCTGAACACCGTCAAGACGCACCTGCGGAACATCTACCGGCGCCTGGGGGTGAACGGCCGGCAGGAGGCGGTCAAGCGGGCGACGGAGCTCGGCCTGGTCTGACCGGTCCCGACGCCCGGAATCACCCCGGACGAATGAGGCGGGCACACCCCCGCCGTCGGATGATCGCGGCATGGTCTCCGGCGGCTCCTCCTGGCCGACGTGGACCACGCCTCGGTGAGCACGTACGAGATCGTGGTGCAGGGCAGGGTGCGCGGCGCCCTGTCCCGGGCCTTCGACGGCTTCGACGTGGTCCCGGGGTACGAAGGCACGACGCACCTCCGGGGTGTCGTGGCCGATCAGCGCGAGTTGCACACCGTGCTCCGGCGGATCTCGAGCTGCAACCTCCAGCTGACCAGCGTGCAGCGGATCGACGACACCCTCGACGAGGGAGGATCCCGGGATCCGGGCGGATGACGCCGGGCGCTCGGTCGTGAGCGGAGGCGGGGACGATGGCGAGCGCGCTCTACGAGATCGTCGTGCGGGGGCAGATCGGCGCCAGCGTCGTCGCCGCCCTCGAGGGCTTCGACGTCGTGGCCAGCAACGAGGGCGGGACCACGCTGCGCGGCCGTGTCGTGGACCAGTCCGGCCTCCACGGCGTCCTGAACCGGATCTCGGGCTTCGGTCTGGAGCTCACGTACGTCGTCCCCGTGGCCGAGGAGGCCGACGGGGATGGGGCTGACGTCGAGCTCCCCGAGGACGCCGGCGCCTGAACGAGCGGCAGGCCCCCCTCGGTTCGGCCAGACTGGGTGGGGAGGAGGCTCGGATCGCATGACCGCGATCGACCACGAGCGGGAGCTCGGCCTTCGGGCCGATGGCCCCACCGCGGCCGCCCCCGTGCCTCCCCCCGGCGATCCGCAGGCGGTCCGGCTGCGACGCACCTGGCTCCCCCCGTGGGGTCGCCTCGGCGCGGCGGTCGTGGGTGTCGGTGCGCTCTACGCCGTGGGAGCGCTCCTGCCCTTCTGGTTCCTCTCCTCACCGGACGCGGGCGCGGCGTTCTTCCCGTCAGCCGGCGTGACGCTGGCCGCCCTCGCCCTCACCCCTCGCCGCACGTGGCCCTTCTTCCTGGCCGCCGTCGCCGTCGCCGAGGTGGCCGTCGACCTGACCCATGGCCAGACGGTCCCCATGGCGCTCGGGTTCGCTGCCGCCAACGTGATCGAGCCCCTGCTCGGCGCCGCCACCGCCCGCGGCCTGGCGCCCCGGGTTCGATCCCTGCGGGGCCGGCTGCTGCTCTTCGTCTCCTGCGCCGTCCTGCTCGGCCCCATGGTGGGCGGCGCCATTGGAGGCCTCGTGGCGGCGGCGTGGGGCAGCGGCGCCGCCTGGGCCCCCATCGCCGGGCGGTGGTGGCTGGGAGACGCCATCGGGGTCCTGGTCGTCGCCACCCCCGTCGTCGCGTGGGTGCACCCACCCCGCTACGGGCCTCGGCAACGCCCCCTGCAGATCGCGGTGACGACCGCACTGGCGACGGCGGTGGTCCTCATCCCGGCGCTGGCGTGGCACCACCCGCTGGTGTACGCCGTGCTCCCCGTCCTCATGTGGGGGGCGGTCCGGGGTGGCGTGCGCACGATCAGCATCGCCGGCCTGGGGGTGGCCTTCGCCGTCGACTGGGCGGCGGTGACGGGGCGGGCGTCCCAGCTGGTCGGTGACGGGACGCCCCTCGACCAGCTCGTCCAGGTCCAGCTCTTCCTGGCCGTCACCCTGCTGGCCGCCCTCGTGCTCGCCGTCGAGGTGGTCGAGCGACGGCGGGCGGAGGCAGAGCTGCTGGCCGCCGAGGAGCAGCACCACCGGGCCGAGCGCAACGCCATCCTCGCCGCCGCGACCGAGCGCCAGCGGATGGCGGGCGACATCCACGACACGATCGGGCACGCGCTCAACGTGATCCTGCTCCAGGCGGGGGCCGCCCGGCGGTCGGTGGACGGCGACATCGAGCTCACCGGCGAGCTGCTCGAGTCGATCGAGGCGACCGGGCGGTCCGCGTTCCGTGACCTCGACGTCGCCCTCGGGCTCATCGAGCGGCCGTCCCTGCCGAGGCCGGGCCCGGGCCTCGACGCGGTGCCGCAGCTCATCGACACGTTGCGCCAGGCCGGGCTGCGCGTGGAGCTGGACATCGACGAGGGCCCCGAACCGCTGCCGACGATCGTCGACCGCTCCGCCTACCGGGTGGTGCAGGAAGCCCTCACGAACGTCACCAAGCACGCGCCGGAGGCGCGCGCCGCGGTCCGGATCCACCGGGAGGCGAGGTGGCTCGTCGTCGCCGTCGCCGATGACGGGCGACCGGCGTCAGTTCCCGTTCCGACGCCCGGCCCAGGACGGGGGCTCATCGGGCTCCGGGAGCGGGTGGCGGTGCTCGGGGGCCAGCTGGACAGCGGTCCCGCGCTCGGCGGTGGGTTCCGGGTGCGGGCCACCTTCCCGGTCGCCGCGGATGGGCCGTGAGCGCCGCCACCCGCGTGTTGATCGCCGACGACGACGTGCCCACCCGCGTCGGCTTGCAGGCCATCCTGCGGGCCGAGGACGACATGGAGGTCGTGGGCGAGGCGGCGAGCGGTCTCGAGGCGCTGGCGCTGTCCGAGATCCGGCGGCCCGACGTCGTGCTGATGGACGTGCACCTGCCCGACCTCGACGGCATCGAGGCCACCACCCGTCTGGTGTCGGGCGAGGGTCCGACCCCCCGGGTCATCATGCTGACGACGTTCGAGGTGAGCGAGTATGTCTACCGGTCCATCCAGGCCGGGGCCAGCGGCTTCCTGCTCAAGCGGACGCGGGCCGAGGAGCTCGTCGCCGCCATCAGGGCGGTGGCGTCGGGCGAGGCGCTGCCGGTGCCGGCGCTGACCTCGTCGCTCATCGGGCACTTCGCCCCTGCGGCCGAGCCGCCGCCGGACGGGCCGACCCTGCGGGAGGAGCTCACCGAGCGCGAGCTGGCGGTGCTCGAGCTCGTGGCCCGAGGGCTCTCCAACCGGGAGATCGCGGCAGCGTTGACCGTCTCGCACGAGACGGTCAAGAGCCACGTCAAGCGCACCTACGCCAAGATCGGCGCACGCGATCGGGCCCAGGCGGTCATCCGCGCCTACGAGGCCGGCCTCGTGGTGCCGAGCCGCCGTGACGGGAGCCCGCTAGCTCCCTGACCGGGCTTCCCGGGGACGGGCGACGGGCTGCAGGACGAACTCCAGCACGGCGCCCACGACGGAGATGATCAGCGCGGCGAGGACGGCGGTGCCGAGGCCGTCGATGTCGAACGAGTCCATGAGCCAGTCCGTCACGAGCAGCATCGAGGCGTTGATCACGATGGCGAACAAGCCGAGCGTCACCAGGATCAGCGGCAGGGTCAGCAGCCGCACGATGGTGCCGAGGATCACGTTGACCGTGGCGAACACGGCGGCGATGAGGAGGTAGGTCCCGGCTCCGCCGTCGACCCGGACGCCGCTGAGCAAGGCCGTGGTGGCCCAGACGGCCAGGGCCAGGCACGCCCACTTCACCAGCAACGCCCGCAGCACGGGGTCCATCATCCGACTGCGGGCCGCCGGCGGCTTCACCCCCGGCGGGTGAGGCGAGGGGGGCGTGGTGCTCCTGCGCCGTTCACCCCGCCGGGGTGAGGCGTCCGACCGCGGTCCGGTCGACCATCAGAAGAAGCACCGACCCCGCCTCCCGAGGAGAAGCACATGGCGACCTTGACCGTCTGGAAGTTCGACACCCCCGATGGCGCCGAACGGGCGACAGAGACCTTGGCGAGCCTCCAGAAGCAGGAGCTGATCAAGGTCCACGACGCCGCCGTGGTCTCGTGGGCGGCGGGCAAGAAGAAGCCGAAGACCCGGCAGCTGTCCGGTCTCGCGGGGGCCGGCGCCCTCGGTGGCGCGTTCTGGGGGCTGCTCTTCGGCCTCCTGTTCTTCGTCCCCCTGCTCGGCATGGCCGTCGGGGCGGCGATGGGCGCCCTGACCGGATCCATGACCGACGTGGGGATCGACGACGACTTCATCTCTACGGTCCGCCAGCGCGTCACACCGGGCACGTCGGCCCTGTTCGTGATGACCTCCGACGCCGTGCAGGACCGGGTGCAGGAGGCGTTCGAGGGGCAGAAGATGGAGCTCATCGCGACGAACCTCACCTCGGAGGAGGAGTCCCGCCTCCGCGAGGTCTTCGCCGAGGACTGAGCCTCCGGGAGGTCGACGCCTCCCCCTGCGGGTCCCCGCCGGACGGTCTACGTCCGGTCGGGGACCCGCAGGGGCGCGTCAGGGGCCTCGTCCAGCCGGCGGTCGAGGTTGATGGCGGCGTTGATCAGGGACAGGTGGGTGAACGCCTGGGGGAAGTTCCCGAGCTGCTCCCCGGTCTGGCCGATCTCCTCCGCGAACAGGCCGACGTGGTTGGCGTACGTCAACATCTTCTCGAAGGCGAGCCGGGCCTGCTCGAGGCGCCCTGAGCGGGCGAGGGCGTCGACGTACCAGAAGGTGCAGATGGAGAACGTCCCCTCCGTGCCGACCAGGCCGTCCGGTGAAGCGGAGGGGTCGTAGCGGTACACGAGGCTGTCGGACACCAGCTCCTGGTCCATGGCATCGAGGGTTGACAGCCACATCGGGTCCGACGGCACGACGAAGCCCACGAGCGGCATCAAGAGGTTGGATGCGTCGAGGACGTCGGTGTCGTAGTGCTGGACGAAGGCGCGGCGTTCCTCGCTCCACCCCTTGTCCATGATCTGCTCGTAGATCCGGTCCCGCGCCTCCGTCCAGCGGACCAGATCGGCCGGCCGGCCGTGGTCACGCGCCAGTCGCACCATCCGGTCGAACGCCACCCAGGACATGAGGCGCCCGTACGTGAAGTGCTGGCGGCCCCCTCGCGTCTCCCAGACGCCCTCGTCCGGCTGGTCCCAGTTGTCGCACAGCCAGTCGAGCACCTCGCGCAGAGCGACCCAGCCCGGGTGCCCGACGGTGATCCCATGGCGGTCGGCCAGCCAGACCGAGTCCATGGCCTCGCCGTAGATGTCGAGCTGGAGCTGGTCCGAGGCGCCGTTGCCGATCCGCACCGGCGCCGACCCGCGATAGCCCTCGAGGTGATCGAGGAGCTCCTCCTCGAGATCGGACGAGCCGTCCACGCGGTACATGATCTTGAGTGGCCCGGACTCCTTGCCCACCTGGTCCTGGACCCGGTCGCCGAGCCACCGCATGAAGTCCTCGGCCTCCTCCGTGAAGCCGAGCCCGAGCAGGGCGTGGACCGAGAACGAGCCGTCCCGCACCCACGTGTACCGGTAGTCCCAGTTGCGCTCGCCGCCGACCTGCTCGGGGAGGCCCGCTGTGGGCGCGGCCACGAAGGCCCCGCTCGGTCGGTAGGTCATGAGCTTGAGGGTGATCGCCGATCGGTTCACCGCCTCCCGCCACCGCCCGCGGTAGGTCGAGGTGGTGAGCCACGCGCGCCAGAAGCGCCCGGTGTCGACGATGGCGCCCAGGAGCTCCTCCCGCGACGGCCGCCGGGGCGGCCCACCGGCGGCCGACTCGAGCACGACGCCGGCGACGTCGCCGGCCCGGAGGGTCACCTCGGCCCGGACGTCGTCGCCGTGCCGCTCGAGCGGGATCCCGGAGTGGAGGGTCAGCTCGAGTCCCGCTCCGGTGAACGTGGCACCGTCCTGGCTGAGCTCGACCTCGTGGCCCTGGCGGCCGTAGTCGAACCGGGGCTCGCACTCGAGCATGAACCGCATCTCCCCGCGTACCGTGCGGACGACGCGGATC
>Ga0126307_10001121_pt1 | contig 17613 bp, 10 predicted proteins | sample Plot28_FD_89955 | JGI IMG/M metagenome (GOLD analysis project Ga0126307, IMG submission 89955) | Serpentine soil microbial communities from UC McLaughlin Reserve, CA, USA - Plot28 | ecosystem: Environmental > Terrestrial > Soil > Grasslands | place: USA: UC McLaughlin Reserve, Lake County... | reverse complement strand
GCCGCAGAGGTGCTTGCGCTTTCCTGCGGACATATCGGGGGCGAAGGTCTCGACGACACTGCATTTATTCACCTGTTCGAAGACGCGGACAAAGTTGCAATCGACGCCCCGTTCGGCTGGCCGGAACCGTTCATCCGCGCAGTCAGCGCACCGGCGGGAGAATGGCCGCTAGCCCCTGGTGAACCACGTGCCGCACTGGAGCGCCGTACCACCGATCTCCTTGTACGGGATCTCACCCGGAAGACGCCGCTTTCGGTGACTACCGACAGGATCGCCTACTGCGCAATGCGTTGCGCCGCAATCCTTGATGTCATCGACAGTGCCAGGGACGGTTCCGGCGTGGCAGTCGAAACGTATCCCGATGCTGCGTTGCGTTGTTGGTTCCCAGGACTTTTCACCGGAGTCCTTCAGTCGTACAAGACCAAGAACAACGTTGCGCCCCGCGCCCCTCGGTGTAGGCGGCTCGAATGCGGAGCGGATCCAAATGCTCATCGACCAGCACCGCAATGAACCGGGCCAGACGCTCGGCCGGCAACCAGTCATCCAGTAACGGCGGCAACAACGATCCCTGATCCGGGGCGAATACGCGGAACGCCTTGTCCACTGGGCGGCTTCGGCTTCGCGAAATGTGAGTCTTCCCGGTGTCCAAGTCCTACCTCGAACAATCCGCGATCACCGAGTTCATCAGCCACCTATCATGCCCCGCGCCCGGCCCTGAGCCGATCACCCCGCCCGGCGTGTTGCCTATCCAGGCTCCGCCAGCCTGCTGTTGCTCCCGTCCTCCACGCCCAACGGCGAGGGATCGCCGACAGCGAGACCGAGCGCCGAGAAGCGAAAGCGCGAAAAGATGTGACGCTCAACAGCGTTGACAAGCTCCGCAACACCGCCACCTCGCCTCGGCCTGGGAGCACCGCGCGCGACGCCATCGACGTCATCGACGGGCGCGCACAGCGGTCACGTCGATCGCGTTGCACAAGACCGTGGTTGGCGAGCTTAACCGACGGATGTTGATGAGATATTGCTGAAAAAAGAAACCTTTCGCCAGCGCCGGCCTAGCGGCAGGGCCGACAAGGGTGCAGGCGGCCGGAATCTGATCCTGCCGCCCGGACACGACGACCAATCCGTACCTGACGGCTACATCCCGCTCCGCTGCGACACCTGCCGGGGCTACGCGCTGGTGCGCTCCGTGCTGGCCAGCGGCAGCGACGACGACATCGCCAAGGCCGTGATCTACTCCAAGCGGATGAAGCTCTACCTGCTTTCGGCGGCGGCCGACACGCCATCCACGAAATTCCTCGACGCCGGCGACACCGTGTTCGACTCGACCATCCCCTACGACACGCAGTTCTTCGAGTCAGTGACGCGGCGCGGCCGCAGGCGTCAGCGGCCCGGTCATCAGATTTGGCGAGCACCGTACGACATCGTCGCGGGCCCCAGCCTCGGCCGTCGACGGAACATGGAAGCCGGCAGACTTTGGTCCAACAGGCCCGGGCTAATCGATTGCCACGGCGTCGACGATATCGAGGCGTGCCGCGCGAACGGCCGGAGGAATCGCCCCCAGCAACGTCAAAGCAAAGGCAGCGCAAGCGAATACGATGGCAAGCACGCTCGCGGCGTACACCACGTCGATGCTGAGCACATTCGTCAAGGCCGACGTGGTCAGGTACTGGTTGACCGCACCGAATGCCGCCCCGATCGCCGCGCCGACGATACCCATGCCCGCGGCCTCGGCAAGGACAGTGCGCAACACGAAGCGGCGCGAGGCACCGATCGCCCGTATCACGCCCAGTTCGCGGCGTCGCTGCAGCACGGACAACATCAGGGTGTTGAGCAGCGCGATGCTCGCGACGATCACAACGATCCACGCCATGCTGTCGACGAGCCCCGTGGTCGCCTTCATCCCCTTGCCGATGGCGGCCACTGCCTCGTCACCCGAGTACGCGAGGACGCCGCCGGGCAGCCGGTCCCGAATCATCGCCTCGACCGCAGCGTGATCCGCGCCGGGCGCCAGCTTGACGGCCAGGATGGTCGACCCGGGCCGGTCGAACCATTCGCGCAGCTGTGTCAGGCTCATCGAGACGACACCGCCGAATAGCGAGAAGTACGGCACCACTTCCAGTACGCGGACCCGCCGCTCGCCGGTGGGAGTTGGCAGAGCCAACTCGTCGCCGGGCGCGATTCCTAGGTCGCGGGCGATTTCGCGCGAGACAACCAGGCCGTCTCCTGCCAACATTTGTTGCAGGACTTGTGAATTCATGGCGCCGGTCGGCGGAGCGACCGTGCCGGGCGCCAGCCCCTGAATGACCACACGGTTGTCGCCGAGCGTTGCAAATGCCATCTGTGCGGGAACGACTTCGGCGACGCCCGGGATCGACGCGATCGAGGCCTGAGTGTCGGCCGGCAGGGTCGGAGCCGTCGGGAGCACGCCAGGAACCGATGAGCTGACGTAAAACGCGGCTTCGGCGAGCGAGGAGAAGCTGGCGTTCGTCGAATCGATCGCGTTGGTGTTGGCGCCGGTGCTCTGCACTGTGATCGACACCGCGATCATCACGGTCATCAGAGTGACCCACACGCGGCGAGGCGCCCGTTCGATCGTCGCCGCCGCCAGCGCGCCAGGCGAACCAAATACGCGCGCCACCGCCGATGCGGCGCGAACAATCGGGCCTGCGAAGGCGAAGCACACGGCGATATCACCAACGGCCGCAAGTCCGATGGCCGCGACCGAAAGCTTGCCCAGGTCGCTTGACGCGACGAACGCGGCCACGACGATGAAGAAGATGCCGACGATGCCGGCCACCACCCGTACCGCAAGCGGAACGGCATCGGCGGCCGACGTGCCGATTGGTGCCAGGGCTTCGACGGGCGCCACTTTGTACACCTGGCGGGCCGCCAAGGCCGCCGCGGCCACTGTCACGGCAATACATGCGGCGACGGCGACCGGGATCGCGTAGCCGGGCAGGATGTACTCGGTTCGCGTTTCGTAGCCCTGCAGCAGAGCCGAGGGAAGACCGCCGATTGACAGCCTGCCCATCAGGACACCCAGCGCCGATCCGACAATCCCGCCGAGAAGCCCGACGAGAGCGGCCTCCGCCAGCAGGTCGCGCACGATCTGCCATTTCTTGGCGCCGACGGCCCGAAGCAACGAGATCACCGGGCGGCGTTGCGTTATCGCCATGCTCATCGCGTTGAAGATCAGGAAGCCGGCGACGACGAGGGAGCACGACGCCACCGACAGCATCAGCGTGCTCATGATCGAGACGGCCCCACCGGTCTTCGCCGAACGGAAGGTCGGATCGGTCACGACGGCCCGTCCGCCGGCCGCCTCGGTGATATCGGCACGGACCGAAGCGAGATCGGCGTTCGGTGCAGCGACCACCAGCACCGAATCGATCATGCCGACGCGATTCAGCAGGCGTTGAAGCAACGGCAGTGGCCCGAGAATGAAGTTGCCGCCGTTGATCCGTTCCGCGTCGGCACCAGTGATCACGGCAGTGACCGTCACCTTCCCGTTGCCGACGGCAATGGAGTCACCCGCCGCATATCCCGTCTCCTCGCCCACCACGACGCTGTTGGGTTCAGTCGCCAAGAGGCCGATCTGATCCTCGACTGCCCGCTGCAGATCGCTCCGCATGGCAGTGATGCTCTCGTCTACGCCGAGCAGGACGATGCGCTCCGAAGGTGGTCCGACGGATGTTCGCAGCATTGGCACCGCGGCGGACACTCCCGGCACCTTCACGGCGTCCAGGCGGACGGCCTCGGGGAACCCGGTATCGGTGACGCCTGAGACTTCGAGGCTCGCATCGCCGCCAACTCCGGCGACGAAGCGGTCGGAGGATGCCGTGATGGAACCCGCGATGCCGAAGACCGCGACGAGCAGAGCCGCCGAAATCGCGACCACCGCAAGCGACATCACGGTGCGGCCCGGATGCCTGCGAAACTCGCGCATGTTGAACACACGCATGCGGTCGACGATCATCGCAACTCTCCCGCCAGCACGTCCGAGCCGATCCGGCCGTCCCTGAGCGTGATCACCCGATCCGTCGATGATGCGGCCTCGAGATTGTGCGTCACCATGACGACCGACCGTCCGTCCTGATGTGCGACGTTGGTGAGCAGCGCCATGATTGCCGCTCCGGTCGTCGTGTCGAGATTGCCCGTCGGTTCGTCGGCGAGAATCAGCGGCGGGTCCATCATCAGGGCACGGGCAACGGCGACCCGCTGCATCTGGCCGCCGGATAACTCCGACGGCCGGTGCTCCGCGCGTTCCGCGAGCCCGACCAATTCGAGCAGGTCCATCGCGCGCGACTTGACCTTTGACATCCGTGCGCCGTCGAGCAGCTTCGGCACGGCGATGTTCTCCCATGCCGTCATCGTGGGCAGGAGGTTGAAAAACTGGAAGACGAATCCCACACTATGCCTTCGAAATTCGGACTGTTGCCGGTCGTTGAGGTCGCCGACCTCACTGCCCTGAAACAGGATTGACCCGGAGTCCGGCCGATCCAGAGCACCCAGCAGGTGAAGCAGGGTGCTCTTGCCCGCGCCCGACGGACCGACGACGGAAACGAATTCCCCGCCAATCAGTTTCAAATCGATCGAGTCAAGCGCGCGGACCGTCTGGCCGCCGACCCGGTACGTCTTCGTGACGTGGGTCATCTCGAGCATCGGTCTACCTCTCATTTCCTTGATGATGCGACGCGCTCCTGCGCGCTCGCGGGTGATCATGCTGCACCGACTGGGCTCAATGCCGGCAGCGGTCCGCAGCGAATGTCGAATCGTTCACGCACAGTGTCGAGCGTCCGGCGCAGACGCTCGCGGTCGCGGCGGTGTATGAGCATGAACCGCGCCGTGGCCGCCATGCGGCGTGGACGTGGGTACCAGCGGTCCAAGTCGAGCCCGCAGTCGAGGAAGACCTTGGCCGGAACAGCGTCGTAGATCAAGCTGAGGTTGTGCTGCGCGAGCGAGAAGATCGTGTACGGGAAGGCCGCATTCGACGTCCTCCGTAGCGTCGCCATATCCAGCTCATACAGCGGGACTTCCTTGATTTTGCCCAGGAACAGCAGGTGCGTAAGGAAGTAAGCCGCGAAGGACGTCAAATGCAAAGTGGCGGAACGGTTCTGAACGGAGATCACTGACCCGCCCTCGGACACGTAAGGCTCGTAGGGGTGGTCGCCGCCGTCGAGGTAGCCGGTGCAGTTCACTATCCAGCTGCCGGGTTGGATGGCCTTGGTGGCACCACTGCGAAACACCAACTCGGTCGTGCCGTCGCAGTCGACGGCGTCGACGAGGTGGTCCATGATCACCTCGTTCAGGCCGGCGGCGATCGTCCGGTTCTCGGCTTCGGACAGGACTCCGATGAGGAAGTTCCCGGTCTCGGGGGTCAACCACGTGCCGTATTCGGCGCGAATCCACTTCGCGACGGCTGCCTCGTTGGTGCCATCGAAACGACGCGAGGTTTGCCGGGCGATACTGCTCACCAGCGAGCCCCGCCACCATCGCTGGGCTCCGGCAGGGTAGAACTTGTCGCGGCTTGCGAAGAACGTGCCCGAACCCGCCACGAGGTTCACCTCACGGCCCGGGTATTCCGTGATGAGTGCGTGCGCGGTATCCATCGCGGTCTTGCCGCCACCGATGACCCACACCGGCGCGTCGCTCGCCCGCATTTCACCGGTTCGCATGTCGCAGTAGTCCGGAGACACCGAGAGCACACGCGTGCTGGAGGTTTCGAGCGGATCGTTGGGTGTGACTCGAAGGCCGTAGGCCTTGATCAGTCGCTTTGCGTCGATCACCATGGGCCGCCCGTCCGACGATTTGCAGGTGACCCGCACGTTCCCGTCGGTCTCGTCATGGGACTCCAGGGCCCACCCCAAGTACTCCTCGACCTGCACTCGCTGCCTGATCACGTTGAGGCAGTGTTCGAAGTGGTCGAGCACTTCGGGCTTTGTCGCCAAGTACGACTGATCCTGGCCGAGAGTCCACCCGATGTTCCCGGCGGTGAAAAGGCCATGCGGCTGGTGCAATCGCACGTAGTCGTACGTGTCGACCCACATGCCGCCGACGCGCTCCCGGCGGTCGACCAGGATGACTTTCTGATCGCGAGATAGGTATTGGCTCGCGGCGAACAGGGCGTTGAACCCGGCGATTCCGGCTCCCACGATGCAGACGTCGCAGCGCTCGACCCGCGCGGACGTCTCGACTGACGCAGTACTCACTGCAACCTCCTGTGAAAACGTATGGGCCCTATGCGGCGCGTTCTTCTGGCGCCGCGTTCGTCAAGCGATCGAGGATCGTCTGGGCCAGTTGCTCGATCGACGGACCGACCGCCAAATCCAAAGCGTTCAAACGCAGCCCGAGCGCCCGCTCGAGGCTGGCCGCAATCTCAAGGCCCATGATGGAGTCCATCCCGACCTCATGCAGCGGCTGCGACAGCGCGAAGCTCGGCTCATCCATCTGCATGACGTTCGTGACGATCTTGACGAGCAGCGCCTGAATGTGGTCGCGACGGCCCTCCTCGGACAGACCCTTGAAGGCTTCGATCACCTCGGCGCCCGCTCCCGAGGAGCCCGGACCTGTGGCGTCGGCGAGCAACGTGATCCGTCGATCACCGGCCATCGGGACGAGAGACGCGGCGAATCGAGACCAGTCAGCCTCCACGACGGTGAGGCTTTCGACGTCACCGTGAATCACATCGCGCAACCCCAACAACGCGTCGTCGATGCTCATCGCGGTCAGTCCCATCTGCTCGAGGTACTTGGCGGTGTTGGCGTCCCTAGCCACGATTCCCGTCTCCCCGAGAACTCCCCACTGGATCACCGAGGCCGGCAGCCCCTGGCGACGGCGAAGCGTTGCCAGCGAGTTGAGTACGCAGTTGGCGGCGACGTAGTTCGCCTGTCCGCGGGTCCCGAACAACGACGAGATCGACGAGTACAGGACAAAGAAGTCGAGATCGCCGGTGAGCGAGTGAAGATTCCAGGCGCCCTGCGCCTTTGGCCCGAGGACGCGATCCAGCGAGGCGCGGTCCTGGTCGACCAGGCTGCGATCGTCGAGCACCGTTGCGCTGTGGATGATCCCGCGCAGTGGCGGCATCGTGGCGGCGATGTCGTCAAGGACCGTGGCCATGTCGGCTCGGCGCCCCACGTCCGCGGCGAAGGCCCGAACGGTCACACCGCGTGACTCCAGGTATCGAAGGGCATCGCGTGCCCCGGGCGCGTCGGCGCCTCGACGGCTCACCAGCGCAAGGTGTCGCGCCCCTTCGTCGACAAGCCACTTCGCCGTCTCCAAACCGAATCCGCCCAAGCCCCCGGTTACGAGGTACGTGGCGTCCGGACGGATTCGCCGCGGCGGGTCTACCCGCAACTGCAGCTCCGGGTCACGGATGGCCACGCACACCTTGCCGATGTGCTTGGCCCGAGCCATCAGCCGGAAGGCATCTTCGACGCGGCTGGCGCCGAACAGCGTGACCGGGACACTGCTCAAACGCTTTTCGTTCATCAAGTCGAGCAACTCGGTGATGATTTCGGCGATATATTCTGGCCGGCTCGCCACCAGGCGATCGGCGTCCACCGACGCGTAAAGCAGATTCTCGTTGAACGGGCGCAGGTTCAGCGGCGCGTCCTGCTCAAAGCTCATCTTTCCGATCTCGATGAAGCGTCCGAACGGCGCGAGGCACGCCAGGCTCTTCGTCATCAGTTCGCCGGGCGAGAAGTTGAGCACGACGTCGACGCCCCGCCCTTCTGTCCACGCCATCACGTCGTCGGCGAACGACACGTCACGCGAGGTGGTCACATGCGTTATGCCGAGCGAACGCAGGCGGTTTCGCTTCTCGTCCGAACCTGCGGTTCCGATGACCTCGGCACCGATCCACTTCGACAGCTCGATCGCCGCCAGGCCGACCCCGCCCGTGGCGCCGTGCACCAGCACGGTCTCACCCTTCTGCAGGCGCGCGATATTCACCAGGCCGTGATACGCGGTGACGAATGCCACCATGCTGGTGCTCGCCTCCAGGGAGACGGAGTCCGGCAATTCGAACACACGGTGTGACGGAACAATCACGTGAGACCTGAACCCATCGGTGCAGAGGCCGTAGACGCGGGCGCCGACCTCGAGCCCCGTGACATTGCTGCCGACACGGGAGATTCGACCGGCGACCTCCATCCCGACACCGCTTCCGGAGTAGGTGTCCTTCGTGATGCGCTCCGATATGAGGCCCATGGCCTTCAGGACGTCTTTGTAGTTCAGCGGAACGTACTCTGCCTCGATCTCAACGTCGTCGGCGCCGATAATCCCCCGTTCGCAGGACGTGAACGCGATGTCGTCCAACGATCCAGTGCTCTTGAGCTCGAGCGCGTACGCGGCGCCGGGAGAGAGCGCAAGCGTCTGCGATTCCTCCGGCTGTACGGCTTTGACCGCGGGCACCCGATCTACCCTGGCGCAGAACAGCTTTCCGTCGCGCAGCGCGATCTCCTGCTCGTCACCCACCCGGCTGAGGACTTGCAGCAGTTCGTTGGTGTCCTCGAACGGCCTGTCGATGTCCACGAGGGTGACGCCGAGATCGAAGCGCTCTGAGATAAGCGTTCGCGACACCCCGAGGAGCACAGCGCGATCGATCGCGGGATCATGAGCGTCCGCGTCGAGGATTTCCGCGCGTTGAGTGACAATGAAGTAGCGTGCCGGCTTACCCGGCGGCAACGACTTCACCGTGTTCAGCAGCTCCTCTGCGATGGCCGCCCCGTCCTCGACCGGACTCCGCGACTGGGCGGGTTCCGACGCCCACCGCAGATCGACCAGGCAGACGGGTTCGCTCTGCGCCGACAGCTCATCGAGGACTGGCTGAATATCGCCGTCCCGCAAGACCAGCCACGAGGCCGGTTCACTCGGAGTCTCTTCGAGCGGCACCCACGTGCGCGTGTACAAGCGGCGCTGGTGTTCGTCATGCCGCGGAATCCGCGGCAGGAACCGGCAAGTGAACCCGAAGACCTGGGCGATCACCCTACCGTCCTCGGTCATCAGCGTGATGTCCCCGGTCACCCCGTTCGCGTCGGCCCGAACGATCCGACCGTGGCTGTAGGCGACGGTTGACGATCCACCGATGAAGTGAATCCGATCTATTCCGACCGGGATCAGATCCTCGCGCGGTCCCTCGTCCACGGATGCGATCAGGCTTTGGAACGCACCGTCGAGTAGCACAGGATGAAGGTGATACCCCTGTGCATCAACGTCTTCGGGCAGCGCCAGACCGGCCAGCACCTCACCGAATTCGGCGGTGGACCGGCGCAGCGACCGGACAGCCTGGAACCGCGAACCGTAACGCAGGCCGCGTTTGGCGAGGGAGGCATAGAGCGCGTCGGGCGAAACATCGTCGGTCAGTCGTCGCCGAAGCGCTTCGATATCAACCTTTTCCGGGACGCGCCCGGCCGAGTACACCTTCGCCCGTGCGCACAGCACCGGGTCGTTGTCCTGGCTCTCACGATGAATCGAAACCACCGCGGAGTCGGGTGCTATCGTTGCGGCCACCCGTGCGGGGCTTTCGGCCTCGAGCGGCAGCGCGACCTTGAATTCGAGCTCCTCTATGGAGCAGGAGGGATTGCCGGTGAGCGCGTCGCGCGCCGCGACTGCGAGCTCGACATAACCCGCGCCGGGGAAGATAACCGCTCCCGCTACATGATGATCTTCGAGGAAGGGCAGCGACCCGAAGGACAGCTCCGAGATGAAGCGGCGGGGTGAGCTGGTCTCGACGTCGGAGATCATCGGGTGCCGCTGGTACGCCACGCGTCGCTGTTGGATGTGATCGCTCTCGTCCCAGAGGCTGGCCTGCTGCCACGGGTACTTTGGCAGCGCGGTGTAGGCACCGGGACCGAAGAACGCGTTCCAGTCGATCGCGGCACCGCCGGCATAGAGCGAACGCAGCGCGGAGTGCATCGTCTCGAGTTCTGGCGCGCCCCGGCGCAGGGACGCGATCCCGACGCCCTTGGCCCCGACCTCGCCGAGCACGTCGCGGATGGATGCCGAAAGCACCGGATGTGGTCCGATCTCGAGGAAGACGCGATGACCGTCGGAGATCGCGGCCTTCAGGGTATCGGCGAAAAGAACTGTGCCACGGACGTTTTGCCACCAGTACGATCCGTTGTGCCGATCGTCGACCATCCGCGTCCCGGTGGCCGTCGAGTACACGTCGAGCTCGGGCGGCGCCGCCTGCAACGGCTTGAGCGCGGCCAGCAACTCATCGTGGATTTCCGCCATCACCTCGCTGTGGTAGGGCACCTCCACCGTGAGGAAGCGGTTGAACCGTCCGGCCGCGGTGAGCTCTGCGGCGATCGCTTCCAGCGCCGCCGTGTCCCCGGCGAGGGTGACCGTGTTCGCGCTGTTCACCGCCGCGACGGACACCTGCGGGGCGAAGCGTTCAACGCACCCCTCGGCTTCCTCGGGGTTCAGCCCTACGGCGAGCATCGATCCTTTACCCGCGAGCAGCGCTTGCAGCCGGCTTCGTTGGTAGGCCACCAGCATGGTGTCGCGGAGACTGAGCGCGTTCGACGCGTATGCCGCTCCGAGCTCACCGACGCTGTGTCCCAGCACGCCGTCGGGATGCACGCCCCACGAGCGCCACAATCGGGTCAGCGCGATTTGCAGGACCGCGTTCGCCGGCTGCGCGACGTCGGTCCGGGCCATGCACGACGTCGACTCGTCGGCGAGCATCTCATCGAGGATCGACCAACCGCTCAGTTCGCGAAAGGCGTCGTCGCACTCCTCGACCGCTTCGCGGAAGACCTTCTCCGTCTCGTAGAGCTGGCGGCCCATGGCCCACCACTGGGGGCCCATACCGGTGTAGACGAACAGCAGCTTTGGCGCGTCCAGTGCGGGTTCGACAGCGGCAGCCGCTTCAGCGGAATACGTTGTCAGCGAATCGATCAACGGCCGTCGTTCAGCTGCCCGAAATGACGTCCTCAGGCGATGGTGGCTGCGATGAATCGCGGCGCTTCTGCAATAGGCGGCGAGGTCGACGTTGGGGTTCGACAGCGCCTCCGCATGCTTTGCGGCGAGCTCACGCAGCGCCTCTGGGCTGCGCGCGCTGACGAGGAGCAGAGGATCCGTCGCTGGCTCGAGGTGCGAAGCGGGCAGGTCGGGCAGTTCGTCGGTGGTTGCCGCATCCCAAGGCTCCGCGAGCACCACGTGCGCGTTGGTCCCTCCGTAACCGAAAGAGTTCACGCCGGCGATCCTGCGCCCGCCCAACCGCGGCAGCGCTTCGGTTTCCGTCGGGATCGCAAGCTTAAGCTCGTTGAGATCGATCGCGGGATTGACTGCCCTCAGGTGCAGGTGCGGCGGGACCATGCCGTGTTTGAGCGAGAGCGCCGCCTTGATGACGCCTGCCGCCCCCGCCGCGGCTTCGAGGTGTCCGATGTTGGTCTTGATGGAACCGATGCGGCACGGCTCGCCGACGCGGTCGGTCCCGACCACCGTCCCGATCGCGCGCGCCTCGATGGGGTCACCGACAGGGGTGCCCGTTCCATGGGCCTCGACGTAAGTCACCTGCGAGGGCTCGACGCCCGCTTGCGCGTACGCGGACCGCATCACCGCGATCTGCGCGTCGCCGTTGGGCACGGTGATTCCATTCGTCCGGCCGTCCGAGTTGGCCGCCGTGCCGAGAATGACTGCGTGCACGGTGTTGCCGTCGCGTCGGGCGGCCGACAGCGGCTTCAGCAATAGCACTGCCGCGCCCTCGGCGCGGACATAGCCGTCGGCAGTGTCGCTGAATGCCTGGCACCGCCCCGTTTTCGACAGGAAGCGGCCCTTGGCCATCGTGACTTGGGTCTGCGGTGAGAGCAGGACGTTCACCCCGCCGGCCAGCGCGGCGCCGCTTTCGTTCGCCCAGATGCTTTGGCAGGCTTGGTGAATCGCGACGAGGGACGACGAGCACGCCGTGTCCAGCGAGACGCTCGGCCCTCGCAGATCGAACACGTACGAGAGGCGATTGGACAGCATTGTCAGGGTGGCCGCTGTCGCCGAATGTGTCGTGATCCGATCGCGGTCTCGTAGATCTGACTTGAGGGACAGATGGTCCATCATGAAGCCGCCGATGAAGACTCCCGTCCGGGCTCCGGCGTGGTCGCTCGGGGGATCGCCGGAGTCTTCGAATGCCTCCCAGCTGCACTGCAGGAGCAGACGCTGCTGCGGATCGAGGATCGCCGCCTCGCGGGGCGGGATCCCGAAGAAAGTGTGGTCGAATGCGTTGGGATCGTCGGTGAGCATTCCGGCCTTCTGCACGTAGCTTCTACCCGGCGCCCGGCCAGTCGGGTCGAGGTATTTCTGTGGATCCCAACGGCTGCCGGGGATGTCGACGATGCTGTCGCGGCCCTCGAGCAGCGCCTCCCACAGCTCGTCCTGATCGGTGATACCGCCCGGCAGCCTGCACCCGATGCCGACGATCGCGATCGGTTCGCGGGGCGCCTGCGGATGCGCCGTGGATGACTCCCAATTCATGGGTGAAATGGTCGTGATCACGCTGCGCTCACGTAATCGCCAGGAAGACAGATTCCGCTCCTGGAGGGAAAGGGTTTCCTATCCGCACAGTAAGAATCAGCCCGAAGTTCAGACCAGACCGCCGCCAGCTTCACCATGTTCTCCTTATGCCCACCTGTTTGTTTCCCCTGAGAAACGGTGCTTCCGGTCGCTTCGGGAAAGGTTGGGCGGTTGTGAAATGCGCAGGTCACGCCACATCCTTGGCTGCGGAGCTGTCGCACGCGCCGTCAGCGACGCCGCGCTGTTACTCGCCTCCGACGAGGCGCAGTACCTCACCGGGGCTGCTCTGCCGATCGACGCAGAGGCAGTTGCGAAGTTCTGACGCGCGCCCAGGCACCGAAAGGCAAAAAGAGCCGGACCGTCGTAGTCGCCGCACTCGTCGGTGTGATCGTGTTGGCGGCTGCGGTTCTGTGGTTCACCGATGGATTCGGCCTCTGGACTCGCCCCGGCCCGATCGTCAAGCCGGTGAGCGCGACCGTGTTTTCACCCAGCGGTGCCCCGGACAATCCGCAGAACGCCGGCTTGGCGATCGACGGCAACCCAGACACGTCGTGGTCCACCGTCACCTATAAGGACCCCGTCCCGTTTCCGAATTTCATCGAGGGCGAGGGTCTGGTGCTGCACCTGTCCGAACCAACCGCGCTGAGCGCAGTCACTATCGACTTGTCCAGCACAGGAACCGAGGTGCAGATCCGCTCGTCGCCCACCGAAACGCCGGCGAAGCTGGACGACACCACCGAGTTGACTCCAACCACGCCACTGCAGCCCGGCCACCACCGGATAGCAGTCCATGACCGGACCCGAACGTCCAATGTGCTGGTGTGGATTACCAAGTTGGGCACCACCGATGGCCAGAGCCGGACGGAAATCTCCGAGATCACGCTGCAGGCGGCCGCGTGAATAGGCTGGTATGTGCCACCCGAGTCCGACGACGTCATCGCCGATGCTCTGACCGAAATTATTTGGCGCACTTGGTATTTGGAGTCAGCTCGTCAGCAGACACGTCAACCGAGCCAGATAAGAAGCAGGCCAGGGCTTTGGGCTCTGGCCTGCTTCTCGGTGGAGCTGCCGGGAATCGAACCCGCTACAAAAATCGTGCTGACCTGCGGAAACACCGAATTTGAGGACGCGAAACGACGCGAAAGTACGTGAAGCGACCTGCGGATACGCGAAAGATGTTGACGGCGTCAACACGGGGCCGGCCCACGCGCAAGTCTCGCTGACGACTGTCATTGACATCTGCCAGCGAAATGGCGTACGGTCCTTGGCATGTCTTCGCAGACGTCCACCGCGGAACATGCGCCGTCGACAGTGAGTGCGCGGGAGGCGCAGCGGCTTGAGACGCGCGCCCGTTTGTTCGACGCCGCGGTAGCAGAGATTGGCCGGTCCGGGCTAGCGGGTGCGGACGTCAGCAAGATCGCTGCGGCGGTGGGCGTGGCGCGGGGAACGTTTTACTTTCACTTCCCGACCAAGGAGCACGTGGTGGTCGAGGTGGAGCGGGCCGAGGAAGTCAAGATCGTGGCCCGACTCGGCACGAAGCAGCCGGGGCCGACCGATCTGTCGGCGATGCTCTCGCAGTTGGTCCGCGAGGTGCTGGCCGCCGAGCGGCGGTTGGGCCCTGTGTTCTTTCGGGACATGTTGGGGTTGCACTTCTCCTCGACGCGGCCGGTAGAGGACGAGTTGAGTGAGCATCCGCTCGCCGAATTCGTGATCGCCGCGATCGCCGGAGCGCAAGGCGCGGGACGGGTAGCTCAGGATGCGGACGCGGGTGAACTCGGAGTGTTCTTTCTCACCGGGCTGTTCGCGTTGCTGGCTACCGATACGAGCGCGCCCAGGGCACGGGCGGCACTCATGGATCGATATGTGAAGACGATCGTTCTGGGAATGGAGACACGATGAACGACAAAGGAATCGACGGCTACCGCGTTTATTTGGAGCGTCGCGACGGTGAAGCGGACTTGCTGAATAGACGGTTGGCCGGCCGCGAGGAATTCTTCGGAGGTTTGGAAGCGGACCCCGTGCGGTCGGCCCATCCCATCGACCGAAGCGTGTTCATGCGGAACCTGCGCCGACGCCGACCCGAGCCTGGCGTGGACCGGAAGATGCTCTTTCTTTTGGCCACCGCCAAACTGAACCAGGCCGGACGGTTCGGCGTCGGCCTCGGGGAAACCTACGGACTCAACAGCGGCGATGACCTGCCACCCGAGCGGCTCTACCTCGAGCTCGAGGAGCACTATCACACGCGATTGCTGGCCTATGTGCTCGACATCTTCGGGCTGCCGTTCCAGGTAGTTCCACCGCCGTTCGTGATGCGCCAGTTCGTCAAGACCGGCGTGTTTCTCCCCGAGCGGTTGGGGTTCCCGTTCGTGGGTGCGGCCGAAATGGCGGGCTGCGTGATGTTCGATGAGCTGCGCCGGGTCGGCATCGAGATGTTCGCCGATGAACCAGAGGTTGCCGCACGTATTGAGCGGCTCTACAGCGAGATCCTCACCGACGAGGTCGGCCACGTCGGCTACTGCGCAGCGCGGTGCACTCCGGCCGAGCGGACGCTAATGCGTTGGCTCTACCCACGCTTCGCACGCCTATTCGCTCGCCAGACTTTCGAGATCAGCCTTCTCACCGATCGCGAGAAGCTTCACGCCCGTCTGGACCGGCCCTTCGACGTCGAGGAGCTCACTGCCGGCCTGTCGAACGAGACGTTCCTTGCCGCCCACCCCTGAGTTGATGTCATTGAGAGCTGGAGCGAAAGTCAAAGGCCCCTACCGGGCACGGGCGTGGCCTGGATGTTGTTACCATCGCGCCGCGCACGATTCGCCCGCGCCATCTGGTCGCGGCGGACCGCGATCTGTTTCACGACGCGAAGTCCTCAAATATGCTCTTGCCGCACCGCTTCTCGACCGATTTCGGGCAGTGGGATCTCGATAGGTCTTGGTAGCGGAACACCGATCGTTGACCGCATGGGTCCATCGGCACACATGTAGGCCATAGAAACTGCTCACTCGCGCCGTCTGGTCAGGCAGGCTGTACGAGGGACCGTTCTGCCTCGACCACGACGGCATCTGGCGCATCCATCTTTGGCAGATCACCTCGTCGTGGTGCTGGAAGGCGCATTGAAGGGTGTTGATGCCATCAACAAGTGTTCCGTGGCCGCAACTTGTTCGGCCGTTGCCAGCAACGGGCTTAGGGCTCGAAGACACCGTGCGCTGCCGCACCACGGGCGTGCACAACCCGCTCGGGAATGCGCTCGTGGTCGAAATGCGTGATCTTCTCCCGCAGTTGGAAGTCCTCGAGAATTGACGGACCCCGATCACCGGCTTTGAGCGAGTGGTCGGTGTCGGGGATGCGCAGACCCTGCGCGGTGGTCAGGTACTTCCCCGGACTGGGCGCGCGAGTCGAAAACTGGCGCCTCGCCGTTGGTGTTCCCGGTCGGACTGGTCGGTTGTGGGAGCGGTCTGATCGGGCTTGGCGGGAGGCATGGGTACCTGGCTGGTGTCGTCAACGACGGATGTGGGCTGTGACGCTCGAATACCCGGATCCCGCCGGCCGCAAGCAGCCGACGAGCCTGTCGAGGACGTCGTCTTCCGATGGCATTTGGGGCGCGAAGTTCTTGTGACCGACCACATGCGGCGGGTGTGAGGTTTGGCCCCGCCGGCGCGGGGTAATTGGTGGCTGCGAGCTGAAGCCGCCCAATAACTCATGGCGGGCTGGTCACGCTTCACGACTAGAGCTAGCTGGTCCGCAGACCCGTTCTGGTCGCCATGGACCGATCTACCGCAAAACTAATCAACACTCACGTTGGAGTTGTCGATTGATGTCAATAGGAGGCTCAGATGACTGAGCATGATAAGGCCGACCAGGCACGCAAGGGCTTGGTCGACTCGGTGAAGGGCAAGGCGAAGGAAATCGTCGGTGCTATGACCGGCAACGATTCGTTGACCGCCGAGGAACAGCTCGAGCAGACCCAGGCCCGAGATCGCAAGGAGGCCAACAGCGTCGAGGCCGTTGCCGATGCCGAGGCGGAGCAGGCCCGTGCCGAAGCGACAGCAGCCCGGGTGGAAGGCTCTCAAGAGCGAGTCGGGGTGAACGCCGAGGCAGCGGCCGTGGAGAACTCCGTGCGTAGGGAGCAAGCCGCCCAGAAGCGCACTGCCGAGCAGGTCGCCCAAGAAGACGCTGCCCGAGCGAAGACGCAAGCCGAACTCGACGCGCAGCTCGAGGTGCAGCGGGCGAAAGACGAGGAGCGCAAAGAGATCGGTGCCGCGGCCGAGGAAGCCGTCGACGCCGCTGCCGAACATCAGAGCTCGGTGCAGGCGGCTACCAGTGCACAGGCGGAGGCCGACCGCATCAGACGGCAGGCCGACAAGTTGACCAACGAAGCCGACCTGCCCTGAGCACCGACTAGAGACAGGAGTTTTTATGAAAATCGCAGAAATCCCATTCGCGGTGTTGCGCTTTCAATACCACATCGCCCGGCTTCCGCTCCAGCTGATCGAGAACCAGATGGTTGCTCGGCTGGGCTCGGAGACGCCGGCACGGTTGTTCTATGAACGGTCGCTGGGAGCAATGGACGCGGCCGTCGGCAACCTGCTCGGTGATCCGGAGTTAGAGAAGCGGGGCGCCGCGCTCGTCGAGCGCAGCGATGCGCTTGGCCGGGCTGCCCAGCTCGATGCGACCGCGACCCAGAACCGAGAGCAGGCTGACGCCAAGCTGGAGTCCACTCGCGACGACGTGGTGACGGACATCAACGAGGCCCGCGACGCGACCGAGCAGCAAGCCGTTGATGCGCGGATCACTGCCCAGGAGCAGAAGGGCGCGGCTGAAGAGGCGGCCGAAGAGTGCACCGCCGCCGCGAAGCGCCAGGCCGACGACGTCGCGGCCCAGCGCAGCAATTCGGTCGAAGCGGCCGAGCGCCAGGAACAGGCCAAGATTCGGGCGGCTGAGAGAAAGGCCACCGAAGCTGCCGCTTCCAAGCTCGACGACGCGCAGGCGAAACGCAGCGAAGCTGCAAGCAAGCGCGCGCAGGCGGACCGGGTCGAGGAGCTCGCCGACGCCGAGAAGCAGAAGCGCAAATCCGAGCGGGCGAACAACAACTGACCGCGATGATCG
>Ga0126307_10001120_pt1 | contig 17625 bp, 17 predicted proteins | sample Plot28_FD_89955 | JGI IMG/M metagenome (GOLD analysis project Ga0126307, IMG submission 89955) | Serpentine soil microbial communities from UC McLaughlin Reserve, CA, USA - Plot28 | ecosystem: Environmental > Terrestrial > Soil > Grasslands | place: USA: UC McLaughlin Reserve, Lake County... | reverse complement strand
TGGTCTCGAGGTACAGCGGCTTCATGTCCTTGTGCTTGACCTTGTACTCGCCGCCGATCTGGCGCGACACGAGCTGCGAGTCGTTGATCACCTCGACCTCCCGGGCGCCGAGCTCGTTGGCCAGCTCGAGGCCGAGGAGGACCGCCCGGTACTCGGCAACGTTGTTGGTCGCCTCGCCGATGTAGCGGCCGCGCTCGACCAGCTCGTCGCCCTCGGGGGTGGCCACCACCGCGCCGGCGGCCGCCGGGCCGGGGTTGCCGCGCGAGCCGCCGTCCACGTGGACGACGACCTTGTCCAGGCCGCCGGAGCTCAGCGCTGCGACGGGGGTTCGATCGGCGGGAAGCTGCCCTTGGGCCGCTGGCGCCGGCGATCGTTGAACGACGGATGGCTGCCTGGCGTCCCGTCCTGCGCGCGCCGGTCGACGATCACCTCGACGTTGGGGTCGTCGCGGTAGTAGTCGGCCAGGCGGTCGTAGAGCTCGTTTGCCAGCGCCTGGGGCACCACGCAGTAGATCACTGGGGAACCCCGACCACCAAGCGGCCGTGCTCGTCGAGGCCCGCGTTCCACTCCCGCAACTCGGTGTCGATCTGGTCGATCTCCTCGCCCTTATCCTGCAGGTTGACGGGGTCGTGCTCGTCGCCGAGGTCGACCTGGAAGCGGTACCAGGAGAGCTCCCAGGCCACCACGATGGTGACCATGCTCGGGGCCTCCAGGTCGGGCAGCGCGCAGACCCAGGGCCCCCCCAGACTGCGCGCCAGGCCGCTGACCGTGCGCGAGTGCTCCGAGGCGTTGAAGAGGTCGAAGGCGCGCTCGACCTTGCCCTCGCGGGTGGTGGGAACCGCGCGGACGTGGCGCGGGTCCTTGCGGCGGCGCGGCAGCGGATCGGGGTCGGGCTCCGGTTGAGGCTCCGATTCGGGCTCGGGCTCCTCGTACCCGTCAGCCCCGGCCGCCTCGATCTCCGACGGCAGCGGCTCCTCGGGCAGCTCGTAGCTCTCGGCGGGGTCGGCGGCCTCCTCCTCGACCAGCGGCTCGGGCTCGGCCTCCGAGCGCCCCCCGCGTCGGCGCAGCCGGCCGAGAAGGGGGCGGCGCGGCTCGGTCCGGGGAGGCCGGGCGGGCATCTGCCCGTGGACGGACTCGCGCAGCCATCCGGCCTGCTCAGCGCGGGCGAAGCACAGCTCGCAGACGCTGTAGCGCCCACCGCCCTCGGCGAGGTAGCTCTCGGTCCGCTCGCCCTTGAGGATCGTCCGCCCGCAGACGTCGCACGACTGGAGATCGTGAACCGGCCGAAGCTCCTTCTTCACGACGCCGATGCTAGCGCCGGCGCTTAGCGGCGCGGGACGCTTGCAAGACCCCTCGCTGCTAGAGTAGTTAGCGGTGCTAACTAGTTCTCCACCCCTTCCGGAGCTGGCGGATCGGCTCCGCTTCAGCATCACCCGAACGGCTCGCCGGCTGCGACAGCAGGGCGATCCCGCGCTCTCCCCTACCCTGGCCGCGGCCCTCTCGACCATCGAGCGCGCGGGCCCGCTCGGGCCCTCGGAGCTGGCGCGCCTGGAGCGCGTGCAGCGCCCCACGGCCACCCGTGTGGTCACCCGCCTCTGTGACGCCGGGCTGCTCGAGCGGCTGCCCGACGAGCGCGATCGGCGAGCGGCGCTGCTCGAGATCACGCCTGCCGGTCACCGGGCCGTACGGGACCTGCGCCGCCAGAAGACGGCCTACCTGGCCGAGCGCCTGACCGCCCTGGAGCCCGACGAACGCGAGCTGCTGGCGCACGCGAGCGACCTCCTGGAGCGCATGCTGGAGGACGGGGAGTGACGCGCCTGCGCCGTCCCTTCGCGCCACTGCGCGGCCCCGCCTACCGCCGCTTCTTCACCGGCCAGGCCTTCGCCCGCACCTCGGTGTGGGTTCAGAGCGTGGCCGAGCTCTGGCTCGTGCTCAAGCTCACCGGCAGCGGCGTGTCCTTGGGGCTCACCACGGCGCTCCAGTTCGTCCCCATGCTGCTGTTCGGCGCCTGGGCGGGCCTGCTGGCCGACCGGCTGTCCAAGCGCCGCATCCTGCTGATCGCCCAGGCCTGGATGATCCTCCCGGCCGCGGCTCTGTTCGCCCTCACCGCGACCGGGGCCGTCGAGCTGTGGATGGTTTACCTGCTGGTGCTGGCGCGCGGCTTCGGCCACGCGGTCGACAACCCCGTCCGCCAGGCCTTCCTGTCCGAGGTGGTCGAGCCCGGCATGATCCCCGCCTCAGTCTCACTGAACGCCGCCCTGGTCTCCTCCGCGCGCATGGCGGGCCCGGCCATAGGAGGCGCCCTGATCGCCGGCGCGGGCGTCGTGCCCTGCTTTGCGGTGGCGACCGGGGGCTTCTTCGTGGCCCTGATGTCGCTCCTCGCGCTGCGGCCGCGCGACCTCGCGGTCTCCGAGCCGGTGCCGCGGGAGCCGGGACAGCTACGCCAGGGCCTGCGTCACGTGCGCTCGCAGCCCGCGCTGCTGGTGCCCCTGGCGGCCATGGCCGTGGTAGGCACGCTGGCCTTCAATTTCCCGGTCCTGCTCCCGCTGATGGCCCGCTTCGAGTTTCACGCCGGGGCCGGGACCTTCGGCGCGTTGGCCGCGGCCATGGGAATCGGCGCGGTCGTGGGCTCGCTGGCCAACGCAGGACGCAGCCGGGAGCCCTCGCTGGCCGATCTCGGCGTGCTGGCGCTCTGCTTCGGCTCCTTCACCGCCCTGCTCGTCGCCGCGCCGAGCCTGCCGCTGGCCTTCGCCGCGCTGGTCTGCGTCGGCGCCGCCTCCGCCGCCTTCGCGGCCACCACCAACGCCCTGCTCCAGCTGGGGGCGGCCCCCCACCTGCGCGGGCGGGTGATGTCGATGTTCAGCGTGGTCTACCTGGGCTCCACGCCACTGGGCGGTCCGATCGTAGGCTGGGTGGCCGAGCATTCGGGCGCGCGGGCAGGATTCGCGGTCGGCGCCGTGGCCACGCTGCTCACGGGCGTGGCCATCCTCGTCCTGGCCCGGGGTCAGGCCACGGCCTGGCTCTCGTCGGCTCGGGCGCGGGCGACCACCTTGTCGGCCAGGTGGGCTGGCACCTCTTCGTAGCGAGCCAGCTGCATCGAGAACTCGCCCTGGCCCGACGTGATCTGGCGCAGGTCAGGCGCGTAGGTGAGCAGCTCGGCCATCGGCACCTCGGCCTTGACCTCGGTCATCCCCGCCTTGGGCTCCATGCCCAGCGGGTGGCCACGGCGGCTGTTGAGGTCGCCGATCACGTCGCCCACCGACTCCTCTGGCACCGAGACCACCAGCTCCATGATCGGCTCGAGCAGCACCGGCTTGGCCGCCTCCATCGCCTGCTTGAAGGCCATCGAGCCGGCGATCTTGAAGGCCATCTCCGATGAGTCGACGGAGTGGTAGGAGCCGTCGAACAGGCGCACGCGCAGGTCGCCGACTGGGTAGCCGGCCACGACTCCGGAGCTCATCGCCTCCCTTATGCCCTTCTCCACGGCGGGGATGAATCCCGAGGGGATCACCCCGCCCTTGATCTTGTCGACGAACTCGAAGCCGGCACCCTGCTCGAGCGGCTCGACCTCGATGTGGCAGTCGCCGAACTGGCCGCGCCCGCCCGTCTGCTTCTTGTAGCGCCCGTGGGCCTTGGCGCTTGCGCGGATGGTCTCGTGGTAGGGCACGCGTGGCGGCTTGAGCGTCACCTCGGCGCCGAAGCGCTCCTTCATCCGGCCCACGATCACCTCCACGTGCACCTGCGTAAGGCCCGCGACGATCTCCTCACCGGTCTGCTCGTCGCGGTGGACATCGATCGTGGGGTCCTCCTCCTGCAGCCGGCGCAGGGCGGTGAACACCTTGTCCTCGTCGCCCTTGGTCTTGGGCTCGATGGCGAAGGCCATGACCGGGCGCGGCATCTCGGGCATCCGCAGCGGCACGTCCTGGTCGCGCGAGGACAGCACGTCGCCGGCGCGGGTCTCCTTGAGCTTGGCCACCGCGCCGATGTCGCCGGGACCGAAGGAGTCGACATGCTCGGAGTCCTTGCCCTGCGGGGCGAGCAACTGTCCGACGCGCTCCTTGCAGTGCGCGCGGCAGTTGTGCACCTGGCTGTCGTGTCCCAGCACGCCCTGGAAGACGCGGAACAGGTTGAGCCGGCCCGCGTACGGGTCGGCCATCGTCTTGAACACCAGGGCGACCATGTCGCCGGACTCCGTCGGCTCGAGCGTGAGCCCGTCGAGCTCGACCGGCCCGCTCTTCGCCGGCGAGGGCAGGTCCTCGACGAAGGCCTCCAGCAGGCGCGAGGTGCCGAGGTTGCGGGTGGCGGCCCCGCAGGTGACCGGGAACAGCTGGCCGTTGGTCACGCCGTTCTTCAGCGCGGTCACCGTCTCCTCGTGCGAGATCTCCTCGCCCTCGAGATAGCGCTCCATCAGCTCCTCGGAGAGCTCGGCCACCTCGTCCATCAGCTTCTCGCGGTACTCCTCCGCGCGCGGCCGCAGCTCCTCGGGGATGTCGACCTCAGTCGCGGCGCCGCGCTCGGCGCCGTCCTGGCGCCAGGCCTTCATGTCGATCAGGTCGATCACGCCCTCGAGCTCGTGCTCGGCGCCGACGGGAATCTCGGTCGCCACGACGTGCGGGCCGAAGGAAGCCTTGAGCGAGTCCAGCGCCCGGAAGAAGTCGGCCCGCTCGCGGTCGAGCATGTTCACGAAGATCAGGCGCGCCAGGCCGAGCTCGTCGGCGCGCTGCCACATCCGCTCGGTGGTGACCTCGACGCCCATCACGCCGTTGACCACCACGACCGCGCCCTCGCAGGCGCGCAGCGCGGCCAGGGCATCGGCCACGAAGCCGGCATCGCCGGGGGTGTCGACCAGATTGACCTTGCGGTCGTCCCAGCGCAGCGACGAGAGGCTCGCGGCGATGGACATCTGGCGCGACTTCTCGTCCGGCGCGGAGTCCGAGACCGTTGTTCCGTCAGCCACCGAGCCCATGCGGGAGAGGTTCCCGGCCTCGTAGAGGAGCGCCTCGCACAACGAGGTCTTCCCGCTGCCCCGGTGGCCCACCAACGCCACGTTGCGGATCCGATCGGCCTGCTCGTGCGGCATGTCGCCACCCCTCTCTCTCGCTGGTCGAGGAGGCTGCGGTGCTCGGCCGACCAACGCTCGGCCGGCGCTCCTCGCCTACGGAGGGCAGCGTAACTGCTAGCGCAACGTGGCTATTCGACCTCGGTCAGCGGGTCGCCCTGCAGGCGCGACTTCAGGCGCAGGACGGCCTTCGTGTGCAGCTGCGAGACGCGCGACTCGGTCACGCCGAGCACCTCGCCGATCTCCCGCAGGGTGAGGTTCTCGTAGTAGTAGAGCGCCACCACCAGCTTCTCGCGCTCGGGCAGCCTCGCGATCGCGTCGGCCAGCCGGTCCTTCATCTCGGTGGCGTCCATCTCCCGCGCGGGGTCGACGGCCTGCGGATCCTGGATCGTGTCGAGCAGGGAAACCTGGTCGCCGGAGGCGTCCGAGACCGTCCACAGCTCGTCCAAGGCCACGACCGAAGAGTTGGAGATTCGCATTAGCGAATCCTGAAATTCGTCGAGCGACAGGCCGAGGCGGTCCGCGATCTCCTGGTAGGTCGGCGCGCGCTGGAGCTCGTTCTCGAGCTTGGCGTTGGCCTTCTCGATCTCGCGCGCGCGGGCGCGCACAGAGCGCGGGACCCAGTCCAGCGAGCGCAGCTCGTCGATGATCGAGCCCTTGATGCGCGTGATGGCGAAGGTCTCGAACTTGATCTCGCGCTCGGGTTCGAACCGCTCGATGGCGGAAATGAGGCCGAGTAGCCCGTAGGAGATGAGGTCGGCCTCCTCCACGTGCGACGGGAGGCCGCTCGCCATGCGGCCGGCGACGTACTTGACGAGCGGCGAGTAGGCGAGCACGAGGCGCTCTCGAGCCCGTTGGTCCTCCTCCGCCTTGTAGCGACGCTAGAGGTCCTTCAGCTCTATCGCCTTGAGGTTCGTCTCCAACCTGTGGCCCTCTCCTCTACGCCCTCGGATGGGCGAGCGCGTACGCGCGCTTCAAGCGTGCCGACTCTACCCGAGTGTAGGTCTGGGTCGTGGATATCGAGGAGTGGCCGAGTAGCTCCTGGATCGTCCGAAGGTCGGCCCCACCCTCGAGCAGGTGAGTGGCGAACGAGTGGCGCAAGGTGTGCGGCGAGACACCGGCCTGTAGCGCGGCGCGGCGGGTCGCGGCCCTGAGCCGCCGCCGGACGTCGGAGGTCGACAGACGCCGCCCGGTGCGCGAGACAAGCAGCGATCGCTCGGCCGGGTCGTCGGTGAGCTTCGAACGCCCGCGGGCCAGATAGGACTCGAGCGCGGCCCACGCGGGCTCGCCCGCGGGGATCACACGCACGCGCCCACCCTTGCCCTCGACCCGCAGCTCCTCGGCATCGGGATCCAGCGACTCGAGGTTCAGGTTGACGAGCTCCTCGGCTCGGAGCCCGGCCGAGTAGGCGAGCTCGAACATGGCGCGGTCGCGCAGCTCGAGCGGCGAGGAGGACGGGATCTGCTCGAGCAGCTCTCCCACCTCGCCGGGCTTGAGCACGCGGGGCAGGTAGGCGTCCTTGCGCGGGCTGGAGACGAGCTGCGCGGGGTTGGCCTCGACCCCGCCGCGTTCGAGCAGGTGGCGGTAGAACGCGCGCACCGCGGCGAGCTTGCGCGCCACGGTGGACTTCGACGTGCCGCGCTCGGACACCACACCCGCGAAGCGCCGCAGCTCCCGGTGCCCGAGCTCCGGCGGGCCCAGGTCGTGCCCTGCGGCCCACTCGGCCAGCTGCCCCAGGTCGGCCCCGTACGCGCGACGGGTACGCTCGCGCAGGCCGCGGGCGCGCAGCGAGGCGTCGAATTCCCGCAGGGCCTCACTCCACTCCGTGTCGGTCTTCTTCGTCAACACTCAGGACGGTCGCGTCGCCACTCGGACGCAACTGGCCGAAGCGGGGCTGGTCGACGCCGAGGAGAACCCGCTGACGCCGTGGCATCCCATCCAGGGTCCGCGTGACGCGTCCACGATGTGGTACGCGGTGCTTCGCAAGGAGATGCGCGGCGTCTTCATCGGCACCCTGTGCATTCGCCACACCGAGCGCCAGCCCTACCTGGAAAGCCAGGGTTGGGAGGAGGTTCCGGTGAGCGAGATCCGGGTCTAGCGGCCCCTAGCCGATGTAGATCGGCGTCTTGACCGGGACCTTCGGGTAGAGCTCGATCACGTCGGGGATGGCCATCCGGACACACCCGTGCGAGGCGCGCGAGCCCAGCGAGCCCACCTCGTCGGTGCCGTGGATGCCGGCCCCGTCGATGATGCCCAGCCAGCGGGCCTTGAGCGGGTTCTCAGGCGAGCCGCCCGGCACGACCGTGCCGGCCTTGCTGCCCGCCCACGGCTTGTTGGGCACGCTCCAGGCCACGTTCTCGCCCTTGTTCTGGATGTGGTACATGCCTTCGGGGGTGCTGAAGCCGTCGGCGCCGATGGCAACGGTGTAGTCCTTCTGGAGCTTGAGCTTCTTGTAGAGCTTGAGCTGGAAGGTACTGCGGTCGACCACCAGCAGCGTCGGGTACTTGTTCGCCAGCTCGGCCCGGGTGACCTTGGGCTCGATGCGCTTGCGCGGCACTCCCACTTCGCGGTCATCCCCGCCCGCGACGGTCAACGTGCTCTCGATACGCCGCTGTAGCTGGCCGGCCTGCACGCTGACCCCCGGCTGTTCCTTGACCTGCGTGAGCGCTGGGAGATTGAGCTTGGCGTCCTGGGCGGGCCGGTCGATGCTGCGCTTGACGCGCTGCACCAGGCGCTGCACGGCCTCGCGCGAGTATGTGACCTCGGGCGGCACGTCCACGTTCTCCTCGGCGCCGCGCACGTCGCGCGCCACCCTGCTGATGATGTTGCCGTCACGGCTCTTCTCGATCGCGCTGTCGACCATTCCCCCGACGTCGGCCCGCAGCCCGGCGTCGTCGGCCGAGAGCGTGAAGCGCTTGGCCCGCGCGGAGACCACGACCGGACGCTGGAGCGGCTCGGACAGCTCGCGAGCCACGACCTCCCGGGCCTCGGCCGTGTTCAGGCCCCCGACGTCCACGCCGGCGACGGTGACGCCGTTGGCGACCTTGTCGTCATTCGACGAGTCGTATGCGTAGGCAGCGATCGACCCGAAGATCAGGGCCGCGACGAATGCTGCGACGAAGATGAACGACCGGTGCTGCACGGGAGAGGGTCATCAGTGTAGGAGGAGCGGAAAAGTCCCTGCAACCGTGCTTGCGCAGGGCAGAAAGGGGCGGATCAGCCGAGATGTGGCTGGCCGCGGCGGGCGAGCACCGATTCGATCGCTCCCACCACCGGCTTGCGGCCCGCATGGTCGCGCTCGTAGGCCCGCAGCGCCAGCAGATCCTCGTGCTCGAGCGAGCCCAGCAGCGAGATGACCTCCTCGGCGGCAAGATCGTCGTAGTGGTCGACGGGCGCCTCGAAGGGTGGCCCCGGGTCGGGCTCGGGCTCGGGCGCCTTCGGCTCGGGCGGCTCCGGCTCGGCGGCCACCGCCCCGGCGGGCTCGGGGTCGGCCTCCACCAGGGGGTCGTCGGGCGGGGGCCCCGGCTCGGCCTCGGGCTCCGAGCGGGCCTCCAGCAGCTTCTGCAGCTCGCTGACCTGCTCGGGGCTCAGCGTCGGCCTGTTACGCGTCTGTGAGCCACGCACGTGCGGGCTCCAGCGCAGGAACTCCTCGACCTCGCGCTCGTAGCGGTAGGGCTCCTGGGCGCCCGAGCGCAGCAGCGGATGCAGCCGCAGGTGCTCGCCGAGCACCAGGACGGTCTCGCGGCTGGTATGGCCGTAGCGAAAGCCGGAGACCTTGAAGCGGCGGTTGTCCAGCCCGCGGCCGTAGCGAAGCTGGTTGAGCATCTCCGGCGGGACCTTCACGCCGAGCCGCCTCAGGGCGGCCGTCGCCAGGCCGGTACCCCAGGGCGGGAGGATTGGGGCATAGGGCTTGTTCAACAGCCCCGCCACCTCGCTGAGGGCGAGCACCCCATCGCCGGCCACGTTGAACACGCCCGGCAACTCGCGCTGCACGGCGTGCTCGAGCGCGTGCACCACGTCGTCCTCGTGCACGAACTGGTAGCGCGGGTCGAAGCCGAGGATCATCGGCACGGCCGCCCGTGACAGGAGGTCGATGTGTGAGGTGCGTACGGCGGGGCCGAGCACGTTGGCGAAGCGCAGGACGGTCACGTCCACCAGCGGGTTCTTCTCGGCGAAGTCGCGGAGGGAGGCCTCGGCTTCGACGATGTCGCGCTCGATCGGCGTCTTGGGAGCGTGCGGGCGGCCCATCGACTCCTCGAAGAAGGCCGGGTCGTCCTGCTCGCAGCCGTAGAAGTGCCCTGAGGACTTGAAGACGAGCTTCTGCACCGGGGAGTCGGGGCCGCTGCACGCGGCCAGGATGTTCATCGTCCCGATGACGTTGTTCTCGTGGGCCTTGCGCGGCGAGGTCGTGGCCGAGTCGACCACCAAGCGCGTGTCGACCACCGTGTCGATCTCCGCGGCTTCCACCACGCGCCGCAGCAGCGCGTGCTGGGTGCCCACCTTCACGTACTCGGTGCGCTCGAGCTCGACGCTGGGCTCCTCGTTGTCGACCGCCACCAGCGCCTCGATGCGCTCGTCGGGCTCCAGCGCCTGCGCCAGCCGCCCGCCCCAGTAGGTGGACAGCCCGGTGATGAGAACGCGCTTGGACTTCACCCGAACCAGACCGAGCGCCGCTTGCCCACCATGTCCAGCAGCTCCTCCTGGATCAGCGCGCGTACGTCGTGGGCCACCGTCTGCACGAAGCCCCTGTCCTCGTGCAGGCCGGGCTCGTCGAAGCGGATGGGTGGCAGGAAGCGCAGCTTGAACTTGGCCGGGAGGTACCCCAGCATCCCCAGCAGGCCGAAGTGCGGAAACGTGGGCGTGACCGGCACGTAGAGGAGCCCGGTCAGCTTCTTGAGCACGCTGAGCTGGGCGAACACGGGGGCTGCCTCCTCGGCACCCACCACCGCGACGGGCACGATCGGCGCCTGGGCGCGCATGGCGGCCTCGACGAAGCCGCCGCGCCCGAAGCGGCGCAGCCGGTAGCGGTCCTTGTAGAGCTTCTCGGTGCCCTTGCGCCCCTCCGGGAAGACGAGCACCAGCTGCTCCTCATCGGCGAGTAGGCGATGCACATTGGCCGGGTGCGCTGCCACGCAGCCGATCTTCGGGATCAGCATCGAGAAGCCGGGATAGCCCTTGAAGAAGTGCTCGACGGTGATGTTCAGCGGCCGCGGCCGTGAATGCTCCTCCTTGATCGCCTTGCCGATCATCGCCGCGTCGGGGGGCAGAGCGCCCGAGTGGTTGGAGACCAGCAGCGCGCCGCCGTCGGAGGGCACATTCTCGATCCCCTCCACCTCGGCGCGGAACCACTGCTTGTAGAGGAAGTCGACCAGGGTCCGGTCGAGCAGGCCCTCGATGCGCTCCGAGCGCCCCCAGTCGGTCAGCCGGCGCTCGGGCTCGAGCCCCGGGAGATGCTCGCGCAGCTCCTCGTCGCGGACCGCGGGTAGCGACGCACCTCCGCCGTTCGCGGACTCCTGATGGCTCCGGCTGAGCGTTGATCGAGACGACTGGGCCACGAGGCTCGATTCAAGCAGGATGAGCTACCGAGCCTCCGGTGCTCGGGGGGCCAGCGCCCGGCCTGCGCTCCTCAGCTGGCGAGGGAGGCGTGGATACGATCCCGCGTCCGATGCGGTCCAAGGACGAGGTGCGGCGCGACGTGTGGCGCTCGATGGACCGCGAGGGGGTCTCGCGCTTCCCGGGCGCCGACGGGCGCATCCCGAACTTCGCCGGCGCCAAGCAGGCCGCCGAGCGCCTCTCGCGCCACCCCGCGTGGGCCAACGCGAAGACCATCAAGGCCAACCCCGACTCACCGCAGACCCACATGCGCCGCCTCGCGCTCCTGCAGGGCAAGACGCTGGTCATGGCCGTCCCGCGGCTGCGCGAGCAGCACCCCTTTCGGCTCCTGGAGGCGCGCCGGCTGTCGGACGACCAGCAGCGCGAGGCCTCGACGATCAAGGGGGCCCTCCGCCACGGCCGCGTGATCGACCTCGACGAGGTGCCCGAGCTCGACCTGGTGCTCACCGGCTCGGTGGCGGTGAACCTGGAGGGAGCGCGGCTGGGGAAGGGCGGCGGCTTCTCCGACCTCGAGTACGGCCTGCTGCGCGAGGCCGGGCGAATCGACCACCACACGGTGATCGCCACTACCCTCCACCCCATCCAGATCCTGCGCGAGGAGCTGCTGATGACCGCGCACGACATCCCCGTCGACGTGGTGGCCACTCCCCGAGCCGTGGTCGACGTCGAGGGCGACCACCAGGCTCCGCGCGGGATCCTCTGGGACCACCTCCAGCCGCCCCAGATCCACGAGATTCCGCTACTGGAGCGTTTCGGCTACGCGGGCTAGAGGACCGGCTCGAGCCTCGCCCTCAGCTCGTACCAGTCGCGCCCGGTGATGACGTCCCCGTCGGCCGCGGCCTCCTCGTTCCAGGGGTGCAGGATCGTCGCCGGCGTGATCCCCGCCTCCAGCGCCCGCTGGATGTTCACGGGGCTGTCGTCGACCAGGATGTCGATCTCCAGCTCGACACAGCGGCTGATCTTGTCCCACGAGCAGTGCAGGTCGTCGTAGGGCAGCCCGATGCGCTCGAGCCAGCGCGCGGTGGCCGCGCAGGTGTGCTCGGCCCGGTGGCTGGTCACGTGGATCCAGTGCCCTGCCTCGTGCCAGGCCGAGACGGCCTCGACCGCGCCGGGGTAGGGCTCGGCCCCCGCGATGTTCTCCTCGGAGTGGGTCTCCGTCACCGCGGCCCGGAGGTCCTCCACCGCTAGCACGGTGATGCCCCAGTCGCGCTGCTCGGCGTACGGAAGCGATACCCCGTGGCGGTCGCGCACGATGCGCTCGAGCAGGTCCCAGTAGTGGTGGAGGGTCGAGTCGATGTCGAGTGCGATCCGCTTCACGTCCGGATACCGTAAGGCGCCGATGGCGAAGATCCTTCCCTCCAACGCCGCCCCGTCGCTGCCCTGGCACGCCCGCAAGGCCGACTCCGACTACGGCCTCAGCGACGAGCCGAACTGGCGCGAGGTGGATTGGGCGGCGCACCTGAACACGGTTCGCGTCGGCGACGACGAGCTCAGCTACGTCGACATCGGCGAGGGCGACGGGACCCCCGTCGTCTTCGTCCACGGGCTCGGCGGGCAGTGGCAGAACTTCATCGAGAACATCCCGCGCGTCGCCACCGAGCGCCGTGTGCTCGCGCCGGACCTGCCGGGCTTCGGCATGAGCCGGATGCCCGCCGACGGCGACATCTCGATCCAGGGCTACGGCCGCGTGGTCAAGCGCTTCTGCGAGGAGCTGGGACTCGAGCGGGTGGCGCTGGTCGGCAACTCGATGGGCGGCTTCATCGCGGCCGAGGTGACGATCCAGGATCCCGAGCGCGTCGAGCGGCTGGTGCTGATCTCCGCAGCAGGCATCACGTCCTCCAACGTCCACGAGGCGCCGACCGCCCTGATCGGCCGCGTGGCCCAGGCCATCACGGCGGCAACCGCCGCCGGCCACGAGCGGATGGCCCGGCGTCCGCGAGCCCGTCACGTGGCCCTCGCCCTGGTGGCCCGCCACCCTTCGAAGCTGAGGTCCGACGCCGCCTGGGAGGGGCTGATGAAGGGCGCGGACAAGCCCGGCTTCCGCGCCGCGCTGATGGCATCGGTCCGGTACGACTACCGGGGGCGGCTCTCGGAGATCACGTGCCCGACGCTGATCCTGTGGGGCGAGAACGACTCGGTCATCACCGTGGACGACGCCCACGAGTACGAGCGCCTGATCAGCGACTCACGCAAGACCGTGATGGAGGACACCGGCCACGTGCCGATGATGGAGCGCCCGCGCGCGGTCAACGAGGTGCTGCTGGAGTTCCTATCCGAGACCGGGCCTGCCGAGGACCGCGAGCCGGTCGATCACGTCTCCGAGCGCCGCTAGGCGCCCCCGCCCCTCCGACGGCCACCGCTCCGGCTCAGACCGTCACCGCTCCCTCGCTGGCCGAGCCCACGCTCTTCGCGTACTTGGCGAGCACGCCGTTGAACTCGGGAGCCGCCGGGGGCTGGTAGGCGGCAACCCGGCGCCCGATCTCCTCGTCGGAGAGCTCGACGTCGAGCTCGCGGTTGTCGACGTCGAACACCACCGTGTCGCCGTCCTGCACCGCGGCAATGGGGCCACCGCGGGGCGCCTCGGGCGCCACGTGGCCGGCCATGAAGCCGTGGGTGGCGCCGGAGAAGCGACCGTCGGTCAGCAGGGCGACGTCATTGCCGAGCCCCTCCCCTACCAGAGCGGCGGTGACGGCGAGCATCTCGCGCATGCCCGGCCCGCCGGCCGGGCCCTCGTTGCGGATGACGATCACGTCGCCGCGCTGGATCTCCTTCGCCTTGACCGCCGCGAAGGCGTCCTCCTCGGACTCGAACACCTGTGCGGGACCGCGGTGCTCGCGGCGGTCGTGGCCGCTGAGCTTGACCACGCAGCCCTCCGGCGCGAGATTGCCGCGCAGGATCGCGAAGCCGCCGTTGGGCTTGAGCGGGTCGTCGAGCGGGCGGACGACCTCCTGGCCCTCGGCCTCCTCGGCGCTGTCGGCCAGCTCGCCGGCGGTGGCGCCGGTCACCGTGAGCGCGCCCTCGTTGAGGAAGCCGCCCTCCTTGAGCCGCTTGACCACCAGCGGGACGCCGCCCGCGGCGTAGAGGTCGGTAGCGACGAAGCGCCCGCCGGGCTTGAGGTCGGCCAGCAGCGGGGTGCTCCAGGCGATGCGGTCGAAGTCGTCGATGTCGAGCTCGACACCAGCCTCCTTCGCGACGGCCAGCAGATGCAGGACGACGTTGGTGGAGCCACCCGACATCGCCGCCGCCGCGATAGCGTTCTCCAGGCCGTCCTTGGTGATCACCGCGCTCGGGCGCTGGTCGGCGTTCACCAGGTCCATGGCGAGCCGGCCGCACGCTTCGGCCACGTCGCCCTTTGTGGTGTCCTGGGCGGGCACCATGGCGCTCGCGCCGGGCGAGATGCCGAGCACCTCGAAGGCCATGGCCATCGTGTTGGCGGTGAACTGGCCGCCGCAGGCCCCGGGGCCGGGGGAAGCGTGGTCCTCGAGGTCCTCCAGGTCCTCGTCGGACATGTCACCCGCGGCATGGGCGCCGACGGCCTCGAACACGTCCTGGATGGTCACGTCCCTGCCCCGCCAGTGCCCCGGCGAGATCGAGCCGCCGTAGAGCATCAGCCCGGGCACGTCGAGACGGGCCAGGGCCATGACGCAGCCGGGGATGGTCTTGTCGCAGCCCGAGAGCGCGACGACGCCGTCGAACATGTGCCCACGGGCCACGAGCTCGATCGAGTCGGCGATGACCTCGCGGCTGACCAGCGACGTTTTCATGCCCTGCGTGCCCATGGTGATCCCGTCGGAGATCGCGACGGTGTTGAACTCCATCGGCGTTCCGCCGGCGGCCCGGACGCCCTCCTTGACCCGCTCGGCCAGGCCGCGCAGGTGGAAGTTGCAGGGCATGGTCTCGGTCCAGGTGTTGGCGACGCCGACGACCGGCTTGCGCAGGTCGTCGGCGCTGTAGCCGATTCCCTTGAGGTAGGCGCGGGCAGCGGCCCGGTCGGGGCCCTCGAGCTGGGTGCGGCTGCGCCGCCGGGGGTCGGTGCTCACGCCGCGGGCGTCTCGCGGCTGCGGCGGCGCTCCCACTCGCCCAGCCGCCACAGGTCGCGCCGCACTCGGGCGGGGTCGAGCTGGCGGCCCACCAAGTGCATGTTGGCCCGGCCGATCACCCGCGACTCGTCGGAGGTGAGGGCCATCCACTTGGCCAGCACGTCGTCGGAGGCGGGCAGGCGCGAGCGCTCGGACTGACCGGTGACGTCGGGGAACTCGACGCAGTACTCGCTGAGCAGCCGGCCGTTGGAGGGCACGTACGCGACGATCGGCTTGTGCGCGTAGACGAGGTACGCGTAGGCCGGGCCCTCGCCTTCGGCGTCGCCCGTTCGGCGCGAGAGTCCCCCGGCCACCCGGATGAAGCCGAGATCGCGGTACATGGCCCACTCCTCCTCGTTGACGCAGGAGCGCAGCAACTCGCGAGCGCGCTGCTCGGCGCGCCGCTCGCGCCCGGGGTCGCCGAGCGGATCGACTGAGCCCGTGCGGCGCGGCGAACGCTCGCGCCACGCCTGGGGCAGGCTGCTGGCGCTGCGCCACAGCAGAGGCAGCGTGAGCGCTAGAGCGACGAGAGCGAGGACTGACAGCGCGAGCAGCACGGCCCTGGAGGAGCCTCAGCCGCCCGCGGCGCGCGGGAAGAAGATCACCCGGTCGGCGGCGGCCGGAATGTCCGAGTAGCGCTGCACGAGCTCGGCCCGGCGGCGGCCGCTGCGGCCGTCCAAAGTCGGCACCGCGGCCCACATGCCTTCGTCGAGCTGACGGCGGAACTCCTCGACGAGCCGCTCCTCTTCCTCGCTCACGCGACGATCACCCTCAGCAATGAGGACCTCGCCATGACCCGGCTTCATGCGTAGGAACTTGATGTCGGCTGCTCCTGAGGTGCGCTCGCGCCGCCGGCTGACTCCGGAGGCGTCGTGGATTATGACAAAGCGCCACCGCCTCCTGGCCGCCTGGCCGGCGCCCGCGACCCGTTCAGCTGCGCCCGAGGCCCAGCGCGTTCACCGGACCCGCCCCGCGCCCGATCTCGCGTAAGCCGTCGCGCACGGACTCCCCGGCGACCTCGCGCGCCATTCGGGCGGCTTCCAGGGGCTCCATCCCCCGCGCGAGCCCGGCGGCCAGGGCTGACGAGTGGGTGCAGCCGGAGCCGTGCGCGGCTCCCACGGGGTAGCGCTCGCCCGGTATCTCTTCGAGGCGGTCGCCGTCGAAGAACACGTCGGCCGCGTAGTCGCGGTGGCCGCCGGTGACCACCACTGCGGCGGGACCCAGGCGGTGGACCGCTCGGGCAAGGCCCTCGGGATCGCCCCGCTCCGCTCCGGCGAGCGCGGCGGCCTCGGCCAGATTCGGGGTCACGACGGCCGCTCGCGGCAGCAGGAGGTCGCGCAGGGCCTGCTCGGCCTCCGGGTCCAGGAGCCGGGCGCCGCTCTCGGCCACCATCACGGGGTCGAGCACGACGGGCGACGGGCGCACGAGGTCCAGCGAATCGCTCACCGCCCTGACGGCCTCCGCGGAACCGACCATCCCGATCTTCACGGCGTCGACGCCTATGTCCTCGACCACAGCACGCACCTGCTCAACGATCACGGCCGCCGGAAGCGAGTGGACGGCCGTCACGGCCACCGTGTTCTGGGCGGTGACGGCCGTGACGGCGGTCATCCCGTGGACGCCGCAGCGCGCCATCGCCTTGAGGTCGGCCTGGATCCCCGCGCCGCCTCCCGAGTCCGAGCCGGCGATGGACAGGACTCGGGGAACGGCGGACACCCGATGAGGATAGGAGCGCGGGGCTCACCCGCCGGCCCGCCTGAGGTAGCGGCCGAGCGGGTCTCGGCGTACGAGCCCCGCGCCCTCGAGCCGCGCGAGTGCGCTGCGCACCTCCGACGCGGCCAGGCGGGCCCGCCGCCCGATCGCCTCGAGGCCCTGCTCCTGCTCGACGGCCTCGAGCACCCGCCCCGCGGCAGCGTCGAGGCCCGGAGGCACGTCCGAGGCAGAGTCCCGCTCAACCGGGCCTCGCAGCAGCGTCCGCGACTCCGAGGTCAGCTCGGCGAGAACGTCGTCGGCGTCGCGTATGACCGCCGCGCCGTCGCGCAGGAGACGGTTGGCGCCCGCCGCCACTCGCGACGTCGCCCGGCCGGGTACCGCCCCGACGGCCCGGCCCAGGCCCTCCGCGAAGCGGGCCGTGATCAGCGAGCCCGAGGGCTCGCCGGCCTCGACGACGATCGTGACCTCGGCCGCCGCGGCCATGATCCGGTTGCGTGCGGGGAAGCTCCAGCGGTAAGGACGCTGCCCGGGCGGGAGCTCAGAGACGACCAGCCCGCGTTCGGCGACGCGCCGCCAGAGATCCATGTTCGTGCGCGGATAGGCCATGTCCGGACCGTTGGCCACGACGGCGACCGGCGTGCCCCGTCCGTCGAGCGCTCCCCAGTGGGAGGCGGCGTCGACTCCGAGCGCCAGTCCGCTGACCACTGTGGCCCCGGCTGATGCCAGGTCGTGTCCGAGCGCGTAGGCCATCTCCCGCCCGTACGGAGACGGCCGGCGGGTGCCTACCACCGTGATCACCGGGGCGCTCAGGGCGTGTTCGAGCCTGTCCAGTCCGCCCAGCGCCCAGAGCACTGGCGGTGGGTCGGGGCTGAAGGCGAGGCCGTGCGGATACCCGGTGTCGTGCAGGCAGAGGGCCTCGATGCCCGCCTCGTTGAGCTCATCAGCCACCGCGTCCGGGTCTAGCTCCTCGAGCCAGCGCTCGATCGCGCCCCTCTCGTCGCCCGACACGAGCGTCCGGATCAATTCCTCGCAGCCGAGCCCGAGCACGCCGGACGTCCGTTGCTCGGGCGGCCTGGCCAGCAGACCGGCGAGCCTGGATGCGAGACGGCCGATGAGCAGGCTGCGCCGCAGGCACTCCGGGCAGGCGGCCGTCGGCCCGTT
>Ga0126307_10001119_pt1 | contig 17627 bp, 15 predicted proteins | sample Plot28_FD_89955 | JGI IMG/M metagenome (GOLD analysis project Ga0126307, IMG submission 89955) | Serpentine soil microbial communities from UC McLaughlin Reserve, CA, USA - Plot28 | ecosystem: Environmental > Terrestrial > Soil > Grasslands | place: USA: UC McLaughlin Reserve, Lake County... | reverse complement strand
TGAAATTTTAATTTTTCAGGATGTTCACATTCAGGAATGATTAAGATGTCGGGGTGATAGGTAAGTATATATGCGGCTTTTCTGCGAAAGACCATATTGCAATTCCAGGTTATAATTCGCATGTAGTTGTCTTACGTTTGATATGACAAAGAAAAAATTTTCACAAGAGAGCGCCATCTTATGGAAGCTTCTTTTACTGTGTACCGGTTTAAACGCAGAATAAAATTTCAGCAGTTCAAGAGTGCGACGCAAGTAAAGCCCCATAGAAGAACTTACGCTTAGTACATTACTTAGTTACGAGTTCTTTTGTATCCGTTCTCGCTGTTTCTTTCTTTGGTTCGGTTAACGTTTCTTTATTCAAATTCACATCGACCCGGATGGCTTTTAAACCATTGATACCTTGCGTGTCTTCCAACTCCAGGTGCTCTATAGTTTTACCTAATAAGCCTTCCTGTTGTAAAAACTCAATATATTCTAAATATTCAGTGAGTTCTTTTTGTTGGGAATAAACTATAGCAACTTTTCCCGGTTGCGTTAACCGTTCTTCACTTTCTTTGAGGTGTACTTTATCGATTCGTTTTTTTACAATCTCATAACGAATATTATAGGCGCCATCCACATCAAACTTGCGTTCTTTTCTTCTAAAGCTAATCGTTAATGGAATAGAATGCGCTAATATTAATTGTGTAGTTTGAAGTGGAAGGCTAAGCCGTTTTTCCAATGCATTGGTTACCTGTGCCGCCTTGGCCAATAACGTAAGTTGCCACAATTTTAAATTGTGCACATACATTTCATTAAACGACCGGTTGGGGGTTATAGATTGTCCAACGTAGATGTTGAATTCAATACCATCCGTAATATAGCGTTCAAAATAATGGGGATATATTTCCTGTGCCGATTGCTGCTCACCATCCATAAACCGGTCCAATACATCGTTGATGCGGGTAATGCTTTCTTCGTAAGCTTTACGCTGGTGATAAATTACCTTACGCTGCGGGTCTAATGCATTAAAATATTGGTCGACTACTTTCTTTAATTCAGGCCGCATGATGACCAGGTGTTTAAAAAGTGAATCAAGGTCATTCTGCAAAAACTCATAGATCATCATTTCATCATCTGAAATCAGGGTATCAGATACAGACGCAATATATCTGTCTATACGGAACTGAATTTCTTTTAACAGGGGAAAGTCCATGATTTTATCTGCTTTTCCCAATACGTTCCTGGCCATATTCAATTGCTCTAACAAGTCCTGTTGAATAGAACAACTTCTTTCAGTAGAAGAGTTTCTTATGTCAATGGAGCCATATAAAGGATAAACATCTTCAAAAGCAATAGCTGGCATTCTTGCCAGTTCGCTTACCTGCTGATGTTGTAAATAATTAAAAGCTGCTTCTGTAAACTTCCATTCAACAGCTGGCTGTATAGCAGTAAAATGATCTTTTATGGTTTTATCAATCTGCATCTCCAGACTTTCACTGGTCTTTTCAAGGGCCAGTGCAAAAAGCTGTATGGCCGGGCCAATTTTAGCCAGGTGGTGAAATTGTAATTTTCCTTTTGTTTCTCCGGCTATTTCCAGCAAGCCTATTAACTCGCCATCTTCACATTTCAGCGGACAAAGAATAAGGCTTTTGATTCCCTGGTCATAGTAATATTTTAATAGCTCGTTAAAGCGGCTACTACTCTCATTTAATATTTCGTAAAGGATACATTGATTGGAGTTCCGGAAAACTATCTGGCACTGCTCGCTGATTTTGTCTTTATTATTGATTACCTCTTCATTTTTAAACAGGATACTATTTTTATAATGTGCCTCTGTGTATAAATAATAGTCATTCTTTTTAAAGAACGGCGTGATGCCGATCTGCACTTTTCTCAAACCTATCAGGCTCTGTACATGCTGTTGTAATTCATTGTATACTTCCACATCGCTGAATGCATTAATATTCAGCAGGGCATTTTTAATTTCACTGATCACCTGTTCCTGGGTTACATCTGTTACATCAATTACTACAAGGCCTTCAAACCGGAAATTTTCCAGAGGGAATAATTCTTTTAACTCATCTACTTCTATGGTCCTGTGTGGTGATAACCCCACTGGCAAGGCATATTCTTTATTGACGATTTTTACATCGGTGAATTGTGCATTCAACCTCAGCTCGTAATATGTGGTTAGCTCGCTTTCTTTATCGGTAAACGGGTGCACAGAAGTAGCAATGATAGGTACAGGTAAGGAGTAAAACTTTTGAAGAATAAGGTTATAGGCAAGAGAAAGGTTGGCCCTCGCAATATTGATATTGGTTTTATGATCAGGTACCTGGATAGAATTTGAACCATCCTTTAAAAAAAGTTTTTTGAAGGTAGCCGAAGAATAAACAGTTTCTGATTGAAAGGGTAAAGAAATAGCATACATGTTTTGATCAGCGCCAGCAGATGGTGTAAATATGGTCGATAACAACGTTTCAATAAGAAGTTCGTGTTTTTTCAAAATGTCCGTATCTTCTATTGGGCGCATCAGCTCAGGAATAGCCTCTATTTCATTTAGCATGCCCTGGTATAACCGTTTGGCTCCTGGTTTTCCTTCAGCAATCATTTTTTTCAATACGACCACTAAAGGTTGTAAGGAAAGCACACTGTCAAACCCTTGATATATGTTGGAGATTGTGTTCATTATAACCTTTTGAATACGGATAAGATACAGGAATAGTTACTGTATATCAATTCAAAAATCAGGCTTAGTACAAAGTAAAGCAAGCTCTGCGCCAAAAAAAATTCTTAAATTTTCTATTAAAGTTTTTAGCGTTCTGTTCAAAGGAAACTTATGTAACTGAGGACTTTTCCTTTTTTACCACGATGTGGTAATATTTACACACAGGTTTTAATCCACACTCGGGACATTTAGGATTACGTGCTACACAAATGTAACGGCCATGAAGTATAAGCCAGTGGTGGAATTTATGGACAAGTTCCCTGGGAATGTGTTTCACCAATTGCATTTCGGTCTGCAAAGGGTTCTTGGCATTTACGGTTAGTCCAATACGAGCCGACACCCGGAATACATGTGTATCTACCGCCATGTTTGGCTGTTTATCAATTACCGAGGTGATGACATTTGCTGTTTTTCTACCCACGCCGGGTAATTGTACCAGCTCTTCAATGGTCATAGGTATTTGACCCCCAAATTTCTCCATTACCATTTGGGCCATCCCAAGGAGATGACGGGTCTTATTGCCAGGGAAGGAAATGCTTTTAATAATGGCAAATACGTCGTCATAGTTGGCCTTAGCCAAGCTAGCCACCGTGGGGTACAAGCCAAAAAGGGCAGGAGTGGTCATATTTACCCTTTTATCAGTGCATTGGGCCGATAAAATGACTGCAACTAATAGCTCGTATGCATTGGCAAAAACAAGCTCTGTTTCAGCTTCAGGGCGGGTGATGGAAAAATAATCAATAACAGTTTTAAAGCGTTCAGGCCGGGTCATGGGCCGCAAGTTAAAGAAAGGAACCTATTTGGATGGGGTGAGTTCCTTCTGGCTGTAGGCGTACTTTAAAACATTCAGGACAACTTCGGTACGGGGAGAAACCTCAATGGAATCAAGGCGTTTCATGGATGTTTTGAGTACTTCTAACTTTTCTCTTAACGACCAGTCGTTTTTGAGAGCTTCTTCAATTTCTGTAGTGGTTTTGGGACTTGTTTCCTTATATAAATAAAGGAGAAGCTCCTCTGGAGAATAATTGTGCATAAACCAATAATTCTTAAAATTTATGAGTCTTGTAATCAGTTCGGTATATTAAACGCCCTGTATGGAATTGTTATTGTGCAGCTCCTGATTTTAATCCTTTTCCGCCCTTTGAATAACGAAAAGGTCCTCATTTTCTCTTTTCATTAAATATTTTTCTCTTGCGTATTTTTCAATGGCTGCGGGGTTAGACTTTAATTCCTCTAAAGCTTTTCGCTCTTTGGCGATTTCATCGGTATAGTAAGCTTTGCTTTCTTGCAGTTGGTGAAGCTCATTGCTTCTTTCCCGTTGAGTAATAATGTCTTTCGCATCAAAAAAAATCATCCACAATACAAAAGCAATAAAAGTAAGGATATACTTGTTTTTCAGCCAGGATGGAATGCGGGAAAAAAGGTTCATGGTGTTTCATAAAGTTAGAAAATGAAATTAGGAATCAAAAGATATATTGGCAGAAAATATTTTTTTATAGGTGATCCTGGTTAATCAATTGAAGAAGGTTGTTTTTCTTTTGCGGCCATTCATCGTTAATAATGCTGTATAAGACTGTGCTCCTTGATGATCCATCCGGTTGGTAACTGTGCTTGCGTAGCATGCCTTCTTTCACACCTCCAATTTTTTCTACGGCTTTCTGAGAGCGGAGGTTGATGTGCGCAACGTGAAACCCTACCCTGTTAAAATTCAGTACCTCAAAAGCATATTGCAGTAATAAAAGTTTACATTCCTTATTATGAACCTTGCCCCATACATCTGGTATATACCAGGTATAGCCAATATCCAATCGTTTATGTTTTTGGTCCAATCCATAAAACCGCGTCATGCCAATAATCGTGTCATTATTGGTACGAAAAATAACAAACGTCTTTTGGAGCCCCGCCCCAAAAGAACCGTCACCATTTGGATGTAAGGCTACTTCCATGTATCGCTCAAACTGGCTATCAAAGGTTTCATTAATAAGCAAAGTTCTTGTAAACTCCCAAAGACGCTTATCTTTTGCCAATACTTTCAATTCGGAAATATATTCAGGCTTCAACTCCTGCAAATAAACATACTGGCCTTTTAATTTTGAAGTATCTATAATCATAAGAAAAAGCCACCGTTTGGTGGCTTCGTTTTTATTTTCCAAACTTTAGTTTGTTCCCGGGGTAATAAGCAGAAGCACCTAGTAATTCTTCAATCCTGATTAACTGATTATACTTAGCCATCCTATCGGTACGGCTGGCAGATCCGGTTTTTATTTGTCCGCAATTGAGGGCTACTGCTAAATCGGCAATGGTAGTATCTTCAGTTTCACCGCTTCGATGACTCATGATTGTATTGTACCCATTGTGCTGAGCCATCGTAACCGCATTGATCGTTTCCGTAACAGTTCCTATCTGGTTTACCTTTACCAGTAAGCCATTTGCAATGTTTTTATCAATACCCTGCTGAAGGCGGCTTACATTGGTAACAAATAAATCATCGCCTACTAACTGCACTTTTTTACCAACAGCTTCTGTCAGCATTTTCCAACCTTCCCAGTCATCTTCAGCCATGCCATCTTCAATAGAAATAATAGGGTACTGAGCCACCCAGTTCGTCCAGTATTTCACCAGTTGTTCACTGCTCATTGTTTTGCCATCGCTTTTATGGAAAACGTATTTGCCATTTTTATACAACTCGCTGTTGGCAGCATCCATGGCAATAAATACCTGTGATCCTGCTTTATAACCAGCAGCATCAATTGCTGTCAGTACGGTTTCAATAGCTTCTTCGTTAGAACCGATATTTGGAGCAAAGCCTCCCTCATCACCAACATTGGTACTATATCCCTTTTTCTTTAGTACGGATTTTAACGCATGAAAGATTTCAACACCCCATCGTAAACCTTCACTAAAAGAGGCGGCGCCTATTGGCATCACCATAAATTCCTGGAAGTCGATCTTGTTGTCGGCATGGGCACCACCGTTTAATATGTTCATCATTGGCACAGGCAATGTTTTAGCATTAGTGCCACCGACATACCGGAATAAGGGAAGCGCTGCTTCTTCTGCGGCTGCTTTAGCTACAGCCATACTTACGGCAAGCATTGCATTGGCGCCTAACTTGCTTTTATTTTCAGTGGCATCCAGTTCAATCATTACCTGGTCAATGCCCGTTTGATCGGCTACATCATAACCTATTAATTCAGGAGCAATTGATTTATTAACATTGGCTACTGCATTCAAAACGCCTTTGCCAACATAAATTTTTTTATCGTCATCACGCAATTCTACTGCTTCGTGTACACCGGTGCTGGCGCCGCTTGGCACGGCTGCTCTTCCAAAAGCACCTTCATCGGTTACTACGTCTACTTCTACAGTTGGATTTCCGCGGCTGTCTAATATTTGTCTGGCAAAAATTTCGGCTATGTAACTCATTTTATGTTGATTAATTAATTGTTTTTATTATGTACTAAGCTGAATAACTAGTTTCAACTTTTGTTGCGTCGCACACTTCAGCTATTGGTATTGCTATGTGTCAGTGAACGGAAGACTTCTTCCAGGCTCTGGTTTTCGCTTTGCAAAGAAACAATATCAAGATTATTTTGGGCCTCTAACTTTTTCAGTTCCCTGCGGACGGTGTCGGGTTCGGTAGTTTCTATGTTCCAGGTGTAGGAATCAATTTTGTTTACCGATGTTACTCCTTGCATTCTTTTAATCCATTCTGCCTCCAGCGCCTCTTTGAAACTGACCCTTACAATGTTCATTGTTGAACGTTGCTGCAAGTTCTGCAGTTTGTCATCTGCAACAATTTTTCCTTTGTTGATGATGATAACCCGGTCACACAGGGCTTCTACTTCCTGTAAAATATGAGAGGAAAAAAGCACCAGTTTATTTTTTCCTTGTTCTTTAATTACATTCCTGATCTCTATGATTTGGTTCGGGTCCAGCCCGCTGGTGGGTTCATCAAGAATTAAAACTTCAGGGTCGTGCAACAACGCCGCTGCCAAACCTACTCTTTGTTTATACCCTTTGGAAAGCTGGCCCACTCTTTTTTTGCTTTCAGGCGTTAAACCTGTCAGTTGAATAACTTCTTCAATCCTTTGTTTTTTATTTTTTACTTCGTGTACATCCGCTATAAAGTATAAATACTCCCTTACATACATTTCATAATACAAGGCATTGGATTCGGGCAAGTAACCAATCTTTTTTTTTGCACTCAGCGGATCTTTTTTTACATCAATGCCACTAACGCTAACATCACCGGCATCCGGTTGCAGGTAGCCGGTGATCATTTTCATGGTAGTTGATTTTCCGGCTCCATTGGGACCAAGGAAACCAACGATCTCGCCCTTATTAACTGCGAACGAAATTTGATTAACCGCTTTTTGCTCACCGTACTGCTTAAGTAATCCTTTTACTTCTATGGACATGGTGTAAAGTTATGTGCAAATGACAGATGTTCAGAGTGCCAATGAGTTAACTAATGATGTAGCAGTTGCTTTTTCGCAACTGCATCAGGTCTTAATTTCTCCATCGTAAGCACCCTTCCAGGCATACCAGCCAAAGATCATGAGCCCAAGAGCAATAGGAGTAAAAATCCCAATGATGATGATCCAGGGCAGCGGTTTGTGAATATCACCGGCACCATCTGCTCCAATATTTTTTACAGCACCAACTAATAAAACAATAATGGTCGCCGGTCCTAACAGCATCCAGATAATTCCTAAAAAGCGTTTTAGTTTGTCCATACAATAAGTTTAGTCGGTAACGTCTTTATCAATTTTATTGGATAGATATAAGCCTCCAACTATAAAACAAAGTGCTGCTATTCCAATCGGGTACCACAACCCGGAAAGATGGTTACTGCCAGGAATAGTGGTAATTAGCGTGGCAATAAAAGGTACCAGACCTCCGAATACACCATTACCGATATGATATGGCAGTGACATGGACGTATATCGGATTTTAGTAGGAAACATTTCTACCAAAAAAGCTGCGATAGGTCCGTAAACCATGGTAACAAAGAATACCATAACCGCTACCAATAAAATCATTTTCCATTTAGCAGTTGCCGAAAGAATCACTTCCCTGGATATTTTCTTTTCATCGGTCAATAAACTTTGCGTGGTGGTAGTTTTTAAAGTACTGCCATCACTAAACTGCTTTGTAACGGTTGCCTTTTGGATGAAAGCACCGATGTCACCTTGGGTTGATAAAGACCTGCTTTCGTTAAGGATAGTTTTATTGCTTGTATCTGCAATAGAATATAACTGCTGAAAGATAGGGCGGTATAAAAGCACTCCCAGGAGCATTCCAAACATCATGATATTTTTTCTGCCCCACTTGTCAGACAGTGCCCCAAATACTACAAAGAAAGGTGTTGCAAAAAGCAGGGCAATCAGAATTATGGTATTGGCCTGCTCATACTCCACATTGCATTTTGTAAGAATAAAACTTTGTGCATAGAACTGTCCTGTGTACCAGATGACCCCCTGCCCCATAGTGGCGCCAAACAGCGCCAGCAAAACCATCTTGAAGTTTTCTTTATGTCCAAAGCTTTCTTTGAGCGGATTCGTAGAGGTTTTCCCTTCGTCTTTTAGTTTTAAAAATAAAGGAGATTCCTTCATTTTTAACCGGATAATAATCGATACAATAACTAACAAAATGGAAACCAGGAAAGGGTATCTCCATCCATTACCATTGGTGAACTCTTCTACTCCTACAAGTCGCCGGATAGCAAGTATTACGCCTAAAGAAACAAACAACCCAAGTGTAGCTGTGGTTTGTATCCAGCTTGTAAAAAAGCCTCTTCTTTCAACAGGTGAATGTTCCGCTACATAAGTGGCTGCTCCGCCGTACTCACCACCCAAAGCTAAACCCTGCAATAGCCTAAGAATTAACACAAGGATAGGTGCTAATGAACCTATGGTTTGATAAGAAGGCACTAATCCAATTAAAAATGTAGAACCTCCCATCAACACCAATGTCAGTAAAAAAGTGTACTTACGGCCAATCAGATCGCCTAATCTTCCAAAGACCAAAGCACCAAATGGACGAACGATGAAACCAGCCGCAAACGTGGCGAGCGTAGATAGTAAAGCTGCTGTTGGATTTTCAGATGGAAAAAACTTGGCAGCGATAATGGTGGATAAACTTCCGAAAATATAGAAGTCATACCATTCAATTAAGGTACCCACGGAAGATGCGGTTATAACTTTCCAGATGCCCTTTGAAGAGGGTTGCGCCATTGGTTGTGGTTTGTTTTTAAAAATAGGAAAGTTGAGTTAAATACCTCCAACTTCTTTAGTAATTGGCAAGCAGTTAAATAAGGGCTTTGTTGTTTTTATAGCCGCACTGACGGATTCCAAAGAATTGACAAAATTGCAATAGATTCTACTAATTGTAGAGGTGGAGACAAAACTGATTATTGAATCGCCTGCAGTTTATTTTGTTGCCGTTCCATGGCTTGATTGGTATACGCCTCATCATTATAATTATAAATCGTCAAATTCATATAGGGCGTCGATTTGAGTTCCTGCTTTCATTTCATATACTGGTTTGATGAGGCCATCCTTCAGCCCATAAACCCAGCCATGGAGGTCAGGTCGCTGTTCTTTTTTCCAACATCGCTGAATAATGGTAGTTTTCGCAAGGTTATAAACCTGCTCCTGCACATTCAGCTCAACCAAACGATCGTTACGTAATTCCTCATCTTTGATCGCTTCTAACTCTTCCTGATGATGGCGAATAACATCTTTGATATTACGCAACCACATATTCAATACCGGCCTATAATCTTTTTTAGTAGCAGCTGCTTTTATGCCACCACATCCATAATGGCCGCAAACAATCACATGTCTCACTTTTAAATGTGTAACGGCATAATCTAGCACTGCCAGTAAATTCACATCTGTATTTACTACCAGGTTGGCTACGTTTCGGTGAACAAAAATTTCACCAGGCTGCGTACCAGTGATTTCATTGGCAGGAACTCTACTGTCGCTACACCCTATCCATAAAAACTCAGGCGTTTGTAAATGGGATAGTCTTTCAAAATATTCAGGATCGGCTGCTATTTTTTCTGCTGCCCAGGTTTCATTGCCCACTAACAATTTTTCATATGAATACATATGTTTCATTTTTAACAAAATAAATAAACGTCTGTTTGCTAACGAGCCATGCTTTGTTGTTTTCGATCTGAAGATACTGTGTACACGTTTGATTGCAGGCGTTCGTTTTAAGATAACGTATCAGGGAATTAGAAAAATGCCAGCGAAGCCTTATGCTAAAATCAGGAAATCGTTTGGTTCGCAAATGGTAAAGTATTATTTTGCAGTGCTTTTGATGACGAAATCCAGAAAAACATATAATGTTCTCCAACTCGCTTCTGCCATCGTCATGATATTGGCATTGCTGTGGTTGACTGTAAGCACCCCGTTTGTTTATGCCAGCCAGCAAGAACTAGTCAAGCAAAACAAAAATGTGAATTATCAGTCGCCTCTTTCGGGCACTGAGGAAGAAGGCTCAAATCCTTTTGGTAACACTACGGAAGAAAAAAATCCTAACAGTAGCACCTCCTTTTCTGAAGAATATCTGCATGATCATCACCTTGATGATTACTTCTTTTCTATCATATCGCATCGCTATAAATTTGAAAATGCAGGTACCTATATTGCATTTCACGGCGAAGTTCAAGTTCCTCCTCCCAACGTAGCATAAGCTATATTATTTCCTTTTTTATTCGGCTTTCGATAAGCCGCTCTAACGATTGCATTGCTATAACCCCATTATTACTTCATCACATGTTGTCAAATTTTTGGCAGCAACCTAATATTTATTATAATGAAAAAGCATTCGAAAGAGTATTTGCAAAACCTTAGCCCATATCAGGGATACGAGTTATTAGTGGAAGGCAATAAAAGATTTGTCAATAATCTTAAGGCAGATCATGACCATTTGGAACTACTCAATCAAACAAGAGAAGGACAATATCCTTTTGCAGTGATATTGAGCTGCATGGATTCCCGCACATCAGTAGAACTAATATTTGATCAGGGTCTGGGCGATTTGTTTAGTATAAGAGTGGCCGGCAATATTGTGAACAACGATATACTTGGCAGTATTGAATATGCAATAAAATATATAGGCTCCAAAGTGTTAATGGTATTGGGTCATACCGAATGTGGCGCCATTAAAAGTGCCAAACAGGGGGTAACCGATGGCCATATAACTGACCTGTTAAAGCGGATACAACCTTCTATCAGCAAGGCATTGCTTCGGGAAGACAAAGACCATTTGTTTGGTGATAAAGTGGCCTATGCCAATGTAGAAAACAGCCTGGAAGAGATACTAACCCGGAGCCAGATCGTGAAAGAAATGTTCGAAAAAGGACAAATTGGAATTGTAGGAGGCATATATAATATTGAAAATGGCCAGGTTGATTTTTTTAAAAATTTAACTACAAAGAAGAAGGCAGATAAACAGTTGGTTAATGCCTAAAACAAGCAATTGAGCTTAACAAAAATTATTAAGTAATAAAAGTAACACGATGAAACCAATTACAAAGTTTTTGAAGGCAGATAGCCTGTCTGGTATGGTAGTATTTTTAGTGGCATTGCCTCTCTGTCTCGGTATTGCGGTAGCCAGCGGAGCACCGCCGTTTGCAGGTATAATTACGGGAGTTATTGGAGGTATAGTGGTAGGTTCTTTGAGCAGTTCAAATGTAAGTGTTTCCGGACCTGCTGCTGGTCTTATTGCGATTATCCTGGTAGCAATAACGGACCTTGGATATGAAACTTTCCTTGTAGCGGTTGTTATTGCAGGCTTCATCCAACTGGCACTTGGTTTTGCAAAAGCAGGTACCATTTCCAGTTATTTTCCAACCAGTGTTATTGAAGGTATGCTGGCAGCCATTGGTATTATCATTATAAAAAAAGAATTGCCACATGCTATTGGCTATGACAAAGCCCATGAAGGTGATTTCTTTGCTTTGGAAAAAGGGTCAGAAACAGGGTTTTTTACAGAGATCGTCAATTCAATAAATTATGCACACCTCGGCGCCATCATCGTTACCCTGGTTTCAATAGGCATACTTGTTGCCTTTAATAAGGTTGCCTTTCTGAAAAAGATTAAAGTCGTACCCGGTGCCCTGGTAGCTGTCACGGCAGGCATCGTTATTAATGAACTTTTTAAAGCCAGTGGATCTAGCCTCGTGATATCTCAGGAGCATTTAGTAACACTGCCAACAGCTTCTTCTTTTAAAGAATTCATTGGTCAATTTACTACTCCTGATTTATCTGGTTTTGCTAATTCAAAAACATGGGTTGTAGGACTTACTATCGCAATAGTGGCCAGCATTGAAACATTGCTGTGTCTGGAGGCTGGTGATAAAATGGACCCAATAAAAAGATACTCCAGCGCCAATACCGAGTTGAAGGCCCAGGGCATTGGAAATATGCTGGCTGGTTTTATTGGGGGCTTACCAATGACGTCTGTAATTGTAAGAACGACCGCCAATATAAATGCTGGCGCCAAAACCAAATTATCAGCAATAGCACATGGCGTTTTTTTATTATTGGCTGTGGTAACCATACCAGGGTTGTTAAACAAAATTCCCATGGCCTGCCTTGCTGCTATTTTAATAATGATCGGTATAAAGCTGGCAAGTCCTAAAGTGTTTAAACACATGTGGCATGTGGGCAAATACCAATTTGTACCTTTTTTAGTAACTGTCGTTGCCGTTGTATTTACCGATTTATTAAAGGGTGTAGGTATTGGCTTAGCAGTAAGTGTGTTCTTTATTTTAAAAGGAAATATGAAACTGGCTTACTTCTTTAAAAAGGAAAAACATCACGAAGGGGAAGCTATACATATTGACCTGGCGCAGGAAGTTTCTTTTTTAAACAAGGCGGCTATCAAACAAACTCTGGCACATTTACCTGCAAACAGCAAGGTAATAATAGATGCGGCGGGTACAGTATACATCGATTACGATGTATTACAAATGATCAAGGAGTTTGTGCAATTCGGTTCCAAAGACAAGAACATTCAGGTAAGGCTAAAAAATTTCAAAAAGGCCTACAAAATGGAAGATGCCATTCATGTGCATTCCGAAAATGATGAAATATTAGAAAGAGAACCAGTATTAATTCCCCAAAATAATTAGAAATGGACATTGCTATAAAACAACATACAGAACTAATACAACATAAGGAAGGTCTTGCTGGTAAGGTGGATCATCATTTTGACGAAAATCGTGTGCTGAATGAGTTAAAGCACTATCTGCCATCGCAACAGGCACTGAAGGATTTTATTCATCATAACTCTTTACATGCATTTCAGCACATGAAGTTTTATGATGCCATTTTTAAAGCATCTAAAATTTTTGGGTTCCAGGTTCATTTGCAATTGCCGGAATACAGGGCAATGTATGAAACGGGACGAATAAGAAAAGATGTGCTTGAAATGGTAATCGCCAATAAAAAAAACCTTGTTGACGAATGGAAGTATAATCTTTTGAATAAAGAATACGACACCATCAACCGCCCCAGAATTGGCCAACTACGTAAGTTGTGGAAGGAGGTCTATCATTTAGACCTCGATAATAAAGTACACCCGTTTTTATTCCGTATCCTTTGCGGTTTTTTAGATCAGGGTATCGCTGTTCAAAGCTTCCCTGTGGCTAATAAAGGGTTTATTGAAAGTATAAGAGAGCTGGAAAGAAAAAGCCCTGTAAGCTTTTTCAAAACAAAAGCAACCAGAAAAAAATTTATATCAGGAGATTATTCTGTTGCCACCCTGCTTAAAACCATCGTAGGAAAAGAACAATATTTCGAACAGTACATATTCGATCAGCAATTTACTCATCATGGTTGGAGTGGGTTTGTCAGTGCCGTAGAAGATAATCCGCAAACATTACTAGACCGAAAAAAAATTACCCTGAAAGAGCTGGTGGAGTTTGAACTGTTAATGGAGTTGGATGCACTCAATGCTACCCTAAAAAATAAATGGCAGCCCTTGGCTTTTCACGCAACCGAGCCGCCATTGGATTTATTTACAAATGTTGAGCGAACAGAATGTTCAGAGGTAATTGAATTGTGGCAGGATGCCTTTGAATGGAGTTATTATGATTCGGTGTTAAAAGGGATCAGCATGTCTAACGAAAAGAGGACTTCTCTGAACGATCATAATCTGCAGGTTTGTCAAGAAGGAGGACATTTGGAAAAACTTCTTTCCATAAAAGACCAGGCGAGCTTCCAATCAATTTTTTGTATTGACGAAAGAGAAGATTCTATTCGCCGGCATATTGAAGCCGTTGACAAAACATGCGAAACGTATGGCGCTCCAGGTTTTTTTGGTGTCGAGTTTTATTTTCAGCAACAGGATAGTAAGTTCTACGATAAGCTATGTCCCGCGCCAGTTACACCGAAATATTTGATCAAGGAGTACGACGCCAAAACGCTACGCAAAGGTGAGCCGCTTTATACAAAGTATACACATGGGTTTTTAACCGGCTTTGCGTTGAGCATCACATTTGGATTCTGGGCTTTGGTAAAAACAGTGTTCAATTTATTTAAACCAAAAATGAGCCCTGCTATTTCCAATGCTTATGGGCATATGGATAAACAATCTGTTCTTACCATAGAAAATAGAGATCCGCATGATATTGAAAATGGCTTGCAAATTGGTTATACACTGGATGAAATGGCAGTAAGGGCCGAAGGCTTTTTGCGTGGAATGGGGTTAATTAAAAACTTTGCACCACTTGTGTATATAGTTGCACATGGAAGCAGCAGTGCCAATAATCCGCATCACGGGGCACATGATTGTGGTGCCTGCAGTGGAAGGCCCGGCGCTACCAATGCAAGAGTGCAGGCTTTTATTTTAAATCACAAAGGAGTAAGGGAAGTTTTGGAATCAAAAGGAATTGTTATTCCCGAGACAACACAATTTATAGGCAGCATGCATGATACCGCAGCAGATGTTATAGGTTATTATGATGAACAAATATTGAGTGTTGAAAATGCAAAAAAGCATCTTATCAACATGCAAAGTTTTGAAACGGCCTTAAACCTGAATGCAAAAGAGAGGAGCCGCAGGTTTGCCTCCATCAATACAAAGCAGGAACTGGAGCAGGTGAGGAAAGCCATTCATAACCGTTCTGTTTCTCTGTTCGAGCCAAGGCCGGAGTTAGGGCATGGCACCAATACCTTAGCGATCATAGGGCGAAGAGAAGTAACCAAAGGATTGTTTTTAGACAGGAGAGCATTTCTCAACAGTTACGACTATACAACAGATCCGGACGGGACCATTCTTACAAATGTTATGAAGCCTATTGGGCTGGTTTGCGGCGGTATTAATCTCGAGTATTATTTTTCAAGAGTAGATAACATAAAACTGGGTGCAGGTACCAAGTTGCCACACAACGTAATGGGGTTGTTTGGTGTTGCCAACAGCAGCGATGGCGATCTGCGCCCTGGGCTTCCCTGGCAAATGATAGAAGTGCATGATCCTGTAAGATTACTGGTCATTGTGGAGCACAGACCTGAAATTGTTTTAAAAGCGATTCAATCTTCCAATGAAGTATTTGAATGGTATAAAAACGAATGGGTACATATCGTGGCCTTACACCCGCGAGAAAAGCAATTTTATTATTTCCGGAACGGTGCCTTTTTAAAATATCAACCAATCACAGGTGCAGAACAAATTAAAACCATAAAGAACATGGAAGAATTTATAGACGGTGCAAGAGAAATGGAAACCAATCATATTGTACATGCAACCGAAGAAAACCTACCCGTGTATTTATTAGACTAATTTTTGGCACAGGCGACAGCGCTGCCGGCACCGGCTGTTGCGTCGCACACTTGTACAACATACCGATACTGAGCAATAAAAAAATATACAGTGAATCAACTCAACAACATACTCAACCAATCACTTGCATTATTTATAATTATACCGCTTTTGGCTTTTTTCATTTCGTTGTTCTGGCAAAACAAGCAGGAGAAGCCAATTGCTTTTATTGTCCAGTTTACAAAAGCGTTCTACATGGCGGCAGCCGTAATTTATGCGGCTCTTTGGTTTATAAATGGCAGAAGCTCCGTCAATCAAACATCGATTACATTTTACAAAACTGACCATTTTGTTTTTGCCATTCAGTTTTACTACGATCTGATAACGGTTGTGTACAGTATAGTGGGTGCTGTATTATTTTTCCTGGTGTCCACGTTCAGCCGTTATTATATGCACCGGGACGAAGGATATAAACGCTTTTTTAATACGATACTGTTTTTTGCATTGGGTTATAACCTTATTATTTTTTCGGGCAACTTTGAAACGTTATTTATCGGCTGGGAAATCATTGGATTATCTTCTTTCTTATTAATTGCCTTTTATCGTAATCGCTATCTCCCTGCAAAGAATGCTTTTAAAACTATTTCCAATTACCGGTTAAGCGATGTAGCACTGATACTGGCTATGTGGATGATGCACCACCTGACGCATCAAAATATTAGCTTTACCCAATTAGCCCAAGCAAAATCCAATGCCTTGCAGAGCGGCCATTCAGGCATGGCGATATTCATTGTAATAATGATTGTATTGGCAGCAATGATAAAATCCGCTCAACTTCCATTTACTTCCTGGCTACCTCGTGCAATGGAAGGTCCCACTACATCCTCTGCCATATTTTATGGTTCGCTGAGCGTACATATAGGTGTGTTTTTATTATTACGAACCTGGCCATTCTGGCAGGATATATTATGGGCTAAAATTGCAATTATCGTAATTGGTGCATTAACGGGGATTATTGCCACGCTGATAGCCAAGGTGCAGCCTACGGTAAAAACACAAATTGCATATTCGTCCGCAGCGCAGATTGGGATTATATTTATTGAAATAGCATTGGGTTGGCACGTTTTAGCTTTAATTCATTTTACAGGCAATGCTTTCCTTCGAACCTACCAATTGCTGGTTTCGCCTTCTGTATTGAACTACCTGGTACACCACCAATATTTTCATTATCATCCTCCACAGGAAAAATCTATTTCAAAAATGCATGCTGCGGTGTATATGCTTGGAATAAAAGAGTGGAACCTGGACAGCATAATGTATAAATATCTATGGAACCCTTTCAAAGGGATTGGTATAAAAATTGAATTTTTGCAGTCACAGGTAGCAGCCATAATCACTACATTAACTGGAATTGTTGCTTTGACGATTTCAATAATAAGACCGGAATTTATGTTGCCCGGCCATGCAACAATTTCTGTTATATTACTTGCCATTGCGCTTGCCATAATACTCTTTACTTTTTCTTATCGCGGTTCCGCCTTAAAGGCATGGGCGTACTTGCTATTAGCGCACGTGTTTATCATGGCAGGCATTAGCAACAACACAGCACACATTAATACAATTGAGATCATATTCTATACCAGTGGAATTGGACTTGCATTTATATTAGGTTTTTATTGTTTAAAGAGAATGGAGGCCATTGATAACGATATTGTACTCAACAATTTTCATGGTTACGTATACGAAGAAAAGATTACTGCGTTACTATTTTTAGTGGCGGCTATTGGTATGCTCGGCTTTCCAATAACGGCTGCTTTTATTGGTATTGATGTGCTGTTTACTTATGTTGGAGATAGCCAGGCAGTATTAATTGGACTGTTAGCACTTTGCCTGCTTTTTATTGAATTGGCTGCTATTCGTATATTTTTACGCATCTTTTTAGGACAACACAAGAAACTACATCACCCCGTCGCTTTTCGGTCTTCTTAATCAGAATAAGTAAGCTTGAATAATTGTCAATCGCCGGTTTAACATCCGGCGATTTCTTTTTTGTATGAACCAATCATGGCAGGATTAAAATATATTTACAGCCATAGAACTAATCGTTGCACCATGTCATTTCCTTACCAGA
>Ga0126307_10001118_pt1 | contig 17629 bp, 16 predicted proteins | sample Plot28_FD_89955 | JGI IMG/M metagenome (GOLD analysis project Ga0126307, IMG submission 89955) | Serpentine soil microbial communities from UC McLaughlin Reserve, CA, USA - Plot28 | ecosystem: Environmental > Terrestrial > Soil > Grasslands | place: USA: UC McLaughlin Reserve, Lake County... | reverse complement strand
TGAGACGACGAACCGCTCTGGGCGCGCGTCCGACTCGAGTCCCAGCGCAGCGTTCAGGGCACGGGCCTGCACCGGCGGGATCGCGTCGGCGTGACGCAGGACCGGCCGTACGAGCTGATGCAGCGCCGCAAACGGCAGCTGCGTCTCGGATTCGGTGCCGCGGCAGGCGAGGACGCGCATGTACGCTGCACCGTTGCAGGCTGCCGCGAGCAGGGCCGACTTGCCGACGCCGGCCTCGCCGCGCAGGACGAGAGCTCCGCCGCGCCCTTCCCTCGCGGCGTCGACGAGCTCGCCGACTCGTTCGAGCTCGGCGTGGCGCCCGTGGAGCGGGATCGAGCCGGGCATCGTCGGCCCGGCGTGGGACGCAACCGCCTGTGTCTGCATCGGGGTGCTCCTTCGCTGCTCTGGCTCTGGGGCAGGATATCAACGCTCGTAGAATATGTCACCCCAACCGGCGAGATCGCACGGTGCAACGCCGGTGTGGCCACGCGATCGTTGATCTTCGATGCTCGGATTGCGACCGCTGGTCGAGCGCGAGACGACCGGCGTCGTCAGCGCTCGCCTCGGTCGTGGGCGCGTCAAGCGCGAGCGGCCGGGCTGTGCTCGACCGTCTCGGCGGCGGGCTCAGCCGGCCACGCCGACTGCCGGCGGACATGCGGGCCGTAGCGTTCACCGAGCAGCCCGAGCAGCACTCCGCCGACCGCCCACGCGCCGAGGATCAGCAGCGGCCCAATCGAAGTACTCGACGTTGCGCAGCGCGGTCAACGCGACGCCGGGGGGCAGCAGCTGCGAGACGGCGCCGTAGAACCCGGGCTCGAACTCGTAGGTCACCGCCCCTCCCGACGAGCTCAGCCCGAGGAGCAGCAGCACGAGGATCGCGACCACAACGCCGATCGGGCCGCCGAGGTGTCCGAGCCCGTGCGCCGCAGAGCTCACGGCGAGCGCGAGCAACCCCGCGGCCAGTGCGATGCCGGCGAAGTGCCCGCCGAGGGCGCCGACGACGACGTCCACGGCGAACGCGACAACAAGTCCGGCCAGCAGCGAGTAGGCGACCACCGCGCTCCAGCGCACGCGCGCCGGAAGCGCCCGGCCGAAGACGGACAGGAGCCCGCCGAAGACGAGGCTCGGGATCAGCGTCCCTACGACCGTGAAGAGCGATGACAGGCCGCGGCGGTCGTTCGGGGGCAGCGGTCGGAGGTCCTGCACGCTCGCCGAGACGTGCCGTGCCGCGGCGACGCCCTGCAACGCCCGGGCGACCGTCTCGGTGGGAGTCACGCCGAAGGCCTGCGCGAGCAGCACTCGGTCGCGCTGCGAGCCCGGGACAAGGACGCCGTGCACGTGGGTGTCGAGGAGCGCCGCCCGCGCGCGCGGCTCGGTCTCGTAGCAGCGGACGTCGAACGCACCGCGGGACTCCTTGTCGAGCGCGCTCTGGATCTGCGCCGCCTGCTGCGGCGCGCCGACGACGCCGATGTCGAATCCCTTGGGGCGCGGCGCATGGAACGCGGAGACGTAGAGCGCCGTGAACGCGAAGACCAGCACGAGGCCGCCGAGGACCGCCTTGGCGACGATCCGAGTCGTTCGCCCGATCGGCCGGCGGACCGTAGGTACGCGGCGCCGGCGTCGCGCCGGCTGTGCGTCGAACGCAGCCATCGTCAGCTCCTCGCGATCGATCTCCGGGTCCTAACCGCCGCTCCGGCGACGTATCCCGCGACCGTCGCGGCGAGCCCCGCCACCACGTCGAAGATGAAGTGATTTCCGGTCGCGACGACGGCCACGACGATCACGGGTGTCCAGGCGGCGGCGAGCGCTCGCGACCACCAGTGCCTCGACGCGCAGGCGAGCGCCGCCGAGACCGCCAATGCGAAGCCGCGGTGCAGAGACGGGACCGCGGCCAGCGGATTGTAGAAGCTCGTGGCGAATCGCGAGTTGAGCGCGATCCCCGTGCCGTTGCTGACCGTGTCGACTACGCCGATCCCCGACAGCCGTGGAGGCGCGACCGGGAACAGCCAGAAGATCGGCACGGCGAGGATCCAGGTAGCCAGCACGGTGTCGCGGAGCCGGACGTAGATCGTGCGGTTGACGCGGTAGAGCCAGATGAGAACCGCCGGAACGACGACGACCTGCGCCGCGATGTACGCGTGGCCGAGGAGCCACATGATCGGCGTCCCCTCGAACGTCCGCTGGACCGGCGCCTCGACCGCGATGCCGAGGCCGCGCTCGAGGCGCTCGATCGCTCGCGCGTGCCCGACCGCGACGCCGCGGTCGCTGATCACCAGCCAGCGCGTCGCGCCGTAGGCGAGGTACGCGGCAAGACAGACGGCGACCTGCGAGGGCCAGCTGGATCGACGAAGAGGGAGCGCAAGCGGTGCAGCCACGGTGGGGACGGAAGCTAGGAGCGGCGCCACGGGCTCGCACCGGCAAGATCGCCTGCTTGACGTCGATGCGCGGGCCTAGCGGGCGCCGGCGCCGCGCGCCCGCTCGCCGCCGGGCACCAGGGGGAGCGGGCCGGTCAGGTAGCGCTGCAGGTTGGGGGTGAGCGCCTCGACCAGCGCGTCGGGGGCCAGCGACGCGAGCGGCTCGACGCGGATCACGTAGCGCGCCATGACGACGCCGATGATCTGCGATCCGACGAGGCTCGCCCGCAGCGGCGCGTCCGCGACCGCCAGCCCGGTCGCGATCGCGCCGACCATGCGAGACGAGACGGCGTCGCGGACGAGGTCGGCGACCTCGGGCTCGGCGGCCGCCGCGCGCACCATGCCGGTGATGACCATCCGCGGCTGCGGCTGCTCGAGCACGCCGACGATGAAGCGGGCCAGGCGGAGCCCCGCCTCGGAGCTGCGACCGGCGACGAGCGCCGGCAGCACATCCTCCGGCTCGAACGGAAGCGACATCACTGAAACGAAGAGCTTCTGCTTGGAGCCGAAGAAGTGCATGACCAGCGCCGGGTCGACCCCGGCCTGCTCCGCGACCACGCGAATGCTCGCCCGGTCGTAGCCGAGCTCGGCGAAGCAGCGCCGTGCCGCCTCGGCGATCGCTTCGCGCGTGTCGCTGGTGCCGGGGCGGCGGCCTCTCCGCGATCGGTTCGGCGTCGCCACGCGCCGAGTCTAGATCTGCGCGTCAGCAGGGACGTGTCGCTTCATCGCGAGGCTCCGGCGGCGTCTCGAACCGGCGGCTGGTAGTGGCCGGGCTCGGTCCTGGCGCTGATGACGAGCCGGTTCCAGGCGTTGATGGCGGTGATCGCGAACACTAGCTGCGCCAGCTCGTCGCGATCGAAGCAGGCCGCCGCTCGGTCCCAGACATCGTCCGGGACGTGCGAGTCGGCGACGGAGGTGATCGCCTCGCAGAGCTCGAGCGCCGCGCGCTCGCGGTCGCCGTACAGCGGGCTCTCGCGCCAGGCGGCGAGCGAGTAGAGCCGCTCCTCGCGCTCGCCGGCGGCACGCGCATCCTTCCAGTGCATGTCGATGCAGAACGCGCAGCCGTTGATCTGCGAGGCGCGCACCCTGACGAGCTCGCGCAGCCGGTCGTCAAGCTCGATGGCGGCTTCGAGCCGGGCCATCGCCCCGAACGGCCGTGGCGCTTCCTGGGCGAGTCGGATGCGCCGTGCCGGGAACGTTGCGGTCATCTCGGTCCTCCGTTGGTGGTCGTCTCTCATGGCGCCGCCGACGGTACGGACGTGCGCCCAGGCCGGCACCGGCGAAATCGCCAGGGGCAGCGGCGCCGGCGCCTGGGTCGATATCGGGCGGCCGATTTGACGCCTGTGCGGTCGGTTACCGGTGACATCGCCGGTGCGAGCGTGACCGCGCTGGGCGACGGTGGAGGCCGATTTCCGCAGATTGGCTGGAGGTGCCTTGATGGCTCGCAGATGGTGGACCCTGCTCACGGTGTGCCTGGGGATCTTGATGCTGTTGCTCGACATCACGATCGTGAACGTGGCGCTGCCGAGCATCGCGAATGACCTTGGCGCGTCGTTCAGCGATCTTCAGTGGACGATCGATGCCTACGCGCTGTCGCTTGCGGCCGTGATGCTGGTCATGGGATCGCTCGGGGACCTGCGCGGGCATCGGAACGTGTTCGCCGCCGGGCTCGTGCTGTTCTCGGTCTCGTCGCTGCTCTGCGGACTGGCGCCCGACCCGCTGTTCCTCAACGTCAGCCGCGCGGTGCAGGGCGTCGGCGGGGCGGCGATCTTCGCCACGTCGCTGGCGTTGATCGCGCGGGAGTTCCGCGGCCTGGAGCGCGGGACGGCGCTCGGGATCTGGGGCGCGACGGCCGGTGTGTCGGTCGCGATCGGCCCGCTCATCGGCGGCGCGCTGACGTCGGGCATCAGCTGGCGCTGGGTGTTCTTCGTCAACGTGCCGATCGGTGTGCTGACGCTGTGGTTGCTGCTGGCCCGGGTCGGCGAGACGCGGCGGCGCCGCGTGCGGCCCGATTGGCTTGGAGCGGTCGCATTCAGCGGCGCGCTGTTCGCGCTTGTTTTCGCGCTGATCCGCGGCAATCCGGATGGCTGGTCGAGCACCAAGGTCGCCGCCGCGTTCGTCGCAGGGGGCGTGCTGCTGGCGCTGTTCGTCGCGATCGAGACTCTCGTGCGCGAGCCGATGCTCGACCTCCGGCTGTTCCGCAGGCCGGCGCTGCTCGGCGCCTCGCTGGCCGCGATCGCGCTGTCGGCCTCCGCGTTCTCGATGCTGCTCTACATCACCCTGTATCTGCAGGACATCCTCGCCTACTCCCCGTTCGAGGCCGGACTGAGGCTCTTGCCCCTGACGCTGGCGGTATTGCTGGTGGCGCCGCTCGCCGGCCGGCTGTCCGAGCGCCTTCCGCTGAGGCTGTTGCTCGGGCTGGGGCTGACCCTCGTGGCGGTGGGACTCGCGCTCATGACGCTCGTCGAGCCAAGTTCCGGCTGGACGGTGCTGCTCGCCGGCTTCATCGTCGCGGGCGCGGGCTCGGGACTGACCAACCCGCCGCTCGCGTCGGCCGCGATCGGCACGGTGGACGAGGAGAAGGCGGGCGTCGGCTCGGGCGTCAACAACACCGCGCGGCAGGTCGGGGTCGCGGCCGGCATCGCGGCGCTCGGCGCGATCTTCCAGAGCCGGGTGCAGAGCGTGCTGTCCGATCAGCTCGCGCACGCGGCGCCGCAGCTCGGCGCCCGCCGTCACGCGATCGTCGAGCAGGCGACGTCCGGCGACCCGACGCAGGCGCTCCAGTCGCTGCCGCCGGCGCTGCGCGACCCGGTCGCGCACGCGCTCCGGGTCGCGTTCGTCGCCGGCTTCGACCGCATCCTCTGGATCGCGGCGACGATCGGCTTCGCCGGCGCGGTCCTCGCGTTCCTGCTCGTGCGGCAGCGGGACTTCGCGACGCGCGACGAGCCGGCGATGACCGCACGCCAGCTCGGGGCGCTCAGCGAGACGCCGTGATCGATCGGGCAGCGGCGGCGTGCTTCGCCACGCGCCGCACGGCGACGCCACCGCCGGCGAGCGCCAAGGCGCCGCCGATCAACACGACGGTCCACGGGAACCCGTCGTCGGGGGCGGGAGCGGGCGGGGCCACGACCTCGTCGACCTGCGCGCTCGGCTGGGCGTCCTGGGCGCCGACGCCGCGCAGCCCGGCGGCCGGCTCGGGCTTCAGCCCGCGCGTCAGGCGCTCGAAGCCGCGCCGCCCGCTCGGCGTCAGCGAGAGCCAGTCGTAGCGATCCCACTGGCCGCGGACACGGACCAGCCCGGCGGACGGGACGTAGACGAGCGTGTAGCGGAAGTCCTTCTCGCCCTCGACCCGGACGCGCATGCGGACGCGGTAGAACGGCGCGCCCTTCTCCGGAGCCGAGGTCGGGCTGCCCTCCTCCATGCCGCGCAGCGCGGCGGCGGCCGTGATCGTGCGGCAGCCGTCGTCGTCGCACGCGCGCGCTGCGGCGAGCTCCTTGGCCTGCGCCGGCGCGGCAAGGGCGGCGGTCAGTACGGCGGCGGTCAGCAAGGGGGCGGCGAGGCGCACGGTGAGCTCCTTTCTCGACGGCATCACCACGACTACACCGGCGCCCGCGCCAGCGTTCCCGCGGGAGCGCCACTGGCGTCCATTCGTCCACTGGGGTAAAGCCTCACTGATTTCCGGTCGATCTCCACCGGCAATGAGCTGATCAGGGCAAACCCGTCGCGAGGCGGGGACGCAAAGCCAGAGGTCTCGCCGGCAGGGGGAGATAGCTCGGCCGCCGGCTCTCCCGAACAGGCAATCGTCGGCGGGTCAGTGCCCGCCCAGGCAGGGAGGCCAGCAGGACATGAACAGGCACGGACTTGCCGTCGCGCTCGTGGCGGCGACGGCACTCGCGCTGCCCGCTTCGGCGCAGGCCGCAACCTACGCGGAGACGGTCCTCGCGGACAGTCCGCTCACCTATCTCCGGATGTCGGAGACCGCGGGAGCGAGCGTCGCGGAGGACGCGTCGCCGAACAACCGCGACGGCGTGTACGTCGGCGCTCCGGCGTTCGGCGTCGGCGGGCCGTTCGTGGAGGCCGGCGCCGGCATCGGGCTCACGAGCACGAGCTCGGTCGCGGCCACGGTCGACCAGGCCAGCGGCTCGGTCGAGCTCTGGGTCAACCCCGAGCGCCTCGGCCGGGGGCAGCAGGCGGCCCTGGCCGCGCACGGCGATCCGGCCGGCGACGGATGGGCGCTGGGCATCGGCGCCAAGCGCAAGCTCGCGTTCGTCAGCGGCGGCGCCGTCTCGGCGAGCAAGGTGACGCTGGGCTCCAACGTCTGGACGATGCTGACCGTGACGTGGGACGACCAGAAGGTGCGGATCTACCGCAACGGCGTCCTCGCCAAGTTCGTCAACCGCAACGCGGCGGCGCCGGCGTCCAGCAGCCACGCGCTGGTGCTCGGCGGCAACGGCGCGGGCGCCTTCACGGGCAGCCTCAACGGCAAGCTCGACGAGGTCGCGCTCTACTCGCAGGTGCTCGCCGCGTCCAGCATCCAGGCGCACTTCCAGGCCGCGCACGTGCCGATCAACTCGGTGCTGCCGAACATCACGGGCACGCTCACCGTCGGGGAGGCGCTCACGGCGAACCCCGGCACGTGGACGGATGCGTCGAACGCGACGCGGGCATATCAGTGGCAGCGCTGCGACGTCAACGGCGAGGACTGCGGCGACATCGACGGCGCGACCGGCACGACCTACGTGCTCACCGCGGAGGACGACTGCATGACGCTGCAGGTCGGCGAGACGGTCACGAACTCGGCCGGCGCGGGCACCGCGATCTCCGATCCGACCGGCAACGTCGGCCCGTGCCTGGTCCCGGATCCCGATCCGACCCCGGACCCGGATCCGACCCCGGACCCGGACCCGACCCCGGATCCGAGCCCGGACCCGACGCCCGACCCGACGGTGATCCCCGACCCGACGCCGGACGCCGGGACGACGACGACCATCACCACCAACACGACCACCAACACGAGCACGACGACGAGCACCACCACGGCGCTCGCCCAGAACACGGCGGGCGCCGGCTGCGTCCGGGTGGTCGCCGGCCGCAAGCGCGTCAAGCTGCGCGGCGTTGGCAAGCTGCGCCTGAAGCTCACCCGGAACAGCTGCCTCACGGCGCCGATCGCGGCGCGCGCCAAGCCGCGCAAGGGCATGAAGCTGCGCTCGGTTCGCTACAAGCTCGACGGCAAGCGCCTCAAGCGCGTCAAGCGGGTGAAGTTCGCCGCCAAGCTGCGCCCCGCGAGGCTCTCGGCCGGACGGCACACGCTGAAGCTGCGCGTGAAGCCGGTCACCGGCAAGGCGAAGACGTTCAAGGTCCGCCTGCGCCTCGCCGTCGCCTGACGGGGGTCGCAAGGCCACGACGCCGCGGGGTCCGCGGGCGGCTCAGCCGCCCGCGGACTCGCGTCGTTCAGGAGGCGAGGCCCGCCGCCGGGCGCTCCGCCTGGCGCGCGAGCCGCGCCGGCGTGTCGTCGTCGAACTCGGCGAAGAACCCGCCGACCCGGTCGGTCAGCTCGCCCATCCCATCGCACGCGAACAGGATCGGCTGGTAGTGGGTGATGTCGTACTCGAGCGTCGCCATCGCGTGGAAGTCGATCGGCCGGATGTCCGCGCCGCGGAACTCCTCGATCTCGCCGTACGACGACAGCAGACCGGCGCCGTAGCAGCGCAGCTCGCCCTCCTCGTACATCACGCCGAACTCGATCGTGAACCAGAACACGTCGGCGACGTACTGCAGGCTCTCGGGGGTCCCGCAGCGCCGCGCCGCCTCGCCGGCGAGCCGCTTGACCTCCGCGATCCGCGGGTCGGCGAGCAGGTTCCCGTGCCCGATGACCTCGTGGACGATGTCCGGCTCGGGCGTGTAGAGCGGGCTGGAGGGATGGCGCAGGTACTGCGTCGAGTGGAACACGCGGTCCGCGAGCGAGCCGTAGAACTCGTCCAGCGGCACGAGGCCGGCGGCCGGGCGGAACTCGAAGCCGGTGAGCGGCTTCAGCCCCGCGGTCACCTCGTCGAGCTGCGGGACGTGGTCCTCGGGCAGCGCGAGCCTCGCCTTCGCCTCGCGGAACGCGCGGCAGGCGAGCCGGTCGTGCTTCGGAGCGAGCTCGCGGCAGACCGTGCGCCAGATCTCGTGCTCCTCTTCGGTGTAGTCGACCTGCGGGATCGGCATACCCGGGCGCCACGCGAGCGCGCCCGCCGCTATCTCGTTGCGGCGTGCACGGTACGCGGGATCGGCGGCGCCGGGGTGGTCGTCCGCCAGGTGCACCTTGACGCCCTCGGGCCCCTCGGTCACAGGTGCGTAGAGCTGCCCCTCTTCGAACATGCTCACTTTCTACGCCGGCGGTCGCGGCGCCACAACGACGAGGCAAATTCGTTGCATATCCTGTCAACAATGGAACGCCTCGATCGCCTCGATCGCAAGATCCTTGCGCTGCTGCAGCGGGAAGGCCGGCGGTCGTTCGCGGACATCGGCCGCGAGGTCGGGCTCTCGACGCCCGCGGTCAAGCGGCGCGTCGACCGGCTCGAGGCCGCCGGCGTGATCCGCGGCTACGCCGCGGTCGTCGACGCGTCGAAGCTGGGTCTCGGGTTCGAGGCGATCGCGGAGGTCTACTGCGCCGACCGCACCGCCCCGCACGACGTGCTCGCCAGCGTCGAGGGCATCCCCGAGGTTGTCAGCGCTGTCACCGTGTCGGGCGAGCCCGATGCGGTTCTGCGCGTCCAGGTCGACGACATCCGCCACCTCGAGCGCCTAATCGAGACGCTGCGGCGGCGTCCGAACGTCGTCCGCACGCGCACGATGATCGTGCTCTCGGTGCTGGTCGATCGGCCTTCGGCGCTGCCCGAGTGAAGGCACCGCGTGGCCTGCGGTTAGCCTGCCTCCCTCATGGACGTCACCTACGACGAGCTGCCCTTCGGGTTCTCCTGGCTCCCCGACGAGGCGCTGTCACGCACGGCGCATGCGCTCGACACCGGGGACGGCGTCTGGCTGGTCGACCCGGTCGACGTGCCGGAGGCGATCGGGCGCGCGACCGCGCTCGGCACGCCCGCCGGCGTTCTGCAGCTGCTCGACCGCCACAACCGCGACTGCGCGCCGATCGCTGCGCGGCTCGGCGTCCCGCACCTGCGCCTGCCCGCCGCGATCCCGGGCAGCCCGCTCCGCGTCCTGCCGGTGCTCGACGTCCCGCGCTGGCGTGAGATCGCCCTGTGGTGGCCCGAGCGCCGAGTGCTCGTCGTCGCCGAGCTGATCGGAACCAGCCGGGTGTACGCGCTCGGCAGCGGCGCCGCCGGCGTGCATCCCATGCTGCGGCTGCTGACGCCGGGCGCGCTGCGCGGCTACGAGCCGGAGCACCTGCTGGTCGGCCACGGTCTCGGCGTGCACGGGCCGGACGCGACGGAGGCGCTCGCACACGCGTACGCGCATGCGCGCAAGGACCTCCCGCGGTTGGCGGCGCGGCTGCCGGCGATGACCCGAGCGGTGGTGGCGACGCGCCGCTGATCCCTCAGCGACGCGTCGCCACCACGCGCTCGAGCCGCGCGATGGTCCAGGCGCTGCCGCGCAGACCGACGTAGAGCGAGAGGAGTGCGCCGGTCAGCAGCAGCTCACCGGTTGGAGGAGGGGAGGTGGCGAGCGTCTGGCCCATGGCTGTGAAGTTACGCCCGGGCGACCGGCTTGCGCTAGGACCGCGCGTCGGAACCGCACTCGACCGGCGGTCGCCTCAGCCGGTGTTCCGCATCCCCGCGGCGATCCCCGTGATCGTTGCCAGCAGCGGCTCGCGCGCGTCGGGCCGACCCTCGCGCGAGCGCGCCAGCAGCTCGACCTGCAGGTGCGAGAGCGGGTCGATCCACGGGTTGCGGTGCGACAGCCGGCGCTGCAGCGCCGGCGAGTCGTCCAGCAGCGACGAGGCGCCGGTGATCTCGAGCAGCCGGCCGACGACCCGGTCGTGCTCGCGCGCGATGCCCGGCCAGAAGCGCTCGCGCAGCTCCGGCTCGACGAGCCGCAGGTAGCGCTCGGCGACGCCGAGGTCGGTCTTGTAGAGCGCCATCTCGAGCGTCGACAGCAGGCTGGCGAAGAACGGCCAGCCGGCGGCCATCTCGCGCTGCAGCTCGAGCGAGCCCTCGGCGAGCGCGGCGCCCGCGCCGTACCACGACGGCAACAGCAGCCGGTTCTGGGTCCAGGCGAACACCCACGGGATCGCCCGCAGCGCCCCGATCCCGCCCGACGCGCGCTTCGACGGGCGCGAGCCGATGTTGAGCGCCGTCAGCTCCGCGAGCGGCGTCGCCTGCTCGAAGAAGCGCGCGAACCCGGGGTCGTCGTAGACCAGCGCGCGGTAGCGCTCCCGCGAGCGCTCGGCCATCCGCTCCGTCTCCGCGCGCCACGCCGGCGGCACCGGCGGCTGCTCGCGCGCGGACGCCAGCAGCACGGCGGACAGCGTCTGCTCGAGCGAGCGGACCGCGAGCTCGGGGTCGCCGTAGCGGGCGGACACGGTCTCGCCCTGCTCGGTGATCCGGATCCGGCCGCCCAGCGAGCCGCGCGGCTGGGCGAGGATCGCCCGGTGCGTGCGCCCGCCGCCGCGCGACGGCGACCCGCCGCGGCCGTGGAACAGCTCGAGCTCGAGCCCGGCGTCGGCCGCCTGCGCGGCGAGCCGCTCCTGCGCGACGTGCAGCGCCCACTGGCTCGCGACGAAGCCGGAGTCCTTGCCTGAGTCGGAGTAGCCGAGCATGACCAGCTGGCGGTCGCCGTGGGCGCGCAGCCCGTCGCGGTAGACCGGCGTGTCGTAGAGCGCGGCCATCGTGTCGGGCGCGCCGCGCAGGTCGGCGAGCGTCTCGAACAGCGGCGCGAGCCGCAGCGGCGCGCCGGCGCGGTGCGCGAGCCAGAAGGCGGCGAGCACATCGGACGGCTGCCGGACCATCGAGATCACCATCACGGGGACGGCGCGCTTCCCGTAGGCCTCGCGCGCGAGCGCGACGGTGTCGAGCACGCGCAGCAGCTCGCCCGCCGGTCCGTCCGGGCGGCGGCCGAGGCCCCGCCGCCGCGCGGCGATCGCCTCCTCGAGCAGCGCGCGGCGCTCGGGCTCGGAGGCGTCGCGATAACCGGGCAGCAGCGTCGCGACCGCCTCCTGCACGATCGACGCCGACTGGCGCACGTCGAGCCCGGCGACGTGGAAGCCGAACACCTCGACCTGCCACAGCAGCCGCTTGAGGCTGGCCTGCGCGACGTGCTCGGAGCCGACGCTCTGCGCGACGAGCCAGAGGTCGTCGCGCAGCTCCTCGGGGTCGGCGTAGCCCGGCTCGCGCGCGAGCGGGTCGAGCATGTTCGCCAGTCGGTGGCCGATGAAGCCGAGCTTCGACCGCAGCGGCTCGAACGCGCGGTTCGCGCGGCGCAGCACGCGCGCCGTCGGCAGCTCGGCGGCATCGCGCTCCAGCGACGCCTCGAGCGCGGGCGAGACGGGGGCGCGGCGGCTGGAGTGCGAGAACATCTGCGCCAGCCGCCGGACGCGCGCCCGCAGCAGGCCCAGCGCGACCTCGCGGTGCAGCGTGAGCGTGCGCGAGAGCGTCTCCGCGCCGACCTCGGGATGGCCGTCCATGTCCGAGCCGGCCCACGAGCCGAACGCCAGCTCGCGTCCGTCGACGCGCACGCCGAAGCAGCGCTCGAGCTCCTCCAGCACCTCGGGCACGGCGTCGTGCAGCGTCGACTCGAAGAAGAACAGGTTGCGCCGCACCTCGTCCTCGACCATCGGGCGCACGCGCCGGACCTCGTCGGTCTGCCACCAGATCGTCAGCGCCTCGCGCAGCTCGGACAGCAGCGCGCGCCGGCGCGAGATGCCGGTGCGCGGATCGTCGAGCGCGTCGAGCAGGCGCGCGACGTGCAGCTGGTGCTCGAGCACCGAGCGCCTGGTCGCCTCCGTCGGGTGCGCGGTCAGCACGAGCTCGACGTGCAGCGCGCGGACGGCCGTCGCGAGGTCGGCGCCCTCGGCCCGCAGCAGGTCGGCGGCCTCCATCAGCGACTCGCGCTGGCGCACGCCGGTCGCGTCATAGTGGCGCCGGCGCCGCACGCGCTCGCGCTCCTCGGCGATGTTGGCGAGCTGCAGCTGCAGCGCGCAGGCGCGGATGCACGGCTCGAGCTCGTCGCGCGAGAGGCCGTGCACGAGCTCGATCAGCGCCGCGCCGGCGGCCGCGTCACCGCTGCGCAGCTCGACGGCCGACTCGTGCAGCCACTGCACCACGCGCGCGAACCCCTCGCCGGCCTGCTCGACGAGCACCTCGTGGAGCACGTGCGAGAGCAGCTCGGAGTCGCGCGCTAGCGCGTCGGTCTCGGTGGCGAGCGTCACGGCGGAGCGAGTCTGCCACGACGAATGTCGCCTCGTGCTCCCGTTGGGAGGATCAGGCGACACTCGTCGCGCCGAGCCCGGCGTCGCGCAGCGCCGCCGCGAGGCCGGCGACGGCGGCGTCGACGCCGGCCGTCGGCACGCGGCCGTAGCCGAGCACGAGCCGCGTCGGGCCGGGATCGGCGGGGCCGCGCCGGCGCGCGTCGACGTGGTCGATCGCGACGCCGTGCGCCGCCGTCGCCTTGCGGAGCCGCGCCGGGTCGAGCGTCACCGGCAGAGCCAGCACCAGGTGCACCCCGGCGGCGGCGCCCTCGATCGACCCCTCCGGCACGGCCGCGGCGAGGGCGGCGACGAGCCGGTCGCGCCGCTGCGCGTAGGCGCGGCGGACGCGGCGCAGGTGGCGGTCGTGCTCGCCCGTCGCGATCATGTGCGCGAGCGCGAGCTGGTCGAGCGACGGCGAGCCCGAGTCGGCCGCGAGCTTCTCCATCGCCAGCGCCGGCGCGAGCGCTGTCGGCGCGAGGATCCAGCCCAGCCGCAGCGCGGGCGCCAGCGTCTTCGACGCGGTGCCGACGTACGCGACGCGCGCGGGGTCGAGGCCCTGCAACGCCGCGAGCGGACGGCGGTCGTAGCGGAACTCGGCGTCGTAGTCGTCCTCGATCACGAGCCGGTCGCCGGCGTGCGCCCACGCGAGCAGCGCGTGGCGGCGCTCCGGTCCCATCACGGCGCCGGTCGGGAACTGGTGGCTCGGCGTCACGACGACCGCGTCCGCGTCCGCCGCCGCGAGCGCGTCGACGCGCAGGCCCTCGGCGTCGAGCGCGACGGGCACCGGCTCCAGCCCGGCGCGCACCGCCGCCTCCCAGTGGTCGGTGAGCGACGGGTCCTCGAACCCGACGCGGCGGACCCCGCGCTCGGCGAGCACCGCGAACAGCAGCCGCGTCGCCTGCAGGTAGCCGGCGCAGACGACGATCCCGCCCGGCCCGGCCGCCGTCCCGCGCACGCGCCCGAGGTAGCCGGCGAGCGCCTCGCGCAGGGCGAGGCTGCCGAACCCACTGCCGTAGTCCAGCTCGGAGTCCGGCGCGCCGGTGGCCGCGTGCGCGACGGCGCGCGCCCACTGGCGGCGCGGGAAGAGCGAGACGTCGGGCGTGGTCGGCGTGAAGTCGAAGCGCACGGCCGCGCGGCGTGGCGCCTCGCCGCGCGGTGCGTCGGAGGCCGGCCCGGCGGCGACGACCGTGCCGGCGCCGCGCCGGGCCGCCAGCCAGCCCTCGGCCGTCAGCTGCTCGTAGGCGTCGGTGACGACGCCGCGCGAGACGCCGAGCTGCGCTGCGAGCGCGCGCGAGGCGGGCAGCCGCACGCCGGTCCGCAGCCGCCCGGCGCGGATCGCCTCGCGCAGCTCGCCGGCTAGCTGGCGACGCAGTGGCTCGGGGCGATCGTGGTCGAGCGCGACGAGCACATCCGGATCGCCGTCTTCAGCCGCCATCCCGACATGATTGGACTCAGAAACGCCTCCGTCAATGGCTCTGGACGCAGGACCACTTCGTATCGCATCCTTCGCGCCGTGAGCTCCCCCGCCGCCACCCGACGCACCGCCGCGCCGTCCCCGCGCGTGCGCGTGCGTCGGGTGCACAAGAAGGCGTCGTACGAGCGCGACGCCGTCAAGGCCATCCTCGACGAGGCGCTGGTGGCGCATCTCGGCTTCAGCCACGAGGGCCAGCCGTTCGTGATCCCCACGCTGCACGCGCGCCTCGGCGAGGAGGTCTACGTGCACGGCTCGGCCGCCAGCCGGACGCTGCGCGCGCTCGGCGCCGCACTGCCGGCCTGCCTGACTGTCACGCTGCTCGACGGATTCGTGTTCGCGCGCTCGATGTTCGAGATGAGCGCGAACTACCGCTCGGTCGTCGTGCTCGGCGAGGCGCGCGCCGTGACCGATCCGGACGAGAAGCTGCGCGCGCTCGAGGCGTTCTCCGAGCATGTGCTGCCGGGCCGCTGGGCGGAGGCGCGCAAGCCGACGCGCAAGGAACTCAAGGCGACCTCCGTGCTCGCGCTGCCGCTCGACGAGGCGTCGGCGAAGATCTCCACCGGCGGGCCCGACGACGGCGAGAGCGACGACGCCGCGCTCGACGTCTGGGCGGGCCACGTGCCGATCCGGCTCGCGGCGGACGAGCCGGTCCCGTGCCCGCACCTGCGGCCCGGCATCCCGCTGCCCGCCGACATCGCCGGCTACCAGCGCCGGCTCACGCCGTCCCGCTAGCGCCGGAACAGCCGGCGCGCCAGCAGCTCCGCCCAGTCGGCGACGCCGGCCCACAGGTGGCCGAGCGGACCGGTAACGAGCCACGCCGCGATCCGGGTGCGCACCCGCGCGACGGTATCGTGGTGGCCGTCCATGGCCGCACCGACCGTCTCCACGTCCGTAACCGAGCTGCCCGACTCGCGCGTCCGCGTCGAGGCCGAGGTCCCGGCCGAGGAGGTCGAGAAGAGCATGGCCCAGGCGGCGCGCGCGCTCGGCCGCAGCATGCGCGTGCCCGGCTTCCGCGCCGGCAAGGCCCCCGCGCCGGTCGTGATCAAGCGCGTCGGCCGCGAGGCCGTGCTCGACGAGGCGGTGCGCGACTCGATCGGCGCCTGGTACTCGGCCGCGATCGACAGCGCGGCGATCGTGCCGATCGGCGAGCCGGCGCTCGACATGGGCGAGCTCCCGGGCGCGGGCCAGCCGCTGACGTTCTCGATCGAGATCGGCGTCCGCCCCGAGGCGAAGCTCGGCGAGTACAAGGGCCTGGAGGTCGGCAAGCGCGAGCCGGCGGCGTCCGACGAGGCCGTCGAGGCGGAGGTCGAGCGGCTGCGCGAGCGCTCGGGTCGGCTCGAGACGGTCGAGCGCGCCGCCGCCGAGGGCGACTTCGTCGTGATCGATTACGAGGGCACGCTCGACGGCGAGCCGTTCGCCGGCGGCGAGGGCCGCGACCAGATGATCGAGCTCGGCTCCGGCCGGCTCGTCCCGGGCTTCGAGGAGCAGCTCGTGGGCGCGCAGGCGGGCGACGAGAAGACCGTCAGCGTCACGTTCCCGGAGGCGAGCGCAAGCGGTGACGAGCGCGAAGCGCGAGGCAGCGGCGCCGAGGAGCTGGCCGGCAACGAGGCCGAGTTCGCCGTCACCGTCAAGGAGGTCAAGGCGAAGGAGCTGCCGCCGCTCGACGACGACCTCGCGATCGAGGCCGGCTTCGACACGCTCGACGAGCTGCGCGCCGACATCCGCGAGCGCCTGAGCGAGGCCGAGGAGCGCCGGATCGAGGCCGAGTTTCGCGAGGCGGTGCTCGACTCCGCCGTCGCGAACGCCACGATCGACGTGCCGGATGCGCTCGTCGAGGCGCGCTCGCGCGAGCTGTGGGATCAGATGCTGCACTCGCTCTCGCACCAGGGGATCTCGCGCGAGATGTACCTGCAGATCTCCGGCCGCTCGGAGGAGGAGATCGTCGCCGAGGGCAAGGCCGACGCCGAGCGCCAGCTCAGGCGCGAGGCCGTGCTCGCAGCCGTCGTCGCCGCCGAGTCGATCGAGCCGTCCGAGGACGAGCTGCTCGAGGCGCTCGAGCAGGCCGCGCCGTCGGAGGGCACGAGCGCCAAGAAGCTGCTCGAGCGGATGCGGTCGGCCGGGCGGCTCGACGCCCTGAGGGCCGAGCTCGCACAACGCAAGGCGCTCGACCTGGTGGCCGAGTCCGCGACTCCGATCTCGGTCGAGCAGGCGCGCGCGCGCGACAAGCTCTGGACCCCCGGCGCGGACGCCGCCGAGCGTCCCGCACAGCTCTGGACACCGGGGTCCTGACCCCAGCTTGACGGCCTCGGCCGATTGCTAGACTCGCGCCGAGACGAGCGGGCAGGAGCAGTTGCTCGCCGTGCAGGATTCAGGCGCCGAACGCGAAACGAAGCGAGGACCGTGAGCCCACTCGTCCCAATGGTCGTCGAACAGACCTCCCGCGGGGAGCGCGCGTTCGACATCTACTCGCGGCTCCTGTCCGAGCGGATCATCTTCCTCGGGACGCCGGTGGACGACCAGATCGCGAACCTCGTCGTGGCGCAGATGCTGCACCTCGAGTCCGAGGATCCCGACAAGGACATCTCGCTCTACATCAACTCGCCGGGCGGCTCGGTCTACGCGGGCCTCGCGATCTACGACACGATGCAGTTCATCAAGCCCGCCGTGCAGACGATCTGCGTCGGCATCGCGATGTCGATGGGCGCGCTGCTGCTCGGCGGCGGCGCGCACGGCAAGCGGATGGCGCTGCCGAACGCGAAGATCCTGATCCACCAGGTGTCGTCCGGCTTCCAGGGCCAGGCGACCGACATCGAGATCCACGCGCGCGAGGTGATCGACCTGCGCCGCCGGCTCGACGAGATCATCGCGCAGCACTCCGGCCAGTCGATCGACAAGGTCAAGACCGACACCGAGCGCGACTACTTCATGAGCTCGGAAGAAGCCAAGGAATACGGCATCATCGACAGGGTGATCTCGGAGCACTAGCGTGGCGCGCCCGACCGACTCCAACGAGCAGCTTCTCTGCTCCTTCTGCGGGAAGTCCCAGCGGCAGGTGAAGAAGCTGATCGCGGGGCCGGGCGTCTACATCTGCGACGAGTGCATCGATCTCTGCAACGAGATCATCGACGAGGAGCTGACCGCACCGCCGACCTTCGACATCGACAACCTGCCGAAGCCGAAGGAGATCTACAGCGTCCTCAACGAGTACGTCGTCGGGCAGGAGCAGGCGAAGCGCACGCTGTCGGTAGCGGTCTACAACCACTACAAGCGCGTGCAGATGATGCAGGCCGACGACGCCGACATCGAGCTGCAGAAGTCCAACATCCTGCTGCTCGG
>Ga0126307_10001117_pt1 | contig 17637 bp, 20 predicted proteins | sample Plot28_FD_89955 | JGI IMG/M metagenome (GOLD analysis project Ga0126307, IMG submission 89955) | Serpentine soil microbial communities from UC McLaughlin Reserve, CA, USA - Plot28 | ecosystem: Environmental > Terrestrial > Soil > Grasslands | place: USA: UC McLaughlin Reserve, Lake County... | reverse complement strand
TCGCCCGCCGTCTCTGCCCGAGAGCGGTCGTCGTGCGGCCGCGGATGTCCGCCTACGCCGACGCGAGCAAGGCGATCTACCGGGTGTTCGAGGACACGACGCCACTCGTCGAAGGGCTCTCGATCGACGAGGCGTTCCTCGACGTGCGCGGCATGCGGCGTCTCGCCGGGAGCCCAGCCGAGATCGCCGCGCGGCTGCGTCACGAGGTTCGCGAGCGCGTCGGGCTCCCGATCACGGTCGGCGTCGCGAGGACGAAGTTCCTCGCGAAGGTCGCGAGCGGAGTTGCGAAGCCCGACGGCCTGCTGGTCGTGCCGCCCGAGCAGGAGCTCTCGTTCCTGCATCCGTTGCCGGTCGAACGCGTCTGGGGCGTGGGCGCGGTCACCGCCGAGAAGCTGCACCGGTACGGAATCGTGACCGTGGGCCAGATCGCGCGCGCCGGCGAAGGCGCGCTCGTGTCGATCCTCGGCCGCGCCGCCGGGCGCCACCTGTATGCGCTCGCGCACAACCGCGACCCGCGGCCGGTGCAGGCACGGCGCCGCCGCGGCTCGGTCGGCTCCCAGTGCGCGCTCGGCCGCTCGAGGAGGTCGCTCGAGGAGGTCGATGCGATCCTGCTCGGCCTCGTCGACCGCGTCACCCGCCGGCTGCGCGCAGCGAAACGGATCGGGAGGACTGTCGTCCTCCGGCTGCGCTTCGGCGACTTCTCTCGCGCGACCCGGTCGTTCACGCTCGCGCGCCCGACCGCGGAGACGACGATCGTCGCCGACACGGCTCGCGCGCTGCTCGCGGCGGCCCAGCCGATGATCGCGTCGCAAGGGCTGACGCTGATCGGCGTCGCGGTCGCCAACCTCCAGAACGACCGTCCGGTTCAGCTCGCGCTGCCGTTCGAGCGGCACCCGGGCATCGAGCTCGACCTTGCGATCGACGAGATCCGGACCCGCTTTGGGCTGTCCGCGATCACCCGTGCGGTGCTGCTCGGACGCGAGCCGGGCTTCGTCGTCCCGCTGCTGCCGGACTGAGCCGCGAGCTATGTGACGGAGCGCAGCCCGTCGCTTCCGGCGGGGAGGACCAGTCGGAAGCGCGCGCCGTGCGGTTCCACGGGCTCGTATCTCAGCGTGCCTCCGTGCGCGCGCGTGTACGACTGGGCGATCGAGAGCCCGAGCCCGGCGCCCTCGCTCGCGCTCGTCGTGCCGCGTGTGAAGCGCTCGAAGAGCGAGCCGACGAATTCCGCGGGGACACCGTTGCCGTGATCCTCGATCGTCACGCAAAGATCGGCGTCCACCCTCGCGGCTGAGACGACGACCGGGGGAGCGCCGTGACGCAGGGCGTTCCCGAGGAGGTTCGAGACGATGCGGTCGAACGCCTGCGGATCGATCACCGCGGCAAGGTCCTCCGCGGCGTCGAGGACGACGCCATTGCCGTCGGAGAGTGAGCCGATGATCTCGCGCAGCCGGTCCGCGACGAGCGTCTGGGCCGGCGAGACCCGGATCGAGTCCGCCTCGAGCCGCGAGAGGTCGAGCAGGTTCTCGACCAGCTCGAACAGGCGTTTCGACTGCTGCGAAAGGACTTCACGGAGCTGCGCGCGCTGCTCCGGCGTCAGGTCGTCGCCGCGGAGGTCGAGCGTCTGCGCGGCGCCGTAGATGGCCGCGACGGGCGTCCGGAGCTCGTGCGAAGCGAGTGCTGCAAACTGTCCCTTCAGCTCGTTCAGCCGACGCAGCTCGCCGTGCGCGATCGCGCGCTCGAGAAACGCCGCGATCAGGGCGCCGAACGTCGTCAGCAGCTCGAGGGATGAGCGATCCAGCTCGAACGGCTCACCGCGCTGGTCGCACGTCATGAACCCGAGGGACCGGCCTTCGCTCAGTAGCGGCACGATCACGAACGACCCGATCCCGAAGCGGTCGGCGACCTCGCGGGGAAGGTTGTCGTCGACGGGGTCCGCGACGAACTCCGCCTCACCGGTCGCCAACGAGCGGCCGAATGCTGCGAAGGCGTCGATCGGGAGGGAAGACGGCAGCGCCCCGACCTCGGCGGGCACGAGCCCGTGACCCGCGAACGGCACGAGCGTCCGGCTCTCTGGGAAGTACCGGACGATGCCGACGCGCTCGAACCCGAACCCTTGCGCAACCGCGGCGCAGGCGCGCTCGAGCAGCGACCGCGCGCGGAACTCGCCCCCCGCGAGCGCGCGCGCAAGGCCGTGGAGCGCTTCGAGCTGGATGTGCGGCTTGGTCGCTACGGCAAAGACCCGATCCTGCGTCGGTCGACGCCGCCGCAGCGTCTTTCCGAGTCTAGCCCGGGCCTCTGCGACGTTCAACGCGTCCTGCTTAGCTAGGGCCGACGATGACGCTGCTCGCCGCTCTCGTCACGGCCTCCGCCGACGTCGCCGCAACGACCTCGCGCTCGCGGAAGATCGCGGTGCTCGCGGAGTTGCTGCGCGGGCTCGAGCCGAGCGAGATCGCACCCGCGACGGGGTTCCTCACGGGCGTCCCGCGGCAGGGCCGCGTGGGCATCGGCTACGCGACGATCTACGGGATCGAAGGCGGCCCTGCCGCTGAGGCGTCGCTCACGATCGGGGACCTCGACGGCGCAATCACGTCCGTGCAGGCGGCCACGGGAAGCGGGTCGGGAGCAAGGCGCGCCGAGCTGCTCGCCGAGCTGCTCGGACGCGCCACCGAGGAGGAGGCGGGCTTCGTCAAGCGGCTGTTCACCGGCGAGTTGCGCCAGGGCGCGCTCGCGGGCCTGATGATCGACGCGGTCGCGAAGGCCGCGGACGTCCCCGGCGATCTCGCGCGCCGGGCATTGATGCTCTCCGGCGACCTCACGCGCACGGCCGAGCTCGCGCTGACGCAGGGGGAAGACGCATTGCGCGGCGTCGGGTTCGAGCTCTTCCGGCCGATCTTCCCCATGCTTGCGTCGACGGCCGAAACGGTTTCGGATGCCGTCGCGGGCTTCGAGCGCGCGTCGGTCGAGTGGAAGCTCGACGGGATCCGGATCCAGATCCATCGCCGCGGCGACGACATCCGTATCTACACGCGGAACCTGAACGAGATCACGCATGCCTTCCCGGGCATCGTCGACGTCGTGCGCCGGCTGCCGGTGACGCAGGCGGTCCTCGACGGCGAAGCGATCTGGATGAGCGACGGCGGTCCGGCAGCGTTCCAGGACACCGTCTCCCGCGTCGGCGGCGAGGCGCCCGCCGGAACCGTCACTTTCCTCTTCGACCTCCTGCACGTCGACGGCGACGACCTGCTCGACGCGCCCCTCGAGCAGCGCGCAACGACGCTCGAGACGATCGCGCCCGAGCTGAAGATCCCGGGAACGCTGACCTCCGACCCCGACGAGGCGCAGCGGGTGCTCGACGAGGCGCTGAGCGCGGGGCACGAGGGCGTCGTTGTCAAGGACGCCGCCGCGCCGTACGTCGCCGGCCGGCGCGGCAAGGCCTGGCGCAAGGTCAAGCCGGTGCGCACGTACGACCTCGTGGTCCTCGGCGCCGAGTGGGGCCACGGGCGGCGCCAGGGATGGCTTTCGAATCTTCACCTCGGAGCGCGCGACGCGCACACTGGGGAGTTCGTGATGGTCGGCAAGTGCTTCAAGGGGCTGACCGACGAGCTGCTCGTGTGGCAGACGAGGGAGCTGCTCACGCGGGAGACGTCGCGGAAGGGCGTCGCCGTGCTCGTCCGCCCCGAGCTCGTCGCGGAGATCGCCCTCGACGGCGTCCAGGCCTCGACGCGCTATGCGGGCGGCGTCGCGCTCCGGTTCGCCCGCGTCAAGCGCTACCGGCCGGACAAACGCGCCGCCGAAGCCGACACGATCGACGACCTGCGTGCGCTCCTTCCAACGCGTCCGTGACGACCAAACGGCGGTTACCTGGCACGTGCCTGGTCGCGCGGTACCGGCGCCGGCCCGAACATCGCGCCGACCGATGACTTTTGCGCGGCCGCGCCGTCTAAGGGACGATCAGTCGAAATCGAAGGCCGCTGTACGTCGTTAGGAGAGAGACGGCGGAGATCGAGTAAGGAGGCATTGATGAGCGGAGTGCGGCTCCTCGTGGGCACGCGCAAGGGCGCTTTCGTCTTGACGTCGGACGGGACGCGCGACGAGTGGGACGTCAACGGGCCCCTGTTCGCGGGGTGGGAGATGTACCACCTGAACGGCTCGCCGGTCGACCCGGACCGGCTGTACGCGTCGCAGTCGACCGGCTGGCACGGGCAGGTGATCCAGCGTTCGGACGACGGCGGGAAGACGTGGGAGACCGTCGGCAACGAGTTCGCCTACGACGGCGTGCCCGGCACGCACCAGTGGTACGACGGGACGCAGCACCCGTGGGAATTTGCGCGCGTCTGGCATCTCGAGCCGTCGCCCACCGATGCGGACACCGTCTACGCAGGCGTCGAGGACGCGGCCATCTTCCGCTCGACGAATGCAGGACAGACATGGCAGGAGCTGTCGGGGCTTCGCGAGCACGAAAGCGGCGACGAGTGGCAGCCGGGCGCCGGCGGCCTCTGCCTGCACACGATCCTGATCAACCCCGACGACCCGAACCGCATTACCGTCGCGATCTCCGCGGCGGGTGTGTTCCGCAGCGACGACGGGGGCGAGACGTGGCGGCCGGCCAACAAGGGGCTGCGGTCGCGGGAGCTGCCTGACGAGGAGCGCGAGGTCGGCCACTGCGTGCATCGCATCGCGATGAACCCGTCGCGACCGGACACGCTCTTCATGCAGAAGCATTGGCACGTGATGCGCAGCGACGACGGCGGCGACTCGTGGGCGAAGGTGAGCGGGAACCTGCCGTCGGACTTCGGCTTCCCGATCGCTGTCCACCCGCACGAGCCGGAGACCGTCTACGTCGTCCCGATCAAGAGCGACTCCGAGCACGTCCCGCCCGACGGCAAGCTCCGCGTCTATCGCAGCCAGACCGGTGGGAACGAGTGGGAGGCGCTCACGAACGGGCTGCCGCAGGAGCACTGCTACGTCAACGTGCTTCGCGACGCAATGAGCGTCGACGCGCTCGACCCGGGCGGCGTCTACTTCGGCACGACCGGCGGGCAGGTGTACGCGTCGCCGGACGGCGGCGACAACTGGACCGCGATCGTTCGCGATCTGCCGGCCGTGCTGTCGGTCGAGGCGCAGACGCTGCCGTGATCCGCGTCGTTCTGCCGCAACACCTGCGCACGCTTGCGGGCGTCGAGGGCGAGGTCGCCCTCGACGCCCAGGAGCGGCCGACCCAACAGACGGTTCTCGATGCCCTCGAGGCGACGTATCCCGTCCTTCGCGGGACGATCCGCGATCACGGAACGGCGAAACGGCGCGACTTCATCCGCTTCTTCGCCTGTGGCCGGGACATCACGCTCGACGCTGCGGACGAGCCGCTGCCGAGCGAGGTCGCTTCGGGCGCCGAAGTGTTCCGCGTCGTGGGAGCGATGGCCGGCGGTTAGCTGAGGAACTCCAGCAGCAGCTCGTTGACGCGGTCGGGAGCGTCGAGCTGCAGCCAGTGGCTCGCGCCGTCGATCCGCTCGTAGCGCCAGCCGCCGGTCACATGCTCGCCCGACCGCTTCAGCGGTTCCTCGAGGAGGTAGTCGTCGCCGCTGCTCCAGATGCCGAGCGTCGGCGCCGCGATCGCGGGGAAGTCACGCCTCGGCCCAAGCTCCCGCTTCGGCGGGACGTTCGCGCGGTACCAGTTCACGCCGGCCCGGATCGCGCCCGGCCGCGCGAGGTCGCGGATGTACCGGTCGATGTCCCCGTTGCCGCGCGTCCATTCACGCAGGAGCTTCCAGTCGTCACGCGGCACCAGCTCCTCCGCAAGCCCCTCGAACTGGAACCAGAGCGTGTACCAGGACTTCTCGCGCTGTTCGACGGGCGGGTCGCGCTGCGTGTTCGGGTGACCGACCGACATCGCGACAAGGCTTTCGACGCGGTCGTCGTGCAGCCCCGCAACGACCCACGAGAGGCCGGCGCCCCAATCGTGCCCGACGACGCGCGCACGCTCGATTTTGAGCGCGTCGAGGATCGCGACGACGTCGCCGGCGAGCGTCGTGATTCGGTACGCGGTGGCCTCCTGCGGCCGGTCCGACTCGCCCGCCCCGCGCAGGTCGGGTGCGACGACGCGGAACCCGGCGCGCACGAGCGCCGGAATCTGGTTCCGCCAGACGTGCGAGGTGTCCGGAAAGCCGTGGAGCAGGACGACCGGCGTACCGTCCCCCTCGTCGCGCACCGCGAGCGATACGCCGTCGGACATCGCGATCCGGTGCACGGCGCTCACCGGCACGAAGCTATCGTCACGCGCGCGGCGATGGAGCAGCCCAGCGTCCTCCGCACGAGCGTCGTCGGGAGCTATCCGCAGCCCGGCTGGCTGATCGACCGCGAGCGGCTTGGCGAGCGCCTGCCGCCACGCGTGCGCGCCCGCGAGCTCTGGCGTGTGCCGGAGCCGTTCCTGGAGGAGGCGCAGGACGACGCAACGCGGATCGCGGTACAGGACATGGAACGGGCCGGAGTGGACGTCGTGACCGACGGCGAAATGCGCCGCGAGAGCTACTCGAACCGGTTTGCGACGGCGCTTGCGGGCGTCGATCTCGACAACCCCGGCGTCGCGCTCGACCGCACCGGACACGAGAACCCGGTGCCGCGCGTCGTCGGGCCGGTACGGCGGACGCGGCCGGTCGAGGTGCGCGACGCGGCGTTCCTGCGGTCGCTCACGGATCGCCGGATCAAGATCACTGTCCCCGGGCCGTTCACGATGACGCAGCAGGCGCAGAACGACCACTACTCCGACGATCGCAGCCTCGCGCTCGCGTACGCCGAGGCCGTGAACGAGGAGCTGCGAGACCTGAAGGCCGCGGGCGCCGACGTCGTCCAGATCGACGAGCCGTACCTGCAGGCCCGGCCCGACGCGGCGCGCGAGTACGCACTCGACGCGATCGGCCGCGCGCTCGACGGCATCGAAGGCGAGACCGTCCTGCACACGTGCTTCGGCTACGCGCACGTCGTCCACGATCGGCCGAGCGGCTACCCGTTCCTGCGCGAGCTCGCCGATTGCGCCGCGACGCACCTCTCGCTCGAGGCCGCGCAGCCGAACCTCGACCCCGCGGTGCTGCGCGACGTTGCGGACAAGACGATCCTGCTCGGGGTCCTCGACCTCGGCTCGCCCGAGGTCGAGGCGCCGGACGTCGTCGCCGGACGGATCCGCAAGGCGCTCGCGATCGTTCCACCGGAACGTCTCGTCGTCGCGCCCGACTGCGGCATGAAGTACCTGCCACGCGAGCGCGCGTTCGGGAAGCTCGCGGCGATGGTTGCCGGCGCCGGGCTCGTCCGGGAGGATCTGGGCCTCTGACCCCCGTCACGCGAATCAGCCAGGCTTATCCCCACCGGGTCGAGGTGCGGGGACGCGACCTGACCGGCGACCTGATGGGCCGGTTGACGTTCACCGAGTACTTCCACCTGCTGCTGACCGGCGACGAGCCGACGGAGGAGCAGCGCTTCTTCCTCGACCTGCTGCTCGTCGCGATCGCCGAGCACGGGATGATGCCGACGAACGTGGCCGCGCGGATGACGCTCGCCGCCGACCCAGGCTCGCTGCAGGGCGCGGTCGCGGCCGGGATCCTCGGCGCAGGGCCAGTCGTCCTCGGCACGTCGGAGGAGTGCGCGCGGCTGCTCGCGTCGGGCCGCGAACCTCGAGACGTCGCCGCGGGGATTCGCGCCGCTCGTGGCAAGGTGCCGGGCTTCGGGCACCCGCTGCACGAGCCCGTCGACCCGCGCGCCGAGCGCATCCTCGAGCTCGCCGACAAGCGCGGCGCGAGCGGGCCGCACGTCGCGCTGGCGCGTGAGCTGCGCGACGCGGTCGCGGAGGCATGGGGGCGACCGCTGACGATGAACGTTGCGCTGCCGATCGCCGCGGTGATGCTCGACCTCGGGTTCCCCGTCTCAGCGGTCAAGGCGGTCCCGATTCTCGCGCGCACCGCGGGCCTGCTCGCGCACCTCGCGGAGGAGCGCGAGCGGCCGCTCGGCAGCGAGCTCGCGGCCGCGGCCGAGGACGCAGTGCGCTACGAGCGCGCGTGATGCTCGAGCCGGCGGTCGAGTCGCGCCCGTGGGACGAGCAGCTCGCGCACGACGACGCGAGCTTCCGCGAGCAGCTCGCGTACGTCCTCGAGCGCTCGCCGTTCTACCGTGAAAAGCTCGCAGATACCGAGCCCGATGGGCTGGCCGAGATCGCCCAGCTTCCGCTGACGGACAAACAGGAGCTCCGGGCGACCGTCACGCGGGACAACCCGATCGGGACGCACCTCTGCGCCGAGGCGGCAGACCTCGTCCGCATCTACTCGACGAGCGGGACGACGGGCACTCCCAGCTACGTCCCACTCACGGCGACCGATCTCGAGAGCTGGATCGCGGGCTCGGCGCGCAGCTACGCCGGATCGGGCGTCTCCGCGGGACAGCGCATCGTCTCGACCTATACCGCAGGTCCGTTCGCGGCCGGCGCCGCGCTCGCGTCGTTCGAGCGGATCGGACTCGTCCACATTCCGGTCGGGATTGGGAACACGGAGCGCCTGATGCGCGCGATCGAGCTGCTCCGGCCCGGGGCGATCGTCCTCACGCCGTCCTACGCCGAGTACCTGCTCGAGTGGGCAGGCGAACGCGGCGTCGACCTCCACGGTTCGACGGTGGAGCGTGTGCTCGTCGCGGGCGAGCCCGGCGGCGGCGAGCGGTCGTTCCGCGCGAAGCTCGAGGACGGCTGGGGAGCGAAGGTCACCGAGGCGATGGGCATCGGCGACATCGGCGTCTCGCTCTGGGGCGAGTGCGAGGAGCAGGACGGGATGCACCTCGGGGCCCGCGGGTTCGTCCACGCCGAGCTGATCGATCCCGAGACGGGTCGCGCGGTCGAGCTCGCGGACGGCGCGACCGGAGAGCTCGTGCTGACCCACCTCCGACACCGCGCCGCGCCGCTGGTTCGCTTTCGGACGCGCGACCATGTCCACATGCGGACGAGCCCGTGCCCGTGCGGCCGCACCGGCCCCAGGATCCGCTGCATCGGGCGCACCGACGACATGCTGATCGTGCGAGGCGTGAACGTCTTCCCGTCGGCGATTCGCGAGGTCGTGACCGCCTTCGCGCCGGCGGTCAGTGGGCACGTCGTCGTGCGCCCGCAGGCGCCGGGTGTGAAGCAGGATCCGCCGCTCCCGATCTGCGTCGAGCTGGCGCGAGACGGTGGCGCCGACGCGTCGCTCGCGGCGGCCATCCGTGAAAGGATCCGCGACGTGCTCGTCGTCCAGACACGAGTCGACCTCGTGCCGTGGGGGAGCCTGCGGCGGAGCGAGTACAAGTCCACGCTCGTGGAGCGGTAAGGGGGTTCCGTTTGCGCAAGCTCCAGACGCAAGGTGTCCACCACATCACGCTCGTCGGCGCCGACCGGCAAACGTCGATCGACTTCTGGGAGGGCGTGCTCGGCATGCCGTTCATTTTCGAGCAGCCCAACCTGGACAACCCGATGGAGAACCACCTGTACTTCGATCCCGGCGACGGGCGCCTGATCACCGTCTTCACGAGCCAGGACCGCAGGCGCGATCCGACGCGTACGTCGACGGACGTCGGCGCCGTGCATCACATCGCGTTCTCCGTCTCGGAGACGACGTTCATGCAAGCCGTCGAGCGGCTCGGGCAGCGCGGGATCAGCAACAGCGGCATCAAGGACCGCGGTTTCATGGACTCGATCTACTTCGAGGATCCCCTCGGCCTGCTGATCGAGCTGGCTTCGTACCGGTTCGAGCCGCCGTTCGGGCACACGCACGGCGACGTGCTGCTCGAGGCGCACAAGCTGCGAACGACGCGAGGCGACCGCAACATCGAGGCAATTCACGTCGCGGACGCGATCGAGGCGCTGATCAGGAAGTCACGGCCGTCGCTCTCGAACGATCGGGCTCCGAAGCACCCGTACAGCTAGGAGGAGAACATGGCTGCGAACACGCTGAACATCCTCAAGCCGAGCGTCAACAACCTGACCGTGCGCATCTTCGTGCGGGCGGCGGGGCTCGACTACGAGGAGCAGGACGTCTGGGGGAAGACGGCGGAAGCTGAGTACGGCGACAAGTACGCCGCGCGCCTGACGCCGATGCTCGAGGAGGAGGGACTTCCGAAGGGCGCGCTCGGAGAAAGCTGCGCGATCATGGCGTACCTCTGCAACAAGCACGGCCTCGACCAGTTCTATCCGCGCGATCCGGGCGAGCGGGCGATGGTCGACAACGCGATGTTCTATCTCGTGGGGACGTTCTACCCGCTGCTCACGCGGGCGACGTATCCCCTGCTCGGGTTCGGGCAGTACCCGGGCGAGGTCGCGACGTCCGCCGCGGACGACGAGATGAAAGCGAGGGCGCAAGCCGATGCCGAGGCCGCGCTCGCCGCGCCGCTGGAGGCGTTCCGCAAGTTCTTCCTCGACGGCAGGCAGTTCGTCGGCGGCGACCACGCGTCGATCGCCGACATCCGCTGGGCCGCGTCGCTCGAGTTCCTTCGCGCTATCGACTACGACTTTCCGGAGTGGGCGGAGGACTACCTCGCGCGAATGGAGGAGACGCTCGGTGACGCGTACTCGGAGCCGGCCGCGGACGTGCGCGGGTACGTCGAGTCGGTGAAGTCGCCCTCGCCCGCGGCATAAGCGAACGCGACGATGCGGACGCTTATCGTCAACGCGTTCCTCAGCCTCGACGGCGTCGCGCAGGCGCCGGGCGCCGCCGACGAGGACACGAGCGGCGGCTTCAGGTACGGCGGCTGGCACCTGCGGTACTTCGACGAGCTCTCGCAGAAGTGGGTCGTCGAGAATCTGACCGGCGCGGACGCGTTCCTGTTCGGGCGCCGCACGTTCGAGATCTTCGCCGCGCACTGGCCGAACGCGCCGGAGGAGGAGCAGGTCGTTGCGGAGCCGCTGAACTCGCTGCCGAAGTACGTCGTCTCGAGCACACTGACGGAGCCACTCGAGTGGGAGAACGCGACGCTGCTGAAGGGCGAGCCGGCGGACGCCGTCGCCACGCTGAAGCAGGACGGCGACGGCGAGCTCTTCGTGATCGGCAGCACGCAGCTCGTGCAGACGCTCGTGCAGCACGACCTGGTCGACGAGTTCCGCGTGATGATCGATCCGCTCGTGCTCGGCGGTGGCAAGCGCATCTTCGGCGACGACGGCGCGCGCAGGCCGTTGCGGCTCGTCGAGGGTCAGATCACGTCGACGGGCGCCATCGTCGCAACCTATGCGCCGGAGCCGTCCGAGGAGTGAGCGAGCCGGTGTCAGGCACCGGAACGGGAATGTGACGGACGATCCACAACGCGCTGCTCGGGAGCGGCGCTACCGCTGTGCCGGCGCGGGAAACCGGTGTCAGGCACCGCAACGAAAATGAGCGGATTCGTCCACACCCGGTCGCCACGACTTGGGCGGCGGCGCCGGCGGCTGCGGCCGATGAATCGCCGTCGATGCGCGTTTTGGAAGCCGTGGTGACCGTCGAGCAGGTGCGATCGTTTGGGCTCACGCTCCCGCGGACGACGGAGGGCGTCGTCCGCGGCCGGCTGAAGCTCCGTGTCGGCCGAATCGTCTACGTTGCGTTCTCGCGCGACGAGACGCTGATGGGCTTCGCGTTCCCGAAGGACTGGCGCGAGGCGCTGGTCGAGTCGGAGCCGGACAAGTTCATGCTGCCGCGGCAATCGGACCTCCGTTACAACTGGGTCGTCGTCCGGCTCGCCGCGATCGACGAGGCCGAGATGCGCGAGCTCGTCCTCGACGCGTGGGCGATGGTCGTGCCGAAGCGGGTGTCGGCGCCGTACGCGGAGCCGGAGTAGCGCAGGCCGCGCCGCGTCCGTCGCCGTCCAGGACGATTAGGCGCGCGTCGGTGTCGGCGCGCGTCGAGCTCACGGTCGTCGGCTCGATCAATCTCGACCTCGTTGCGCGGGTCGACCGGCTCCCGCGGGCGGGGGAGACCGTCCTGAGCCGCGACCTCGCGCGTTTTCCCGGCGGCAAGGGAGCGAACCAGGCGGTCGCCGCCGCCCGGCTGGGCGCGCGCGTACGAATGATCGGCGCCGTCGGCGAGGACTCCTTCGCCGAGGAGGCTCTCGCGGGGCTCCGCGACGCCGGCGTCGAGCTCCGCCTCGAACGCGCTGCAACGACCGGGATCGCGCTGATCCTCGTGAACGCGGCCGGCGAGAACCAGATCGTCGTCGTGGCGGGCGCGAATGCCCACGTGTCGCCCCCGGGGGTCGAGGGCGACGTCCTGTGCCAGCTCGAGGTTCCGGACGCGGTGGTTCTCGCGGCCGCCGAGTCGGCGTCGTTCTTCGCGCTGAACGCGGCGCCGGCGCGCGCGATCGGCGTCGTGCCGGATCTGCTCGTCGTCAACGAGCTCGAGCACGAGGTCGTGTCGCGCGGCCGCCTCGTCGCGGTCACGTCCGGAGCGGACGGCGCCGCGCTCTTCGAGAACGGGCGCGAGATCGCGCGCGCAACGCCTCCACCCGTTCGGACCGTCGACGGCACCGCCGCAGGTGACGCGTTCACCGCGTGCCTCGTCGTGTCGCTGCTCGAGGGGCGGCCTCCCGCCGAGGCGCTTCGGCGCGCGTGCGCGGCGGGGGCTCTTGCTGCGTCGCGCTTCGGGGCGCAGCCGTCCCTTCCGACCGCAGCCGAGGTGGACGAGATACTCGCGCAGTGACACCGACGCCGATCGTCCTCGACTGCGACCCCGGTCACGACGATGCGATCGCGATCCTGCTCGCGCTCGCGTCGCCGGAGCTCGAGCTCGTCGGCGTCACGACCGTCTGCGGAAACCAGACGCTCGACAAGACCACCGGAAATGCACTCCGGATTCTCGATTTCGTGGAGCGTGTCGACGTGCCGGTGCATGCGGGCGCGGACCGGCCGCTCGTCCGCGAACGCTTTGTCGCCGACTACGTCCACGGCGAGACGGGGCTCGACGGTCCCGCCCTTCCGCCGCCGTCGCGTGAGCCCGGCGGCGTGCATGCCGTCGAGTTCCTCGCCGCCCAGATCCGCGAACGCGAGGGCCGGCTCACGCTCGTGCCGACGGGGCCGCTGACGAACATCGCGCTTCTGCTGGCACTCGCGCCCGACGCGCGGCCTGAGCGGATCGTGCTCATGGGCGGCGCGATCGGCGAGGGCAACCGTACGCCCGCGGCCGAGTTCAATATCTGGGCCGACCCGGAAGCCGCGCGCCGCGTGTTCGAGAGCGGCATCGCGCTCACGATGATCGGGCTCGACGTCACGCACCGCGCGCTGATCGGCGACGCGCACGTCGAGGAGATTCGCGCGCGCGGGCGCGCCGGAAAGCTCGTCGCCGAGCTCATGGACTTCTACGCGCGCTTTCACCGCTCGATGTATCCCGACCTCGCCGGATCGCCGCTCCACGACCCCGTCGCGGTCGCTCACGTCGCGATCCCGGGGCTCGTCGACGTCCGCGACGCGCACCTCACTGTCGACTGCAGCTGGGGCGAGGGACGCGGCCGCACGAATGTCGATTGGCGCGGGCGCGGGGGCGAGCCGAACGGGAAAGTCGCGGTCGATCTCGACGCCGGTCGGTTCGCGCGCACGGTCATCGAGCGCGTCGCGTCGCTGGGCTAGCCGGCGCAGCCACGGGCGGTCACCAGGCTCGTGCGCGCCCGCGGCTGAGCTTGCGTCGGACTGCTAGAGCGTCGCCAGCTCGCGGACCTGCGTCAGCCGGATGCTGTTTCCGGACGGGTCGCGGAACGCGGAGTCGATCCCGTACGGCCGCTCCTCCGGCTCCTCGGAGAACTCGACACCGCGCGCCTTGAGCTCTTCGTACGAGGCCTGGCAGTCGTCGGTGGTGAGGAAGATCGTGCCGGCGAACCCCTTGCCCATCAGGTTCCGGACTTCCTCCGCCGTCTCCGCGTCCATCAGGGGCGGCCCCGGGATCGCCATCAGCACGACCGCGATGTCCGGCTGGCCGGGCGGCGCGACCGTCAGCCAGCGGAAGTCACCGAGCTCGGCGAGCGTCACGTCGGATTGCACCTCGAAGCCGACCTTCTCGGTCCAGAATGCGAGCGCCTCGTCCTGGTCGTGCACCCACAGCTGGACGGTCCCGATCTTGATCATCGTCTCCTCCTTGGTCCGATGGCTTCGGGGGCGATGCTAGGGACGGGCGGAGCCCGTGTCTTCTCGAAACGTGCTGGGTGGCGGCCCGTCGCGGCTCAGGCCTGCAGGCGGATCTCGACCTCTTCGAGCGCCGCTGGTTGCTCGTCAAGACGGGGACTCCGAGCGCTGCCTAGAGCGCGTCGCGCGCCTCGAGCGCACGCAGATTCGTGCAGGAGACGAAGACGAGGGATGAACGAAGCCGAGAGCAACGACCTCGTTACCGGATTGGCGACGATCAGCGTCGGCACGCCGGCCGAGGTGCAGCGCGATCCGGCTGTGGTCACCGCGTACTTCGGCACGAAGCGGGGAGCGAGCGCGGCGAAGGCTCCCTAGCTTTCCGCGGCCGCCCGTCGCGGGCGCCCGAACGCGCGGAGGACACGCGCCGGAACCAGCGCGTGCGTCGAGGCCGGCGGAAACTGCGCGCGGTACGCCGTCGGCGACACGCCGTACGTCCGCGTGAAGCTGCTCGTGAACGAGCCGACGCTCTGGAGGCCGACCGCGAAGCAGATCTCGGCGACGGAGCGGTCGGTCGTCCGGAGCAGCGACGCCGCCCGCTCGAGGCGCCGCGTGAGCAGGTACGCGTGCGGCGACTCGCCGAACGCGCGGCGGAACTCGCGGCTGAAGTGCGCGCGCGAGAGGCCGGCCGCGCGGGCGAGGTCGTCGACGCCGAGCGGTTCGCGATAGCGCGCGTCGGCGAGGTCCTTCGCGCGCAGCAGGTGGCGGACGTGCGGGACGATGCGCATGCGTCAGTATCCCTTCGACCCCGTGTCTCCTCGAAACTCATCGGCGCCCATGATCCTCGTGACCGCGGCGACTGCGCCCGTCGGCCGCTCGATCGTCGAGCAGCTCGTCGAGCAGGGCCGCGGGGTGCGAGCGCTGACTCGCGACCCGCGCGTCGCCGGTCTGCCGGCCGCCGCGGACCTCGCGGCGGGAGACCTTTCCGACCCCGAGAGCCTTCGAGCGGCGATGGCGGGCGTCTCCGCGGTCTTCCTGCTCGCCGTCGTGCCTGGGTTCGCGCCGGCATTCCTCGACGCGGCGAATGAAGCGGGCGTCCGGCGGATCGTGTTCCAGTCCTCGGCGGCGATCGAAGACAGCGGCGACGAGCAACCGAATCCGATCGCCGCGTTCCACCACGACATCGAGCGCGCGATTCAGGCTTCGGGTCTCGAGTGGACGTTCCTCCGGTTGGAGGTCGCCTCGGCCGATGCCCTGCAGTGGGCGTTCGACGTTCCGGGCCAGCTCGAGCGCGGCGACGTGGTGCGCGGACCGTACGCCGACGCCGCAGGCTCGCCGGTTCACTTCGCCGATTTCGCCGCAGTGGCCGTCGCCGCGCTGACGGACGATCGGCATGCCGGGGAGACCTACATCCTCACAGGCCCGAAATCGGTGACGAATGCCGAGCAGATCGCCCTCGTCGGAGCGGCTCTGCGCCGGACGCTCCGTTACGAAGAGCTGAGCCCCGCCGAGGCGCGCGAGGCGATCGGCCCGCATGCGCCGGTCGACGTCCTGATGGAGAGCTGGGAGAAGCACCGGGTCACGCCGGCGCCGGTCACGGATACCGTCGAAAGAGTCACCGGCCGCCCACCGCGTACGGTCGAGCAGTGGGCTGCCGACTATCCCGCACGCTGACGGCAGCGCCCGCGAACGGCGCCGGACGCTCCGTCGCCGATGAGTTCTCGGCGGTACATCGGTCTGGAGAGGAGATAGTCGCCTACCCGAACGAGAAAGGACGCCAGCATGCAGAAGATCACTCCATGCCTCTGGTTCGACACGGACGGCGAGGACGCCGCGAAGCACTACACGTCCATCATCCCGAACTCGACGATCACCCACGTCTCGCGCTACGGCGCTGCCGGGCCACGCCCCGAGGGGAGCGTCATGACCGTCGAGTTCGAGCTCGACGGCCAGAGGTTCGTCGCCTTGAACGGCGGGCCTGACTTCACGTTCAGCGAGGCGATCTCGTTCCAGATCAACTGCGACAGCCAGGAAGAGGTCGACGAGTACTGGAGCAAGCTGTCCGAGGGCGGCGAGGAAGGTCCGTGCGGCTGGCTCAAGGATCGCTTCGGGCTGTCGTGGCAGATCATCCCGAAGCGCCTCCCCGAGCTGCTCTCAGATCCCGACCGCGAGAAGTCGCAGCGGGTGATGGCCGCGATGCTCGAGATGAGGAAGATCGAGATCGACGGGCTGGAGCGGGCCGCAGCCGCCGCGTAAGCGGCCTGCCGCGCATCCCAGTTCGTGCACGTCTCGTAGGACGGCGCGGCAGCCCGGGGGCGGCTGCGCTCCTCAGTGCTCGTGACGATGGTGCTCGTGCACGAGCGCGTGTCCCTTGCCCCGCCGGATCATCGCGCGGTTGACGGCAAACGCGAACGGCCACGCGATCACGAAGCCGCCGAGCAGCGGCGCCCAGAACTCGATGTCCCCGAGCCCCGCTTCGAGCGCCCCCGGAACGAGCACGACGAACGCGTTGTCGATCAGCTCCATGATCGCGATCGAGACGGTGTCGGCGGCCAGCGCGATCGGCACGATCGTCCCGAGCGGCAGGCGCGCGCGCACGAGCGGGAGCGCGGTGAGGCCGTAGCCGAACAGGAACGCGAGCGCGACGGCGACGACGATCGAAGCGACGTCTCCCCAGCCGAGTGCGGTCGCGATGACCATGCCGAGCACCTCGCCGATGACGCAGCCCGTGAGGCAATGGAACGTGGCGCTTACTGCGAGCCGGTTCAGCTCCGGCGGCGCCGCTCCCGTCGATTGGTGGCGCGCGTCCACGACGGGTGGCACGCTAACGGGCGGCGTGCCGAGGTCGGCCCGGTGAAAGCGTGACGTCGTTGGAAGCCGAGGCAGTCGCGGCACCCGACGAGGCCGCGCCCGACCGGCTCGCGCTCGGGGGGTTCGGCGGCGCGGTGGTGATCGGCGGCTCGAACTTCGTCGCGATCCGGTTCAGCAACCGCGAGCTCGACCCGCTCTGGGGTGCGGGAATCCGGTTCGCACTCGCCGCGGCCGTGTTCGGGATCCTCTTCGCTTCGCTGCGGCTGACGCTTCCGCGCGGACGCGCTCTCGCGCTGGTGGCGATGTACGGGCTGCTGGCGTTCGGCGGCGCGTACGGCTGTCTGTACTGGGCGATGCAGGAGGTGCCGGCCGGCATCGCCGCGGTCGTGCTCGCGCTCGGGCCGCTGTTGACGCTGCTTCTCGCGGTCGCGCACGGCATGGAGCGGTTGAGCGGGCGCGCGCTCGTCGGGGCGCTCGTGGCTCTCGGCGGTTCGGCGGCGATCTTCTTCCAGGCAGGTTCGGTGCGGTTCGGGTGGGGGTCGTTCGTGCTCCTCGTCGTCGCCTCGCTGTGTGCGTCGGAGTCGGTCGTCGTCTCGAAGCTGGCGGGCCGGCACCACCCCGTGGTGATGAACTTCGTCGGGATGAGCGCCGGCTCCGTCGTCCTCCTGATCGTGGCTGCGGCGGCCGGGGAGCGGCTGGCGCTTCCGGCGGCAGGCGAGACGCAGGCGGCGGTCGCGTACCTCGTGGCGGCGACGGTC
>Ga0126307_10001116_pt1 | contig 17671 bp, 19 predicted proteins | sample Plot28_FD_89955 | JGI IMG/M metagenome (GOLD analysis project Ga0126307, IMG submission 89955) | Serpentine soil microbial communities from UC McLaughlin Reserve, CA, USA - Plot28 | ecosystem: Environmental > Terrestrial > Soil > Grasslands | place: USA: UC McLaughlin Reserve, Lake County... | reverse complement strand
TCGTGTCGAATTCCCAGCCGAACAGGTCGCCGTAGTAGCTCCGGAGCCCCGCCGGATTCGTGCCGATGATCTCGAAGTGCACCACTGGCTGTCCCATGGTCGATCCCTTCTGCGCTGAAAGGGCTGCCGGCCACGAGCACCGTAACGATCCGGGAGGACGTTTCCGGCCCGGCTGCCGCCAGCCCTGTTCTGTCGGTGGCCGGCCGTACCGTCCGTGCCGTGGACGACATCGTGATCGGCACCGACGGGCGGAGGCGCTGCGGCTGGGCGGGCGCGACACCCGAGTACCTCGCCTACCACGACGAGGAGTGGGCGGTGCCGCAGCGGGACGACGTGCGACTGTTCGAGAAGCTCTGCCTGGAGTCGTTCCAGTCCGGCCTGTCCTGGCTGACGATCCTGCGCAAGCGGGAGGCGTTCCGGGCGGCCTTCGCCGGCTTCGACCCCGCCGCGGTGGCCGCCTTCGGGCTTCCGGACGTGGAGCGGCTGCTCGCCGACCGCGGCATCGTCCGCAACCGCGCGAAGATCGAGGCCGCGATCGCCAACGCCCGCGCAGCCCTGGAGCTGCCCGATGGGCTGTCGACGTTGTTGTGGTCGTTCGCGCCGCCGCCCGGCTCGCGTCCCAGGCCGCGCAGCTTCGCCGAAGTCCCGGCGACGACGCCGGAGTCGACGGCGATGGCGAAGGATCTGCGCCGGCGCGGGTTCCGCTTCCTCGGTCCCACGACCGCGTACGCGTTGATGCAGGCCTGCGGACTCGTGGACGACCACCTCGTCGGCTGCTGGCGGGCATCCGCGGCGCCGGTCAGGCAGGTCAGTGTCCGGTGAAGGTGGGACGCTCCTTGCGCAGGAAGGCCTCCGTGGCTCGCCGGTGGTCCTCGGTCCGACCGACCCGGACCTGCAGCTCGCCCTCCTTCTCCAGCGCGGCGGCGAGCGGGTGGGTCGCGGAGAAGGCCAGTTGCTCCTTGATGGCCGCGTAGGCGGCGGTCGGCCCGGCCGCCAACCGAGCGGCCAGCTCGTGGGCGGCGGCCTGCACCCGGTCGTCCGGTACGACGGCATTCACCAGGCCCATCTCGAGCGCCGCGGAGGCGGTCACGGGCTCGGCGAGCAGCGCCATGGCGGTGGCCCGGGCGTGGCCGATCAGGCGGGGCAGCGTCCAGGACGCTCCGCTGTCGAGCGCGAGCCCGACGTTGGCGAAGGCGAGCAGGAACTTGGCGCCGTCGGCGGCGATCCGGAAGTCCGCGGCGAAGGCGAGCGACGCTCCCGCTCCCGCCGCCGTCCCGTTCACCGCGGCGACCACCGGCTTCGGCATCGTGGTGACCGCCAGGAGCAGCGGGTTGAAGTGCCGGTGCACGGTATCCAGCGGCGCGGGGTCGCCGGCCGCCAGCGACTCGGCGTGCTCGCGCAGGTCCTGACCGGCGCTGAAGCCGCGGCCGGCGCCGGTCAGCACCACCGCCCGGACCGTCGGGTCGGCGGCGACGTGCTGGACCGACGCGAGCAGCGTCTCCTTCAGCTCGACGGTGAGGGAGTTCAGCGCCTCCGGTCGGTTCAGCGTGATGGTGGCGACGCCCTCGCTGGTGTCGAGCAGCACGGTGTCGGACACGGGACCTCCCGGGACGGCGGCGGGGGAGCGGCTCAGGGTGGACGACTGTCCACACCGTACGGGGTCGCGACGCGGCCGGGTTTCCCCTCGCGCCCGCCATCAGGGACAATGATCGGTGACAACCTTCTCGTCCCGTCCGCCACCGCGGAGGGGCAGGTCCCGCAGGTCAGACAGGTGAGCTCCGGGCGGGCTCGCCGGAGGAGGCACGAATGGCGGCCATGAAGCCGCGGACGGGTGATGGTCCGCTCGAGGTCACCAAGGAGGGGCGCGGCATCGTCATGCGCGTCCCGCTGGAGGGCGGTGGCCGCCTCGTGGTCGAGATGTCGGCCGAGGAGGCCAACGCGCTCGGCGACGCCCTCAAGTCGGCCGCCAGCTGATTCGCCCATGCTTCGCCCGGCCCCGGCCGCTTCGGCCGGGGCCGAGCCACGCCCGTCTCCCTGCCCCGCCCGCCCAGTCGATGCCGGCTGCCCCGCGGCTGCGGCCGCGGCGCCTCCCGGGGCTGCCGCTCACGCCCGCCACCTCCCCGCGGCCGCTGGGTCGGCCGCTCGCCCCGCTGCCGGCGCCGCAGGCCCGACTGTCGCGGCCGGACCGTCGGCCGGCGGGATGACCGGCGCTGCGGATCCGCGGGATCTGGCACCGCAGCGCGTGCTGGCGCTGGTGGTGCGAATCGAGCGACAGGACCCGCCGATCCGGACCGACGCCCTCGAGGCCGCGGCGATCGCGGTGCTCAGCCTCCTCGCCGACCGCCGCGCCGCGCCCGGCCCGGCCGCGGCGGAGGACGGGGAGTGGGCCCGCGCCGTCCGGGAGTGGACGGATGGGCGGATCAGGAAGGTGGCGCGCCGGGCCCGCGGCGCCGAGTGGCGCCGCGCCGAGGCCCTCGACGGCATCACGGTCACCCGCCGCACCGCCCAGGTCCGCGTCTTCCCGCCGGTGCCACTCGACGGCTGGCCCCGCGACCTCGCCCGCCTGCAGGTCGGCGGCACCGACCTCGACGACCCCGAGCCGCCGCCCGAGCCGCCGCCCGGCACTGCCGTCCTGTGGCTCAACCCGGCGCTCCGGCTGAGCGCTGGCAAGGCGATGGCGCAGGTCGGCCATGCCGCCCAACTCGGCTGGAACGCCCTCGACCCGTGGCAGCGCGAGGCCTGGCGGGACGCCGGCTTCGCGCTGGCGGTCCGTACGGCTCGCGAGGACCGGTGGAAGCAGCTGCTCGCCGCGGGCCTCCCACTGGTCCGCGACGCCGGCTTCACCGAGGTCGAGCCGGGCACCTGCACTTCCGTCGCCGATCTTCCGCTCCTCCGCCGTGGCTGACGATCACCTTGGCGCGCGCCGTCGCGCAGACGCCCGAGCCAGACGGCGTGTCGCACGGAGGACACGCGCAAACGTGATCCGCACCCCGAGCGGTCGATCGGGCGGATCCGCGGAGCCCGGTGGTCGGAGCCAGCCGCAGCGGGGCCGCGGTGGTCGGAGCGATCCACACCCGAGTGCGGTGGGTGGGACGGATCGGCGCCGCGAACGGCCGGCAGGCGTTCAGAGAAGCGAGCCGTAGACCTCCACGGTCCGCCGCGCCACCGCGTCCCAGGCGAATTCGCGCACCGCCCGCGCCCGCCCCTCCCGGCCCATCTCCGCCGCCAGGCCCGGCGAGGTGATCAGCTCGTTCACGGCCTCGGCGAGCCCCGCCTCGAAGCCCTCGGGATACGTCGCGGTGTACGGAACGAGCCGGCCGGTGACACCGTCCTCGACCACCTCGGGGATGCCGCCGACCGCGCTGGCGACCACGGCCGTCCCGCACGCCATCGCCTCGAGGTTGACGATCCCAAGCGGCTCGTACACCGACGGGCAGACGAAGACAGTGGCCGCGGTGAGCAGCTGCACCACCTCGTTCCGCGGCAGCATCTGCTCGATCCACATCACGCCCGAGCGAGTCTCCCGGAGTGACTCCACCGCCGCCGCCGTCTCGGCGCCGATCTCCGGGGTGTCGGGCATCCCGGCGCAGAGCACGAGCTGCGCCTCCGGCACGAACGAGCGCGCGGCGGCGAGCAGGTGCGCGACGCCCTTCTGCCGGGTTATCCGGCCAACGAAGATTACCGACGGCCGGTCCGGGTCGATGCCGTACCGCTCGAGCACGTCGGTCTCGTGGTCCGGCTGGTACAGCCCGGTGTCGATGCCGTTGTAGACGACATGCACCTTGTCCGGGTCGACGAACGGGTAGACCGCGAGGACGTCGGACTTCATCCCCTTGCTCACGGCGATGATCGCGTCCGCCTCCCGGTACGCGGTGCGCTCGGCCCACGACGACACCCGGTAGCCGCCACCGAGCTGCTCGACCTTCCACGGCCGCTGCGGCTCGAGCGAGTGCGCGGTGAGCACGTGCGGCACCCCGTGCAGCAGCCCGCCGAGCACCCCGGCGGCGTTCGCGTACCACGTGTGCGAATGCAGTACGTCACACCCGGACAGCGCATCGGCCATCTCCAGGTCGACGCCGATCGTCTGCAGCGCCGCGTTCGCCCCGGCGAGCCCCTCGGGCGGCCGGTAGGCAACGGCGCCCTCGCGCGGGGCACCAAAGCAGTGCACCTCGACGTCGACCAGCCGCCGGAGCTCGCGGACGAGGAAGTCGACGTGCACGCCGGCTCCTCCGTACACCTCGGGCGGGTACTCCCTTGTCAGCACTCCCACTCGCACACCCGACAGGTTAGGGTCGGATCATGCGAGCGAACCCCCGGGTGCTCGGGATTGTTCTCGCGGGCGGGGAAGGAAAGCGTCTCTGGCCGCTGACGGCCGACCGCGCCAAGCCCGCCGTGCCCTTCGGCGGCAGTTACCGGCTGGTGGACTTCGTGCTCTCGAACCTCGTCAACGCCGGCTATCTCCGCATCTGCGTGCTGACCCAATACAAGTCGCACTCGCTGGACCGGCACATCACCACCACCTGGCGGATGTCCACCCTGCTCGGCAATTACGTGACGCCGGTGCCGGCGCAGCAGCGGCTGGGCCCGCGCTGGTTCACCGGCAGCGCGGACGCGATCTTCCAGAGCCTCAACCTCGTCTACGACGAGCAGCCCGATCACATCGTCGTCTTCGGCGCCGACCACGTGTACCGGATGGACCCCCGGCAGATGGTCGAGCAGCACATCGAGTCCAAGGCCGAGGTCACCGTCGCCGGCATCCGGGTGCCGCGCGCCGAGGCGTCCGCGTTCGGGATCATCGACGCCGACGAGAACGGAAGGATCCGCCAGTTCCTGGAGAAGCCTCCAGACCCGCCCGGCCTGTCTGACAGCCCCGACGAGTCGTACGCCTCGATGGGCAACTACGTCTTCACCACCGAGGCGCTGATCGAGGCGCTGCGCGCCGACGCGGCCGACGAGGACTCGGTGCACGACATGGGCGGCAGCATTATTCCGATGCTGACCGAGAGCGGAGCGGCGAGGGTGTACGACTTCGCCGACAACGACGTCCCCGGCGCCACCGACCGCGACCGCGGCTATTGGCGGGACGTCGGGACGATCGACGCGTACTACGACTCCCATTTGGACCTGGTCGCGGTGCACCCGGTCTTCAACCTCTACAACCGGCAGTGGCCGATCTTCACCTCGCACCCGCAGCTGCCGCCGGCGAAGTTCGTGGAGGGTGGGCTCGCGCAGGAGTCGATCGTGGGGGCCGGATCGATCGTGGCCGGCGCGACCATCCGGCAGTCGGTCGTCTTCCCCGGCGTCACCGCGCTGCAGGGGGCGTACGTGGAGGGCAGCGTGCTGATGCCGGGCGCGCGGATCGGGCCGGGAGCCGTGGTGCGGCGCGCGATCCTCGACAAGAACGTGGTGGTCCCGGAGGGTGCACACATCGGTGTGGAGCCTGAGCTGGACAAGCAGCGCTACCACGTCAGCGAGGGCGGCGTCACCGTGCTCGGGAAGGGCGAGGTCGCCTCCCCGTAGCGGCGGGAACCCGGCCCTCTTGCTCGTCACGATGTGGTCACCGGCGTGTCCCTCGGTGGTACGGGTGGCCTAGGGTCTGCGCATCCGCCCGAGCAGGAGGAAGACAGTGAAGCTTCGTCGCGCGTCCACCTTGGCCGCGTTCTGCGCTGCCACCGCGCTGACCCTCGCTAGCTGCGCCGAGAACACGGAGAGCGGCGGAGCGCCCACGCCGTCGCCCGGCGCGGCGACCTTCAGCCTGGACCAGGTGCAGAAGGACGACGCGCTGGCCAAGCAGGTCGACACGAAGATCGCCTCGGACAGCAAGCTGGTCGTGGGGACCGACCCGACGTACGAGCCGAACGAGTTCAAGCAGGGCGGCAAGATCGTCGGCTTCGACGTCGACCTGGGCGGCGCGATCGGCAAGAAGCTCGGCCTGACCACGGAGTTCCAGGAGTCGAAGTTCGAGGCGATCCTGCCCGCGCTCGGCACCCGGTACGAGATCGGCATGTCATCGTTCACCGACAACCCCGAGCGGGAGAAGGTCGTCGACTTCGTCACCTACTTCAACGCCGGGACGCAGTGGGCGTCCAAAGACGCATCGTTCGACCCGGACAACGCGTGCGGCAAGAAGGTCTCCGTGCAGACCGGGACGGTGCAGGACACCGAGGACCTGCCGGCCCGGCAGAAGAAGTGCGCCGGCAACCAGATCCAGATCCAGCGCTACGACGACCAGTCCGAGGCGACCAACGCCGTCGTCCTCGGCAAGGCCGACGCAGTGCTCGCCGACTCGCCGGTCATGGCGGGCGCGGTGAAGAAGGTCGGCGGGGACCTGAAGCTGGTCGGCGAGATCTACGACGCGGCGCCATACGGCATCGCGATCCCGAAGAACGCCGGCACCAGCAAGGACGCGATCCTCGGCGCGGTCAAGGCGCTGGTGGCCGACGGCACGTACAAGAAGATCCTGGACAAGTGGGGGGTCTCCGCTGGTGCGATCACCGACCCGGTGATCAACGGAGCCAAGGGCTAGGGCCGAGCGGTGGCCAGCCCGCCGAGCACGGAGATCAGGGCGGGGGCGACCCCGCCGGAGGAGATCAAGGCCGTCCCGGTCCGGCACCCCTGGCGGTGGGTCAGCGTCGCCGTGCTCGCGGTGCTGGTCGCCATGCTCGTCAACGGCGTGGTCAACAACCCCGCGTACCGGTGGGACACGGTCGGGAAGTACCTCTTCGACCAGCGGCTGGCGCGGGCTGCGCTCGTCACCATCGAGCTGACCGTGCTCGCGATGGTGTTGGGCGTTGCGCTCGGCGTTCTGCTCGCGGTGATGCGGCTCTCGTCGAACCCGATCCTGTCCTCCGCTGCCTGGATCTACCTGTGGGTATTCCGAGGCACGCCGGTCTACACCCAACTGGTCTTCTGGGGCCTGATCAGCGTTCTCTACCCGACGATCAGCATCGGGATCCCGTTCGGACCGGAGTTCGCCAGCTTCGAGACGACGAAGGTCATCACGTTCTTCGTGGCCGCGGTGATCGGCCTGGCACTCAACGAGGCCGCGTACATGGCGGAGATCGTGCGGGCCGGCATCCTGTCGGTGAGCGAGGGCCAGACGGAGGCGGCGTCCGCACTCGGCATGCGGCGTCCGCAGGTGATGCGGCGGATCGTGCTGCCGCAGGCGATGCGCGTAGTCATCCCACCGACCGGCAACGAGCTGATCTCGATGCTCAAGACGACGTCGCTGGTGGTTGCGGTGCCGCTGACCATCGACCTCTACTCCAGGAGCCGGGAGATCTCGCTGGCCCTCTTCCAGCCGGTGCCGCTGCTGATCTGCGCCGCAATCTGGTACCTCGCGATCACGTCGGTGCTCATGGTCGGGCAGTACTACCTCGAGCGGCACTTTGCCCGCGGCAGCCAGCGGCAGCTGCCGCCGACACCGCTGCAACGGCTGCGGAGGCGCGTCCTCGGCGCTCCCCGGGGTGACCGCATCGCGGAGGGGGGCGGCGCAGTTGCAGTGGGCGACCGCGACGGGGCGATAGGCGGCCGGACGGCGGGAAGCGACGGGCAGTGAGCGTGGACGCGCAGCCGGGCGGACGGGGGACGATGGCCCCCGACGGGCGCGCGGACGTCGTGCCGCCCATGGTCCAGGCCGAGGGGGTGCACAAGCGCTTCGGCCGGCTGGAGGTGCTGCAGGGGATCGACCTGGAGGTCGCCCGGGGCGAGGTGATGTGCATCATCGGGCCGTCGGGCTCGGGCAAGTCGACGTTCCTGCGGTGCATCAACCACCTGGAGCAGATCAACTCCGGCCGGCTCTGGGTCGACGGCGAGCTGGTGGGCTATCGCCAGCGCGGCGACAAGCTGCACGAGCTGCGCGAGGCAGAGATCGCCAAGCAGCGGATCGGCGTCGGGATGGTCTTCCAGCACTTCAATCTCTTTCCGCACATGACCGCACTGGGCAACCTCGTCGAGGCGCCGCTCCGGGTGAAGAGGGAGCCCAAGCAGGAGGTGCACGAGCGGGCGCGGGCGCTGCTGGACCGGGTCGGGCTGGCAGCGAAGGCCGGCGGGTACCCGAGCCAGCTGTCCGGCGGTCAGCAGCAGCGGGTGGCTATCGCCCGGGCGCTGGCGATGCGCCCGAAGCTCATGCTCTTCGACGAGCCGACCTCCGCTCTCGACCCGGAGCTGGTCGGCGAGGTGCTGGACGTGATGCGCGACCTTGCCGAGAGCGGCATGACGATGGTCGTCGTCACCCACGAGATGGGCTTCGCCCGGGAGGTCGGCGACGAGCTGGTCTTCATGGACGGCGGCGTGGTGGTCGAGGCCGGCCGGCCCCGCGACGTGCTCGCCTCGCCGAAGCACCAGCGGACCGCAGCCTTCCTCTCCAAGGTGCTGTAACCGCCGGGTCCGGCGGGTCGGACCCGTCGAGGCGGGAAGGATGGCGCGGCATGAGCACCTCTCCTCCCGAGGACCCGGCAGACCGGGCCGACCAGCCCGAGCACCGTTCCCCGCCGCCCGAGTCGCCGCCTCCGGTCCCGTCGGCGGGTCGAGGCGGGCCGCCGCTCGCCTACTCTCCCGCCCCGCCGTACGGTGGCGCCTCGGCGTACGGCGCGCCCGCGTACAGAGCGCCCGGATACCCGCCGCCCGGATACCCGCCGCCCGGATACCCGCCGCCCGGGTACCCGCCTCGGCAGGAGAGCTTCTTCTGGAAGCCGGTCCTCCGCACGGCCGGCAAGACCGCGGCCGTGCTGACCGTCAGCATCGGCATGGTGCTCGTGCTCCTGCTGGTGCTCGCCGGGCTGGCCGGGCTCGCCGGCGACGCGGACGGTCGGCGGCCGCTGTCGACGAGCTACGTCGCCGGCGACCGCGGCGGCGAGCGGCTGCTCGCGATCCGGATCAGCGGCGTGATCCTCGGCGAGGGTGAGAGCGGCCTGTTCGGCCCGGTCGGCACGTTCGGCTACACCGTCAAGGACCAGCTCCGACAGGCCGCGGAGGACGAGTCGATCCACGGCGTCGTGCTCGAGATGGACACCCCGGGCGGGACGATCTTCGGTGCCCGGGCGATCGCCGACGGCGTGGAGGACTACCAGAAGCGCACGGGCCGGAAGGTGGTGGCGTACGTCTCGTCCCTGGCCGCCTCGGGTGGAATGTACGCGATGGCGGGCGCGGACCGGATCGTCGCCGACCACGGCACCCTCACCGGCTCGATCGGGGTGATCTTCGGCCCGATCACGTTCTACGACCGGCCCACCGCCATCGACCAGGGCGCGCTCGTCGGCGGCGTGGAGACCCGCAACGGGATCACGGTCGAGTATGTGACCGCCGGCCGCGGCAAGGACGCCGGCAACCCGTTCCGTCGGCTGACGGCCGAGGAGCGCGGAGTGATCCAGCGAGGCGTGACCCGCTCGTACGGTGAGTTCGTCGGCTGGGTGAGCGAGAAGCGGGGCATTCCCCAGGCAGAAATTGTCCGGCGTATAGGCGCCCACGTCTACGACGAGCAGACCGCGCGCGAGCTCGGCCTCGTCGACGAGATCGGCAGTCGGGACGACGCGTACGCGCGGGCGGCCGAGCTCGCCGGCGTGGACCGCTGGCGGGTGGACCGGGTCGACCAGGCCGACGGCGGGCTACTCGGCCGGCTGGCCCGCCGGCCGGCCGCGGAGCAGCTGGAGAAGTCCGGGTCACTGTGCACCGGTCGGCCCGCGATGCTCGCCTACTCGGGCGACCTCGCGGCCCTCTGCCGTACCGGGGAATGAGCCTTGGGACGCGGTGAGCCTCAGCGCTTCACGGCCGCGAGCAGGCCATCGCCGGCGTGCAGCAGCACGGGGACGAGGCGGTCGTCGTCCCGGACCGCGCGACCGAGATCCCGCATGGCGACCGTCTCCGGATCGCGCTGCGCCGGGTCGGCGACCTTGTCGTGCCAGAGCACGTTGTCGAACGCGACCACGCCACCGTGCCGCAGCAGCCGCAGCGCCTCGACCAGGTAGTCCGCGTACTCCGTCTTGGCGGCATCGACGAAGACCAGGTCGTAGCCGCCGTCGGTGAGGCGGGGCAGGACCTCGAGCGCGGCGCCGGTGATCAGACGGGCGCGCCCCGACGGGATGCCCGCCTCGGTGAAGGCCTGGCGGGCGGCCCGCTGGTGCTCCGGATCCTTGTCCACGGTCGTAAGCACGCCGTCCGGACGCATGCCCCGCAACAGCCACAACCCGGACACACCGGCGCCGGTGCCGACCTCGACGACCGCGCGCGCCGCCGTCGCGGCGGCGAGGAAGCGCAGCGCCGCGCCTCCGCCGCGGCCGATCGGGATGCACCCCAGCTCCTCGCCGCGGGTGCGCGCCGCCTCCAGCACCGCGTCCTCGGGCAGGTACGCCTCCGCGTACTGGCGGCTCGCGAGGACAGCCGACGACTCCGGCACGTCGACACCCTAGCCCGCGACACGCCTGGAACGGTGCCGGCACCCCGGGCGTTGAGACCTACGACTGGCGCGCAGGTCCTGTGAACTCACTGAGACCTGACGCGCCGAATGCTCGAATGGGGAGGAGCGTCGGGCACCATGGCGGTGTCGCTGGGATCGGATACCGGAGGTGCCGTGATGGACGCCGCGGCCGCCGCGTGGGTGCCGCCCACGTGGGACGAGGTCGTGCGCGAGCACTCAACCCGGGTCTATCGGCTCGCCTACCGTCTGTCCGGCAATCAGCAGGACGCCGAGGACCTGACTCAGGAGACGTTCGTCCGGGTCTTCCGCTCGCTCGCCGACTACACGCCCGGCACATTCGAGGGCTGGCTGCACCGGATCACCACCAACCTCTTCCTCGACCTGGTCCGCCGGCGGCAGCGGATCCGCTTCGACGCGCTGCCCGAGGACACCGAACGGCTGCCCGGCCGCGAGCGCAGCCCTGAGCAGGTCTTTTCGGACGGCGCGTTCGACGCTGACGTGCAGGCCGCGCTCGACGCGCTGCCGCCGGACTTCCGCGCCGCCGTCGTGCTCTGCGACATCGAGGGCCTGTCGTACGAGGAGATCGCGGCGACCCTCGGCATCAAGCTCGGGACCGTCCGGTCCCGCATCCACCGCGGCCGGCTGCTGCTGCGCGAGGCGCTCGGACACCGTGCGCCCCGGTCCCGGGAGGCAGGGCTGCAGCAGCCCGCGCCGGCGTCGGAGGGAGGTGCGTCGTGACGATTCCCGACGTGCACCTGGCCGAGGACGCGGTGGCCGCGTACGTCGACGGCGTGCTGTCCCCGACGGCCGCCGACCGGGCCGAGCGCCACCTGCGCGCCTGCAAGGATTGCCGCGTCGCGATCGAGGCGCAGCGCGAGGCCAAGGCTGTGATCTGCGCGGCTGCCGACCCGCAGCTGCCGACCGGCCTGCTCGCCAAGCTGCTGGAGGTCCCGATGACCGCCGATCTCGGCGGCGGGGACATGGTGCTCGCACTCGACGGCGACCAACTCGCGTGGGCGCCGACCCGGCGGGTAGCCGCTCCGGTCGAGCCGCGAGTCGTCGAGCGGTCGCGGACGGCTCCGCCGTCCGGGACCATGGCTGCGGTTGCCGCTCTGCCGGCCGCCGGCCGCCGGCCGGTCGGCACCGACCGGCTGGCGGGTCGGGCGGGCAAGGACCGGGTGCGCCCGACCGCGCCGGAGGTGTCGGCAAGCCGCCCCCGCCGCAGTCGCCGCGGGCTCGCGCTTTCCCTCGCCGGGCTCGCGTTCGGCGTGATCGCCTCGGCCGCGGCGACGACCGGGCCGGGGACCGCGGCGCCGGCCCGGCCGGGGCTCGTGCCCGGGCCGTCCCCGGCCGGCGCCGTCGTCGGGCCCAGCTCGCCGATGCAGGCGAGCATGTTGGGGCCCGCGCGATCGACCCCCACGCTGGTCACGACCAGGCGCGCCCGCTGACCCCTGCCAACGGGTGGCGCGGGTCCGCCGCCCGCGCCCGCTGACCCCGACCACCCCGTTGACGCCTACCACTGGGTGGCGCGGGTCCGCCCGCGCCCCGCTGACCCCTACCAACGGGTGGCCCCTGCCAACGGGTGGCGCGGGTCCGCCGCCGCGCCCCCTGACCCTGCCGTCGGTTCGCAGGCCCGCCGGGGCCGCTGTCCCGCCCGACCCGCCGCTCGCCCACGCCTCGCGCGCCCGACCCGCTCGGTCCTCGCCGCGGAGGCCGGCCCGAGCGCGCGTGCACAGTGTCCGCCGCCGGCTCCGTCGCGGCCTTTCTGGATCACGTTTGCGCGCAAAGCTCCTCGACGTCGCCCGGATCGACCGGCGTGTCGCGATGAGGACACGCGCAAACGTGATCGCGAGAAGCGGTCGCGGGACGGGTGGCGTACCTGACATGGACTTGACGGGCGGTGCGGGAGGGTGAGGCGCGTGGCGGGAAGCGGTCGATGACGGAACACGATCCCCGGCCGGGCGGCGGCGCGAACGGCCGGTCGCCCGGGCTGGAGGCGGCCTTCGGCCGCCCCCCGGGCGTCGACTCGTCGTTCGCGCCGGGCGCCCCCCCGCCTCCGGAGCCCGTCCCGCCGCCCGCCCCGCCGCCTCCGGCGCTGCGCCGAGGCTTCGGCCGGCCGGCCGGTGTCGCCGACTCCTTCGACCCCCCGCCCGGGGCGGTCCGAGACCCCGCGCCGACGCCCGAATCGCCGTGGTGGAAGCCGGACGCCGTCCGCGACCCGTGGCGGGACGCTCAGTCGGCGGCGAGCCTCGGCAGTCCCCCGACCTTCGACGAGGACGGCGACCGGCCGCCGCCGGTCGAGGAACCGGCCGAGCCGGGTCGCCGCCGCTGGGGACTTCGCCAGCTGTCGCTCACCGCGGCGCTCGTGCTCGCGCTCGGTGCATTGCTCGCCGGACTGGCCGGGGGCGCCGTCGGCTACCTGGCCGCGTCCCGGATCGGTCCCGCCCTGCTCGACCCGGACGCCGAGCTGACTCAGGTCACCCCGCAGGTCGAGCGGGCGCGCGGTTCGGTCGCCGACATCGCCCGGCGGGTGCTCCCGGCGGTCGTGCAGATCGACGCGCGATCCCGGGAGGAGATCGACGGAGGGTCCGGGGTGGTCGTCGACGGCAACGGCTACATCCTGACGAACAACCACGTGATCTCGACCGGGGCAAGCGCCGGCGGCAGCATCCGCGTCATCTTCAACGACCAGTCGGCGGCCCCCGCGCGCATCGTCGGACGGGACGCCAAGACGGACCTGGCCGTACTGAAGGTCGAGAAGCCCGGCCTCAAGGTTCTCCCGCTCGGCGACTCGTCGAGCATCGCCGTCGGTGACCCGGTCATCGCGGTCGGCTCACCGCTCGGCCTGACCGCCACCGTGACCGCCGGCATCGTCAGCGCGCTCAACCGCCCGGTCCGGCTCGGCGGGCAGAACGGTCCGTCCGGTAGCGACGCCGACGCGGTCATCAACGCGGTCCAGACGGACGCCCCGATCAACCCGGGCAACTCGGGCGGTCCGCTCGTCGACGGGTCGGGCGCGCTGGTCGGCGTCAACTCGGCGATCGCCTCCGTGCCCGGCCGGCAGCAGGGTCAGCTCGGCAGCATCGGGCTCGGCTTCTCGATCCCGGTGAACGAGGCGCGCCGGATCGCCGAGCAGCTGATCCGCACCGGCAAGATGCAGCACCCGACATTCGGCGTGACCGGCCGGCCGGTGACCGACGGCACCCGCGATGGCGCGCTGGTCGAGCGGGTGGCGGCGGGGAGCGCCGCCGCGAAGGCCGGGATCCGGGCGGGCGACGTGATCACCCGGCTCGGCGACCACCCCGTCGGCAGCCAGGACGAGCTCACCGTCGCCGTACGCTCGCACCGGATCGGCCAGGAGGTGCAGGTCCGGTACGTCCGGGGCGGCCGGACGGCAACGGTGACGGCCACTCTGCAGTCCGACTGACCGGGTTAGGCTGGAGGCGTGTTCGGCAGCCTGGGGTGGCTCGAGATCGTCACCTTGCTCGTGGTCGCGCTGCTGGTCTTCGGTCCGGACAAGCTGCCGAGCGTGGCCCGCGACGCCGCGCAGATGCTGCGCCAGATCCGCGGCATGGCCAAGGGCGCCCGCGCCCAGATCCGGTCCGAGCTCGGCCCCGAGTTCTCCGACTTCGACCTCGACTCGCTCAACCCCCGGACCTTCGTCCGGAAGAACCTTCTCGAGGACGAGGACGACGACGAGGACGACGCGCAGCCGACCCACCGGCAGGACGGGACCTCGTCCCAGCGCCGCCCGCAGCCGCGTCCGCAGGGCGAGCAGCCGCCCTACGACCCCGACACCACCTGACGCGCGGGCTCGACGGGGCTTTCAGCGACCCGCCGGCGTGAGGCCCAGCTGCATGCCGGCGAGGCCGCGCTGGCGGGCGGCGAGCTTGTCCGCCACCTCGCGCAGGGCGACCGCGGCCGGCGAGCCCGGGTCGGACAGCAGGATCGGGGTGCCGGCGTCACCGCCCTCGCGCAGCCGCTGGTCGATCGGGATCTGGCCGAGCAGCGGCACCCGCGTCCCGGTGAGCTTCGCCAGCGAGCCGGCGACGGCGGCCCCGCCGCCGGAGCCGAAGAGCTCGATCCGGCTGCCGTCCGGCTGCTCCCACCAGGACATGTTCTCGACGACGCCGGCGATCTGCTGGTGCGTCTGCAGCACGATCGAGCCGGCCCGCTCGGCGACTTCCTGCGCGGCGAGCTGCGGTGTGGTCACGACCAGCAGTTCGGCCGACGGGAGCAGCTGGGCGACCGAGATGGCGATGTCGCCGGTGCCCGGCGGCAGGTCGAGCAGCAGCACATCCAGGTCGCCCCAGTAGACATCGGCCAGGAACTGCTGCAGCGCGCGGTGAAGCATCGGCCCCCGCCACACCACGGCACTGTTGCCGGGGGTGAACATGCCGATCGAGATGACCCGCACCCCGTGCGCCTGCGGGGGCATGATCATCTGCTCGACCTGCGTGGGCCGACCGGTCACGCCGAGCATCCGCGGCACGCTGTGCCCGTAGATGTCCGCGTCCACGACGCCCACCGATCGACCGCGCGCCGCCAGCTCGACCGCGAGGTTGACCGTAACCGAGGACTTGCCGACGCCGCCCTTGCCGGACGCCACCGCGTACACCCGGGTCAGCGAGCCGGGCTTGGCGAACTGGATCTCGTTGGCCGGCGCACCCGGGCCCCGCAGCATCTCCTGCAGGCCGCGGCGCTGCTCGGCGCTCATCACGTCGAGGTCGACCCGCACGCCGGTCACGCCCGGCAGCGGGGCGACCGCGGCGGTCACGTCCCGGGTGATGGTGTCCCGCATCGGGCACCCGGCGACGGTGAGGTAGACGCCGACCGTGACCTGCCCGGACGGCGACACATCGACGCCCTTGACCATGCCGAGCTCGGTGATCGGGCGATGGATCTCCGGGTCGCGGACGCCCGCGAGGGTCGTCCTGACCTGCTCCGACGTGACCACGAACCCAGCGTACGCAGGTGGCGGCGGTCCGCGGGCACCTACCATGCAGAGGTGCGCACCGCCCTCTCCGCCCGCGAGCTGTCCGTCTGGAGGACGTTCCTGCGCGCGCATGCGAGCATCACCCGCCGCCTCGAGCACGACCTCGCCGTCGAGCACATGTTGCCGCTGCCGTCGTACGACGTGCTGCTCCAGCTCGCCGAGTCGCCCCAGCGGCGGCTGCGGATGACCGACCTGGCCGACCGGGTGCTGCTGTCGCGGTCCGGGCTGACCCGGCTGGTCGACCGGCTCGCCGCCGAGGGCCTGGTCGACCGGGAGCCCTGCCCGTCCGACGCGCGCGGCACCTTCACGGTGCTCACCGAGGCGGGACTGGCCCGGCTGCGCGAGGCCGCGCCCACCCACCTGCGCGGTATCGAGGAGCACGTGACGAGCCGGCTCTCGCCGGAGGAGCTCGACCAGCTCGGTCGCCTGCTGCGCCGGCTGCTGCCCGAGGCGGAGGCCGGTTCGGAGCCGGCGGGCGGCTGCGGCGCCGCCGAAGGGGTGGGGTGAGCTTCGCCGCCGACGCACGCCCGCGCGACGAGGCCCGCGAGACCGCGCGGCACTGGCCGCACCCCGCGCTCGCCGGTGTCGACCTGCTGCGCGCCCGGTACGTCGAGCACCGGTTCACCCGGCACGTGCACGACGCCTACGCGATCGGCGTGATCGAGGCCGGCGTCGAGCAATTTCACGTCGACGGCGCGCGGCACGAGGCGCCGGCCGGGACGGTGGTCTTCATCGACCCGGACGTGCCGCACGACGCGGAGGCGGGCATCAGCGGCGGCTGGGCGTACCGGATGCTCTACCCGAAGCCGGCCGTCGTCGCCGGCATCGCCGCCGAGGTGACCACCCTGCGCGGCACCCCGCACTTCCCCGAGCCGGTGGTCACCGACCCCGCGGCTCTCCGCGCCTTCCGGGCCGCGCACCGCGCGGCCGAGGGAGGCGACCGGCTGGCCGCGTCCTCGCTCACCCAGGCCGCACTCGGCCGCCTGCTGCGGGAGCACGCGGCGACGGCCCGGCCCAGGAGCGTGCCGGCGACCGGGCGAATGCCGGTGGAGCGGGCGACCGAGCTGCTGGCCGAGCAGGTCGCCGACCCGCCGTCGCTGGACGAGCTGGCCGCCGCGGTGGGTAGCGCGCCGTTCCCGCTGCTGCGTGCCTTCCGCCGGCACACCGGGCTGGCGCCGCACGCGTGGCTGGTGCAGCTGCGGGTGGAGCGGGCGGCCGCGCTGCTCGTCACCGGCGTCGCCCCCGCGGAGGTCGCCGCGCGGCTCGGCTTCGCCGACCAGGCCCACCTCACCCGGCATTTCAAGCGGCACATCGGGGTGCCTCCGGGGGCGTACGCGGCCGAGCGGGTCGGTCCCGCAGCACGCCGCAATATCGTTCAAGACGGCGCGGGGGAGCGGACCTAGCGTCGAGCGCGTGCAAGTCCAGAACGTGCAATCCCGGTCCTCGGTCCTGCGGGACGCCGCCGGGATCGGTCTCGCGGTCGGCGTGTACGGGGTGGCGTTCGGCGCCGCCGCCGTGGCCGCCGGCCTGTCCGTCGCTCAGGCATCCGTCCTCTCTCTGGCCGCCTTCACCGGGGCGTCTCAGTTCGCCGCCATCGGCGTGCTCGGCGCCGGCGGCGGACTGCTCGCCGCGCTCGGAAGCGCGCTGCTGCTCGGCGCCCGCAACACCCTCTACGGGCTTCGGCTCGCCCCGCTGCTGCGGGTCCGCGGCCCGCGCCGGCTGCTGGCCGCCCACGCTGTGATCGACGAGACCACGGCGATGGCGCTCGGTCGGCCCCAGCCCCCGCTCGCCCGGGCGGCGTTCTGGTCCACCTTCGCCTCCATCTACCTGGTCTGGAACATGGCGACGCTGGTCGGCGCGATCGGCGCGCGGGCGCTCGGCGACCCGGCCCGGCTCGGGCTGGACGCGGCCGCCCCGGCCGCCTTCCTCGCCCTGCTGGCGCCGCGGCTGCGCTCGTCGGGCACGGAGCGCCGGGTCGCGCTCGCCGGCGTCCTGGTCGCGGTCGCGCTCACGCCGCTGCTGCCGCCAGGCATCCCGGTCCTGGTCGCCGCGACGGCCGCGCTGCTCGGCCTGCGGAGGCCGACGTGACCTGGATCGTCGTCCTCGCTGTGTCGGCCGGCTGCTACGCGCTGAAGCTCGCCGGGCTCGCGGTGCCGGCCGGGGTGCTGGACCGACCGCTGGTCCGCCGCGCCGCGGAGCTGGTGCCGATGGCCCTGCTGGCCGCGCTCGTCGCCGTCCAGACCGTGGCGAGTGGACGGTCG
>Ga0126307_10001115_pt1 | contig 17674 bp, 17 predicted proteins | sample Plot28_FD_89955 | JGI IMG/M metagenome (GOLD analysis project Ga0126307, IMG submission 89955) | Serpentine soil microbial communities from UC McLaughlin Reserve, CA, USA - Plot28 | ecosystem: Environmental > Terrestrial > Soil > Grasslands | place: USA: UC McLaughlin Reserve, Lake County... | reverse complement strand
GTTCATCTGGCCGAACTGCTTGACGAGCCGGTTGACCGCCTGGACCGTCGTTCCGGAGCCCGTGGCGATCCGCTTGCGGCGGGAGCCGTTGATCTCCGTGGGGTGAGCGCGCTCGTATGGAGTCATCGAGAGGATGATCGCCTCGATCCGGTCGAGCTCGCGCTCGTCGACCTGGCCCATCCCCCGCATCGCCTTGCCCATGCCGGGCATCATCTTCATCAAGTTGCCGAGCGGCCCCATCCGGCGGACCTGCTTCATCTGCTGGAGGAAGTCCTCGAGCGTGAACTGTTGCTTGCGGATCTTCCGCTCGAGGTCGGCCGCCTGGTCCTCGTCGAACTCGCCCTGGGTCTTCTCGATCAGCGACATCACGTCGCCCATGCCGAGGATTCGACCCGCCATGCGGTCGGGGTGGAAGCGCTCCAGCTCGTCGAGCTTCTCGCCGGTCGAGGCGTAGATGATCGGCTTGCCGGTGACGGCCCGGACCGAGAGCGCCGCGCCGCCCCGGGCGTCGCCGTCGAGCTTGGTCATCAGGACTCCGTCGAAGTCGGCCGTCTCGGCGAAGCTCTCCGCGACGTTGACCGCGTCCTGCCCGGTCATCGCGTCGACCACCAGCAGCACGTCGTGGGGCTTGGTCACCTTGCGCACCTTGGCGAGCTCCTCCATCAGCTCCTGGTCGACGTGCAGGCGGCCGGCGGTGTCGACGATCAGGGCGTCCCGGTTGTCCTGGACCGCCCGGTCGCGCGCCCAGCCGGCGACCTTGACGGCGTCCGTCTCACCGGGCTGGGAGTAGACGTGGGCGTTCGCCTGGGCGCCAAGCTTCTCGAGCTGCTCGACCGCCGCGGGGCGCTGCAGGTCGCAGGCGGCGAGGGACACGTCGCGGTGCTCCTTGGCGAGCAGCTTGGCGAGCTTCGCGCAGGCGGTCGTCTTGCCCGAGCCCTGGAGGCCGGCCATCAGGATCACGGTCGGTCCGCTCGGCGCGAAGACGAGATCGCGCCCTGCGCCGCCCATCAGCGCGGTGAGCTCGTCGTTGACCGCCTTGATCACCGTTTGGCCCGGATTGAGCGCCTCCGAGACCTCCTCGCCCGCGAGCCGCTCCCGCAGCGCAGTCGTGAAGTCCTTCACCACCTTGAAGTTGACGTCGGCCTCGAGCAGCGCGAGCCGCACCTCGCGCAGCGCCTTGTTGACGTCGTCCTCGGAGAGCTTGCCGCGCGAACGCACGTCGGAGAGCACGCCCTGTAGGCGATCTGAGAGCTGGTCGAACATCGCCGAGTGAGCTTAGGGGCTCTGACTCAGGGGCAGCGGTCGAGGCGCGCGGTGAGCGGATCGGCCGCCCGGCCTCGCGCATCCGCGTTCGGCCGGCAGCTGCGCGCCCGACGCTTGCGGCCGCCACCCCTCTTGCGGGTCCGGGCATCCGGCCGCGCGCCCGCGGCGGCGCGGTAGCCGAGCAGGTATGGCGTCGGGTCTACCGGGGTACCGAAGTGCCGCACCTCGAAGTGAAGGTGTGGCCCGGTGGAACGGCCGGTTGAGCCGACGTAGCCGATGGTCTGACCGCCGACGACCCGCTGGCCCGCGGAGGCGGCGATCACCGACATGTGCGCGTACCAGCTCTCGAAGCCGAGGCGATGGCTGACCACGACGAGGTTGCCGTACCCGCCCGTGTTGAGACCGGCGAACGAGACGACCCCCACGCCGCCAGCGTGGATCGGGGTCCCCTTCGGCACCGGGAAGTCGAGGCCGGTATGCCAGCGCCCCGGCGGAATGAAGCCGAAGCCGTCGCCGACCGGCCCCGGCGCGGGTTGGAAGAAGCGAACGGGTCCGATCGGAGTGGCCGTGACGGTCTGCTTCCCGCGCAGCGCACTGATCGTCGCTGGGCCCGCGACGCCGTCGACCGCGACGTGTGCCGCCGTCTGGAAGCTCCGCACCGCTTGCTGTGTATTGGGGCCGAAGCCGCCGTCGAAGCCGCGCGGCTCGAAGCCGCGCTCATGAAGCAGGAACTGCAGCGCGGCCACGTCCCAGCCGCGTTGGCCGATGTGCATGGGGCGCTTTCCGAGCTTCGGCTTGCCGCGCTTGCCGAGGGCGGCGCGCGTCTGGGGCCCGGCGACCCCGTCGACGGTGAGCCCATGCTGCGCCTGGAACGTGCGGACGGCCTGCTGCGTCCACGGTCCCGTGATGCCGTCGACCGGATGCGGGTAGAGCCCGAGCCCACTCATCGCGACCTGCAGCGCCGCCACGTGGGCGCTGCCGGCGCTCGCTGCCGCTGGCGCGGCCAGCGCCACCGCCGCGATCGCCCCGAGCAGGGCAAGGAATCTGAAGCCTCGGATTGGCACGTGACCAGCGTCCCCCGAAAATCCGGTAGGGCTGCGATGCCTCTTGCACGCGGGGTAACCCCGGTTGACCTCACGTTAGACGGCGGCTGCTCAGGTTCGCGTCCGCCGCCGCCTATCTACTCGATCAGCGCTCGGGCGAACTCCTTGGCGTCAAACGGGCGGAGGTCCTCGAGCGACTCGCCGATCCCGATCAGCTTCACCGGGATGCCGAGCTCTGATGCGATCGCCAAGGCCACCCCGCCCTTGGCGCTGCCGTCGAGCTTGGTGAGGACGGCGCCGGTCACGTCAACGGCGTTGGCGAACTCCTGCGCCTGGCGGACGCCGTTCTGGCCGGTGGTCGCGTCGATCACGATCAGCGTCTCCTGGGGAGCGTCGGGGATCCGCTTGCCGATCACCCGCCGCACCTTGGCGAGCTCCTCCATCAGGTTGCCGTGGGTATGGAGCCGCCCAGCGGTGTCACAGATCACCACGTCGGCGCCGCGTGCCTCCGCCGCGGCCACGGCGTCGAAGGCGACCGCGCCCGGGTCGCCTCCCTCCGAGCCGCGGACGATTTGGGTGCCGGCACGATCGGCCCACTCGGCGAGCTGGTTGACAGCCGCCGCGCGATAGGTGTCGGCGGCCGCGACGATCACGTCCAGGCCGAGCTCCTTCTGGAGGTGCCAGGCGATTTTGCCAATCGTGGTCGTCTTGCCCGTGCCGTTCACCCCGACGATCATCAGGACGGAGGGCCGTTCGCGCAGGTGGATGCGCCCGCTCTCCTCTCCCTGGGGCGAAGCCGTCTCCGCCAGCACCTCGATCAGTCGGTCCCGCATTGCCTCTCCGCCGCTCAGCTCACCGGCCTCCACCTCGTCCTCGAGGCGCCTGACCACCGCGGCGGTGGTCTGGGCCCCGACGTCTGCGAGGATCAGCGCCTCCTCGAGGTGCTCCCAGGTCTGCTCGTCGATCCGCTCGGTGAAGCTCGAGGAGAGCTCGGCCGACAGGGCCTGTCGGCTTCGCGAAAGCCCCTCCCGAAGGCGACGAAAGACCCCGGCCCGCTCCTCTGGGGCCTCCTCTACCGCGATCTGGCGGTCACCGAGATCGAACGCGTCCTGCCAGCTGCTGGCCATGGCGGCGCAGCCTAGCGGCGCCGACCGTTGCTCCCGTCCGGTGATCCGGCATAGAGTCGAACGGCAGTCTCGACGGGACCCGCTCAACTAGGGGCTTAAAGCCGCGGTCCCAAAAACGAATGGAGGAGTGCATGTTCAGTGAAGGGACGAAGCCGCGCGTTCGGCGGCCCAGCGCCGCGATGATCGTGGCCTGCCTGGCGTTGTTCGTGGCGCTTGGCGGCGCAAGCTATGCGGCGGTCAAGCTCAAGCCGGGCAGCGTCAAGACCAAGACCATCAAGAACGGGGCCGTCAAGGAGGCGAAGATCGCTAACGGCGCCGTGACGGAGCCGAAGATCGCAAACGGGGCGGTGAGCGCCGCGAAGCTCGCGGCGGGCGCCATCGGAGCCGAGAAGGCTGTCGCCTCCGGCACGGCGACCAACAGCGGGAGCCAGGGCTTGGGCGCCAACGTTTGCGCCCTGTTCAACCTCAGCGCTCCGGGCGTGCAGCCTGGGGACGTCGTGGCGATCACGCCGACGCTTGATCTCAGCGCCACGCCGGGAGCGATTGCCGACGTCGACTATGACGGCACGGCGGTTCCAGCTGCAGGACAGCTACAGGTGCGCGTCTGCAACGCGTCCACGCCGTACACGGTGAACGTGGGGCAGCTCAAGGTCGACTGGGTCGCGTTCCGCTGAGTTAGCTGCACGCGGAGAGGGCGGCGCCTCGGCGCCGCCCTCTCTACATCCGGCGCGCGATGTGAGATATGGGTGAATGCGCCAGTCGAGCGGCCATCTCTCCTGGGCGACCCTCTCGGCCCTGGTCACCCGCGGTGCAGCGTGCGTCTGCTGCGGCAGTCGTGAGGACCTCGTGGCGCACCACAAGCTTCCGCGACGCTACGGTGGCCTGGACCTCCTTGAGAACCTCGAACCCGTCTGCCGGAGCTGCCATCCGGCCGTCGAGCTGGAAGCCGTCGAGCGAGCGAAGCTCGTCTGGGAGCGACCGGAGTGGCCCGACCGACCGCGTCGCCCTCGGCGGCGCCCGGTGCTGCGCCGCCCGTACTAGGAGCTACGCGGTCCTAGGCGGCGGCTTCGGCGGCCTCCGGCTCGCCGGGGAGCGTCTCGAGCTCGTCGCGTGGCAGCTTGCGCGAGACGACCTTGGTGATCCCGTCGTTTCCCATGCTGACGCCGTAGAGGATGTCCGCGGCGTCCATCGTCCGCTTCTGGTGGGTGACGACGATGAACTGCGAGCGCTCCGCGAAGCGGCGCACGAGGCGGAGGAAGCGGTCGATGTTGATGTCGTCGAGGGCGGCCTCGACCTCGTCCAGGATGTAGAAGGGGCACGGCCGCGCCATCAGCACGGCGAAGACGAAGGCCAGCGCGACCAGCGACTTCTCGCCGCCGGAGAGCAGCGACAACCTGCGCGTCGACTTGCCCGCGGGCGTCACCTCGATCTCGACACCGCCGTCCCCGGCGGGCGGGGCGAGCTCCCCGACCTCGTCGTCCCCCTCATCGTGTTCGGGCTGCTGCCCCGCGAAGGGACGCGGCGCGCCGCCGACGTCCACCCGGCGCAGCCGGCCGCGGCCCCCCGGGAAGAGCTCGGCCACCATCTCCTCGAAGCCGCGGGCCGTCGCCTCGAAGGTCTCCTCGAAGGCCGCGGCGATCTCCCTGTCGGTGCGGCGGATCAGCGCGCGCAGCTCGGTGATCGCCTTCTCCAGGTCCTTGCGCTGCTCGGCGAGCTCGGTGACGTGCTCGCGCGCCTGCTCGTACTCCCGCTTCGCCAGCGGATTGACCGGGCCGATCTGCTCGCGGTTGCGCTGCAGCCTCGCCAGCCGCGCCTCGATCGACTCGCGCTCCTCGTCAGCAAGCGGGGCATCCGCCGCGCTCAGCTGCTCGCCGAGCGCCTCCCCCAGGCGTCCGAGCTCGGCGGAGCTCTCGTCGCGCTGGCTGCGCAGCTGTGTGGCCTCGACCTCGGCGACCGTCATCGCCTCGCTCGCCTCACGCAGCTCGCTCTGCAGCCCAAACTCCTGCTGGGAGCACTCGCGGAGCTCCGCAGCGACGTCGGCGCCGTCCCCGTCCTCGGCCTCGGCGAGGGTCGCTGCGTGCGTCTCGAGCCTCCCTCCAAGCAGGAGCAGCGCCTCGCGGACACGGCTGAGCGCCGGCAGCGTCTCCTCCTCGAGTGAGATGCGCCGCGCCAGCTCCTCCCGGTCGCGGAGGCGCTTCTCCTTGGCGCGCTCGGAGGCCTCGGCATGACGGCGCTCGGCGGCGAGCTCCGCTTCCAGCTTGGCGCGCTTGATCGCGCCGGATCCCGTGCCCTCCTCGTCGCTGCGTTCGGCATGGCGCTCGGCGAGCCAGGCGGTGCGGCTGGCCTCCTCGGCGGTCTGGTCGAGCTCCCGGCGGGCGTCCCGAAGAGCGAGCTGTGCCTCCTCCTCGCGCCGCGTTGCCTCCGCGAGCGCGGACTCGGCGCGCTCGAGGTCGCGGTTCGCGCGCTCCCCGGTCTGCTCGCGCTGGGCGAGCCGCGCGGCGAGCTCCTCGCGCTCGGAACGCGCGGCGAGGGCGGGGTCGGTCCCCTCGCGTGGAAGCCTGCGAATCTCTCCCGCCCGCGCGTCGTAGCACTCACCGTCGGCAGTGACCGCAACGCCCCCGAAACCATCGGCCAGATCCTCCAGGTCGTCGACCAGCCATGCATCGGCAAGCAGGCGCGCGGTGATCGGCCCGGCCTCGCCTTGAGTCTCGATCAGGTCGAGGAGGCGGCGTGCTCCGTCCTTTGGCGGCTCGGAGGCCGCTACGGATGAAGGGGCGGAGATCAGCGCCCGCGCGGCGCCTTCGGCGCCGGCGAGCCGCTCCCGGCCCTCGCCGATCGAGCCGACGATCGAGGCGCGCAACCGCTCACCGAGCACGGCGGAGACCGCCCGCTCGAGGCCCGCCCCGGTCTCGATCAGGCCGGCGAGCGCCTCGTGATCACCCTCAACCGTCGCGGCGGCGAGTTTCGCCTCGACCGCCGCCAGCTCTCCAGCCAGCGCCGCCTTGCGCTCCGCCGCCTTCCGCGCCTCGGCCCGAGCTCCCTCGTGGATCTGGGTCGCCCGCCGAAGAGCGGCGCTCGCCGCCTCCTCTGCCTCCTGAAGCGGTCCGAGCGCCGCCTTCGCATCGGCACGCCGGCGCTCCGCCTGATCGGCCTCCTGGCGCAATCGGGCACCCTCCTCGGACAGGTCGGCACCGAGCTTGGCGAGCTCGCCCTCCAGCTCGGCGATGCGGCTCGCGGTCGCATCCTCCTCGGGCTCCGTGTCGAGAGCTTCGAGTCGCAGCTGTCGCTCGCCGAGGGCGGCGCGCAGGTCGCGTTCGGCGATCTCCAGCGACTCCGCCCGAGCACGGACGCGCTCGGTGGCGGCGCGGGCCTCCGCGATCGCCTCCGCGTGCCGTCGTCGATCTTCCTCGCCGGTGGCGATGCGCTCCTCGATCGCCGTCCGGCGAGCGCGAACCTCCTCGAAGCGCTTCTCGACCGAATCGCGCTTGGCCCGAACCTCGGCCAGCTTCGCCTCGGCGGAGGCGAGCTGCTCCTGCTGAGCGCGCAAAGCGTTCGCCACGATCCGCGCCCGCAGCTCGTTCGACTCGCGTTCTAGCTTCGCGGTCCGCTCCGCCGCCTCCGCCTGCCGCTTCAGGGGCCGCAGCCGGGAGCGGGCCTCGCGCTCGACATCCATCGCCCGGTCCAGGTTGTCGCGGGTTCGGTCGAGCTTGAGCTGCGCGTGGTGGCGGCGCTTGCGGTGCTTACCGAGGCCGGCGGCCTCCTCGATCAGCAGCCGACGATCCTTCGGCTTCGAGTGCACGATCTGCTCGATCCTCCCCTGGCTGATCACCGAGTGGGCCTCGCGGCCCATGTTCGTGTCGGCGAGTGCCTCGACGATGTCCACGAGGCGGCAGCGGGCGCCGTTCAGGCGATACTCGCCCTCGCCGCTTCGCTCGATGCGGCGTGAGATCGAGATCTCGGAGAACTCGCTGGCGGCGCGGCCCTCGGCGTTGTCGATCACCACCTCGACCTCCGCGAAGCGGCGCGGCGACTGCCCGCTGCCGCCCGCGAAGATCACGTCGCGCATCTGCTGTCCGCGCACCGCGGTCGGGCTCTGCTCGCCGAGCGCCCAGAGCACGGCGTCGGTGATGTTCGATTTGCCGGAGCCGTTCGGGCCGACGATCACGCTGACGCCCGGCGAGAAGGTCAGCCGGGTGCGGTCGGGGAAGGACTTGAAGCCCTTCAGGTTGATGGCCTTCAGATACATCGAGCTCGCAAGGGTCGCAAAGGATCTGAAGCGTCGCGGGTAGCCCGGACGGTTTGATTAAACGGGTTGCGTCTCCAGCACTAGACGGGTCGCGCCTAGCGGCGCGCCCTCGCATGATCGGCGCACCCTCGAATCAACTGCGCAGTTCCTCGAGCGCCCGCCGCGCCGCCGCCTGCTCCGCCTCCTTCTTGCTCCTTCCGGAGCCGGTGCCGACCTCATCCCCGCCGACGGTCGCCCGAACCTCGAAGCGGCGCTCGTGTGGCGGACCCTCCTCGCCGGTCACCTCGTAGCTGACGGTCGCGCCGTCCCGCGCGAGTCGCTCCTGTAATTCGGATTTGAAATCGAGGCGCTCGCGCGTGGCCTGTTCGATCTCCTCGTTGAACGCCTCGACCACGGCCTTCGAGGTGGGCTCGAACCCGTTCGAGAGGTAGCAGGCGCCGATCACGGCCTCGCAGACCGACGCGAGCGTGCGCTCGGAGGCCAGCAGCGTCTCCACCGGTAGGCCGTCCCCTTCCTCGGGGGCCCGGTCCACGAGCATCTCCGGGAGCCCGAGCTGGCGCGCCACCTCGGCACAGGCCCGCCCGCTCACCGCCTGGTTGAGGATCTTGGTGAGCTCACCGATGTCGGCCTCCGGATGCTGGGTGAAAAGCAGGGCGGCGACGGAAAGGCCGAGCACGCTGTCCCCGAGGAAGGCGAGCCGGCCGTAGGAGTTCGTGCGGGTCTCGACCCAGGATGAATGAGAGAGGGCCTGCCGGCGCAGCTCTTCGGGGGCGTCCGCGAACAGCTCCGCCAGCGAGGCGGTGGCGGATGTCATCGGTTCAGGTCGGAGCTCCTCCTAAGCGGTCGGTACGCGAGCGGTGACGAAGTCGACGGCGTCCCCGACTGTCTCGATCTGGGCCGCCTCCTCCTCGCTCACCCTGATCCCGTAGCGGTCCTCGAGCTCCATGACGAGCTCGTAGAGGTCGAGCGAATCGGCGTCGAGATCCTCACGGAACCGGGTGTCCGGCTGGATCCGCTCGGGAGCCACCTCGAGCTCGGTGCTGAGGTGGTCCCGGACGAGCTTCATGACCTCGTCGCGCTCCATCGCGGCCATTATCGCCTATCGACCGCCTGCCCCCGACGGGGCCTCGCGCAGGGCATCACGCGTCGCACCTGAGGCGGCAAGCAGCTCGCTCGTCCGCTCCACCGCGCGCTCCGTGACGGCGCGGTTCGCGAGCCGGATCGCGTTGGCGATCCCGTCCGGCGTGGAGCTTCCGTGGGCGACCACCGCGACGCCCCGCAGGCCGAGCAGGATCGCTCCGCCGACCGCGTTGGGGTCCATCGATCCGCGCAGCCCGCCGAGAGCAGGGCGCAGCAGCAGCCCGCCGGCGGCCGCGAGAGGACCGGAGCGCGCGGCAGCACGGACCGCGTCCGCCACCGCCTTCGCGGTTCCCTCCAGGGTCTTCAGGGTCACGTTGCCGGTGAAACCGTCGGTGACGATCACGTCGGCTTCGCCGCTGAGCAGATCCCGTCCCTCGACGTTGCCGATGAAGCGGATGCGCTCGGCCTCGGTGAGGGCCTCGTGCGCCTCGACCACGTCGACGCGACCCTTCTTCTGCTCCTCGCCGACGGAGAGCAGCGCCACCCGGGGACTGTCCGTGCCGAGCACCGCGGCGCTGAACGCCGAGCCCAGGAAGGCGAACTGGATCAGGTGCTGCGGGCGCACGTCGGTGTTCGCTCCGCAGTCCAGGAAGAGAAGCGGCGCGCCCTCGGCGCCCGGCACCGGGATCTGGACGGCGAGCGCGGGGCGGTGGACTCCCTGGGCGCGCTTCAGGGCGAACAGGGCCGCGGTCATCGTGGCTCCGGTCGAACCGGCGCTGACCAGGGAGCTGCACCGCCCGTCTGCGACGGCGGCCGCGGCGCGGACGACCGATGCCTCCGGGGTCGCGCGCACGGCCGCGACGGGCTCCGCCTCGTTGCCGATCCAGTCGGTCGTCGGATCGAGCTCGATTCCGGCGCCGGCCTCGAGGGTGCCCGGACCGAAGACGCGAATCGGGATCCCGTCGGCGGCTGCGAGGCTCGCTCCCTCGAGCACGAGCTCGGGTCCGCCGTCCGCCCCGTAGGCGTCGAGCGCTACGGGAAGAGGTGAGGGCATTACTCCTGCGGGGTAGGCTCGCCGCCGGTCGGCGCCGCCTCGGGCGCCTCGTGGCTGATTACCTCACGACCCGCGTAGGTGCCGCACGTCGGGCAGACCCGGTGCGGCAGGCGCAGGCTGTGACAGCGCGGGCACTCGTTCAGCCGCGCTGCCGAGACCTTGTGCTGGGCGCGCCGCTTGTCGCGCCGCGTCCTCGACTGTCGCTTCTTGGGGACCGCCATGCGGGCGGCATGGTAGCGGCAGCCGCTGAACGTCCCGCATTGCCCGCTGTAGGGCGTACCCAGGGACGTTCGTGTTATCCAGCCTCAGCTGACGCCGGCGGGCACCGTCGCCCGGGCCGCCTCGAGAGCCTGGTCGATCCCGGCGTCGTCCACGTCGAGGTGAGTGACCGCGCGCACCCGGCGAGCGTCCAGCGCGCCCATCCGCACACCCTTCGATTCGAGCGCGCGGACGAAAACCTCGGCATCGGGGACCTCGAAGATCACGATGTTCGTCTCGACCTTCGCGGGCTCGATCTGGATGCCTGGAATCTCGGCCAGGCCTTCGACGAGCCGGCGCGCCCGGTTATGGTCGTCGGCAAGCCGGTCGACGTTGTTGTCGAGCGCATAGAGCCCGGCAGCCGCGAGGACGCCTGACTGGCGCATCGCCCCGCCGAGCATCTGCTTCCAGCGCCATGCCTCCTCGATCAGCTCGGCGGAACCGGCGAGACAGGCGCCGACCGGGGCGCCGAGGCCCTTGGTGAAGTCGATCCAGGCCGAGTCGAAGTCCGAGGCCCAGGCGGCAGCCTCGATGCCGCTCGCGACAACCGCGTTCATCAGCCGCGCGCCGTCGAGGTGGGCGCGCAAGCCGTGCTCGCGCACAATGCCGAGCATGCCGCGGAGTCGTTCAAGCGGCCACACGGTGCCACCCCGCAGATTCGCCGTCTGCTCGGCGCAGACGAGCCGCGGACGCGGCGCATAGCGGCTCCCCGCCGGGCGGGCGCGGATCGCGCGCTCGAGCGTCTCCGGGACGAACGTCCCGTCCTCGCCCTCGAGCTCGGTGATCACGGCACCGGAGAGCACGGCCGGGCCACCCGCCTCGGCCTCGAGGGGATGGGCATCACGGCCCACGAAGACCTCATCGCCACCCGGGCGAATGTGCAGGCGAATCGCGATCTCGTTGCACATCGTCCCCGAGGGCAGGAACACGGCTGCCTCGTGGCCGAGCAGTGCGGCTACCCGCTCCTCGAGCTCGGTCGTCGTCGGATCCTCGCGCCGCTGCTCGTCCCCGACCTCGGCGGCGGCCATCGCCGCGCGCATCCCCTGGCTCGGCCGCGTCTGCGTGTCGGAATAGAGGTCGACCAGCACGACTGGAGTCAGTCGAGCTTCAGGTCGCGAAGCTTCGCCATCCGAGGGTCGCCGCCTTGTGAGTGGCGATGCTCCTTCGGGTCGGCGTCGTTGAGCGACTCACCGCAGACCGAGCAGAGCCCGGCACAGTCGTCGCGGCAGAGGGGCTGCGAGGGAAACGCGAGCACCAGGGCGTCGTTGGCCCAGCGCCCGAGGTCCAGATCGCCATCGGAGACATACGGGCTGCGCAGCTCCTCGTCGGCCGTGCCGCCCTGGTCGATCTCACGCGAGTCGATCTCCAGATCGGTGGCCGCCTCCTCGAGGCAGCGGACACAGGGTCCGGTCAGCTCAGTGGAGAAGCGGAGTCGCAGCGCGAAGCCCGTGCTGGTCCGAGAGACGTCGAGACGCGCTTCGCCTCCGCCCCCCGCCGGGGCGTACGCCTGGCCGGCCAGCTCGATCGGATCGAGATCTATCTCGAGATCGAGCGCGCGGGCCTGCCCCGAGGACAGCGCCAGACGCTCGAGATCGACTATTCCGCCTTCCACATACACTCGCTTCGAGGGTACCGAGACACGGTGTGCGCGCAATTCCACTGGAGCCCGGAGACGTACCTGGAGGAGATCCGGGCCGAGGTCCCGCGCTACGACGAGCTCCAGACGGCTGCCGTCGAGGCGATTCCCTTCCCGCCCGGCCGCGTCCTGGAGCTGGGCATGGGCACCGGGGAGACCACCCGGGTGCTGCTCGAGGCCTACCCTGACGCCTGGGTCATCGGGCTCGACTCGAGCCCCGACATGGTCTATCGGCTGCGGGAGGAGTACGACGACGTCCAGCTGGCCCGTATGGAGGACCCGCTGCCCGATGGCCCCTGGGACCTCGTCATCTCCGTGCTCTCTGTTCACCACCTCCGCGACGACGCGAAACGCACCCTGTTCCGGCGCGTGCGCGAGCAGTCGCGCGCCCTCGTGATCGGCGACGTGGTCAAGGCCGAGAAGCAGGTGACCCCGATCGAGCCAGGCTTCGACTTCCCGGACACGGCAGAGGAGCTCGCCGAGTGGTGCGGCGGCGAGGTGACGTGGCGCGCGGACGACCTTGCGGTCGTCCGCGCCACCTACGACTGATCTGCTCCTCCGCTACGAGGTCGGGTTAGTCGCGTTGATCACGCAGCGGACCGGGTGCGAGCTGCCCACCGGCGCCGCGAAGATCTGCCCGGTGGGACCACCGGGGGCCGTCACCAGGCCACGAGTGCCGTTGGTGAGGTCGGTGACCTCATCGGTCCAGGTCTCACCACTGCCGAGGTTGGTCATGATGATCAGCGCTTCGCCGATCGTCGGCGCCCGCAGGCCCTGGGGCCGGCAGATTTGCTGGTTGGCCGTATCCCAGTCGGTCGGGCCCTGAGAACCGCTGATGCAGATGCCCCTGATGTTCGTCGGCGCATTGCTGGGGCAGGTGTCCAAGCCCTTCAACACGTTCGCCTTGAGCTTCTTCTTGGCGATCGAGTTGTTCTTGATCGACTTCCCACTGAGCTTCTTCGCCGCGTAGGCACCGCCGCCCAGGGCGAGAAAGACGGCGACCACCGACATCACGTTGGCAAAACTCAGGTGCTTGCGCACACGACGCATGCGTTCTCCCTTCGTTTTCTGGGACCACCCCGTCGAGGCAGGCCCCTTGGTTTCCCTCCTCCGCTGACCCTATGGGAGCCGGAGCACCGAACGCAACCATAGGATCACCACCCCGGCCGAGAGGAGGATCGATGACTCACCACAACCCGCCGGAGCCCGGCCCGCCGCCCTCAGCCGATGAGGGCGTCGTCCTCTACGAGAAGCGCGACCGGATCGCCTACCTGACCATCAACCGGCCGGAAGCGCGCAACGCGGTCAACCCCGAGGTCCACCGGGCGATGATCGCCGCCTGGGCGGATTTCGCGGAGGACGACTCGGTGGACGTCGCGATCCTGACGGGCGCCGGCGGCGCCTTCTGCGCCGGGGCCGACCTGAAGGAGTACATCCCGCCGATCGTCGCGGACCAGAAGCCCGATGACCTCAGGCAGATCGCAGAACTCGGGCTGAACGGCTTCACGCGGGGCATGCACCGGATCTACAAGCCGCTCATCGGCGCGATCAACGGCTGGGCGCTCGCGGGAGGGTTCGAGACCGCCCTCGCCTGCGACATCCGGATCGCCTCGGAGCGGGCGATGTTCGGCTCCTTCGAGGCTCGTCGCGGCTTCCACCACGGCGACGGCGGCATCGTGCGCCTTGTGAACGCCAGCGGCGTGGGCGTGGCGATGCAGATGTTGCTCACCGCCGAGCCCATCGACGCGAGGCAGGCGCTCGCGTGGAACCTGGTCTCCAAGGTGGTCCCGCACGAGCGCCTGATGGAGGAGGCCGAGACCGTCGCCCGGCAGATCCTGCGCAACTCACAGCGTGCCGTTCGCTCCGCGAAGCAGACGATCCTCGACACCGTGGGTAAGACCCTCGACGAGCAGCTCCGCGCCGAGGCCTGGAACGCGTACACCTGCGGCGATCCCGAGGAGACGTTGGAGCTACTCGGCCGCTTCTACGAGAAGACGGACCCGGGTCGCGCGGGCACGCACGAGACCGGCCTGTGACTTCTCCCTCGGCAACGGTCCGCAGGGCTCTCGTCACCGGGGCGGCCCGTGGGATCGGCGCCGCGATCGCCGAGCGCCTGCGCGCCGACGGACTCGAGGTGACCACCCTCGATCGTGACGAGGGCTGTGACCTGCGGCTCGACCTGAGTTCGGACGAGCTCCCCGACCTGGCCGAGATCGATGTCTGCGTCTCAAACGCAGCGATCACCGACACCATCGCGCCGGCCCACAGGATGAGCGCCGAGCAATGGTCGGGCGATATCGACGTCAACCTGACCGGCGCCTTTCGCGCCGTCCAGGCCTGCCTCCCGGGGATGCGCGAACGAGGCTGGGGCCGGATCGTGGCGATCTCCTCAGGCGCCGCCAAGACCGGACTCCGCGGCCAGGTCGCCTACTCCGCCTCGAAGGCGGGGCTCCTCGGGATGGTCATGACGCTCGCTGCAGAAAACGTCCACCGCGGGATCACCGCCAACGCCGTGCTGCCAGGGATGGTTGCGACCGAGAAGGTGAGGGCGATGCCGAACGAGGTGCTCGAGCGGCTGATGCCGCTGCTCCCCTCGGGCCGCATGGTCGAGCCGGCAGAGATCGCGGCCACGGTGTCCTACCTCTGCTCGGAGGCGGCCGCGCAGGTGACCGGCCAGGAGATCGCCGTCGACGGAGGCGCAGACCTCAACACGTTCACCCTCGGCTCCGAGGGCCGGGACTAGTCGGGCAACCCCGCGCTGCGCTCCCGGCCGTAGCGCTCCCAGTGGCGATCCGGGATGTCCGCCGGGTCCTTGTACCAGTGCCAGACGCAGGGGTCCCGATCGAAGTCCTGAGGCGGCTCGGAGGGGTAGACCGGGTATCCGATCCAGTTGATCGGCCCGAGCTCGTTCATGAACGCGCAGTGGGTGCAGTACAGGGGGAAGCCCTCGCGTCCGTAGCTCCAGTCGTGGGCGGAGTCAGTGACGCCCCAGCCGTCCGGCCCGTAGCGCCCGTTGCGCCACAGCCGCTGACCGGAGCCGCAGGGGTTCATCGTGAAGGTCAGCTTCTCGGCGTCCTCGGCGATCTCGAAGGCGCCCGGATTCGGCCCGACCCCGCCGGTTGAATGCCCTCGCCAGGTGGCGGCCAGCGCCTGCGCAATTGCCTTGCGGTCGGCGGCGTCGATCTTCTCCACGCTCTGCTTCCAGCTGCGCTCGAGGCTCCACTCCCACGCTTCGCGCACCCCCTCGTCCCCGAGCTTCTCCTTGACGAACGAGATCAGCCCGGCCATCCCGTCGACCAGCATGTCGTGCATGAACTGGGACTCATGCTTCTCGCGCTCGCAGAGGCTCTTCGCCTCGTCCAGGTCCCCGCGGTCGATCGCCTCGGTCGCGCAGTCCATCGTCGGCCGCGACATGTCGCGCAGCTCCTCGTCGGAGAACCACCTCTCGGCCATCACGTCTCCTTCCCTCGTAGGAGGCGAACCCTAGAGCTCTGCTCGCCGCTGAACGGCGAGCGGCCCCCTTCGGGAGGGGGCCGCTCGACTGTCGCTGCGAGACCCTCCGGGGGAAGGCTCGCTGCGTGGACGTACTAGCCGCGCTTGGTGTTCAGCTTGCTGAAGGTGCAGAGCACGCGCAGCTGAACCGACAGCGCCGCGCTCGTGTCGTTATCGAACTGGAACAGCCAGGCGTTGTTGCCCGACGGCGACGGACCGTCGGTCTTCTCCGCAATCGGTGCGAAGTCCCTCATGTTGTTCGGCGCCCGCGGATCGATCACTCCGCCGCCGATCGCCACGCCCTGGCCCAGCTTGGGGTTCGACGGGCAGGTGACCGTGTGGTCGGAAACGCCTTCGTTTTGCGTGTCCGGGAGCAACGCCACGGTTTGGGTCACTTGCTTGGTCGCCCCGCCGAACCGGGTCCTCAGCGTGTTGTCGCCCTGCTGCGCGATTGCGAACGAGCCGCCGCCGACGGCGACCACCAGCGCGATCAGCGCGATGACGAGCCCCGGCGAGAGCTGCTTCTTGATCCTTCGGATCATGCTGTTTCTCCCTTCATTGCGGGTATGGCACGTGTCCTTTCACACCCGGTAACCCGCCAGCCCCCACCGGGTAGCGGCCCTGGGGCGATGCCCGCCGCTTCGCCCCTGCCTAATCCGTGTACCCGGGGCGCGCCACCTCGAGCTTGCGGCGGACGTGCTCCTCGAGCCGCGGTGCGAGCTCCTCGATGCGGTCGTCGAGCTCGCCCGATCGAATCCGGTCCGACAGCTCGGCCGCCGCCGCGCGGACGTCGTCGACCTTCCGCCCGAGCAGCTCACCAAAGAGCGTGAGGTCCTCCTGCTCCGGCTCCTCCCCCGCCCGGATCTCCCGGGCGACCACCGCGCACAGGTTCGCGGCGACCAGCACCTTGAAGCGCTGTTCACGAGGCACCTCCGGCCGCAGCTCAGCGAACAGATACTCGGCTACCGAGTCGAGCAGATCGGCGGCGTCGGGGCGATCCTGCATCAGGTGGTGGGAGGGTGCTCCGCAGGCGTAGCCGAGGGGCAACCCGTTCGATGTTGGACCAGCTGGAGGAAGTCGCACTCCGGCTCACAGATCCGGCGGCCCAGGGAGGCGAGCTCATGGCTGCGGCGGACACCGGTGAGGTGGTCGTGGGCCTGCCGGGCACAGATCACCGCCCACTTGACGTTCCCAAAGGCCTCCCAATAGCGGACGCGGTCACGGTCGATCGGCGCGCCGCCGGCCGCCTCATAGGCGGTGGCGAACTCGTCTAGCTGCCCGACGCCCGCCACCGGGCGGTCGTCGTTGCCGAAGCGCCAGGAGCGGATGCAGAGCCAGCCGACGTCCTCGGCGGGATCTCCGAGATGGGCGAGCTCCCAGTCGATCACGGCGGCGAGCCCGCGCTCGTCGACGATGAAGTTCCCGAGCCTGAAATCGCCGTGCACGAGCCGCTGCTCCGCTGGCTCCGGTGCGTTCGCCCGCAACCAGCGCAGGCCGAGCTCGACGGCCGGCAGCGGCTCGCCGATCTCGTCCAGCTGGCTCTCCCACTCGGAGATCTGAGCGAGGGCCGGGTCGCCCTTCGGCTCGGGCAGCACAGCGTTCAGGCTGGCCGGGTCGATTGAGTGAATGCGGGCCAGCGCCTCGCCGAGCTGCGTCGTAAGTCGCGAGCGGGCGGTCTCGTAGTCCGGCTTACGGAGGATTCGCGGGGCGACCGATGTCCCGTCAATGAAGGGCATGAGGATGCCGGCGGTGCCGAGGCGGCCGCCTGCCGGCTCGAATGCCAACGGCTCCGGAACAGCGACGCCGGCCTCCGAAGCACGTGCAATCAAGGAGAACTCATCCGAGAGCGGGACGAGCGAGGCAGATCCCTCAGGATCGCGGCGAAGAACCCAGCGGCCCTCCCCGGCCTCGATCAGCCAGGTCTCGCGCGAGGCGCCACCCGGGATGGGGCTGAGCGAAAGCTCGCCGGGGTCGGCATCGACATCGGCGATCAACGAGCGGACGCTCTCAGTACTCGGCTCAGGCACCTGGCCAGGAGCCTAATCCCGCGGCATTTGTCGACTTGGTTCCGCTATGCGGAACTAACGCGACAAATCAGCCGATCTCGGAGGGCTCGCGCTCGCGGCCCTGGAGCCGGTCGCGACCGCGCTGCACTGCCTGGAGGAACTTCTGGAGGTTGACCTCGAGGGTCGAGAGGATGTCGTCGGCGTAGTCCTCGGCGCCGAGCCGGATCTCACGCTCGCGCTCCCGCGCCTCCTCGACGATCTCTTCGGCGGCGCGCTCGGCCTGGCGGGTGATCTCCTCATTCGCGACGAGGCGGGCCTGCTGCTCGCGGGCCTCCTTGACGATTCGCTCGGCCTCGCGCTTCGCCTCGGCGAGCATCTCCTGCCGCTCCTTGACGATCCAGCGCGCCTGCTTGATCTCCTCGGGGATCGTGGCGCGCATCTGGTCGAGGAGGTCGTAGATCTCCTCGCG
>Ga0126307_10001114_pt1 | contig 17704 bp, 16 predicted proteins | sample Plot28_FD_89955 | JGI IMG/M metagenome (GOLD analysis project Ga0126307, IMG submission 89955) | Serpentine soil microbial communities from UC McLaughlin Reserve, CA, USA - Plot28 | ecosystem: Environmental > Terrestrial > Soil > Grasslands | place: USA: UC McLaughlin Reserve, Lake County... | reverse complement strand
TCGCGCAGCAGAAAGTCATCGCCCTGCGTCTCGCAGAGGACGTGGGTGGAGAAATCTATGGTCTCCTGGGCCACGTACTCGACAGGGTTCTCCTCAACCCGTTTGCGGAACTTCTCGATGTCTTCCCTGGACTCCTGGGGAGCGATGAGAACGTCCTTGCCGCCCCAGCCACTGCGGCTCTTTACTACCAGCTCGTCGAAGTGGTCCATCACGTAGCGCTTGTCTTCCCCGACGGCCAAAGAATAGGTATCGACGTTGGCGAACAGTGGCTCCTCGCCGAGGTAGGTCCGGATCATCTCGGGCACGAAGGGATAGACTCCCTTGTCGTCGGCGACGTCGAGGTTCGGGGCGAAGACGGCGTTGACCAGGCCTTTGTAGTGGGACTCGACCAGGCCAGGCACATCGTCGTAGATCCTGCCGGTCTCGATGCGCTCGTAGACGACGTCGATGCGCCGGCCACTGTCTTTGTGGACGAACGTTCCGTCGAAATCCATCCCAACCTCGTGGCGCTCGGCCAGGATCGCGCCTAGCTCCGCCGCGAAAACCCTGTGGTCGATGTAGTACTGGTCGTCGGGACCGGTGGAGAGGATCGCCACGACCGGGTCGGATCTGGGCGATGCGGCTCGCACGACCTCGCCGAAAAGGCCCATGAGCCCGTCGAGCGACCTCACCCCTAGCGTCTTGTAAGACTCGGGCAGTACGCCGGGAGTCATCGCCCTGAGCAGGCTCATCGGCTCGATGCCGACGGGCATCTTGGCGTTGTCTTCGATGATGAGGTATTCCCACTCGCCGGGCCGTCCGGAACGCTCTTCGGCGACGATGTCGAAGCCCATCTGCCGGTTGGGGACGTCTCCGAACCTGGTCGGGACCGAAGCGTCGAAGAGGGCGCTGCTCTCGATGACCTCCTTCGGGACGACCTCGTCCTTTCCGGTCTCCAGGCGCTTGAGCCACTCGTTGATCGCACGCATCCGCTGCGCCAGGCCACGTTCCAGAGAGGACCAGCCCGCGGCGGTCACGATGCGGGGCACGAAGTCGGTGGGGTGAACTCCCTCGTCAGGGACCATGCCCAGCTCACGCTGCTTCTCTAGCAGCCACCCCCGCGCCTCCTGCGTCCTCCGCCCCCACTCCCCTGGCCCCATCCGCTCCATCTCCTCGAGCACGGGCCGGTAATGCGAAAAGGGCTCGCCGTCGGGACCGAACACCTCGTTGGGAGAGGACATGTCGCGCTGGAAATCTAGAGAGCTGTTAGCCATTGGCTGTTGGCTTTCTTTCGGAGGGCATTGCTCCTGTCGGAGACGCAAATTTCATCCGGCAGATAGTAGCGTTTTCGCGAGACCGCCGCTAGCTTCTCCTCCCAACCAAAAGCCAAAAGCTACCCGAATATCCCTACGAGCACGCAGGGAGAGCCCAGCAGGAACGAGAGCGAGAAGGTGATGGCGAAGAACACGTTCTCATCGGAGATGTACGAGTAGAGGCGCCTGTAGTGGAACATCAGGAGGATGGAGGGTATGGCTATGCCGGTCATCAGGACGGCCGTCACGCGCACGGTGTTGAGGGGACCGATGCGTTCGTAGACGCCCTCCGAGTTGAGGAGGAGCAGGCCGAACCAGTCGGCGGTCAGCATGAGGGAGACGCCGAAGAGGGCCAGAAGCGCGTAGAACAGCCGGTTCGAGAACAGCGGCCCCTTGACCGGCGCTTCGAAGGCTTCGTCCCTTATGTCGTCGAACAGCGTCTTCGGCGGTTCGCGGAAGAGCTCTCTGATCTTTCCGGGAATCTTCATGAGAGCCGTGATGTTAACCCAAGGAGCCACTCTGTGCCGCTCAAGAACGGAAAAATCCGCCCTCGGAGTGGATGGTCTGGCCCGTGATCCAGGCCGCCTCCTCAGAGACCAGGAAGGCCACGAGCCTCGCCGCGTCCTCGGGCTGTCCCATCCTTCCGAGCGCGAACTTCGGCGCGAGTTCCTGCTCAAGTTCCCGGTCCATCCATCCCGTATCGGTGGGGCCGGGGTTGACGGCGTTGACGGTGATGCCTTTGTGCCCGACCTCGACGGCGAGCGTCTTCGTGAATGCCTCGATGGCGCCTTTGGTCGCGACGTAGGCCAGCTCTTTCGGCATGGGTCCCAGCGACTGGCCTGAGCTGAAGTTGACGATCCTGCCGCCCGGCCCTCCGGGATACCGCCGCGCGAACCCGACGCAAAGCAGCGCCATCGCCCGCACGTTGACGGCGTAGTGGGCGTCGAGCGTCTCCGCGTCGAGATCCTCGAACCCGTCGCGTACCGAGTGGGCGGCGGTGTTGACGAGGATGGAAGGCAAGCCCAGCCTCTCTTCGGCCGCGTCGAGGAGGAGCCTTGCCGAGTCGGGCAGCGAGAGGTCCACCTCCATCCCCTCGGCCCGAACGCCGGAGGCGCGTAACTCCCCGAGCAGCGCCTCCGGCTCATTCTCCTCCGACGCCCAAGGCATCTCACGGTCGTAATCTTTCCAGTAGGAGAAGATGATCTCTGCGCCGCGGGAGGCTAGCGCCCGGCAGACCGCCGATCCTATTCCCCTCTCTCTCCCAACTCCTGTAACGAGCGCCACGCGTCCTCGCAGGTCTCCTGCCTCGAAGGTCGTTGATGGGGTATCGGACATAGGCTACTCCTCGATGGGTCCCGTGTGCTCCTGACCGGTACGGTTGGCGGTTTCGCGGAGCGCTTCGAGGGCTTCGGCCGAGTCCATGCCCGAGGCCCGCAGGAGATCCACGGCAGTCGACCGGATCTGGCCGACCAGCATGCTGGTCCTGAGGTCGCTGCGCTCGGCGAGCACGGCGGTGGCCTCTCCGGCTGCTTCGAGGGCGAACCTGCGGGTCTCCATGGGATGCCCCGGCTCTTCGATGTAGGCCGCGAGGGTCTCGACGGCGTAGGCGAGGTCGATGATGGTCTCGGAGAGCGCCTCGGGAACGGTACCTCCCTCGCGTATCGTCTCCACTGCGGCGCGCGCGAGTACCCTCACGTTGCGTACCGCGAGGTCCAACTGGTCGGCGGCCGTGGCGTAGAGACCGAGCTGCCCGAGCGCCCGCCTGCGCGGTGGCGAGAGCCTCGCGGTGTCGTAGCCGGCATCGAGCGCCTCCCTGAAGGAGTCCATGCGCCCGTCCGTCTCCCGCGCCATTTGCAGGGCGTGCGCCGCCATCTCCAGGTCGCCAGCGCGCAGCGCCGCGGCCGTCTCCCGCAACGCATCGACGAGGTCGTCGAAGATCGGGTGTGCAGCCCGCTGCACGAGGTGCCTGGGATCGCTCGGGAACACGGCCCGCACCCCGAGCGCTACGCCAGCACCGAGGAGCGCGTCCAGAAAGCGCTCGGGCGACCAGCCCGAGGTCGATGGGTCGAGCATGACCGTGAAGAGCGCAGTAACACCCGCCTCGGAGACGAGCGCAGGTCCGCCCCCGAGCAGCCACGCCACAGCCATCGCCAGCGCGACGACGACCCCGATCTGGACCGTCCCCGTCCCGATGAGCACTACCAGCAGATCCGCTACCGCAAGCCCGCAAGCAACCCCGAAAACAAGCTCGATTACCCGACGACCCTCCTGACCCACGACGACGCCGGTAGAGATAACGGCCGCTATGGCTGCAAAGTAAGGCTGACCGTGTCCCAGAACAGCAGAAGCCAGAAACCACGCCAGGCTCGCCGCTACCGCCGTCTGCAGGATGGGCCAGACCCCGACCCCCAACCGGCCCGATGCCTCCCGAGACCAGCGCCGCAACGCCCCGGACCCGCCGTCAGGCACAACCCACGCCAACACACCCAGGTTCACGATCAAACACCTCCTTCGCTATTCTCACGCTATCTATATGCTCTTTGCACTCAAACGACACTAACACGCTGGACCGGGCGATTAAAGGGACTTGGAAGGTGTTTGAACGAACCGTTATCGTGTTGTTATTCGGCTGTTACTTGGGCCGGGATTGGGCCTCCTTCGTGTACGGTTCGGGGATGGATAGTGAATGATGCCTCACCCGCACCAACCTCAGACCAACTCTCCCCTCGCCACCATCTGCACCTTGCCGCCAACATGGACCCTGATCTCGTCGCCTTCCCTCTCAGCCCGCAGATACAGGAGCGAAGAGCGACGGATCTCGTAGCCCTGCTCGACCCGCACCTCTATGGTATCGGTTCCGAGGTAGCGGTGTTCGACCAGATAGCCTGCCAGGCAGCCGGCGGCGCTACCGGTCGCGGGGTCTTCGGGAACGCCGAGGTCGTTCGCGAACATCCGGGCCGAAAGGTCGCCGGGGCCGTTTTCGTGCGGTTCCGGGCAGAAGACGTAGAGGTTCTTTCCCTGGCCCGCCAGGTCCAGGTAGCGTTCCCAGTCGACCTTGCAGCGTTGCAGGGCATCCAGGGCTCTCAGCGGGACCATAAGGGCCGGAAGTCCGGTGGACACCTCCTGTACGGGGAAGCGGTCGTCCAGGTCGAAGGTTTCGAGGTTGAGGGCTCGGGCGGTGAGAGCGGGATCGAGGGTCTCGCCAAAGGTGGGCGGCAGCTGGCGCATACAGAGTACATCTCCGAAGGTCACGGGGATCTTGCCCGCCTTCAGGTTGAGGGTGATCTGCTCTACGCGCCCGTCCAGGATCTCTCGCCGGATCACGTACGCGGTGCCCAGGGTCGGGTGGCCGGCGAAGGGCACCTCCCCGCCCGGCGTGAAGATGCGCACGTCGTAGTCGCCACCTGTCTCCTCGTCCGCGAGCAAGAACGTTGTCTCGGAGTAGTTCATCTCGAGGGCTATTTTTCCGAGCGCGTCGTCGGACAGATCCGCGCCGCCGCGGATCACGGCGAGCTGGTTGCCAGCGTATTTCTCCTCGGCGAACACGTCCACGATGTAGAAAGTAAGGCTCACTGGAGGCTCCTCTCGCGGCATCTTTCTAGTATCTCAGCATGTCAGCTGGTCAGAAACTCAGCAAGCACAAGAGCTGGAAACTTATCCAGCATTGCCACGGCGGAACCATTGCGCGGCCAGATGTGATCCAGGTCAAGCAAGTGTACAATCGGCGCATGACGGTCTTTCGCTACGGGCGGGAACATTTCGAGGAGGGGGAATACGTGCGCCGCGTCGACGCGAAGCCCGGCGACGGCCTCGACCCCGTAGTACGCATCGTCGAGGACCTCGGCACGGTCGAGATCCCCTGCGGCAAAGCGGACTGCCGCAGCAACTGCATCGAGTACATCGTCAGCGCCACGAAAGGGCGCCACGACTACGCCCTGGCCGAGTGCAAGGTCTCCGCGTTGGTAGGCATCGTTTAGCACCGGCGCCTCGGGCGCGCCAGGGTGAAGCCGGGGCTGAAGAGGCCGACATGCTGACAAGCGAGGGCGCTAGCCCGAGCGTGCCGGGCGTAGCCGCCAGGCTACTCCCACTCGTAGTGTTTCTGCTCCTGCGGCCTCTGTGGGGCATACAAGCGCTGGAGCGCGCCTCCGACCAGGGGCGAGAGGAAGAGGCCGGTGAGGCCCGCGGGCAGGAGGTCGCGGGCGATGGCGGAGGCGTAGAGGAGCGGCACCCCTGTCGGGTGGTTGGCGTCTCTTATGAGGCGCAGGGGGTCGAGGACGCCGCCGGGCGGGAGGATGCCGGTTGCGTAGAAGATGAGGGTGAGGACGCCGGAGATGAGGCCCGTCAGCAGGGCCAGCGCGAGGCTGAGGACGAGGCGCTGGCCTGGGCCTTCCCTGCGCTCGCGTCCGAGTAGCAGGGCGCCGCCGAAGAGCGGACCGGCGATCAGGCCGGCGATCAGGCCGACGCCCATGTAGACGAGGGCCAGCGTGGTCAGGTCGCCCTCGCTGCTCGGCCCTCCCCGCAGGATCAGGAGCACGAAAGGCTCGGGGAAGAGCGACTTGATAAACATGAAGCCGGCGCCGTAGGCGGCCCCTATCCCCAACAATCGCAGGAGGATCATGGTCCACCCGCCCTGCAGCCCGGCTGATCTTCGTCCCGCGTGTTCACCGTCTCTTATCATACCCCCGAAGCTACCGCGCGGCGCTCGCCTCGTCAGCAAGAGCTTTCACGCTGCTCAAGCGTCGCCGAATACGTAGCAGGACCGCCCCTCTCGCTGATCGCCGGGTACAATCGGCGGCAGCATGAGCGGAGGACGAGCATTGCCGGACCAGGCATGGGCGCGGCGCGTTCTGGAGGAACGGGCGCGGGAGGCGGGCTTCGATCTGGTCGGCGTGACCGGCGCGGAGCCCTTGCACGAGGGCGCACAGCGCCTGCGGGAGTGGCAGGAGGCGGGGATGGCCGCCGACATGGGCTACATGCACAGGCCCGTGGAACTGTTGTCGAACCCCAGGAAGCTGCAGAAGAGCGCCAGGAGCGTGGTCTCTCTGGGGGTCTCTTACTATCCGGGGGACCACCCCGAAAACCACGGCGGGGGCCGGGTGGCCCGCTACGCGTGGGGACGCGACTACCACGAGGTCATAAAGAAGAGGCTGTTCCGGCTGAGGGAGGAGCTGGAGAGCGAGCTTGGGGTCAGGATAAAGGCCCGCGGTTTCACGGACGCCGTGCCGCTCCTGGAGCGCTCCGCCGCCCAGCACGCGGGGCTAGGGTTCTTCGGGCGCAACTCCTGTCTGATAAACAGCTCCGTCGGCTCGTACTTCTTTATAGCGGATTTGATCCTGGACCTCGACCTGGAGCCCGACCCGCCGGGCGCGGGCACCTGCGGACGCTGCACGCGCTGCATGGACCGGTGCCCGACAGGGGCCATAAAGGCCCCCGGCGTCGTCGACGCCAGGCTGTGTATCTCGTACCTCACCATCGAGAACGACAAGGAGATCCCGCGCGAGCTTCGGCCGCTCGTCGGCGACTGGGCCTTCGGATGCGACGTCTGCCAGGAGGTCTGCCCTTACAACAAGACGAAGGTGTCGAGGAGCCGCTGGCCCGAGTTCTCCGCGCAGGCCGGGCACGGACCGTACCTGGAGATAACGGAGGTCCTGAAGACGAGGACCGAGGAGGAGTTCGAGGAGCGTTTCGCCGGGACGCCCCTTACGCGTCCCGGCCGGGCCGGGCTGCTTCGCAACTGCTGCGTGGCCGCCGGGAACCTGAAGCTCGAAGAGGCCGTACCAGCACTGGTACGGGCCTTGCGCGAGGACCCTTCGCCGCTCGTGCGCGGGCACGCGGCGTGGGCGCTAGGGGAGATCGGTGGCGCGGGAGGACCGCTCGCGGAGGCGGCCGAGACGGAGGAGGATGCGTGGTGCAGGGAGGAGATAAGGCTGGCCCTCGGGACCACAGACGCCCCCTTGGGTTAGAATAAAGAAACGATGGCGGATCAGATCAACTACTACGATGTGCTCGGGGTCCCGCGCGAGGCTTCCCAGGCGGAGATCCGGAACGCCTACCGTAAGCTGGCCAAGCAGCGCCACCCCGACCACCCCGGTGGCAGCACGGCGGAGTTCTCCCGCTTGCAGGAGGCCAACGCGGTCCTCTCCGACCCGAACCGCCGCCGCCAGCACGACGAGGCCCTCGACCTGGCCCACGCCGCCGACGAGCTGGCGGGCCTGAACCTCGACTTCGACGCCGCGGAGGACGAGCTCTCGGCCAGGCGCAGGCAGCGCGAAGCAAGCGGCCCTTCCCTCGGCGAGCGCCTGAGAGGACGCTTCGGCAGGAAGGAAGAGGATCCCTACGAGGAACTTCGTAGGGAGGCGCGTGGCTCCGGACGCGGTTCCGGACGCGGCGAACGCAGGTCCCGCGGGCGCTACGACGTCAGCGCGGCCCGCTGGTACGAGCCCCACCGCTTCGACCCCGAGCCCATAAACCTCAAGAGTGGCGCCATCACGTTCGTCGCGGCCTTCCTGGCGTTCATCGCGGTCGGCCAGATCGGGTTCTGGGCGATGGGACAGGGCACCGGGTCTTTCACCTTCCTTATGGCCCTGTCCCCTTTCATGCCGGTCTTGTACACGCTGGTCGGGCTGGTCGTGGCTTACTTCGCGTTCAGGGCGGCGGGATACGCGGCGCTGGCCATCACCTTCGTGGCCGCTCTCGTCGTGGGCGCCCAGGGACCGGAGGGGGGGATGCTGCAGTTCACGACCGTGGGCATCATCGTCCTGCTCGTCGTGGTCTACCTGGGCAACCGCCGCGAGAGCGCCAGGCGCTGACAGAGGGCCGACTTACTCTGGCGGTCCCCTAGCCCTGGCTCCTTTCTCTGGCCTCTCTCGCCTCGCGGGCCATCGTCAGCAGCCTGTCCATGTGCAAGGTACGCAGGGCGTAGGGCAACTCCTCGCGCCCGACGAAGCTCATCAGGTCGTCGAGGCGTCGTACGTACTCGCGCAGCGCCTCGTCTTCGGTCGACTCCATGCGACCAGTATAGTCGCCGGGCGGTATCATGCAGCGACAAGGAATCCGGCACCGGAGGGTCGAGTGGCCACCGAGTTTCGCGCGATAGAAGATGCCATCAGGGGCATAGAGGAGAGCACCCACGAGATCCAGACCGAGAGCAGGCTCGCCTACAGCGGCATAAAGCGGGAGCAGAACATCGCCGGGATCCTCGAGAGGTACGCCTGGCTCTACAATCTCGAGACCATCAGGCGTGTCGAGGAGGCGTACGCTTGGCAGACGGATCCGGAGCGCCGCGAGCGATTGCGCCGGGTCTACCACTACCTGCTCGAGGGCTATGTGGGGCAGCGAACCGCTCCCCTGGAGGACGCGCTCGTCTCCTTCGAGGCGGACGCCACCGTGGAGGTAGACGGCGAGAGCGTCCCCTACCACAACGTGCCCGTGCTGATCTCCGGCGAGCAGGACTTCGAGAGGCGCAACAGGCTGAGGGAGGCCTCGCTGGACGTCGTCGAGGAAACCAACCCGCGGCGTCTGGAGATCCTGCGCACCGGCCTGGCGACGCTCGAGGACGGGTTCGGTTACGACAGCTACACGGCCTACAACGCGGAGAAGAAACGGGTCGATTACGGACTCCTGCGCTCGCGCATGCAGGACTTCCTCTCCGAGACGGAGGAGACCTACGCGGCGCTGATGGGCCGTTGGGTAGAGGAGACGACGGGCCGGAGGCTGGGCGAGATCGGCAGCCCTCACTTCTCCTACATAAGCCGCGTGCCCCAGTACGACGAATGCTTCCGCAAGGACGGGCTCCTCGGGGCCTACGAGCAGACGCTCCAGATGATGGGCCTCGACCCCGCCTCGCAAGGCAACATCCACATCGACACCGAAGAGCGCGCCACCAAGAACCCCAGGGCCCGTTGCTACGCGCCCAGCCCCCCTGAAGAGGTGCACTTGCTGATCAAACCCGTCGGCGGCCTGGAGGACTACATGGCCTTCTTCCACGAGGCAGGACACGCCCAGCACTTCGGCAACGAGGACCCCACGCTCGATTACGTCGAACGCGCCGTCTCCACCAGCAACGCCCTCACCGAGGTCTACAGCTTCCTCCTCGAGCACCTGACCCGGAACAGGGCCTGGCTCACCAGGGTGGTCGGCCTTCCGGAGAGGACGGCGAGGGGGGTAGCCTACCACGCAGGGCTGGCTGAGCTCTTCCTCGTGCGCCGGTACGCGGCCAAGCTCGCCTACGAGCTCGATTTCTTCGACGAGCCTCTGGCGCAGGAGCGTAATCGGCGACTCTACGCCGCGACGCTAACGGCCGCGACGCACTTCGTATACGCGCCCGAGAACTACCTGAACGACATGGACCCAGGCTTCTACTCAGCCGACTACCTGCGGGCCTGGATCACGGAAGCGATGCTCAGGCGCCACCTGGAGAACACATACGGGGATGACTGGTTCGCCCACCCCGGAGCGGGCGAGCTCTTACGCGGCCTCTGGGCCAGCGGAGAGAAAAAAGAGAACGAGGACATCGCCCGCTCTATCGGGCGCAAGCCGTTTGACACCAGTTGCCTCGTCGAGCAGTTCCTCGGTCTCGAGTAGAGCGCTCTGAAAGGCGGAGGAACGGCTGCTTCCGGCTCTACCTTGCCCAAACGGGGATCTCGACGCCCCTGGAGGAGCCGTCGCTGGCGTTTGCGGCGCCGACTTTCAGGGTCCCCTTTCCGGAGAGCGGCGGCAGGTCGAGGGTGGCCTCGAAGTATCCCCAGGTGTGGCTCCAGTCGTTGCTCCGTACGGTCCGGCGGGCCAGGACTTTTCCGCGTGGTCCGGTCAGGATGATGGTGTTCGCGGCCTCCGGGTTGCGGGCGTAGCCGCTAACGGTGAGGGGGTCGGAGATCCTCGCTCCCGAACGGGGTTCGACGAGGACCGTGTCGCCGCCTTTCGCCGGAGAGAGCAACTTCGGGTCTCTTCGCGTGGGCTGGAAGTCAACGACGAGGCGGGCCGGGTCTGGGAGCCCGATCACCCTGTAGCGGAACTCCTCGTGCGCGAAGAAGTCCACGAACATGCCGCCCTCGGGGGCGCGCACGACGTGGAAGCCCCCCAGCAACCCGCCGCCGAAGCTGCCGTCCGAGACGCACGTCGCGCTCGCCGAAGGCAGGTTCACGCGCAGGAGACCGTCGCCCTTCGGGCTTATGAGGGACCACTCCGGCACGGCCCCGGCGGGCTCCTCACCGGTTCCGAGGTCGATGACCGCCCGCTCGTAGCCCGGGTGAACGCCGTAACGCACCGCCATCACCGTGTCCGCGTCATAGCCCAGACCGCCGCTCTGCTCCGTTGCCTCGACGAACGGGATCCTGGGATCGGCCGTCACGACGGGATCTTCGTCGATGCGCGGTGCCACCCCTACGGTGGACTCGGGCACGCCCCCCTGGACCGCCTCCGTAGAACCGCCCGACGCGCTCGAGGCGGAAGCCCTCTCGGAGTGGACCGCCGGGTCCGGATTCAGGCAGCCGGCCAAGAGCGTGGCAGACAGGAGCACGAGAACGGCGAGAGCCCGCCTCGTCGCTCGTCCGCCTCGTGTCATGCTCGCACGTCCACGTAAAGATGTTCGGTCATCGGCGCGGGCCATTATAGGGAGGGATGGCTTGCAAGATGCTTAACGCCGTGTTGCGCTCCTGTTACGATGCTGGAGAGGATGATCGGGCTCCCTGACATAGAGACCGCGCGGCGGCGCCTGCGGGGGGTGACGCTCCGCACGCCCGTCGTGTTGTGCCCCGGCGGTACGGGCGGAGGGGCGCTGTACTTCAAGCCGGAGAGCCTGCAGCCGACCGGCGCGTTCAAGCTGCGCGGCGCGTACAACAAGATCTCCTCCCTCTCCGAGGAGGAGCGCCGGCGCGGGGTTGTCGCCCACTCCAGCGGCAACCACGCCCAGGCCGTCGCTTACGCGGCCCGCACCCTGGGCACGCGGGCCGTGATCGTGATGCCGCGCGGCGCGCCCCGCATAAAGCTCGACGCCACGGCTAATCTCGGGGCCGAGGTCGTCCTGGTGGGCCCCGATAGCGCGGAGCGAACCTCGAAGGCGGAGGAGCTTGCGGCGGAGCAAGGCTACGTTCCCGTTCCCCCGTACGACGACGAGGTCCTCATTGCCGGCCAGGGCACCATCGGGGCGGAGATTATGGAGGACCTGCCAGGCGTGGAGACCGTGCTCGTGCCCGTCAGCGGCGGGGGGCTGATCGGGGGGATCTCCGCGGCCATCAAGCTGTCGCGTCCCGATGTGCGTGTGATCGGGGTGGAGCCCGAGCTCGCGGCCGACGCCAAGGCCAGCTTGAAGAGCGGAAAGCTGGTCGAGTACGATACAGAGCAGGTCTCCCGCACTATCGCTGACGGCCTGCGCGTGCGGAAGCTGGGCGAGGCCCCCTTCGAACACATCCGCGCCTTCGTCGACGACATCGTCACCGTGACAGAAGAAGAGATCCTGGACGCCATGCGCCGCCTGGCGCTCCGTGCGCGGCTCGTCGCGGAACCGAGCGGGGCGGTGACGTTCGCCGCCCACCTGTTTCATGGAGAAGAACTGCCGGACTCTCGTATCACCGTCGCCGTGATCAGCGGCGGAAACGTCGAACCACAGCTCCTCGCAGGGGTCCTCTCCGGTTCTTCGTCGGAAGAAACCCGAAGAGCGGCCACGAGATAGAGGCGCCGTTCAGCGCGGCGTAGCCTCGATAGGATCGCCGACACGAACCGTCCCGAGCGCGTCGTGGATCAGGTTACGGCCGAAGAAGACCTCCCCGCCGGACTTGCGGTAGGTGGCGAGGGTGCGAAGCGGTTCCTTGCCGCGGACGCCCGTTCTCTGATCGACGGTAGTTATGGCGCAGCGTGGGCATCCTTCGGCCACGCGGAAGGTAACGTCCCCGATCCGGAGCCGGCCCCAGCCGTCCTCGGCGTAGGGTTCGCAGCCCCGCGCGACGAAGTTGGGCCTGAAGCGATTCATGGGCAGGGGGCTTTCCAATCTGCTGTTCAGGTCCTCGAGCGAGGTCTCCGAGATCAGGAGGAACGCGAAGCCGTCGGCGAAGCCGACCTGATCCCCACCCTCGGCGTAGAGCGAATCGACCAGCCGAAGGTCCTCATCCGGCTTCTGGACCAGCCTGCAGGGGAACTCCAAAAAGTCGCCGAACCAGCGGTCGGCCTCCTCGCCTACCAGGTTTCCCAGGTTCGCATCCCCCCATACGTTCACGTCTATAAGGTTCCCGTTCTCCTCTTCGAGCGGCACCTCGAGATCCGGCATCCCGGGCGCGCCGACGGTCAGGTGATCGTTGGAGAGGTGGGTGGAGATCAGGGCCATCCGCGGGTGGTCGCGCTGCGACATGAACTCGCCGGTCTCGTCGACGAGCATCCAGCGCCGGTCGTTACGGAGCCCTGTTGGGCTCAACTCGGCGCTGTTCGAGGGGATGCCTGCGCAGGATTTGATCGGGTACACGTACAACCCGCCCAGGGTGATGCTACCGCCGACGCTCAGGACCTTGCTCCTGCTCGACGAACCGTCTTGCGTATAGCGCCATGTCCTACATAATCCACCGTAACGCCTGCACCTTCAACCAAGAGGGCAGTGCATCCAGACGTAGTCGACGGGCTGTCCGCGGTTGAACTCCTCGCGCTCCGACTCGGACACGGGCGAGAACCCTGCCCCCCGATAGCAGGCGAGGGCCGCGTGGTTGTCCGGGACCACGCGGACGAAGGCGTCGGGAAGCTCGTAGAGAGAGGCCCGTTCGAGCAGCAGGCGCACCAGCAGTTTGCCCACGCCGCGGCCCCGTCTGGCGGGGTTCACCAAGATGCGGGCGAGCTCGATTTCCTGTTCGGCCTCGTCGATCCAGACCTCGCCGTAGCCTACCGGGGTCTTCCCGTCACGCATTACGTACGGTTTGACGTCAGGTTCGGCGTGCCAGCGTCCGAACACCGACACGTCTACCGGCCACCCGGGGTCGCTGCCGGCCCAACGGCGCACGTCCTCGGTCGAAGTCGGCCAGCCCGCGACCTCCCGCGCGTCGGACTCCCTGAACTCGAGTAGGAACTCGGAGCGTCGTTCCATGCTCTACGTGTTCGCAGTCACGAGGCTACTCTCCAGGTCGGAGATCTTACGTTGCACTACGGATAGCACTTCGTCGGTAGGGAAGATCTCGCTGTCTGCCTCGCTGCGGGCTTTGATCTCCACTCCGCCCCTCTCCAGCGAACGGGGTGTCAGGGTCAGGCGGATGGGGGCCCCGATCAGGTCAGCATCCTTGAACCTGGCCCCCAGGCTCTCACGACGATCATCGTACAACACCTCGACGCCGGCGGAGATCAGCCCGTCGTATAGACGATCGGCCACTTCCCCCACCTCGGCCGCGACGATGTGCGCGTGATAGGGTGCGACGGAGACGGGCCAGACGAGACCGTCCTCGTCGTGGTGCTCCTCCGCGATGCAGGCCAAAAGCCGGCCGACGCCGATGCCGTAAGACCCCATCACGATGGGTTTTCGTCTCCCGTCGCTGTCAAGGAAGCTTGCGCCCAGGGTCCCGCTGTAGCGCGTGCCCAGCTTGAAGATGTTCCCAACCTCCACGCCCCGTTCGGCGCGCATGGCGTTCCCGCAATCGGGGCAGAGCGAGCCGTTCTCTGCTGACGCTATATCCGCGACCAAGTCGGCCTCGAAGTCCCTGCCGTGGTTTACGTTCAGCAGATGGAAGCCCACTTCGTTGGCGCCGGCGACGAGGTTGGGGGAGGCCGGTATCGTGTCGTCGGCGACCACGATGGCACCATCTACCCCGAGCGGAGAGCCGTATCCCGGTTCGGCCCCGACGGCCCTGATCTCCTCGACGAGCGCGGGTCTCAACTCGTCTGCGCCGACCGCGTTGGCCAGCTTGGTCTCGTTCAGATCCATGTCGCCGCGCACTACGGCGAAGACGAAGCGTTCCGATCCGTCTATCATGGCGACCAGAAAGACGGCCTTGGCCGTCCTGGATTCGGGTATCTCCAGATAGCGGGCCAGCTTCTCGATCGTATCAACGCCGGGCGTCGCGACCTTCTCTATGGGCCTCTGCTCTTCGGGTTCGGGGATGTGTTTACGGAACCCAGCCACCTGGCGGTTCGCGGTGTAACCACAGTGGTCACAGATCAGGATAGTGTCCTCCCCGATGGGGGTCAGGTACATGAACTCGTGGGACATGCTCCCGCCCATGATGCCGACGTCCGCGCCGACGGCCGTGGCGGGCAGTCCGCAGCGGGCGAAGATCCGGAAGTACGCCTCGTGGAGTGCCTCGTACTGTTTATCCAAACCCTCTTCGTCGCGATCCAAACTATACGCGTCCTTCATGGTGAACTCGCGGGCCCGCACGAGGCCGGCGCGGGGACGCGGGTCGTCGCGGAACTTGGTCTGGATCTGGTAGACGAGCCGGGGCAGCCTCTGATAAGAGTCCACCTCGCTCGCCGCAAGCCCCGCAACGATCTCCTCGTGGGTCATAGCCAGAACCATCTCCCTGTCTCTGCGATCACGCAGCCTGACAAGCTCGCGTCCCGTCGAGTAATAGCGTCCCGATCTCCTCCACACGTCGGCGGGCTGCACCACGGGCATCGAGACCTCCTGCCCGCCCACGGCGTCCATCTCCTCCCGCAGGATGCCTTCGATCTTGCCTGTAGACCTCTTCGCCAGCGGCAAATAGGAAAAGACCCCGGCCGACAACTGCCGGATAAAACCTGCCCGTAGCAACAGCTCCTGGCTCTCGACCTCCACGCCCGCGGCTACCTCGCGCAACGTCCGACCAAACAACTTGCTCATTCGCATAGAAGGGCTCCTCTAGTGCTGACCTGCTGACAGCTAAGTCGCCAGATACGCCGTCGTGCCGTACTGGACCAGCCCGGCCCGGCGATCAATCCTCTCTCCTAGCTCCATGCGCAGCCGGTCTGGCGTGCCCTGGAAATCGAACTCTTGCAGGAGGGAGTGGACCTGGGGCTCGGCAGGACCTGGGGACGTGATCTGGGCTGGTGCGCCGCCCGTGGCCGGGAGGGCGCTGGCGAGCAGGAGGCTCGCCACGTTCCTATCGGAGGCCAGGAAGGGGCCGATGCGGGTCGCGCTGCCTCGGGAACTTCGGATCAGGTACCCCTTCATGGCGCCCGAGGCATCCCGGGCGACGAGACACTGCCCGGGATGGAGCCTGAGGATGGCGAGGAGCAGGGCCGAACGGTCGGCCCCGTAGCTCCAGCAGTCCAGACCGTAGAGCTCCGGCAGATCCCCGAACGTAAGCGTCTCGACCCTGTGGCCGTCTATCTTCTCTGGTACACGGGGAGTCCGGTGCCCCTCTTCCAGCCGGTATACGGCGCGAGGCGCGGCCTCTCTGAACCCTAGCGAGCGGTAGAGCGCCTCGGCCTGGCGGGTCGAGTAGAGCCTGACGGTCCGTGCGCCGCGGCTCTTCAGGTAGGTCACAGCCCAGGAGGAGAGCAGGGCGCCGAGGCCTGAGCCCCTGTGCCCGTCGTGGACGGCGAGGTGGCAAAGGATGCCGATGTCCCCGAGCGGCACGGCTCCGACCATGCCGGCCAGGGCGCCGTCGGGCGCCTCCGCCACGGCCCACCGGGCACCCTGTACGCCACGCAGCAGGTCGAAGGCCCTGGGGTCAGCCGACCACCTGACGACGCTCCTCAGTTCCAGGATGTGCTCGAGGTCCGCGTCGTTCATCCGGCGGACGCGGAAGTCCGCCTCCGCTCCGGTCACGGTTCTCAGCCCGTTGCGGGCGTAGGCCTCGTCTACTTCGGTGTCTTCCCTCGTGGTAAAGGCCAGCATGTTTTCCCTCGATCTTTCTCGATTCTCGTTTGGCGACTCTGCAGCGCAGGAGTACTGTGCAGAAACCTCAGGAAACGCGGATGCCCCGAGCGCGACCCCTTAGAGGGACGGTCGGGGCAGGAACGGTCGAGGGAGCCGTCCGGTAAAGGAGCTTGCAGTAAACGCTATGTAACGCCGTTCCACGCCCACTATGCTACACCAGTCGATGCTCTATGGGAAGGCACTGTGCTTGCCGGAGAATGCCCTATAGACAAGCCCAACTGTTGGCTGCAATGTAAAGCGGTCGAAACGTCCCTGGGCGCATCGACCTCGTTCTGAAGGCGGCTAAATCTCTGGACACGCATACGTCACCTTCATGCCATCCAGCAAGGCTGGTTTCAGCCGGACTGTACCACGCCCTCCAGTATGCGGTCTATCTCGGAGATCATGTCCTCAGAGAGTTTCGCTCCAGAGGCGGCGGCGTTGTCGTCGACCTGCTCGGGTCTGGAGGCGCCGATGATCGCGCTGCTCACGTTCTCCTGGCGCAGCACCCAGGCGAGAGCGAGCTGCGGCATGCTCAAGCCGGCGTCGGAGGCGACGGAGCGCAGCCCGTCCACGGCCGAGAGGACCTCCTCGTTCATGAGCTGCTGCATGAACACGTTGTACTCCGGGTCGGCGGCGCGGGTGCCTTCTTCGGGGGCGTCGCCGGGGCGGTACTTGCCGGTGAGTACGCCCTGGGCGAGCGGCGAGAAGACCACCTGGCCTATCCCTTCGCGCTCGCAGAGGGGTATCACTTCCTTTTCGATGCGGCGTTGGATCATGTTGTACTGCGGCTGGTTGGAGACTATCCGGTCCAGGTTCATCTCCTTCGCGATCCCGAGAGCGTCGGAGATCTGACCCGCAGACCATTCCGACACGCCGATATAAAGCACCTTCCCCTGCCGCACGAGGTCGTCGAGCGCCCGGAGCGTCTCTTCGAGCGGCGTGTTTTCGTCGTAACGGTGGCACTGGTAGAGGTCGACGTAATCCACGCCGAGCCGCCGGAGCGACGCGTGGCACTGCTCTGTTATGTGCTTGCGCGAGAGCCCACGGTCGTTGGGACCCTCCCCCATCGGGAAGTACACCTTGGTCGCCAGAAAGTACGAGTCGCGCCCGAAGTCCTTCAAGGCCCGGCCGACGATCTCCTCCGCAGCCCCGCGCATGTACACGTTGGCCGTGTCGAAGAAGTTGATGCCGATCTCGTAAGCCCTCTCGATGCACGCCGTCGCCTGCTCCTCGGCGACGCTCCCGCCGTAAGTCAGCCAGCTCCCGAGCGAGATCTCACTGACCCTGACCCCGCTACCACCCAACCGCCTGTACTCCATCAAGACCTCCCTCGTATGACCTACGAGCGCTAATGGTACACGCTGCGGGCAGACCTTCCTGTACGCAAATCCCGTCCCTCGCGCTGTAACCAGCCTTGCTTACTGATTTGTTGTCGGCTAAGAGCATCTTTATTGCAAGAGCGGCCTATTTTGTTACAATGCCTCCATCGACTATCGACCCACGAAGAAGGAGCGGGAGACAAGGTGCGAACGACGCTACAGCCCGGCCTGACGAATAGGCTGACGAAGTATCTCAGGACCACGCAGCAGCTCATAGAAGAGGGTCG
>Ga0126307_10001113_pt1 | contig 17728 bp, 19 predicted proteins | sample Plot28_FD_89955 | JGI IMG/M metagenome (GOLD analysis project Ga0126307, IMG submission 89955) | Serpentine soil microbial communities from UC McLaughlin Reserve, CA, USA - Plot28 | ecosystem: Environmental > Terrestrial > Soil > Grasslands | place: USA: UC McLaughlin Reserve, Lake County... | reverse complement strand
TACTCATATCTTCTTGACCTGGTCATAACCGACTTCGACCGGGGTCTCGCGGCCGAAGATGGATACCAGCACCTTGAGCTTGCTCGCGTCCTCGTTGATCTCTGAGATCTCGCCCGAGAAGTCGGACAGGGGGCCGGAGATGACCTTGACGGACTCGCCGATCGAGAACTGGGCGCGACTCGGCGTGCGCACCGCGACCTCGCGGTGCAGCAGCCGGTCGACCTCGGACTGCGTGAGCGGGATCGGCTCGTTCGACGCGCCGACGAAGCCGGTGACGCCGGGTGTGCCCTTCACGACCGCCCACGAGTCCTCGTTGAGGTCCATGTTGACCAGCACGTAGCCGGGCATCGTGCGCTTCTCGACCGTGACCTTCTGGTTGTCCTTCATCTCCTGCACGGTCTCCGTGGGCACGACGACCTGCCGCACGGCGCGGGACTGGTTCAGCGAGGACACGCGGTGCTCGAGGTTCTGCTTGACCTTGTTCTCGTGTCCGGAATAGGTGTTGATGACGTACCAGCGAAACAAATGGGTTCCTAGAGAATCGCCTCGATGAGCGGACGCCAGATGGCGTCCAGGAGTCCGAGATAGCCGCCGGCGACGACGACGAACCCCAGGGTGACAGCCGTGCCCTGGGCCACGTGCCGGCGGTTGGGCCACTGCACGCGGCGCAGCTCGTCGACGACGTGCCCGAGGAAGGTGAGCAGCCGGCCGCGGCCGGGCCGGCGTTCGCGGTCGACGTGGCCTGCCGGAGCGAGGTCGCGCTCGAGCTCGTCGGGCGCGCGCTCGTCGTCGTAGATCTCGGCGCCGTCGGCCTCGTCGTCCTCGACGGGCGGCGGCGGCGCGCCGGCCTCCGCCATCCGCGCCATCTCGACGTCGGGCATGGCGTGCTTGGTCGGCTCGGGCGGCGGCGTGGTGCCGCCGAGGCCGGCGTCGTCGACCGACGCGTCCTCGAGGCCGATGTCGCGCGCGCGGGTGCTGCGGGAGCCGGCGGCGGGTCCCCCGCCGCTCGGGCGCTGCGCGCGGCGGCGCTGCTTGGCGCGCTGTCGATCCCGGGCCACGGCTCGCCCTCTAGCGCGTCTCGCGGTGCCCCGTATGCCGGCGGCACCACTTGCAGTACTTGCGCAGGCTGACGCGGTCGGGGTTGTTGCGCTTGGACTTGTTGGTCTGATAGTTCCGGCGCTTGCACTCCTCGCAGGCGAGGGTGACGGCGATCCGGACGTCTCCACGGGCCATCGCGGCGTGCTCCGAAGATCGTGCGGCAGAGGAAGACCCCGCAACGGCGCGAGGTCGACATGAGAGGATAGCGCCCCTGCCCGCCCTCGACCTCCCCACCGGCGTGCGGATCCACTACGACGAGCACGGCGCGCCGGACGCCCCGCCGGTGCTCTGCATCCACGGCTGGCCGCAGGACGCGCGGATGTGGCGGCGCGTTGCCGCGATCACCGGCGACGAGCTGCGGCTGGTGTGCCCGGACTCCCGCGGGATCGGCCGCTCCGCGTGGCCCCGGGACGGCGACTTCGACAAGGCGCGGATCGCCGACGACGCGGTCGCGCTGCTCGACGCGCTGGGCATCGAGCGTGTCGTCCTCGCCGGGCACGACTGGGGCGCCTACGCCGCGCTGCTGCTCGCCCTGCGGGCGCCCGAGCGCGTCTCGCGCGCGCTGATCCTGTCGATCGCGCACCCGTGGCAGCCGCTCACCCGCATGCTGCGCAACGGCTGGCGCTTCGCCTACATGCCGCCGCTCGCCGCGCCGGTCATCGGCCCGCGGATCGCCGGCCGGATGGCGATGATCGCACTGCGCGGCGGGTGGGGCGACCGCGCGACGTGGGACGGCGAGATGGCGCGCGAGTACGCGGAGATGACCGCCCGCAACGCATCCGCCTCGACGCTCCTCTACCGCCACTTCCTGCTCAAGGAGACGACCCGCAGCTTCCGCGGCGAGCGCCTCGCCATGCCGGCGCGCCTGCTCATCGGCGAGCGCGACGCGGTCGGCACCGCGTGGGCCGAGGGCTTCGAGCGCCACGTCGACGCCGAGGCGAGCGCCGAGGTGATCGAGGGCGCCGGGCACTTCCTGCCCGAGGAGCGCCCGGAGCTGGTCGCGGCGGCCCTGCGGGCTTGAGGCTCATCACCTGGAACGTGGCGAAGCGCGTGCAGCGGCTCGCCGAGCAGGCCGCCGCGCTGGCCGAGCGCCAGCCCGACGTCGTCGCGCTCCAGGAGGTCACCGCGCGCAGCGGCGAGCTGTGGGAGGCGGCGCTGCGGACCATCGGGCTGCCGCACGTTCGCCGCACGTCCGTGCTGCTCGCCGCGCGGTCGCCGCTGGAGCCGGCCGCCGCCCTGCCCGTCCCACGCCCGGAGTCCGCGATCGCCGCGCGCGTCGACGGCGTGACCGTCCACAACGTGCACGTGCCGAACGCCGCCAACGGCTGGGTGAAGATCGAGACGCTGGAGGCCATCCGCGCCGGCCTGGCCGCCGGCTCCGGGCCGCGCGTGCTCTGCGGCGACCTCAACACGCCGCGGCGCGAGAGCCCCGACGGCACGGTGCTGTCGTTCGCCCGTGACTCCCGCGGGCGCCTGCGCCCCGAGCGCGGCGAGCGCTGGGACCGCGGCGAGCTCGGCGTCGTCCCGGGCCTGCGCGACCTCGGCTTCGCCGACGCCTTCCGCACGCTGCACGGGTACGCGAGCCGCGAGCCGAGCTGGACGTGGCGGCAGATCAGCGGCCACGGCGGCGGCTGGCGGCTCGACCACGCCTTCGCGTCAGCCGAGTTGCGCCCGCTCGACGCGCGCTACCACCACGACTGGCGCGACCGCGGCCTGTCCGATCACGCGGCCTTGGCGGTCACGCTGAGCGCGGCCTCCTCGCGCGACACGGAACGCTTGCCCCAGCGCACCGACTCGGCGTAGTCGATCAGCGTGCCGAAGTAGTCCTCCAGCGGCGGGGGCGCGAGGCCGAGCGCGGAGCGTGCGCGGGCGTCGTCGAAGACGACGTCCATGTCGAAGTAGGGCAGGTACACGCCGCCGCCGTCGAGCTCCATCGAGCCCGGCGGGACGAGCCGCGGGCGCGGCTTGTCGAAGCGGTCGCAGGCCAGCTCGATGAGGTCGGCCGCGGTGGGCGCGCCGCGCCCGGCGACGAGGTTGAACACGCCCTCGGCGTCGGACTCCAGCAGCCGCACCAGCGCGTCGGCGACGTAGTCGACCGGCACCACGTCGACGCGCGCCTCGGGGCGGGCGGGCACCTCGTCGAAGAGCCCGCGCGCGAACGCGCGCAGCGGCCAGTAGAGGACGTTGAAGGCCGGCGTCCAGCCCGTGCCGGACTCGCCCATGACGATGCTCGGCCGGGCGATCGCGGGCGCGAGGTCGCTCGCCGCGCGGACGACGTGCTCCGCCTCCCACTTCGTCCGCTCGTAGGTGTTGCGGAAGTCCTGGCGGGCGTTGAGCTGGCGCTCGCGGAACGTGCCGGAATAGCGTCCGCAGACGTAGGCGGTCGAGACGTGCACGAAGCGCTCGAGCCGCCCGAGCGCCTTGGCCTCGCGCGCGAAGCCGATGACCTCCCGCGTGCCCTCGACGTTGATCGCGCGCGCCTCGCCGAGCGGCAGGTCGAAGGCGATCGAGGCCGCGCAGTGCAGTACGGCTCCGACCTCCTCGGCGAGCGCGGCGCGCCCGCCGTTCGCGATGCCGAGGTTCGGCTGCGTCACGTCGCCGGCGACGGCGCGGACGCGTCCGCGGTACGGCGCCGGGTCGCGCCACAGGGTCCGCAGCACGCCTTCGAGTCGCGCGCCGGCCGCCGAGTCGTCGGGCGCGCGGACGAGCGCGAGCACGTCACGGTCGCCGCGCTCGAGCAGGCGGACCAGCACCTCCATGCCGAGGAAGCCGGTCGCGCCCGTCAGCAGGACCGGGGGCTTCATGCCGCCCTCCCCGGCCCCGGCGGCACCGCCGGCGGCGACGGCGGGGTGATGACGGTTTCGCCTGCCAGGCCCGCCCCGAGGGGCGGGCCTTCGGCGACGTTACCTGTGACCGCCGTGCCCATCGCGTGGAAGCCGCCGTCGACGTGCAGGATCTCGCCCGTGATCGCGCGCGCGAGCGGGCTGAGCAGGAAGCAGACGGCGCTCGCCACCGGGGCCGGGTCCTCGGTGTCCCAGCCGAGCGGCGCCTGGCGCCGCCACGCGCCGGCGAGGTCGCCGAAGCCGGGGATGCCGCGGGCGGCGATCGTGCCGAGCGGCCCCGCGGAGACGAGGTTCACGCGCACGCCCTGCGGCCCGAGGTCGCGCGCCAGATAGCGCGACGTCGCCTCGAGCGCCGCCTTGGCCACGCCCATCCAGTCATAGACCGGCCAGGCGACCGTCGCGTCGAAGTCCATGCCCACGACGCTCGCGCCCTCCTCGGGATAGAGGTCGCGCAGCGCCACGGCCAGCGCCTTGAGCGAGTACGCGCTCGTGCGGAAGGCGACCTCCGCGCTCTCGGGCGGCGTATCGAGGAACCGCCCGCCCAGCGCGTCCTCGGGCGCGAAGGCGATGGCGTGCAGCACGCCGTCCACGCGTCCCCAGCGCTGCCGCAGGTCGTCCGCGACGGCCGCGAGGTCCTCCGGCCGGTTGACGTCGAGCTCGAGCACGTCCGGCGGCTGCGGGAGCCGCTGCGCCGCCCGCTCGGTCATCCGCTTCGCGCGGCCGAAGCCGGTCAGCACGACGTCGGCGCCCGCCTCCTGCGCCTGGCGCGCGACCTCGAACGCGATCGACTCGCGCGTGATCACGCCGGTGATCAGCAGCTTGCGGCCGTCGAGCATCACAGCGGGATGGGGACGAACTCGCCGGCGGGCGGCAGCGGCATCGGCTCGACGGCGCCGTCGCGGCGCCACAGCACCTCCACGCGCGCGCGGCAGACGGCGCGGCCGTCCTGGTTGACGATCGTCCAGGCGAGGGTGACCAGCCCGGCGTCGTCGCCGGCCGAGCCCAGCTCGGCCACGCGGCCCTCCACGCGCAGCGTGTCGCCGAAGCGCACCGGCCGCTTGAACGTCGCGTCGGCCACCCGGCGCAGGGCGACGACGCGGCCCGGGTCGAACGGCACGAGCCCCGCCGCGAGCGAGACCACGAGCAGCCCGTGCGCGATGCGCTCGCCGAACGGCGAGGCCGCCGCCCAGTGCGCATCGGCGTGCTGGGGGTGCCAGTCGCCGGTCAGCGCCGCGAAGGCCACGACGTCGGCCTCGGTCACCGTGCGCCCGCGCGTGGTGAAGCTCTGGCCGACCTCGAGCGCCTCGAACGGCGCCCACCAGCTCAGCGTGTCGGTGATCGCCGCCGGCATCACAGCGGGATGTTGCGGACGCCGTGCGCGGGCCGAGCGATCGCGTCGAGCGTCGTCAGCGCCTCGCACACGCGGCGCCGGGTGTCGTCGGGCAGGATGACCTCGTCGACGTAGCCCTCGGCGGCGGCGACGCCGGCCGTCAGGTGCTCGTCAGCGTACGCCGCGGCGAACGCGTCGCGCGCGCCCACCGGGTCGTCGGCCGCCGCGATGTCGCGCCGGTTGACGATCGTCACCGCCTGCTTGGCGCCCATCACGCCGATCTGCGCCTGCGGCCAGGCGAACACGTAGTCCGCCCCGAGGTCGCGCGCGTTCATGGCGATGAACGCGCCGCCGAACGCCTTGCGCAGCACGACCGTGACCGTGGGCACCGTCGCCTCCGCGAACGCGTGCACGAGCTTCGCCCCGTGGCGGATGACCGCCCCCTGCTCCTGCTTGGTCCCGGGCAGGAAGCCCGGCGTGTCGACGAGCACGACGAGCGGCAGGCCGAACGAGTTGCACAGCCGCACGAACTTCGCCGCCTTCGTCCCGGACTCGGCGTCCAGGACGCCGCCGAGGTACCGGGGCTGGTTGGCGACCACGCCGACGGCGCGGCCGTCCATGCGCGCGAAGCCGCAGACCATGTTGCGCGCCCAGCGCGGCGCCCACTCCAGCAGGCGCCCGCCGTCGGCGATCCCGCGCACGACGTCGCGCACGTCGTACACGCGCCGCTCCTCCTCGGGCACCGGCTCGCCCGCGCCGTAGCCCGGCGGGTCGGCGGGCCGCCAGCGCGGCGCCCGCTCGCCGGCGTTCTGCGGCAGGTGGTCGAGCAGGTCACGGGCGACGAGCGCGGCGTCGGCGTCGGTCGGCGCCACGAAGTGCGCCACGCCGTTGCGCTCGTGGACCTTGAAGCCGCCGAGCTCGTCGGCGCCGACGTCCTCGCCCATGACCTCCTTCACGACGGCGGGGCCGGTGAGGAACATCGTCGCCCGCTCGGTCATGATCACGAAGTCGGTGAGTGCAGGCGAGTACGAGCCGCCGCCGGCGGACGCGCCGCAGATCACCGAGATCTGCGGCACCTTGCCCGACAGGGCGACGTTCTCGCGGAAGATGCGCCCGTAGCCGGCGAGCGCGGCGACGCCCTCCTGCATGCGCGCGCCGCCGGACTCGATGAACGCGACGACCGGCGCCCCGGCGCGGCCGGCGAGCCGCAGCACCTTCACGATCGAGTCGGCGTGCTGCTCGCCCAGCGAGCCGCCGAGGTACGACGGGTCCTGCGCGTAGCAGAACACCGGGCGCCCGTCCACGCGGCCGGCGCCGGCGATCACGCCGTCGCCCGCGCGCGCCTTGGAGCCCATCCGGGCGGAGCGCACATCCGAGCGCAGCAGCGTGAGCGAGCCCCGGTCGCACAGGGCCTCGAGGCGCTCGACCGGCGACAGGCGCTCTTCGGCGCGGGGGACGAACTCGAGGGTCATGCGACCTCCAGGCAGAGGACGGCGTTGTGGCCGCCGAAGCCGAACGCGTTCGACAGGGCGACCACCGGGCCGCCGTTGACGTCGAGCGTCCGTGCCTCGTTCGGTACGTAGTCCAGGTCGAGCCCCTCGTCGGGATGCTCGTAGTTCAGGGTCGGCGGCGCGACGCGGTCGCGCATGGCCAGGATCGTGGCCACGGCCTCCACGGCGCCGGCCGCGCCGAGCAGGTGCCCGATCGCGGACTTCAGCGAGGACACCGGCACGTCGGAGCCGATGACCTTCTTGATCGCGGTCGTCTCCGCGCGGTCGTTCAGCGGCGTGGAGGTGCCGTGCGCGTTGACGTAGGCGATGTCGCCCGCGTCCACGCCCGCGTCTGCGAGCGCCGCGCGCATGGCCTCGATCGCCCCGCCCCCGTCCTTCTCGGGGGCGGTCAGGTGGTAGGCGTCCGAGCTGGCGCCGTAGCCGGCGATGCGCGCGAGGATCGTCGCGCCGCGCTCGCGCGCGCGCGCGCCGTCCTCGAGCACGAGCACCGCGGCGCCCTCGCCCATGACGAAGCCGTCGCGCTCGGCGTCGAACGGGCGCGAGATGCCCAGGTCCGAGAGCGCGTCGAGCGCGCCGAAGGCGGCCGTGGCCAGCGGCGTGAGCGCCGCCTCCGAGCCGCCGGTGACGACGGCGTCGGCGTCGCCGGCCTGGATCATCCGGGCCGCGGTGCCGATCGCGTGCGCGCTCGCGGCGCACGCCGACAGCGTCGAGAACGACTGCCCGCGCAGGCCGTGGCGCATGGAGACCGCGGCGGAGCCCGCGTTGCCCATGAGCAGCGGGATGGCCAGCGGCGAGACGGCCTTGGGGCCCTTCTCGCGCAGCTGGATGTGGTTGCTCTCGAGCGTTCCGATCCCGCCGATGCCGGTGCCGATCACGCAGCCGATGCGGCCGCTGTCGTAGGGCAGCTCGCCGTCCCAACCGGCGTCGCGCAGCGCTTCGTCTGACGCGACGACCGCGAGCTGCGTGAAGCGGTCCGAGCGCCGGGCCTCCTTGACCGACAGGAAGTCCGTGGGGTCGAACTCGGAGCACGCGCCCACGCCGTCCTGGATGCCCGACTGCGCAGCCCGCCAGCGCTCGTAGAGCGTGCGGGCCCCGTTGCCGAGCGGCGAGACGGCGCCGACTCCCGTGACGACGACTTCGCGCCTCATGCGCCCCGACTGACCACCAGGTCGATGGCGTCGCCGACGGTCTTGATGCGCCCGACGTCGTCGCCCTTCAGGGCCACGCCGTACTCGTCCTCGATGATCTGCGAGAGCTCGGCGAGGTCGAGCGAGTCGACGTCGAGCTCCTCGAAGGTCGACTCGCGCGTGATGTCCGTCTCCTCCACGCCGAACTGCGGCAGGGCCTCGTAGACGGTGCGCTCGACGGCCTCGGGGGTGATGGTGGTGGGCATGTCTGCGTCTCTCCTCTCGGGTTGGGTCAGGCGGACATCCCGCCGTCCACGAACAAGGTGGTGCCGGTGACGTAGCCGGCCGCGTCGGAGGCGAGGAACCGCACGGCGGCGCCCACCTCCTCGGGGGTCCCGGCGCGCCGGGCCGGCACGGCCTCGATCGCGGATTCGGGGAGGTCCTTCGTCATGTCGGTGTCGATGAAGCCGGGGGCGACCGCGTTGACCGTCACGCCGCGGCGGGCGACCTCGGCGGCGACCGTCTTGGTCATGCCGATGAGCCCGGCCTTGGCGGCCGCGTAGTTCGCCTGGCCGGCGTTGGCGCGCGGCCCGACGACGCTCGCGACGTTGACGATGCGCCCGAAGCGCGCCCGGATCATCGGGCGCACCGCGCGGCGCGTCATGCGGAACGCGGCGGTGAGGTTCGTGTCGATGACGCGGTCCCAGTCGTCGTCCTCGAGCTGGATCGCGAGCCCGTCGGCGCGCACGCCGGCGTTGTTGACGAGCGCGAGCACCGGGCCGAGCTCGGCCTCGGCGCGCTCGAACAGCTCGTCCGGGGCGCCGTTGGCGACGTCGCCGGCCAGCGCGGCCGCGCGGCCGCCGGCGGCCTCGATGGCCTCGACGGTGCGCTGCGCGCCGTCGGCGTCCTTGCGGTAGTTGACGGCGACGGCCCAGCCGTCCTGCGCGAGCGCGCGGGCGATCGCGGAGCCGATGCCCTTGGAGGCCCCGGTCACGAGCGCCGTGGCGTTCTCCGGCCGTGCCATCAGGCGATCCCCCACTCGACGACGCCGGCGCCCCACGTGAAGCCGGCGCCGATGGCGGCCAGCAGCACCTTGTGGCCCGGCCGCAGCCGGCTGTCCTCGCGCAGCAGCGACAGCGTCAGCGGGATCGACGCCGCCGACGTGTTGGCCATCTGCGCCACGTAGTCGGCCACGCGCGCGGGCGCCAGGTCCAGCCGCTCGCCGACGGCGCGGATGATGCGGCCGTTGGCCTGGTGGTAGACGAAGAGGTCGACGTCGTCGAGCTCCAGGCCGGCGCGCGCGACGGCGGCGACGGTCGCCTCGCTCAGGCGCTTGACGGCCACCTGGTAGGTCGAGTGGCCGTCCATGCGCACGACGCGGTCGTCGTGGGCGGCCGTGATGCGGTCGCCGAGCGCGCCGTCGGCGGCGAGCACGATCGGGCCGATGTCGCCCGCGCCGGCGGCGCCCACGACCACGGCGCCCGCGCCGTCGCCGAACAGCATCGCCGTCTTGGGGTCGTCGAAGTCGGTGATCCGCGTGAGCATCTCGGCGCCGATGACGAGGACGTGGTCGGCACGGCCGGTCTCGACCTGCCCGGCAGCCATGCGCAGCGCGGCGAGCCAGCCGGTGCAGGCGGCGCCCACGTCGAGCGCGCCGGCGCGCTCCAGGCCTAGCGCATGGGCGACGAGCGGGGCGGCGTTCGGCGTCAGCTCGTCGGGCGTCATGGTCGCGACGAGCACCAGGTCGACGTCGAGCGGGTCGAGCCCCGCGTCGCCGAGCGCGCGCCGCGCGGCGAACGTGGCCAGGTCGGTCAGGCGGTCGCCGGGCGCGGCGCGGCGGCGTGACCTGATGCCGGTGCGCTTGACGATCCACGCGTCGTCGACGCCGATGCGCTCGGCGATCGGCCCGTTCGGGACGACCTCGGCCGGGACGTGGTGGCCCAGGCCGGTGATGCGCGCGGTGCGCGCGGGCGCGAGCCCGTCCCCGTTGCGGGTGGCCTCGCGCGCAATCGTCGCCAGGTCGGGCGGCAGCGCGGCGCTACGCATGGCTGGCCGCCTCCCGCGGCGCGCGGCCCGCGTCGGGCGCGGCCAGTATGCGCTTGTTCAGCCGGGTGAGCACCTTGCCGGGACCGGTCTCGACGAACTCGTCCGCGCCCGCGTCGCGCAGCGCGAGCACCGTCTCGCGCCAGCGCACCGGCTTCGTCACGGCGGCGGCGAGCTCGGCGCGCACGTCGCCGAACGGCGCGGTCGTGGAGCAGGAGTACACGCGGAACCGCGGCTCGTGCAGCTCGGTCGCGTCGAGCGCCTCGCGCAGCGGCGCGACGGCGGGCTCCATCGCCGGCGAGTGGAATGCGCCAGCGACGTCGAGGGGCAGCGCGCGGCGGCCGCGGCGCTGCGCGGCCTCCTCGGCGCCTGGCAGCGCGGCACGCGGGCCCGAGAGGACGACCTGGCCGGGCGCGTTGTCGTTGGCGACGGTCACGCCGGCCTCCGTGGCGATCTCGGCCGCCTCCTCGGGCGTGGCGCCGACGATGGCGAGCATCGAGCCGGAGTCGTCGGCCTCGGCCATCAGCTTCCCGCGCAGCACGACGAGCCGCAGCGCGTCGTCGCGGCCGAGCACGCCGGCGGCGGCGAGAGCGGAGAGCTCGCCCAGCGAGTGGCCGGCGGCGAAGGCGGGCGTCACGTCGAGCGCGTCCCAGCCGGTCAGCGCGGCGCAGAAGATCGCGGGCTGCGCGAAGCGCGTCGAGGACTCGACGCGCGCGAACGGGTCCTCGCCCACGAGCGCGACGCAGCGCTCGAGCAGCTCGGGCGCGCGCTCGGCGACGAGCTCGCGCATCTCCGGCGTGTGGCTCCCCTGGCCGGGGAACAGGACAGCAGCTCCGCCTCCCATCTCCCCAACCATCACCGCCGCGCGCGTGCGGTCACAGCAGCGGGCAGCAGAACCCCCCGCGTGGGGGGTGGCGACTAGGAGATGAGGCCCAGCCGCTGCGCCTTCTGCACGGCTTCGGCGCGGTTGCGCACGCCGAGCTTGCGATACAGCGAGCTCGTGTGCTCCTTGACGGTGTGCGGGGAGAGATAGAGGCTGCCGGCGATCTCGCGGTTCGTCGCGCCCGACGCGATCGCCTCGAGCACCTCGCGCTCGCGCTCGGACAGCGGCGGGCCGGTCGGCGCCTCGTGCGGCCGGAAGACGGTCATGCCGAGCCCGACCATGCGCACCGCGCCGGCGATGTCGGCCGCCGGCCAGTCCTTGGAGATGAAGCCCGCCGCCCCCGCGGCGCGCGCCGCGTTCGGCGAGATGCGCCCGGCGCCGGAGATCATCAGCACGTTCGTCCTCGGCGACAGCGAGCGCAGCCGCTCGCAGATGTCGGCGCCCGACTCCTGGCCGACGAACAGGTCCACGAGCGCGACGTGCGGCTCGTAGCGGGCGGCGAGCTGCGCCGCCTCGTCGGCGTTGCGCGCGCTCAGGCAGCGCTCCACCCACGGCTGCTCGCCGAGCATCAGCCGCAGGCCCCAGTGCACGACCTCGTGGTCGTCGACCACGAGCACGCGCAGCTTGCGGTCCGCGCTCCCGCCCGTGGCCAGCCGCGCGGGGTTCACGTCAGCCACGGTCGATCGGCACCGCCAGCCGAACGCGCCAGGCCCCGGGGCGGTGCTCCCCGAACTCGACGATGCCGCCGACCTGCAGCGCCTCGAGCGCGGCGAGCCGCAGCCCCATGCCCGTCTGGCGCACGCGGCCCGACACGCCGTCGTTGGACACCTCGAGGATCAGCGTGCCGTCGACGCTCTCCAGCGACACGTCGACGCGGGTTGGGTCGGCGTGCTTGTGCGCGTTGCGCACGGCCTCGACGAGCACCGACTGCGCGAGCGGCTCGACCGCCCGCGGAACGCGCACCCGCTCGGAGCCGGGGCGCAGCCGCAGGCCGAGGTCCGGATGCTCGCGCCGCAGCCGGCCGACCTCCTCGAGCAGCGTCGTCTGCGTCTCGGGCGCGGTGCGACCGAGCGGGCGCTGCAGCGCGCGGCGCAGGTCGACGAGCGCGGCCTGGAGCTCGGCGGAGATGCGCTCGCGCGCGTCGGGCGAGAGCTCCGCGCTGCTGGCGAACACGAGCTGCACCCCGAACAGACGCTGGATGACGCCCTCGTGCACGTCGCGCGCGAGGTCGATGCGCTCCTGGAGCTGCCGCGCGCGCGCCTGCTGGTTGGTGGCCAGGCGCGCGTTGGTGGCCAGCGCGGCCGTCTTGCCGAGCGCCATCAGCGCCGAGCGCTCCGACGCCGTCAGCGGCGGCTTGTCGGGACCGCGGTCGGCGAGGATCACGCCGAGCCAGCGGCCGGCGGCGGACATCGGCGTGCACACGAGCGTCGCGCGCCGGACGAGCGGGCGGTACTCGTCGGGGACGAGGACCTCGTCGTGCCTGACCTCGATGACGCGGTCGTCGGCGAGCGCCTCGCGCGCGACCGGGGCCGACTCGACGGTGACCTGGGCGTCGGCGAAGACGTCGAGCGGGATGCCGTACGCCCCGGCGGCATAGACGCGCCGGCGCGCGTCGTCGTAGCGGAAGATCACCGCCCGGTCCATGTTCGCCAGCCGGCAGGTCGCCTCGCACAGGCGCGAGTAGAACGCGTCGGAGGCGTCGTCCTCCTCCACGCGCGTGAGCAGCTCGACGAACGTCTCGAGCGCGTCGATGCCGACGACGGGCTCGGCGGTCACATGAGGAGCGTACTCCCGCGCGCGGAAACGGTTTCGCCTGCCAGGCCCGCCGCGAGCGGCGGGCCTTCGGCGACGTTACGTCGCGGGCGTGATCGCGTGGTTCGCCTTGAACACGTCTGCCGGGTCGTAGGCGGCCTTGACGGCGCGGAGGCGGTCGTACGTCGCGGCGGAGTAGCCGCTGCCCGTGTCGGTCTTGCGCTCGGTGAAGCCCATGTACCGGCGCCCGTTGTCGTATGGGGCGACGGCCACGCTCAAGCGGGCCAGGCGCGCCTCGATCTCCGCGGTGATCTCCGGGCCCATGGGCACGCCGAGGGCGAGCAGGGCGAAGTCGCCCTCCACGCGGTCGAGCGCGCCGTGGCCGTCGTCCGAGCGCGCGAGCGCGCCGCCGAGCTGGCGCAGCTCGACCATCATCAGCGGCGACCCGGAACCGGCGCCGGCGACCGCCTCGATGGCCTCGACCATCTCGTCGCCGCCGTCGACGAGCAGGGCGCTGCTCGAGACGCCGGGCACCGGATGCTCGGAGGCGCCGTGCAGGCGCACGAGCCCGGCCGGCGGCATGTCGGCGAACGTGTCGATCTCCGGCTCCAGCGCGCGCAGCGGCGCGAGCACGGCGTCGGCGGCCTCCTTGGGGCCGAGGTACACGCCGTCGATCGCGATGATCTGACGGCCGCGGATCGGCTCGGGGATGTCCGGCAGCGGGGGCAGCTGCAGGATCCGGATCGCGGTCGTGACCTCCTCGGGCGCGGTCGCCGACCACTTGCGCCACGCGCGCAGGACGTCGCCGGCGCGCTCCCACGGCCAGATCATCCAGCCGCCGTGCAGCTCGGGCGCGGGGTAGAGCTCGAACTCCATCGCCACGACGACGCCGAAGTTGCCGCCGGCGCCGCGCAGCGCCCAGAAGAGGTCCGGCTCGTGCTCCCGGTCGGCGCGTACGAGGCGCCCGTCGGCGGTCACGATGTCGATCGCGATCACGCTGTTCGCGGCCAGGCCGTGCTTGCGCGCCGCCCAGCCCACGCCGCCGCCGAGCGAGTAGCCGACCACGCCCACGTCGGGCGACGAGCCCGAGAGCGCCATCAGTCCCAGCTCGGAGATGCGCTCGGCGACCTCCCGCCACTCGACGCCCGCCTCGACGCGCGCCGTCTGCCGGTAGGGGTCGATCTCGACGCCGCGCATGGCCGACGTCTTGAGTAGGATCGCGCCGCTGAGCGAGCCGAGCGGGCGCGCGTTGTGGCCGGTCGCCTGCGGGGCGATCCGCAGCCCGTTCGCCCGGGCGTACTCGACGATCGCGCGGACGTCGGCGATCGAGTGCGGGATCGCGACGAGGTCGGGCCGCTGGTCGACGGCGAGGTTGAACGCCCGGCGGGCGTCGTCCCAGTTCAGGTCTCCGGGAGCCACGACGTCGCCGTCGATCTGCGCGCGCAGGCCGGCGACGTCGGCGGAGGTCGGGTCGAAGAGGAGCATGGCGGCATCCTCGGCCGACGGTCGACCCGTCGCAGCCGTGGAAACCCCCGAGTGCGTGGTGCGGCTAGCCGCTCGCGGTCAGTCGATGACGATCCCGACGACGACGCGCGACACCCGCCCGTCCTCGATCTGGAAGTCCGTGACGCGCGAGCCGGCCGAGAAGTCGCCGGTGTGGCAGGTGCGGAAGCTGCCGAAGCTCTCGCACGTGATGCCGGCGACGCGGCTCCGGACGCGCGCCTCGGTCGACCCCACGCCGACGCCGCGGCGCGTGCGGTCGCCGAGCCCGGTCGTCGAGACCGAGGAGACGCGCTTGCGGCCCTGGAAGATCACGCGGATCTGCCCGCGGTAGCGGTACTCGGTGAACTCGCCGAAGTCGTTCATCCCCTGCATGACGCGACGCGGATTGCCGAGCGCGGCCCGCACCTCGGCCTTCGTGTTGTCGATGCGGGCGCCCGCCATGCCCTTGTCGACCTGGATGATCGCCGAGGCGGAGGCGGGCGCGAGCAGGAGGAGGCTGAGCGCCAAGACAGTTACACGCATGGGAACCCCTTTTCGCCGTCCGGTCACCGCAAGCCGGTGACCTCCCGGCGACGTTACATCGGGCGGTCGCCGCAAGCCGGTGACCTCTCGGCGACGTTACATCGGGCGGTCACCGCAAGCCGGTGACCTCCCGGCGACGTTACATCGGCCACTCGTGCACGGGGAGATTTCCGTGCATGAGCTCGCGGTAGCGCACGGTCATCTCCCGCAGCGCGTCGCGGCGATCCAGGCGCTCGTAGAGCGTGTGGAACGTCTGCGCCTGCCAGCTCGCGCCGTTGCGCAGCGTGACGCAGCGGCGCTCGATGATCCCCAGCAGCCGCTCGCGGTCCTCGGCGGAGATGCCGTAGCGCTCGAGCCCCTCGTGCGCGCGCGGCAGCAGCCGGCGCAGGACGAGCTCGGCCACGGGCACCTCGCCCACCCCCGGCCAGTAGACGGCGGCTTCGATGCCGTCGCGCGCGCCCGCGTGGAAGTTCTCCTCGGCGGCCGAGAACGACATCTGCGACCACAGCGGCCGGTCGTCCTCGACGAGCACGCGCACGAGCCCGTAGTAGAAGGCGGCGTTGGCGAGGATGTCGACCACCGTCGGCCCGGCCGGCAGGATGCGGTTCTCGACCCGCAGGTGCGGCTTGCCGCGCACGACGTCGTAGATCGGCCGGTTCCAGCGGTACACGGTGCCGTTGTGCAGCCGCAGCTCGCCGAGCTTCGGCGCGTCGCCCCGCGCCAGCACCTCCTCGGGATCCTCGTCGTCGCACACCGGCAGCAGCGCCGGGAAGTAGCGGACGTTCTCCTCGAAGAGGTCGAAGATCGACGTGATCCAGCGCTCGCCGAACCACACGCGCGGCCGCACGCCCTGGGCCTTGAGCTCCTCGGGCCGAGTGTCCGTCGCCTGCTCGAAGAGGGCGATCCGCGTCTCGCGCCACAGCTCCTTGCCGAAGAAGAACGGCGAGTTGGCGCCGATCGCGGCCTGGACGCCGGCGATCGCCTGCGCCGCGTTCCAGTGGTCGGCGAACGCGCCCGGGTCGACCTGCTGGTGGAACTGGACGCTCGTGCACGCGGCCTCCGGCGCGATCGTGTCGGCGTACGTCGAGAGCCGCTCGACACCGCCGATCGACAGGTGCAGGTCCTCCCCCCGGGCGGCGAAGATCTGCTCGTTGAGCAGCTGGTAGCGCGGGTTCGCCGAGAACGCGTCGGAGTTCAGGTGCGACTCGCCGATCGTCGGCAGGATCCCGATCAGCATCATGTGCGCGCCGGCCTCGCGGCTGCGCTCCTCGGCGCAGTTGAGGCTGGTGCGCACCGCCGCCTCGAGCTCGGTCAGCACGCCGTCCTGGAGCAGCCGCGGCGCGACGTTGATCTCGATGTTGAACTGCGCCAGCTCGGTCTGGAAGTCGGCGTCGGCGATCAGCTCGAGCGCCCGTGCGTTGACGAGCGCCGGATCCCCCTGCTCGTCTGTGAGGTTGAGCTCGATCTCGAGCCCGAACGAGCGCTTCTCGGGGTCGAAGCGCGCCTCGCGGAGCATCCGCTCGAAGACGTCGAGGCAGCGCTTGACCTTGGACCGGTAGCGCTGCCGGTCCTCGCGCGTGAACTGCTTGGCGGCGACCTCCTCACCCATGCGGCGGCGTCCCTCTCCGCGCGCAGTCTGTCATGCGCGGAGAGGGACGCGAGCTGCTCAGGCGTGCGTGATGCTCCAGCGGATGCGCTCCGCTGCGGCGGTGCCGGTGCCCATCGCGCTACTCCGCCGACCAGGTCGACCAGCTGGACCGGCTCCAGCTGGAGCGGCTCCAGCTCGAGCGCGTCGGGTCCGCCGCGTTGGCGGCGTCCTGGGTGGCGCAGTCCGCGCAGCTCCAGCTCGAGCGGGCGAAGTCGGCCGACAGGCCGCCCGACGCGCTGCTCCAGCTCGACCGGCTCCAGCTCGACCGCGTCGAGTCGACGTCGCCGGTGATCGCGTCGACCGCGTCGTTGGGCACGACGCCCTGGTTCGCGGAGACGACGCCCTGCTGCTGGATGAGGTTGAGCGTCCGCGCGGCGTGGGCGTAGCCGACCTGGGGGCCGGCGACGCGCACGTAGCGCTGGATGACGCCCTTGACCTGGTCGGGGGTCAGGTTCGGGTAGCGCTCGAGCACGATCGCGGCGATGCCCGACACGACCGGGGCCGACATCGACGTGCCGCTCGCCCGGATGTAGCTGCCGAGGATGCACGTCGGGCACATGAGCGTGAACGCGCTGCCCGTCGCGAGCGTCGAGACCATGCGCGCGCCAGGCGCGTAGACCTCGGGCTTCGCGAAGCCGTCCATCGTGGTCCCGCGCGAGGACCAGGCGGGCACCGTGTCGTCCGACGGCGCGGACGTGCCGTTCTCGTCGACCGAGCCGACGGTGATGGCGAACGGGTCGTTGCCGGGCGCGTAGTCGACGGCGCCGGCCTCCCCGCCGCGGTTGCCGGCGGCCGCGACGACGACCAGGCCCTTCTTCCAGGCCGACTCGACGGCCGCGTCCAGCGGGTCCGTGCGGTACGAGGTCTGCGTCGTCGAGGACAGCGACAGGTTGACGACGCGGATCTTGAGCGCGTCCTTGTACTGGGTCACGAAGTCGAGGCCGCGGATGACGTCGAGGACGGTGGCCTCGCCGTTGTCGTCGCTGACCTTGACGGAGACGAGGTTCGCGTCCGGCGCGATGCCGATGTACCTGCCGCGCTGGAGGTCGGTCAGCGGGCGGTTGTTCCCGTTGCCGGCGATGATGCCGGCGACGTGCGTGCCGTGGCCGACGGTGTCGGTCGCGGTCGTGGCCAGCGGGTTCGAGACCGCGGTGGCGACCACGCGGGAGGTGGAGTCCGAGCCGGAGACGCGGAAGTCGGCCATCCCGCCGGCGATGCCGGTGTCGATGACGGCCACGCCGACGCCCGCGCCGGAGGGCCGCTCGCCCGACACCCACGCCTCCTTGGCGCCGGAGGTCGTCGGATAGGTCGTGACCAGGTCGCCCAGCGCGCCGACGGAGGTCGGACGGACGGCGGAGTTGCGCGTGACGGCGAGGACGCGCGGGTCGCTCGCCAGCTCGAGGGCGTCCTTGGCCTTCAGCCGGACGGCGACGCCGCGGATGGACGACAGCTTGGCTTTCAGGGCGGC
>Ga0126307_10001112_pt1 | contig 17732 bp, 27 predicted proteins | sample Plot28_FD_89955 | JGI IMG/M metagenome (GOLD analysis project Ga0126307, IMG submission 89955) | Serpentine soil microbial communities from UC McLaughlin Reserve, CA, USA - Plot28 | ecosystem: Environmental > Terrestrial > Soil > Grasslands | place: USA: UC McLaughlin Reserve, Lake County... | reverse complement strand
GAACAAACAGTACAGACTCAAAAGGTTGCAATTACCAAATGGGCTAAGGATCATGATTATCAAATTTTATATTTTTTTGAAGATCCTTCAGTAAGTGGAAAAATACCTGCCACTTCTAGAAAAGGATTTCAAGATTTGATGGAATTTGTAAGAGTATCCAAAGTGGAAGCAGTATTGGTCTATGAGCTGTCAAGGGTAGGAAGAACATTTTGGGATACACTTGACGCAATAAAGGTCATTGAAGAACATAGTCCGCTAATATCATGTTCCCCTAAAGAGTCTTTTTTGCAGACCACAGATCCAAGCATCAGAAAACTTATGATAAGTATCCTAACGTGGGTTGCAGAAAGAGAAAGAGAAATGCTCGTTCAACGTACGAAGGATGGAATGAATAGAGCAAAAATTGCTGGAAAGGAAATCGGTAGGCCTGAGAAAGTTATTGACAAAAATAACCTGATTACCTTACTAGCTGAAAATATTTCAAAAGCAAAAATCGCAAGGGAATTAGGTATATCAAAGGCTACACTTTACAAAGAATTTAGGAGATTAAACATACATTCCCATGACTCAAAAACTATTTTTCATCAATAGGTTTTATTATATCAGACAAAGTATCAATCAAAATATCTAATTGATTTCGTGGCATAGCGAGTGGAGGAATCAGTGTAACAATATTTCCAAGTGTTCTAAGAAAAACTCCTCTTTTGAGTGATTCTCTCATTATATAGTTACTAAGATCTATACCATTAATACAAGATATGGGTTGTTTTTTCATTCCTCGTGAGTTTATATTTTTATTCGCTAATTCTACTCCTACTAAAAGACCTTTATGTCTAATTTTATGGACAGATTTGTAATTTTCTAATTCTTTCAATCTTTTTTTAATATGCTTACTGTTGTTTCTTATTTGTTGGATAAGGTTTTTTTTTTCATACATTTCCAAATTAGCAATGCAAGCTGCACATCCAGCAGGATGGCCAGTATATGTATGTCCATGGAATAATTGTTTCTTTTCATCATATTTACCTAAGAATTCTTTATATATTTCATCGGTGGTCAACGTGACTGCAATAGGAAAATATCCTCCATTTAATGCCTTTCCATAACAGACAATATCTGGCGAAGAAGATTGTTGGAGATATTCTATCATGTTTCCTAACCGTCCGAATCCTGTGGCTATCTCATCTAGAATAAGTAAAACATCATATTTTTGACAGAGATCAGAGATTTTTTTTTGATAGTTATTTGGATAGATCGATACCCCTCCTGCAATTTGTGCCCCGCTCTCCATTACAAATGCAGCTATATGTTTTGAATTTTTTTCAAATATGTGTTCTGTTTGTTCTATACATAAATCAGCAATCTGCGAATCCGTCAGAGCGTTATCTAAATTGTTTTCAAAGGATGATGGTGCAGGAGCTCTAAATGTGTTAATTAGTAATGATTTATAAGGATTGAAATACCTCTTAACATAACCCATAGACATAGTCGCGATTGTATCTCCATGATAACCATTCTCAAGAGAGAGCAATTTGTTCTTTTTTGGATACTGTTTATTTTTCCAATATTGAACTGCAATCTTCAATGCTACTTCAATCGCTGTCGAACCATTATCAGAATAAAAAATTTTGTTCATACCCTTGGTCAATTTCAAAAGTTTAGTTGCAAGTACTATTGAAGGTTTATTTCCTAATCCAAATAGAGTAGAATGAGGAAGTTCATGATACTGTTTTCTAATTGCATCAATAACAGGATTTGAATCATATCCCCAAACACTGCACCACATGTTTGCAATGCCATCCAGATATTTTTTTCCAGTTTCACTAACAAGATAAAATCCCTCTCCATGAGTTATTATTACATTATCTTGCTTATTCCAAATTTGCATTTGGGTATATGGATGCCAAACATATTTTTTATCAAGAAAAGATAGTGATTTATTAATATCTTTATTATTGTATTTGAAATATTTGTCGTTACTTCCCTTTTTAGTCATTCCTCTTTTATATTGATTTAATATAATTAATAAAATTTGTTAGTAAAATAGCCGATCTTTCTAAACTCGAGTTTTGAAACATTTACAAATTAAAGGTTAGGTATCATGTTAATTTACCTTTTTTGTTGGTTTTTTTTGTTATCCTTTTTTTATTCTTTATCCAATCATTTATTGCTTCAATAATTGATTCTTGTATGGCTCCTCGATACAATCCTTTTTTTGCTACTATTACCTTTCTAAATTTTTGGTTTAAACTAGCTTCTAATTCAAATGTAATTTTTACCATATTACCATATATACACTATCACTCATTTATGGGTTCCTGTATTACCATATAAACGGTATACCATTAACATATATAATTTGTTCTAATTTTTAAGTATGAAATTAATAAAACAAAAGCGGAACCTAAAATTGGCAAATCTTAATTAAACAATAAAGTTTCAACATAGAAAAAGAAAAATAGACAAAAATTAAACACTAAAAACTTGAAAAAACGATCTTAAAATTGAGTTCTAAGAGAATGAGATATTCTAAATTAGACTTTTAATATACAAACAAGATACATATAACTATAACAAAGATACCTTTTAGAAATAGCTAATAAAAAATTATTTTTTTGACAGTAAATTATGAAATTATCAAAAATGAGATTTTAATAAATGAATTTAAGCTAAAGATAATTTGAACATATTATAAATTAAAGTTGTATTCTATCAGTTGAAATTCAAAATATATAATTAGATAGAAAAAATAAATCAAAATTAATATAAGAAAACAATTACGAATCTAAGTAAAAGATAGAAAATAAAACGAATTTTAAAATTATTTATAACTTTTATGATGTTAGTAAAAAGCTCTCATGAATGTACGGATCTAATTTTCACCGGCTAGGGCTCATTTATCAAGACGTCTAAACCGTTATAGAGTTCTTCGAGGTTCAAGGTGACATTTTTTAAAATATTTAAAGCAATGGTATCATCCCCAGATTTTATTGCGCTCATAGATTGGCCAATGTCATTTTTTGTATTATCAATAAGCTCTGATAATTTAAGATATACATCAGACAGTTCGGGATCTGTTGTAGAATTCTCAGATTTAGCATTGCCAATATACATAGTAACAATCATAAAAAAAATAAAACTTGTGAAAAATACTATTATTGATTTGTAACCTTTCATATCAGAAATTAAGATTAATAATTATATAAATTTTCAAATAAAATACAACTATAGGAGATAGGAAAATAATTTAAAAAATTAGCGTTAGCCTATTTATGAGAACTGAAATTCACTATTGCAACAAAATAAAAAATTTCACTATTACTCAATAAAATAATTAAATGCTAATCTCATTCTATTTATAGAGAAATTAAAAATTTTTTACAAAATTATATCTTTCCAATATCGCAGCAATTTTTTTTGCTGTTGGTTTTTTTATATAGGGTATAGTTGCCAAAATTTTACTTTGTGTCAATTCTTCTACTGCACGTGGAAGATTAGTAGTAATTAATTTGTAACAAGTTTCTAAAAATTTAAATTTGTTGTTTAATATTATTCCCATAATTTTGAGATTAAATTGCAGACTTAAACGATATGTCATTATAATATGATTTAGAGATCCTATTCTATTGGACATTATTACTATTGTAGGAAGATTTATTAGAGAAGCTAAATCTGCTACAAAAAAAGTGCTATTTAATGGAACCATCAATCCACCAATTCCTTCTACTATTGTAAATTCATGTCTTCTTTCAATATCCTTGTACTTATTTAAAATTTCCCGCTGATCTATATTCTCATTCAATCCGAGTATCTTATTTGCAAGATACGGAGCAGTAGGTAATGTAAAATAATAAGGATTGATTAGTTCATCTGTGTCTTTGCTACCACTGGCTTCTTTTAGTATCTTTGAATCCAATGATTTAAAACTCCTGGAGTATTTGTTGATACCACTAGCGAAAGGTTTCATTACTCCAACATTCACTCCCTTTCGAGCAAGTAAGGTACTTAGCCCAGATGAAATAGTAGTTTTTCCGACTTCAGTATCTATCCCTATTATGAACACTCCTTTACTTTTCATTACTTGAGTAATGAAAATCCCTTTAATATTACTTATATAGAGAAATTCTATAACCTCAGAAAATTAATTTACACAATAGGCAGAAACTTAAAACTTGTATGTTGTTGTGTATCAATCAAAAATTTGTTGATGTCTACTAATATTTTGTTAAATGAAACAAAATTTGATTGAATTGTTTTCTTATCACATTTAACATTACCTTGAGAATAATGATAATATTTTTCATCTTGTTCATATTGGTTCTCAAATAAATTATGAGAATGTTCTTCTTCCTTATTTCTATAAATTATATAATTTCTGTAGTTAAAAGTAATAGGAGTTGAAGAAACTACCCAAATATTCTCTTTATAAGGTTGAATAACATTTAATCTATTTATATATTCTAGTGTAGATGAGTCTTTATCGAATTTTATTATTATAACTTTACTAGGATCTTTAGAAAAAGTCTTAATATCTGGTATTATCAGATCAATTTCTAAATCCCTTAACTTAATTCTTCTCTGAGAAGGAAGCGTTGATGTCGTCAAGAGAAAATGTAAAAACGCTTCACATAAATTAGATAATGGTTTTTGGAAATTATTACAATTATGAACGTTCTTTTCATTAGATTTTGTTTCATAAATTGTTTCTATTGTTTTATTAAGTATTTCTTTAATTTTGAAAATAGAAGAACTAATATCATTTTGAAATTCAATTTGTAGGTTTTCTTTTCCTAAACGATTTAAAACTGAATACAAGTTATCTGTGATATCCATATATTCACTATTGATAGGTTTATTAAATATCTTAATGTAAAAAAAAATCATGACAAAGATAGCAATTATTCTGTTATTAATTTCTCTTGGATTGCTAATAATTTACGGTATAGATGTAATGGTTGCATCTCAATCTGAAACAAATGCAGTTACAGGAGGAGGACAAGGTTTCATTCCACTAAACGAAGCTGTACGAGGAAGTATTTTAGGAGGCGGAGCCGTTGCATTATCTATAATAGGATTTGTACTCGGTCGAAAAGAACCAAGCAAGGCAATACCTATAATATTATTTATAAATGGAGGATTGATCATTTTGGGATTGCTTATTGTAATGGCTATGGCTAATTTCCAAGTAGATCAAAAAACTATGCGAACAATCGGCTCAACAATGTTATTGGGAGGAATATTAATCGGATTAGGAATAGCCAAAATTGTAATAGACAAGAAAAAATTAAGTTCTAAATAAATTTTTTCTTTAGTTAGTTATTTTAGTAATTAAATATTATTATTTTCATTATACATACTATACTATGGTTGCTATTATTATCAAACAAACAAAAAACAATAAAGTACATCTCTTATTTTTAAATTCTAAAAGAAAGAAAAATTACATTTTCCTTTCTTTTCCTTAAAAATTAAATTTCTTTAATCAAAAACTATTACATCTAATGCTATTGCATCTGCCAAAAGGTCGAGGTGTCTTGTTGCAACAATATAACCATTTTTTATTTCATTTTGGGCTATCCATCGGTTTGACGATGAAAAAAGTCTTTCTCTTTTAATTCTTTTTTCCAATTCCTCAACATCAAGTTCAATTTCTTCAATCTCCTGTGTACTATTATGTTTTGTCATTAAAATTATTTTTCTTACTAAAACCCTATTGCCAAATCTTTGAGAATAATCACGCGCATTTTCATCTATATCCTGTAACTTGATTTTCATTTGATATTTATTTAATGCATCTCTACTAGTCAATAGTCTTTCGTCTATAAAACGATCGTAACTCAATAAAAATAAAGTAAAGCAAATAGATATATTAATTATTCACAATCTCAAAGTGATAAAATATTTTTTGATCAATAAACCCACATTTTTTTATCCTTACTTTTTTTCCTTCAATTTTACCTTTATTTGTTTTGTCTTGATCTAGGGATCCAATAAGTATTATTTGATCTAATTTTACAACTATCATTATTGTATTTGCATTATTATTACTAAACTTATCAAGTAAAAATTCTAGTATTTTTCCTTTTTTGTTTTTATAATCTTTCAAGGAAAGATTATTTAGACATAATCTACAATTGTCTGCAGGAGGCCAAATAGTCTTTCTACATTTCTTACAATAAGGAAGTACAAACTTCCCCTTTTTTATATATTGAATAAATTTTTGTTGATTATTTTTTTTTGTATAAAGATTTTTTTGGTTTAGGTTCAAGACAAATGTTAGAATTTGGTGAAAATTTAACTCTCCATAATGAGGACTGTCCCTGAAGTTCCTGCTGCGGCTAAGTTATGAACTATTCCTACATTAGGCGATCTATTTAACTTTGAATTATGACCTTGTTTCCCGACTAATTGTTCAAAAATTTCTACAGCTTGTGCAATTCCGGTAACACCTATTGGATGACCACATCCAATTATTCCTCCCCTTGAGTTTATAGAAATTTTGTTTTGATTAACAAATGTTCCACCTTCTCCTTTATTGGCAAAACCCAGATCTTCATATCCAAGTATTTCCAAGATAGAGAAAGCATCATGAATTTCTGCGATATCCACATCTTTAGGGGAAATCCTAGCCATTTTATATGCTTGTTGTGCTGCCATCCGTGCTGAACCTTCCGCAAAAATATCTGTAATTGCATTACTAAAACTTGCGCAATTGGTTTGTTGACCAATTCCTTTGATTAAGACTGGAATCAGTTCACAATTTCTTTTATTGGATGTTATTTTAGATTTGAAAAATGAAAACTTTTCATCTGCTATAAGCAAAATTGAAGAACTACCTTCACAAATAGAACAGCATTCCAATAATTTAAGGGGTTCAATGAGTACTCTTGAATTTAAAACTTGTTGAAGATTTACAGAGTTTGACCTATTAATGGCATTTTTGTTACTCCTGGCTTTAATGTAATTATTAACAGCAATTTGACAGATTTGCTCTTCGGTTGATCCATATTTTTTCATATGAATTTTTTTGAATATCGATCCCCAAAAAATTGGGTGATTATATTGCCCCCTTGAGAAATCCGTTGAAAAAACTTTCCCTAATGTATTAGATTTTTCAGCTCCAATAATTAGTGCAGAGTCACATAGGCCTGAGGCGATATAAGAAAATGCAGAAATTATTGCATTAGTACCAGAATTGCATAAATTATCAATTCTGTGTGAAATCTTAGGCTTCACGCCCACTATCTCCGCTATTATACTAGATAAGTATTGATCTGGTGAACATGAAGATACTATTACAGCGTCAATAAAGTTTCTTGGAAATCCAGTATCCTTCAATAACTTCAGTGCAGACTCTAAGGCAATATGGACAATATCTCTATCTGTTCCTTTTCTAAATTCACATGTGACACCTCCAACCACCGAAACTTTTCTCAACTAAAATGTAGAGATCAATTCCCTAATTGAATTTTCTGAATTATCTCCAACTGGATTTATTTGAATTATTGGTAAAGATATTCCGCTTTCATTAAATTCTTCTAAAGATTTAATACATTCATCTTTTGATCCTGATATTGTTAACGACCTAAGCATCTTATCAGAAATAAAATTATGAACATTTGAAAGTCCATTATTTTGATATTCTTCAGTAATATTATCGACTTCTATTTCAAAACCATTTTCCTTTAAAAATCTATTATAATACTTTCCTATGGCTACGTAAAAAGCTAGAGTCTTTGCTGCTCTTAATCGAGCTAACTCCGGTTCTTTATCGGAGACTGCAGTGATAAATGCACAACAAATCTCAAATTTTTTATTACCTTTGTTTTTCAATTTGTTTTTGATATATTCAACAACTTTTGGTAATTCATGTTTAGGTCTTAAATAGAGCAAAACGCCGTTAGCTAATTCACAGGATAGATCTAACATTCTTTTATTAATGGCTGCTGTATATACTGGAGGCTCATCTCTTGGTGGTTTGAATAATATTTTAAAGTCATTAATCTTATAATATTTTCCGTTAAAAATTACCTTAGATCCCTTCATAACTAATTTAATACAGTGGATGTATTCACTTAGTTTTTCAAATGGATTATCAAATTTTATCCCATGCCAATTTTCCACCAATGCAGGAGTGCTTACTCCTAGACCCAAAACAGATCGGTTATTGGATAATATATCTAAGGTTGAAATTCCCATTGCCACTGTAGCAGGTGTTCGAGAGTGTATACTTATTATTGCGGTACCCAGTCTAACTCTTTTTGTTACCTGTGATAATGCACCTAATGATACAAAAGCTTCTCTTCCCCAAGATTCAGGTACCCATAAAGAATCTGTATTTTCTTTTTCTTCTATTTTTTTGGCAAATCTTAAAATATCATCAATTGATAAAAGTGTACCAATATTATATCCTATTCTGGAAATATCCTTCATACTAATTTTGATGATTGAAGTTCCTTTGCTGCTTCATCTATATCTTTATGAGAATCTATTGATCTCCAAAAGTTATCATTAAATCTCATGCCTTTTAATTTTTGATCATTAGCCATAGCAGGAAGTGCAGTAACTTCTATGTTTCCATTATCAGGTAAATATTCGAATACCTCATTTGTAAAATAATAGACACCTGCATTGATCCATTTGTCGGGAATTTCAGGTTTTTCATCAAAGCCTATTACATTAGATTCATTATCAATATTAACAACTCCATATGGGCTCCTCAGAGGAACAACTGCAATACTTGATATTTTTTCTCCACATAATTTATGCGGATTAATGTTTGTTAGTATATCACCATTTGTCATAAAAAATCCCTCATCTGTTGATGAATTTAAAAGACTAGAGGTATTTTTTAGGGCCCCCCCAGTTCCAAGAGGATTATCTTCTACTATGTATCCTATATTAATTCCCAATTTATTACCACTACCCAGATAATCTATGATATTTTCTTTGAGGTAACCCACACAAATAATTATCTCTTTAATATTATGTTTTTTAAACCATTTAAGTTGCCATTCAATTATTGGTACGTTTAGTACCTCTATCATAGGTTTAGGTCGATCATTTGTTAATGGTTTTAATCGTTTCCCTAACCCACCGGCAAGTATAACAGCTTTCATCAAAATAGAATCACGAGGCAGATTATTAAAGATTAATGAATTAAATGTATATAATATTTTTTTATATAAATTTAAAGATATCTGTATTGGATAGTTTTTAAAATAATATAATAAATCATGAGATGAGGTAACATAACTTTAATACAATCATTTTGCCTAATCATTGATATTATAAAATTAATAGTGTTATTATAAAAAAAATAAACGCCGCTGATCAGACTCGAACTGATGACCCACTGGTTAACAGCCAGCTAAGCTTTAAAGCGAATTTCGCTTTAAATTTGCTCTACCATGCTGAGCTACAGCGGCATTCAACTATCATTTTTTTAATCAAAATAAAAATGTTTTCTTATTACAATAAACAAGTGGGAGGCTATTTTATTACAATAAACATTTGTAAATCTCTATAATTGTTATCTCTTATCTCAGTTTAAATTGAAATATTAAATGAAAAGAAAAAGAGTCAAGTATTACATTATGACATTCCATCTTCTTTTGCATATAAATAAACGCCGTCCAAAAATACTCTTTGATCTTTATTTTTTATTTTAGTAGAAGATTCAATATTTGTGGCTGTTTGAGAAACATCTTCTAAACTAGGTCCTTTGACTATAACATCTTCCCCAGCTACTACGACTTGTGTTAACCCAACAATTTTAGAGATACGCATAGATCTTTCTCCAAAATAATTTTCAACAATTACTTTTTTATCTTTGACTTTGACGGATATGGGAAAGTGAGAAAATATTATTTTAAGTTTATAAGTAAATCCGGTTTCTACTCCTTTGATCATACTAGAAAGAATACTTTTTACAGTATTTATTAAAGCCAAGTCTTTTCTTCTCTTACCAGGTGGATGGATAATGATCTTATTATTTTCAAAAGCTAATGTTATAGGAATTTTGGTAAAATCCTTAGAGATTTTTCCGTTTTTACCTTCGACAATTATGGTATTTTTCTCCTTGATAACGTTGACATTTTCTGGAATGATGACTTCTCCAGACTGACTAGGTGCTTTTCTAGTAGACATAACCTATAAGAACACCTCCAAGTCCTTGACTCTGAGCATCAGTATGAGACATTATTCCTTTACTTGTTGATACCAGTAGTATCCCAAGGTTGTAGGCAGGTAAAAATTGTCTTTCCCAATTTAGAAATTCATTTTTTTTTACACCATACCTAGGCGTAATAATACCACACTTGTTTATTTTAGCTAATAATTGAATTCTAAATTTTCCTAGTCTATTGTCATCGATCAATTCAAATTCTCCTATATATCGATACTTTTGCATAACTCTAAGAATTTCACTAGCAAATTTAGAGGTAGGTATAACTAAACATTCTTTTTTTCTTCTTATTTCGTTATTATATAAAGTATTAAACAAGTTTGAAACAACATTTAATGATGGCATTTAGAGGACATTCTCCAATACTATATTTAGTCTATGCATTCTTAGTATACTTTTCTCATCTAGTTTCTTTAGCTTTTCGCTATCAATATATATTTTATTCATATTTCTTGAATCCCATATTGATGGCTACATCTCTAAAACATTGTCTACATAACATTATATCATATTTTTGAATAAGTCCATTGAATGCTCCACATCTTTTGCACCATCTTGTTCCTTTACCATGGGGAACCTGTTTCCTGCCTGTTTCTGAATATTCGCGTGGCTTAGGCATTATACCGCTTCAACTCCAAATTTTTGTTGAAAAAAAATTATTGATTCTTCTTTTGTTATTCTGTGGTTTTTACCGATTTTATTTGGATGTCTTTTCTTTGAAATTCTATACCCTGGTCTTTTCAAAGATATACAAACATCCATGCCAAAGATTCCAATATCTGGATTATATTTTATTCCTGGTATGTCGATATGTTCTTTAAGTCCAATAGAAAGATTCCCATTATCATCTATAGAACTTCTTTTAAAAGAATTTGATTTCGCTAGAAAAATTCTCTTTAAGAACTCCACCGCGTTTTGTCTTCTTAAAGTTACCATTGCACCAATTGGTTCCCCTTTGTGTATCCCAAAATCCCTAACAGACTTTTTTGCCCCTCTGGGACTAGGTTTTTGCCCTGTCAAATCTGTTAAGGCCATCTTTGCTCTTTCGAAAGGATCTCCGGATTTTCCTACTCCTATATTTATTACAATTTTTTCAATATCTATCCTTTTCATTTTTTCATTTGAATCGTTAATATTTTGCGACATTATTCACTCAATCACTCACTTTTATCTTTGGATTATCATCAGCAGGATCACTAACAACCATAATCATATCAATCGGAATTTCCAGCAACCTAGAATCTACTCTCATAATTACCCGTTTAGGAAGGGAAAATGTCCCTTCTTTTATTTCTTGGATTTTTCCTATGCTCCCAGCATTATCACCTCGTGTCAGTATAGCAAGACAATCTGATTGTAATTTTAGAGTACCAATAATTTCTAATTCAGGTATTTTTACAAAACATGTATCACCTACCGAATAAATAGCCTCAGAAATTAGAGTTTTACCGTCATGAAAACCGTACTGAATTTTATTTCCTTTTATAATATTCTTAGTTTTGATCTTTAACAGTTTTAGTATCTTTTCATTATCATTTATTTCTATTGGAGATAATAATAATGAATTGTTTGGTACTAATCGATAAATCTTTTGAGATGATATTAATTCGATTGTATCCATTAAACCTATAGCAAAATGAATATTGTATCTAATTACATTATCTACTTTAACTTTACCTGCATCTATAATTTTTTTGGCTTCATGCATATTTTTTGTAACCTTTAATATATCGCGTAAAAGGATGCCAAGTGAATACGCATATTTTTTTGGATGTGTTCCTGGATGTGTCCGTAGAATAAAACGTCCTTGTTTTCTATTTATATCCCAAAAAACAGGAGCTAATTGTCGTTTTACAGTGGTTCTTCCTCCTTTATTTGCCATTGTTTATTTCCTCTCCGTATAATACATTGATAACATTTTATTTTCTAACATCATCATAATTAACTTCTCCTTTATTATCTTGACTAGAATTTGAATTTATTGTAGTATTTTGTCGTGGTTTAAGAACCTTTTTAACATTTAAGTTTCTTCTAATTCGATTTTTTGTCAAAGTAGGTTTTTTACTTATCTCTTTCTTTTCCCCTGGTTTTGCAGATTTCACTTTTCTAATAACATTCGATCTATTCTTGTCGTGTAAGTTAAAAGACGTAATAATAACATTAGATGAGTGTATTTGAACTTTCACTTTTCCTCCCTTGGAAGCTTCTCTTTGGATGCCTTCAATAAAGAGAGTTGACCTTCCTGTCTTTACTTTCTCTACTTTACCTTCGACATTTTTGTATTCTCCTCGTAACACCTTTACAGTATCTCCTTTAATTACCCGTGCATTTCTTTTCTTGTATTCACTTCGTAAATTTTCTGAAAGAGGAGAACGAATATGTTTATCGAGTTTGTGTTTTTTTATATTTAAAGTAGTATTTTTATGTATCATATAAAACACCATAATTTAAACAATTGATGAAGCAAGATTTGCTATCCTTGGCCATTTTTCCGCTGCTTCCGCAGCAACAGGGCCTTTTATGTCAGTACCTTTAATTTCCCCTTCTGGGGTTACTAAAACAGCAGCATTGTCTTCAAAGGTAAGTCTGATACCACTCAGCCGCCGTATAGGATATTTTTGTCTGATTATTACAGCTCCAAATATCTGTTTCCTTAACTGGGCTGGCCCTTTCTTAACAGTAACAGTTACTAAATCGCCTACTGCACCTGATGGCATTCTTGAATGTCGACCTTTATATTTTGTTACTTGAACAATTCTCAGAACCTTTGCTCCGGTGTTATCAGCACAAAAAAGTTCTGCGGAAACTGGTAAAGCTCTTGTTATATATGGACGGAATTCGGATGCTCCTTTGGCTGAGACTGCTCTTGACTTAGATGCCATCTTTATTGTCTCCTTCAACGACTACAAAAGATACAGTTTTAGAAAGCGGACGGCATTCGGCTATTTTGACCTTTTGTCCTTCAGACGCCTCAATACAATCAGGTAAAAATGCATGTACTTTTGATTTACTTCGCTCGTATCTCTTGTATTTTTTAACTAACCTGTTATAGTCTCGTGAGACGACAATCATCTTAGCAGATTTATTGCTTTCTACAATACCTGAATATAATCTGCCCCTTACTGGTAAGCTACCATGGAAAGGACAATGTTGATCGTCACATGTTTTTTTGGGAAGTGAAACCATAACACCAATATTTCTAACCATATTTTATTATCATCTCTTTATCTTTAATACTCTATCTTCTGGTCTTCCTATCAATTGGTTGCCCCTTATAAAGCAAGCGGTAGCGGGAAGATAAAGAATACATTTTAAGATATTTTGTTTCGGAATTTTTTTAATACCATTAAGCGTTCTCACAATAAGCATATTTTTACTTTCAAAAATGATTTTACCTGATAAATTTTTCAAGCTCGTTTGTGAAGATTCAGATATTTTTATTTTTAATCCTATCAATTCATGAAAAAGAATATTTTCGATCGATCTCATATCTCACTAAACTCTTTTTTGGAGATTTCTCTCATTAATGAGTGTTAAAATCCTTGCAATATCCCTTCTAGCCCATCTAATACTAGAGCTCTCTTTTTTTAAGGTTCCTTTTGCTCCTTCTGACCTTAATTTAGCAAGGTCCGCTTTTAATTCTAATAACTTGTCTTCGAGATCATGATCATTCATTTCTCGGAGAGTTGATAATTTTATTCTACTCATTTGCTCTTCACTAGCAAACTCCCTTTTTCCTTGACTTGATTTGAATTCATGGATTTATCTTTTACATCTTTCGATTTTGGAATTTGTTTTTGTAGTTGTTGTGGTCTTTTCATATTTTGGTTACTTCTTTCCAAACTTATTTTTTTGGTACTATTTTCTTGTTCTGTATTGGAATTAGCTTCCCTGTCACTTTCTTGAGCGGGTTGTAGATCACTAGTAGATGAAGTTTCTTGTTTTGTTTCAATAAGTTCAAAGTCTGGTGGCACCTCATTTTTTAAGGCAATTCGCAGTTGGATACCCATTAAACCCATTTTTGTTAAGACGTCGGTTATACCCAATTTGACTATTTTATCGGCTGCGTTACCACTCTTAGGTATAACACCAGATGAATGTTTTTCAAAATGTGCTCTTTCACTTCGTAACTTTCCAGCAATAGTTATTTCTACACCCATAGCTCCTGCTGCCATTACAGTGTTTATCGTCCACATCGAGGCTCTTCTAAATGCTGTTCCTCTCTCTACAAGTTGAGCTATTCTATTGGCCATTATTTGGGGGTTTAACTCTGGAATCTCTATTTCCATGACTGAAATTTGAGGATTATTCAATCCAAATCTTTGTTCTAGTTTAGAGGTAAGATCTTTTATTCCTGAGCCTTTTCGTCCTATTACTAATCCAGGACGGGTTACGTATAATGTTATTCTTGTTCCAATAGGCGTTTTTTGAATATCAACCCCTCCATACCCGGTTTCTCGAAGAGTTTCTTTTAAATATTCGTCTAGCTCCATATTTTTATAGTTACTAGACATTACGTTTTTGGCTGCATTCATTCTGTTATTACGCCTTCTTGTGCGACCATTTCAACATGTACAAGTGTATCAAATTTGGGACTTGCCCTACCCATAGCACGTGGTGTAAATCTTTTTAATCGAGTCCCTTTATGAACAACAATATTAATAATTTTTAACCTATCCAAGTCCATGCCTTTATATTCTGCATTACTTTCTAAATTATCTAAAAGTTTCAAAAATTCATGAGTTGCCTTTGATGGAAAGCGACCAGCGCTGAATCCATCTCGAATATTTGACCTGTGCGCAACTTCGTTATTGTATCGTCGAAATGGTACAGCTATTTCCTTTCGTAATACTGATTCTAGATAATCTCTAGCTTTTTCAATTGAAAGATTTGTAAGCGCCAGTGCAATCTCGCGTGCATGCTTATGAGAAATATCCTTTTCGCGGAGAGCAGACCTTACTTGTCTACTTTTATCAAAATTTTGATATGCATAAGAATAGTTTGGCATAAATCAATCACTTTAAAGGAACATACAAACTAGATCTGGATGAACCCACACCAGGTGAGCCATGTTGAACTCTCTTATTTGTAATAGCATATTCTCCTAAATAATGTCCTACCATTTCTGGTCTAATTGTAACATCAAAAAATTCTTTACCATTGTGTACACTAATAGATAAACCAATCATATCAGGTAATATTATCATATCCCTAACATGAGTCTTCAGTTTTGTCTTTAACTTTCCATCACGTGCTAGTTTAATCTCTTCCCGCAAGGTTCGTTTCTGATCATTCATATACTTTCCTACCCTTTTGTTCAAGGATCTGCGTTGTCTGGCATTTAATAATGGTAAGAGTGACTCTATTGAAATGGATTTTAACTGATCTTGATTATAACCTCGAAACTTAAATTCCCTAACCAATCTGATATTATACCTCTAGTGGCTTATTTTTAAATCTACCGAGAAAGTAAAAAATATAGATTTTCATATCTTAGACTAACCCAAGCTTTGTTGCTAGGTCTCTAGCAGAATCCAAGTCCTTGAACTTGGCAAATGCTTTTTTTCCATCTATGGTTCTTGCAGTATTGACCTCAATTATTTCAGCTTCGTAGAGATCATGTAATTCCTGTTTTATCGATTTTTTATCTGCTTGTTCATCGACAATAAAGGTTAACTTTTTCTCTTTTTCTATCAAATTGAAAGATTTTTCCGTAATGTAGGGTTCTATGATTATTGGTTTCCCTTTTTCTAATTGTAAATTTTTTCTTTTTTCTTTCGATGATCTTTTAGATTTGAGTAGAAACAAATTTTTCTTCATTGACGACTCAGCTCCATTATTGCATTTGAGCTACACTTTAAATTAGTAAGTTCTTTGATAGCATTTTCAGAAAAAATAGTCAATCTCACTGGTTTAGAACCTGGAGCTAAATCGAGAACACTAACTGATTTAACAGATTTAACTGTAATTCCAGGAAGCGAATTACTCAATCTGCCTATCTTTTGATCATTTCCGACAAGTATCAGTACACTTAATGCAGATCTACGATGGATGCCATTTTTGTGGAAGGATTTATTCCGTCGAATAAATGTTCTTTTCAAATCCTCTTCTAATCCTAAATTAAGCAAAATTTTTTCTAAATCCTTTGACTTTACGACTGATTCAATTTCATTTGAAACAACAATTGGCAATTGTATTTCATCCTTTATCTTGTGTCCTCGCCTTTTAATCAATTCACTGTTAGTTGTTGCTGCAATAGCAGAACATAAAGCTAGTAATTTCTCTTTTTTATTTATTTTTTTATAGATATTTTTCCATGAAACAGGAGGATGAGCTAGTCTACCATGTCTTACGCTTGAGACACCTGCAGCTTGTCCAGCCCTTGGAAAACCTTCACCACGTGCTCGTGCTATTCTTGCAATACCTAATCCAGTATTACGCGATTCTGCACTCACCATCTGTCCGGCTGCAGGATATCTGCCTTGCCTTTGAAAAGTATAGGAATTAAGATTATTGTAAACTCTTTGAATTACTTCAGGGCGATATGGAGTCTCGAAAACCGCTGGTAGGGTTATAGTACTTTTATTACGTCCATCAGTTTCTAATATATTGATAGTACTCATTTAGCAATTACCTCAATGACTTTAGGTTCAATAACTTTCTTCGTAGTATTCCTTATAGGTTGTCTCATTTTAACTAATCTCTTTGGAACTCCAGGGATTGAACCTCTAACTACAATATAATCAGTAGTAACTAATCCAAAATGTTTGAATCCGCCTGGGGGATTGATGGAAGCCTGAGAAGATAATGACGCTGCTGGGAAAGCCCCATCAGAGGATACCACTAATATTCTTTTATTATATTCAGTTCTTTGATGAAAACCTCTTTGTCCTTGCCTGGGGACAGAATACATTACTACTGCTGGAGATATGGGACCTAATGTGCCAAGGGCTCTTACACTTTTTCTTGATTTGTGTTGTTTTCGCTTAACACCAAAACGGGTAATAGGACCCTCAACACCTTTACCTCTGGTAATTCCTGATATATCTATTAATTGACCATTTTGGAAAACATCAGATATTTTAATTTCTTTTCCTAGAATACCTTTTAAATATTCGTATTTTGATTTGTTATCTTTTCCGGAGACACCTATCTCAAATACAAATGGTTTTTTTTGAGATAGATTTGCTTTTTTAGGAAAGACAGATGCAATTGCAAAAAAAGAAGAGATCAAATCTAAAGACGATTCAATTGTTTCAAGAGATGTTTCCTTATATTTAGTCTTAAATTTTCTCTCTAGTCCTTTCGGTAAATCCTTAGAATAAGCATCGATAAACGCCTTTTCTCCATAGACATCTTTTTTATAACATCTTATACCAATAATATTGATTGGCGGAGTTGCAATTACCGTTGATGAATTGTCAAGTTGTTTACCAAAATTAGGAGTTTTTTCTTTGTCATCTATTGTCATGACTTGTATTTGGCCTGCCTTAAACCCAGCAAAACCTAAAAGGGAAGTATTATCATTGAGTTCAGGCCAATTTCT
>Ga0126307_10001111_pt1 | contig 17733 bp, 13 predicted proteins | sample Plot28_FD_89955 | JGI IMG/M metagenome (GOLD analysis project Ga0126307, IMG submission 89955) | Serpentine soil microbial communities from UC McLaughlin Reserve, CA, USA - Plot28 | ecosystem: Environmental > Terrestrial > Soil > Grasslands | place: USA: UC McLaughlin Reserve, Lake County... | reverse complement strand
GTGTATTTCGGGTGCTGCTCCTCGAACCTATTGACCTGTATCTCAGTTACCGCCCTCTCTTGGATGGTAGTCTCTTCGGTCCCGGTAAGGAACTTGACAACGTCCCTATTACCACCCAGTCTTATGCCGCAGCCTGCAGCACCTAGAAGCGCTCCACCGGCGAGTCCCGCACCGCCGAGCCTGAGGAACCCTTTGCGGCTTATCGCCCTCGGCATCTGCCGTTCACTTGCTCGCTCTCCTTGCCCTCGCGAGGCGTTTCACCAATGACGTTTGTCTGGTATCGAAGGTAATTGCGTTGGCCGCACAACCTCCAATCATTCTTACAGATAAGAGCTGAGTGCGCTCCGAGTTCCCTTGTATCTCGAGAGTCCTATGATCACCACAGCTGCCGCACGCCAACCAGGACAAAGCGCATGCCCTAAGCGACCGGTTCACCCGCGCGTTTCTCCAGAGCCCTCACCTCCCTTTGGAACGAGATCCGGACGCAACCACAAAGAGACATGAACTGGCTGCATCGTCCCCCTCACGACCCCGACGAGGTCGTCGCTCAAGGCGTCGAGATCCGTCTCATCTCTAAGCTTGGTCGAGAAGGCCTCCAGCGTCTTTTCCGCATCGTACTTCCTACGGTAGAAGCTGCGGTCGATAAGGCCCTGGATGCGGCGCCTCAAAGGGTTGAACAGGGCGGCTATCGCCAGGGTGGATACCACCACCACAAGCTGGGATTCCTCGGCGGTCACAGCGCGGAAGAGTAACTGGAGCACGACAATGCTGCCTAGGTAGAGGCCCGCCAATACCGCGGTGAGAGGACCGTAGACGAGGGTACGGTTTATGATGAGATCTATGTTGTAGAGGTGGTAGCGTAGGATGGCAATGCCCACCGCAACCGGCAAGCCCACGACACTGGCTATTACCAATACGGAACTGACCCGGTCCAGCCACACTACACCCATAGATTCAGAGACCACGTAGGCGAGGGTGGCACTTGTGGCCAGCACCGCTACGGCGTAGGTGAACCACTTGACCTGCTGACGCTCCACCCCCTTGGAGCCCCTCAGCCGTACGAACAACGACGCCGCTGCTGTGAGCCCCAGAGCATAAACGATGGTCTCCACCGGATTGATAACGTCGGTCGCAACCTCTGTCCCGAGAGGATGGTTGAGAAGGTCGAACCCTCTAGCCGTCTCAGGCCAGAGAGCCACCGAGACGGTTCCCGCCACGACTACTACTCCGCTAGCCCACACCAAGGGGCGCCAACGGGGTGAAGCCGGTCGTCCGTCGGGGAACAGCAATGCCAAGAACACGAAAAGCCCCACGTGCAAAACCCGCACCCAGGAGGAGATCCAGGCCAGCGTCTCGCCGCCTGGCAACGTGCTTGGCAGGGAGCCCGGCTCCGCTAGAAGTGTGACGATGGGTACTCGGCGACGAAAAGGCGAACGCCCCCCACCAAGCCTATCGTGCAGAAGAGCCAACCTACAGGATTCTGAGGAGGAAGGCGGAGAGTGATCATGGCCCCTACCGTCGAAAAGCTAATCGCTACCACGGTATTTACGAGCCAGTAGTCGTAGACGGGGGCGCCCGCGTAGACGGTGATCCCCACAGGGGACCGGCTCGTTATGAGAAAGAGGAGCCCGAGCCCCATCAATACCAAAGATACCGCACACATGCACCAGGCGAGCCAGGCGTCATGGCGCCTATTCATCCGGTCCGTCCTCTCTGGCCGTCTTTACCCACCTCGGCAGTAGGAGGAAGCCACAGCGAGAAGTGGGAGGGCTCCATCATTTACCTCACCACAAGATCGTCGTTCGCGGACGGTTTCTCCACGAGCTTGGGTGATGGAATCATCCTGGTGACCATTACGACCTTACTATCGGAGCCCTTCGCGTTTTATCTGCCTGCTCAATTCGCGGGCTACCCCCTCCATGAGTCCCAAGTCGCGCTTCCTTAGCCCGGGATCTGCTTTATGACTAACGCAGCACAGCGTGCCGTATGGGCGCCCATCGGCGAGCACAACCGGCACCGCTACATAGGAGCCTATATTTGCCTCGCTGGTCACCCACAGGTCCTTCGTCAAATCTTCGCTCCTGGCGTCGGGGACCACGTTGGGGAGGCGACCGTCGAGCACCCGCTTGCAGTAGGACTCATCGAGTGGGAAGCCTTCCCCTACTCGCCACCCGAAGGACCCCGCATCCCCCTCCAGGGCGCGGAAGACCAGCTGGTCCCCGGCGAACTCAGAGACGAAGGCGACGTCCATCCCTAGGTTCTCCCTTACCATGGAGAGCAAGCTCTCTATCTTCTCAGGCGGTTGGTGTAACCCGCCCATTGATGGTGTCTGTTCGCCCATCGTCTTGCTCCTTACACATCGCTTTGCTGAAGCGGAAGTAGAAAGGTGGAGTCCTCCGTCCCGCTACTAACGAATAGATCATATCCCCTGTCAGTGGAGGGTGCATGTCACAGACGGCGCATTTTTACGGTTGCTCGAGCATTCCTTGCAGTTGCGTATGCAATCCTCACTCGCACCCGCCTCACCCTCTGCGGACGGCGACATCGACTGCTGGCCGCGGGGAACGCTCCTAACACGAAGCTCGCATAAGGGAGCTTTAGGCGGCTGGTCGAATAACGACCTTACCGGACACTGTGCGGATGCAAACCGTAACATCGGTGCAGCAATCCGAGTAAATCTTCTGAAAACTAGAGCAAAGTATTGACGGAAGATAATCGTCATTTGCAGGAATTTTGCAAGCTCTAGAAACCTCTGGCAAAGTATCGTGTCGCCTTTGCACGGCGGAGGTCAGGGGTTCGAATCCCCTCGTCTCCACTCAACAAATGCGCCGGTTTGCAAGCAAAATATATAAGCTGAGAGGGGTACGGAGCTTGTACGGCTTTCCGTACACCACTAGCAGACCAACGCACAACAAAGACGTTTCGCTCCAAGCCTGAGTGAGTTGTTCAGTATCCCTTTAGACACTTAGTAATGATCCCGGTCGAGGTCTAACTAAGCCTCAAATGCGCACCCGGTGATCGCGGGCGTAGGCGTAGGCGGTGTAGGCCGAGACGACGTGCGCCGTCCAGCCGAGCAGGCCACCCGTGCCGATCCACAATCCTGGCGTGATGATCAGCCACAGAATGCCTGCCAGTATGCGGCCGTTGTAGAACTGCCCCACCCCAGGGATGATCGCACTCAGAACGGCTGCCAATCCAGGGTCACGCATTGTTAATCCACGCATTGTTAATCGTCACCTCCATTTGCCTCTCATACGTACGGAAGCGTACAAAGTTTCCCGACGCTCTCGATTATCGCTTCTCCAACACGCATCAGGATTGGTACAAGGCTTAGAGGATAGACGGGTAGGGAGAGGGGATACCAAGGGCGCCGCGTAGGCTTGGCGGATCTTTAGAGCGGCGGATTATTGGACGCTACAGGATAGTATGATGGCTTTGCTCGACCCCAAGGGAGAGAACACATGAATCTCGATTCTGAACTCACTATCCGCGGCCTTGTCGTCCACGCGGTCGATGTGCCTATGAACCGTCCCCTCAAGACCGGCGGTGGCGAGGTGGGTTCGGCGGCGATGGTCTTGATCGACCTCCTGACTGAGGAAGGAATCGCCGGGTGCAGCTACCTCTTCTGTCCTACGCCTTTGGTCCTGAAGCCGCTGGCTAACCTCCTCTCCAACCTCGCACCTTTGATCGAGGACGACCTCCTCGCCCCGGTGGAGATCGAGCGAAAGCTGCAGAAGACGTTCCGGCTCTTGGGGCCGCAAGGACTTAGCGCCATGGCTATGGCCGGTATCGATATGGCCGCCTGGGACGCACTGGCAAAGTCTTTCGAGACGCCCTTGGTGAGGCTGCTCGGCGGTCAATCACGCAGGATTCCTGCCTACAACAGTTGCGGCTTGGGCATGATCGGCCCCGGGGGCGCGGCAGATGAAGCCCAAGAACTCCTTGCTTCGGGGTTCGGTGCCATAAAGATCAGGCTGGGGTACCAGGAGCTCAAGACGGACCTCGAGGTGGTCCGGGCAGTTAGGGGCTCGGTCGGCGAGGAGGTGGTGCTGATGTCTGACTACAACCAGTCGCTCTCGGTCGTGGAGGCGAGTAGGCGCGCCGCGGCATTGGAAGACGAAGGACTCTACTGGATAGAAGAGCCGACTCGTGCCGACGATTACTCTGGCCATGCGCAAATCCGGCGTGATACCAAGACCCCCGTCCAGATCGGGGAGAACTGGTGGGGGCCACTCGACGCGGCTAAGAGCATAGAGGTGGGTGCCTCCGACTACGTGATGCCAGACGCCATGAAGATCGGCGGGGTCACAGGCTGGCTTAGGACCGCAGCGCTCGCGGGGGCTGCAGGGATTCCACTATCAAGCCACCTCTTCCCGGAGATCAGCGTGCACCTTCTGGCGGTGAGCCCCACGAGGCATTGGCTGGAGTACGTCGACTGGGCCGACCCTATCCTTGAGAATCCACTCAAGATAGAGGACGGTTATGCCTCGATCCCCTATGCAGCGGGGATCGGCATGTCTTGGGACGTGGGAGCCGTGCAACGTTACTCGGTGGGTGAACCCTGAAGTCTTCGACGTGGGGCAGACAGAAGCAATTCATTCTGCCGAGCCTCATCGGCACCTGTGCGAGGAACAATTTCAAGGACTTCTAAGATCCCTTCCCCTTGCTGGATCATCTGCGCCGCTTTAAGGGCATTTGAGGCTGCTCTGAAGGACTTCTGAATCCTCTAGGACGTCACCCTGTTATGCGCTCGTCCTCCTTGAAGCACGTTACCATGAACCGGTCTTGCACTCGCATGAGGAGATTGAGAACGTGACTGGCGAACTTGAGACCGCGCTCTCGGCGGCCAGGAGGGCGGGGGAGGTGCTGCGCGCTGGCTTTGGCGCCGAACACGAGATCACCTACAAGGGTGAGGTGGACCTCGTCACCGAAGTCGACGCGGAGGCGGAGCGCATGATAAGGGAGGAGCTGTTAGGAACTTTCCCTACCTACGGGATGCTGGCCGAGGAGGGAGGAGAGCTCGCGGGCAAGGAGGACGCCCGCTGGATCGTGGACCCCCTGGACGGCACCACCAACTACGCCCACGGGTTAACTATCTTCTGCGTCTCAATAGCGCTCGAGAAGGCCGGTGAGGTGGTACTTGGGGTGGTGCACGACCCGATTCGCCAGGATACCTTCGTTGCCGAACGCGGCCGAGGCGCCGACCTGAATGGAGAGCCTATCAAGGTGTCGGATACCGACGAGCTGATCCGGGCTCTCATCGCCACCGGCTTCCCATACGACCGTGCCGAGATGCCCGAGGCCCTAGAGCTCTTCGGTCGCCTCGCAGCGACGACCCGGGGCATGAGGAGGCTGGGTTCCGCAGCGCTTGATTTATGCTACGTGGCAGCGGGAAGGCTGGACGGCTACTACGAGCGGGGCATCTGGCCGTGGGATCTCGCGGCTGGGAGCGTGATACTCGAGGAGGCCGGGGGGAAGCTCACGAACTACCGAGGAGACGTTCTAGACCTCGCTGGCAGGGAGATAGTGGCGAGCAATGGGCGCCTGCACGCGGCTATGACGAGGCTGACAGGCGAAGACCATGGCCGTAGTGATTAGCACTAGTCGCCTATTCCCGCCACAACCCCATCCCTTAATAGCGGCGGAAACAGTGGCTATCCATTTACCATGTCGACTCGGACGCCACGTCGGCAGTCGATGCCGGCATCAACTTCTTCGATACTGCAGATGTCTGCGGCGCCAAGAACCGGCACGTGTGCCCGGCGGACCCGGGTCTTCTAAGGGTCCGAGTGTGCCTGGGGTGGTCCGGGCGTAGAATCGAGAGCCGTGAGCAGATTCAAGGACAGAACAGCTCTGGTGACGGAGGCCTCGCTGCTCTTGGCGGTACTCTTCCTCGGCACCAACCCCGTGGCGGTTAAGGTCGCCGTCTCGGAGGTCCCGGTGTTGCCTTTCGTGGCCATGAGGTTCACCATTGCGGGGCTCCTACTCATGATTCTCGTACTCATGCTGGGATTGGACAGGCCGGGTGGGAGGGACTTGCTCTCGATGGCAGGTATAGGCCTGGTTGGCGTGGGGATGAACAACGTCTCCTTCACCTTTGGGGTGAGCATGACAACGGCCTCTGACACCGCCCTCATCTACGCTGCGGTGCCCATCTGGGGTATCCTCCTTGGCCTTGCGCTGGGACTGGAGAGGCCGACACGCTGGGGCGTTGTGGGGGTGGCTCTCGCCTTCGTGGGCGTCGGCGTCGTAGTTTACGGGGGACTCGGGGGAGGGGGAGGCGTGAGCTTAGAAGGCGATCTTTTGGTCGTGATCGCCACCGTGTGCTGGGGTTCCTACGCCGTGCTCTCGCTGCCGCTGTTAAGGAGGCACCCGCCTCTGGTCGTGGCGGCCTTCACCATGCTCTTCGGCGGTCTCGCCGCAGTTCCTTTCGCCCTCCCTGGCTTCATGTCCGCCGAGTGGGATGAAGTAGGCAGAGGAGCGTGGGAGGCGGTGGCCTACTCGACGCTGCTGGTCGCGGCCTTCGGCTTTTACGCCTGGCAGAGGGGCGTGTCCATGGTGGGGGCCAACCGGGTCTTGGTCTACCAGTACCTGATCACCTTTGTCGGCGTCGCCTCGGGCGTGGTGTTGCTCGGTGAGGTCCTCTCGGCGAACAAGATCTTCGGGGGAGTGATCATTCTCGGGGGCGTGTACCTGGCCAGGCGGCGGTAGATACGTAACGGATATCTCTAGAATTCATGTCCAGAAAAGCGCCTCTGGCCTTAAACGCATTCTCTACGACTCCAGGCGAATAGGACCCCCCGTTGCCGATACGCTAGTCCTACACCAGTGCAGGGAGATACGGAGGCGTGCATCTGGGTACGCCAATTGCGGAATCAGCTCGTTTATGCGGGTTTGTGAATCTTCGACGACACCTGTGCGCCATCGGAAGTCTCATCGCACGGCAGAGGTCAGGGGTTCGAATCCCCTCGGCTCCACTTCAGAAAAGCAGCGTTTTGCAGGTGAAACGCGAAGAGTGAAAGGCGCTCAGCAACAGGCCTCGCCATCCTATAGACCATTAGAACCACAACGTAGCCGTCTAAAGAAGACCAGATTACAGCTCAAGGGCGAGTTGAACTCGGGTCAGCGGACGATCTTAAAGTTGAAGATGGGCTTCTGGAGCGCGCCGAACAGCCGCAACCAGATGGGCAGCAGCATCTCCGTGCCCCGTGCTGTCGTGATGTCTCCAAGGTCGATGAAGTCGGTCCAGCCGAAGCTTCGGAGCAACTCGGTCACCGTTGCTTTGGCCTCCGCCTCGTCGCCGCTAACGAACACGGTGTGGTCGGTCTCAGCAAGCTGAGCGGGATCGACCATGAGGTAGGCGTTCATGGTGCGTAGTGTCTTGACCACCTTCGCCTCTGGAAACCGTCGCTGGATCTGCTCCCCCAGCGAGTCAGTATTCGACACCGAGAGTGTGGGAGGCATACCTTTAGAGAAGTCTAAGGGATTGGCGACGTCGATGAGGATCTTACCATTTAGGTTGGTCTCGCCGGCTAGCTCGAGCACCTCCAGGGAGACGGAGCCTGAGGTGGCGTTGACAATGATCTCACCACGGGCTGATGCTTCGCTGAACGTGGCGAGCTTGACCTCGGGGTGTTCCTCTTGCCAAACGCTGAATGGAGGGTTGCCGTAGGCGTCGGGCTCTGCATGTGAGGTGGTTAATGGTGGCGCCGTAGAGACGTCGGTGGGGGACGGGGCGAAGCGACCGTGCGTGAGGGCTACGTTGCCGTGACGATCCCCGGCGCAGAGGGCTGGTTTGGGAAACGACTTTGCTGGCACGAACTCGTCCCCGGCAAGCCTACTGAGGTAGGAGTGAGAAAACCACGCAATTTGGGGATGCGCCAGCCCACCCGAAATGTCATCATTGTTGCCCAGGACGATTGGTAGGGCAATACCATGGGCTCACTATGACAACGGGGGCTGGAGAGCAGAGCTTCGAGCGAGGAGCCGGTAGGCTGAGCCTCCGTGCGACCACATTGCTGGCTCGTTGCCTGTGCGCCTTCTCTTTGACGCTGACGGTGCTGGGCCTCTTCCTCCTAGTTGTGAGCCGATCCCCTGTGGGGATCCCCGTCTACGCGGGCGCCCCCGTCTACGACTACTGGCTCGTAAATACCGTGGTAGCGATTAGCTTTTCGACGGTAGGGGCCATGATCACTCCCCGCCTTCCTCCTCAGAACGCTATAGGCTGGATCTTCTGCTTCATAGGTATGATTGCAGGGATGCGCCTCTTTGTCTCCGAGTACGCTATTGTGACGCTGCTGGCGGAGCCCAGATCGGTGCCGGCCTTGCTGCCGGGCGGCGAGACGCTGGCCTGGGTCTCCTCCTGGCTATGGGTTTTGCACATTGGTCTCTTTGTATTCCTGGCTTTGCTGTTCCCGGATGGCAGACCTCCTTCGTCGCGTTGGCGACCCTTTGGGTGGCTTGTTGGTGTGGTGGTCGTGATAGGTACGGTTTCTGTAGCGCTCTGGCCCGAGACGGCTGCGGGATTCGATCTCGTCAACCACCCCCTCGGCATAGAGGTCGCAACAGACTCCGTGAACCCGGTTGAAACTATCTTGTACGCCCTCGGGCTCATAGCAGCGGCCTCGCTCTTGGTAAGGCTGCGCCACTCTACGGGGGTGAAGCGCCAGCAAGTAAAGTGGTTCACCTACGCCGCGGCGGTACTGGCTACAAGCGCCATCCTCGCGTATGTAGTCTCTGAATCGGTAGGGGTAATGTGGCTCGAGTGGGTCAGCTCCATGCTGGTACTAGTCAGTGTCGTGGGCCTGCCGGTTGCGGTGGGCATAGCCATCCTGCGCTACCACCTCTACAACATAGACCTCCTGGTAAACCGCAGCCTCGTCTACGGCTCGCTCACGGCGGTGCTTGCGGCTTTGTACTTCGGTAGCATCGTCCTCTTGCAGATGCTCTTTCGCGCCTTCACCGGTCACGAATCACAGCTTGCTGTTGTTGCCTCAACCCTCGCTATTGCCGCCCTTTTTACCCCTTTTAGGCGTCGGATCCAGTCGTTTATCGATCGGCGCTTCTACCGTAGGAAATACGATGCTAGAAAGACCCTTGAAGCCTTCTCTTCAAAGCTTAGGGACGAGACAGATCTTGACACCCTCAGTAACGATCTCATAGATGTCATAAGGGAGACGATGCAGCCGAGGCGCCTCTCGCTCTGGTTGAAGTTGGAGGAGCGTGCCAGGGAGGATACGAAGAAGTCGACCACGGCGATCGTGGAGGAGCCAGAGATTGAGATAGCCCCTGAGGACCCGATCCTCGCCTACCTTGCCAACGTCTCGGGGACGGTGGAGGTAGAGAAGCTCGACCTCGACTCCTCGGCGCTCACGGCGATGAGAGCCGCAGGCATCGAGCTTGTGGTGCCGCTGGTAAGCCAGGGCGAGTTGATCGGGCTTATCAACCTCGGGGGGCGCCTCTCACAGCAGGAGTACTCAGCAGAGAATCGCAAGCTCTTGGCAGACCTCTCAACCCAGGCCGCTCCAGCCGTGCGGGTCGCTAGGCTGGTGCGTCAGCAAAAGGAGGCAGAGACTCGCTACCGCACCCTCGTTGAGCAGACCCCGGCCATAACCTACGTACAAGAGCCTATCGACTCAGACAATCCAAAAGCCGTAACTTACGTAAGCCCACAGTATCAGAGCATACTAGGATACCCTCCTGAGTCGCAGATCATAGACGAGGAGCACTGGCTAAGTACACTCCATCCAGAAGACCGTGAGCGGGTGCTTGCAGAAGAGGCTCGCACTGATAAGAGTGGCGAACCCTTCAGGGTGGAGTACCGCGTAATCGCAGGGGATGGTAGGGTGGTGTGGGTGCGCGATGAGGCGACGTTGGTGCGCGATGAGGAGGATGGCAAAGCGCTCTACTGGCTTGGTGTCCAATACGATGTAACAGAGCAGAAGCGCGAGGCCCAACAGAGGGAACGCATCGAGCAGGAACTGAGGATCGCACGCCTAATCCAACAAACCCTCCTTCCCAAGAGATTGCCAGATCTCTCTGGATACGAGCTGGCAGCATACTACCAACCAGCAAGAGAGGTAGGAGGAGACTTCTACGATCTATTCGAGCTTGAAGATGGAAGGGTGGCTCTTGTGGTTGGGGATGTGACCGACAAGGGCATACCCGCAGCACTGGTGATGGCCACCACGCGCACCATGCTGCGTGTCTCAGCCCAACGACTGTTCCCACCTGCAGAGGTCTTGAAGCAGGCAAACGAGGCGCTTGTGGCAGACATCCCACCCAACATGTTCATCACCTGCCTGTATGCCATCCTCGAGCCTGAAAGCGGGCATCTGCTCTATGCCAACGCAGGCCACGATCCACCCTACCTGCGCCATAATATGGGCACCAATAATAATGAGGTGGAGGAGCTAAGGGCGAGAGGGATGCCCTTGGGCCTTATGCCGGGGATGGACTACGAGGAGAAGGAGATCACCCTAAAGAAGGGTGAGAGGGTCCTCTTCTACAGCGACGGGTTGGTCGAGGCGCACGACCCGCACCACGAAATGTTCGGCTTCCCGAGGCTTGAGGGCTTGGTAGGGACTGAGCGCATTGCTGGGGGAAGATCGCTGATCGAGTTTCTCCTCTCTGAGCTCAGAGGCTTCACAGGAGAGGGATGGGAGCAGGAGGACGACATCACCCTGGTGAGTCTGGAGAGATCGGCAGACCCTTGACCCACGTAGACGGTTAGAGGGCTTCTGACGCTTTCCATAGCATCTTGGGATGGCCGGCTTCGTGCTCGGCCTATTCCTGCGCCGGTGTCTTTCCCGCCTTTTTTCCATCCGCCCAAGCCTGTTGCAACGCTCCCGCCTGCTCTGCGGGAGACCTCATCCCGTTTATGACCTCCCGGAAACCGGTGTACATCACTTTGTTGAAGTTCTGCGGCGCCAGGACGTCTAAGTTGTAGCCTAAAGCCTCTGCCTGAGGAGATTCCGAAAGGTCATCTAGCACCTGCTTGAACAGTTCGGGGACGTCGAGCCCTTCGGTATTAACAGGGTGGGCCGGAAGTGTGTTGAGCTTTTCGATGGTCAAGCGAGCGGTGTCGTCCTGCAGCAGGTAATCGATAAACGTGATAGCCCCTTGGGGGTTCTTGGCGTCTTTGGCCACGAACCAACCCGTCCCCACTCCGGCCGGGGGCGAGATGCCGGAGCCGTCTATGGACGGGAACGGGAAGAATCCAACTTCAAACTCCTGGACAGCCTGAACGATCTCCGACACGAGCCACGTGCCGGTGGGGTTCATGGCGGCCTCACCGGAATAGAATAAAGCGTTAGCACCATCGTAGGTGAGGGAGTTTGGGCTCTTTGGATAGTAACCTCTCTCCACGAAATCCCTGAACATAAGCTCGATGGCCTCCACCACCTGGGGAGTATCCCACCTGCCGTCTCCATAGAGAATGTTATCCAGCCCTTCCCTCCCCAGTATGTTGCTGGCCCCGATGCTAAACATATGACTTGCGGGATACTGTTCCCGGTTTCCGAAGGCGAGCGGGATCTTTCCGCGTCCCTTGAGTTCGCCAGAGATTTGTCGTAGCTCCTCTACTGTATGTGGCACCTCGGGCACGAGGTCCTTGTTGTAGTAGACGATTATCTCCTCAACCTGGTCAGGGACCCCGTAGACGGTACCGTCGTAGGTGGCCTGCTGCTTCGCCCAGTCGTAGATATCCCAACCATGCTTCTTGTAGGCGTTCTCCAGGGAATACAGTAGTCCCGCGTCGGCCAGCACACCGCCGAAGCCCGGACCGGTGTCGTAGGCGAAGACATCTGGAGGATCCGTGGATCTCAGCCTGCTCTGTATCTCCCTGCGAACCTCCTCTGGCTGTAGGCTCTCACGCTGCAATTCGATGTCGGGGTATTGCTCCTCGAACCTGTCAACCTGTATTTCTGTTGCTGCTCTCTCAAGGGCAGCCGTTTCCTTGGCGCCGATAAAGAACCTTACAACCTTACTGTGATTCCTATTGCAGCCCGCGGCGCCCGGAAGCATCGCACCGATGAGCCCAGCGCCACCGAGCCTCAGGAAATTTTTGCGGCTCACTGCCCTCATCGCTATCCGCCCTTCCTACCCCTGCTACCCTAGCCTCGCCAATCCTTCTCGGGTTTAGTGAGCGTCCATCTCAAAGGTCGCCACTGCGTGCTTTGCTGCATGGCGTATATACTAGCCCGATGTGCATCTAAAGTGGAAAGTGCGGATCACACCTCTGTTCGGGGTCACCCCATAACCTAGCCAACTCTCCTCTTATCAGCTACGCGTCATCCCCGCGTAAGCGGCAATCCAGTCGTAGAGGAAGGCGGTGGCTGGCTCGGTCGAAGCGTTGGTATTCATCCGGACCTGGTATGAATGGCCAACATCAAGCCAAGTAGGTCATACAGCCTACTTGGTGAACTTGAAGTCAGCTGAACGTTGGGTCCCGTCGTTTAGCTTCAACAGCAATCGCATACAGGTGCCCGACCAAGCCGGGCTCGACTCCAGTACAAGAGCGTAACGGTCGGAGCCAGAATCTGGCGTAAAGTGCAGATTGTTTGCTTTCGTCGAAGTGCCCGGACCCCGCTCGGCGCACTCAATTTCGCGCCAGCGTGGATAGCCTGCCGCAAACACGTTTGACCCTCGGTCTACGCCCAAGCGAAACGCCAACAGAATACGACGTCCGGCGGGTGTTATGTAAAGCCTCGAGGGGGGGTCCTCTACGAATCGGATAGGATCGCCGCTAGTGAAATCGTATATGACATTGTAGGTGTGTGTTACGGAGGTCGTGTTTCCAGCCTTATCCTTGGCCTCCACGTCGAAAGTCTTCTTACCAATCGAAGCCGTGTCTATGGTGCTGCCTTTGCTCACGGAACCCTTGCACGTGTCCACTCCTGAACCACCGTCGGTGCAATTGTAGTCGGCATCTACGGACTTCCCGACCTTGTATTCTGCGCTGGCTGACGGGTCGGTTATCTTGACAGCGGGGGCTTTCTTGTCGATTTTGATGCCCCCTACAGGGCCCACCGTACTGCAATTTCCGGCTTTGTCACAGACGCTTCTGCTATTAGTGGATACGTTCTCACTTTCTTCTCCCTCGCCGATGCCCTCTTCTGTCCGTGCCGTGGACAACAAGAAGTCGGCATTGGCCGGGTCTCGGAGACCAGATATATTGTCGCTGGCCTTGCAGGGTATGACCACATCTTCTTTGTGCCAGAAATCACCCACTTCTTCGCAGTCGACATCAGGCGCCGTCTTATCGATGCCAACAGTCAAGGAGGCCTTCGATTCTATGTTGCCGGCAACGTCTTTGGCAAAATAAGAAACCGTGGTCTTGCCTTCAGAGGCGACGCTGATCTCGGCCGAGTCGGCCCCCGCGCGCTCCTCATCGATCTCTTGAGCGCCGCTGGCACTATAGAATAGCTTTTCGACCCCCGAACCTTCCGCGTTGTCTCCGGAGTCGAGCCTCACGGTTACGCCGGTGTCGTGCCAGCCATCCGAATTCGGTTTCGGAAGAACGGTAGCTCGAGTATCGGGCTGGATGGCGTCGGGTTTCGCCTTGATGTCGTGGGTTACTTTACTGTTGCCTCCGTAGTAGTCGAATCCTTCGCTCTCAACGGTGGCCGTGCTGGGGATGGTGCCCGCTGCTCTAGGCCTGACCTTTATTTTCACCGTAGTGGCGTCTCCTTCGCGCAGGTCGCCCAGCTCACACACGACTTTCGTTCCAACCGCGGCATTGCCTTCGCCGCTGCAGCGTCCTTGGCCCGTGGTGGCCGAGACAAGTTCCACGCCTTTTGGTGCTTCGCTAGCGAGCTTGACAGCGGTCGCCACATCAGGCCCATTGTTAGTCGCCTTGAGTTCGTATGCCAAGACGTTGCCTACCCACCCGGAGGTGCCAAGCGAATCCTTTGTGGTGATGCTGAGGTCAGCCACCGGGTCCTCGATAACCGTGACACGCTTTACCTCGTTGTCGGGGATGGACAGCAAAGTAGCATCTTCACCCGTGTCGTTGTTGGCACCTTCGGGCCTCACTTCAGTAAGGATGTGCCAGTATCCGCCGGAATGCGACAGCAACGACGGCGGTGGCTGTTGCGGGGTTTCAACTCGTTCACCTCGGGTGCTCATTATCACACGAGGTAAGTCAGGTTCTCGACCAACCGCAGCTATGGCCAGAACGGCCGCGCTTGCGCAGAGCGCGCTGCCGAAGTAGGCCCATACCAGTCCTCTAAAGATCCATCCTTCTCTCAGGCCTCTGAAGAACAGATGCCTGCCAAGAAGGACGGTGCTGCGTTCGGGCCTGCTCGTATGCCGTACGCAGTCGCTTGCTATCAGGATCCCGCTCCATACTCCAACCAAGACAGCGGGAACCAGAGAAAGAGCTATGGTGAAAGCACCAAACAAAGGCATCGGGGCAAGCCATAACATGGCAACCGCCAGCGCGATCAAGGTTCCTCCAACGAGACCCATTAGCGTTCGGCGTGTTAGGCGCTCGAGCTCTTTCACGGTCACCGCAAGCTGCTTTCTAACTCTAAGCAGCCACCAAACTCGAAGATGGGCACTCGCCAGGGCAACTACCAAGCCGATGAGAAGGGGTATCAAAAGGACTCTGAGGCCCTCTCCGATAATTAGGGTGGCTGGTACCAGGGACGCAGCATACCAGGCCGTCAAGAACTCGAGGTTCTTCGACAGCAGCAGCTGAATGGCAAGCACGCCGAGGCCGACCGGGTACACTAAGGCGGCCGGGATACCGACATATACGACGAGTGCCCAACCGATCACCCTGAATGACGGAAGAATCTCCCGCCCTTCTTTGCGGTTGCTCGGGCTGTGCCATTGTTCCGCGGCATCATAGTCCTCCCAAATCTCCTCAATCTTACCGTCGGCGACTCGAAAACTTGTGGTCTTCACCAAATCCGCGCCACGCTCAGCAGAAGAAGCGCCGTCTCCTACATGAGTGCCAGAGGATGTCCAGCGAACTACTGTTATGTCTCCTTCGGTGGTCTGATCTTCTACCACGAATTGGGCGTCGGGGAAGGCGCCGCGGCTGGCACCGACGTACCGCTCGATCTCCTCGCGTCCCTGCACTTCTTTGGTCAAACCAGGAGTGTGGAGGATGCAATCGCGTGCGATCACCTCGTCAGCTAGAGCCGTACTCCTTCGTCCGTAGAGTCCCATGAAGTACAGATCGACGATAGTTCCGTTTCGGACTGCAGTTTCGTCCGTCCTTCCGAATTGTCTCCACACCGTCGTCCCCAAACGCCGACACACCAACGCGAAGATCAGCGTAGTTCCGGCCACGGGGATGAACAGAAGCACGATCCGGACCAGCCCCGCGACACCCTCGAGGATCTGGCCCTCCCCGAACGCTACTCGGACTTCGCTCTGGAAAGCGAGAAAGGAGTCCCAGGTAGTTGCGAACATCGCCGGCGCGCCTATTACCAACCACGCGAACATGTACAGGAGCACCGGTATGACCATCAAGACCCACGCGGTGACTACGACGCGCACCCAGGGCTTGAGTTCTCGCACGACCTGCTCCGGCTCTCGTCCCGGCACCAAGCTCTTCAGGGTAGGCTTGATGCGGGCGAACAGGTCGGGCACGCCGGTGAGGTCACTGACCAAATAGTAGCCATCGAGCCGCACGAACGGCATGAACTGGTAGAGCATCTCAAACAGCTGCACGAGAATCACGAGCAGCAGCGGGTCGAACCCAGTGAGGAAGTAGGCTCCGGCCACCGCCAGCGAGAATATGACGTTGAAGTAGATGCCCCCGAGGTCGGTGCGCAGCCGGCCGATCCTGCTCAGGCGGTAGGCGTCAGTAACGTCGCTGAAGAAGACGGGCCAGACCAGGTAGATTCCCACGCCTATCCTGCCGGGTCTGGCGCCACCGTAGTGGCAGGCGCTCGCGTGCCCAAACTCGTGGAAGATCCCCGATAGAACAGTGAGCCCCAAGATGATCAGGAAGAGCTCCGGCCGGTACAGCGTCGTGCGGGCACCCTGGCCGAAGCCGTGAACGAAGAGGAGCCAGGCGTCGAGTGCCACGAACGCGGCGAGCACCGCGACGACCACGGGAGGCAAAAACAAGGGCCGGAGAAAGCCCGCCAGGGCACGGACTGCCCCCATCGGCATTATCGACGCGCGGAAGGTCAGCGCGAGGACGGGCTTGGCGCGAGGAAGCTCGAGCTTAGAGTCGTCAGCCGTTGCAAGTACACCAAGTGGCTGGAGCCTCTCCTCGACGAGGAAACGAATGTTCTCAGCGCTGACGGTGCGCCCGAACTCCTCGCTCACCCGGCCGGCGATCTGCCCGAAATCTCTCCGCCCGTCGGCTTCTGTGGCTACCAGGTAGAGCAGACGAGACAACCGGATGACTTGGCCGTCGGCCCGGCGCACGAGGAAGACCTGCTCCCTGAAACCGGAACCCTCGTACTCGCCGATGAGTTCCGTGCCTCGAGGCAAGCGCGGGATCGACGAGACGGTGTGTTGGCTAAACTCTGCAGACTCGGTCATGCCCTGCTCGGGAAAGTAGATCCCCTAACCCTCCTGATGCCCTGTGCCGCCATTATCGCACGACCGAGGGCAAGCAAGGAAACGAGGGAACGGCCCGGGGACCGCCCCTCGTTTCCTCAACGACTTCCACCGGCGAATCTACACGTAGCGGCCGCCGTGGCCAACTATCAGTTGTAGAAATCGACGTTGTTGACTGAGCCGGTGGCAAACGCGCCCTGCTCGGCCAAAGCGACTGCACCGATGTTGATCCTGATCCCCCACATCTCCTCGCGGTCGGGCAGCAGCTCGACGTGCTGAGCTTCCAGCTCCTCGAGGCTCATCTCCTCGCTCTTGCGAATCTCCTCCATCTTGTCACCTCCTTCCCTGTTATATAGCTATAGCGGCACGCTCGACGACCTCGCCAGCGAATCTACTCATAGCGGCCGCCGTGGCCAACTATTAGTAGTTGTGGAACTCGACGTTGTTGACTGAGCCGGTGGCAAACGCGCCCTGATAAGCATAAGCAAATGCGCCCACGTTGAGTGTCAGCATCTCCTCGCGGTCGGGCAGCAGCTCGACGTGCTGAGCTTCCAGCTCCTCGAGGCTCATCTCCTCGCTCTTGCGAATCTCCTCCATCTTGTCACCTCCTTCCCTATCACCTCGCTTCCGCCCACACCCTCGCCAGCGACTTCGGGGGTGAGCGAACCTTTTCTAACAGTCGATCGGTAATGTGTCCGTACCGCGAGAACACCTTGTGATGACGGATCACAAACACAGACACGCCGAGAGGTGATTCGCGAAATTACAGGACCGCGGCTTCCTCCTCTTCGCAAAGGAGCTCAACCGGATCGCAGACAAGCGGCATGGTAGACACCGTCCGAAATCACGATCTTGTCCCGAGGATTGTCGCGATTAGGATGGGTGAGCGAAGGAGCTGGCGCTCCTCGACGTGGCGTTCTGAGGTCGACGGTCATGATTGAGGGCCATGTGAGCAGCGATTCGCTGTAGCGCTTCCATGTCAGTGACGTAGATGTGGCGACGGTTCAGTTCTACTGCTCCTTCGTCTTGCAGCTGGGCGAAGGCCCTGGTTACGGTCTCTCGGTTGGCGTTGATTACAGTGCCCAAGTACTCATGGGTGTAGTGGGTCGGAACCTTGTGACCTCTCCGGCTCACCACCCCTTCGCGTTCGACGAGGTGCAGGATGAGGCTCGCAAGGCGAGAGGGTGCATCCTTTAAGCTTATGTC
>Ga0126307_10001110_pt1 | contig 17742 bp, 19 predicted proteins | sample Plot28_FD_89955 | JGI IMG/M metagenome (GOLD analysis project Ga0126307, IMG submission 89955) | Serpentine soil microbial communities from UC McLaughlin Reserve, CA, USA - Plot28 | ecosystem: Environmental > Terrestrial > Soil > Grasslands | place: USA: UC McLaughlin Reserve, Lake County... | reverse complement strand
GCCCTCGGGAACATCGGCATACTCGACTGCCTGCCACGCGGTGGGCAGCACGTCGGACAGGTAGACGTAACGTTCGTCGGGGCCATCCTGGGGGACCTTGATGTGGGTGTACTGCGCTTGCGGAACCCGCAGATACTCGGCCTGCCCGCCTGCCACCTCGCCGTAGAGCTTGGAATAGCCGAATAACGCGGCGCCCGTGCCCTGATCGCGATTCTGCGTGGTCTCGCATTGGCTCTGCAGGCCCTGACCGCACATGAAGCAGTGTCCACAGGAGATGTTGAACGGGATCACCACGCGGTCGCCGACTTGAAGGCCGTCCACTGCACCGCCGACTTCCTCGACGACACCCATCGCCTCATGGCCGAGGATGTCGCCCTGACTCATGAACGCGCCGAGCACCTCGTACAGATGCAGATCCGAACCGCAGATGTTGGTGCTCGTGACGCGGATGATCGCGTCGGTGGGTTCCTTGATCGCAGGATCGGGCACCGTGTCGACGGATACCTTCCGTCGTCCCTGCCATGTGACTGCTCGCATGGGAGGCCTCCTCGAGATTCGTCGTCTCAACGGGCGTGCCCACTCACCGGATCGCCAAACCTGGCGTCAGGATGGGTGCATGGCCGCCAGCGGAACGGTGGTGGAGCTGCGGGTGCACGGTGTGTCGGGCACACCGCCGGAAGCACTGTTGAGCTGCCCCACCGAATTCCTCGACGAAGTCGCGGGCGACAAGTCCGCCGGCTTCTACCGGAGACAGCCGTGGATCGAGGAGGCGGCGAGCGGACCGCCCGGCGCCTGGCGCAAGGTGTTGGAAGCGTATTCGTGGGGCGGGCTGACCTCCGGTCCGGCGAGCCGTGCGGTGTGGCTGCTGTTACTGCCGTTCATCTTCATCAACCTCGCGCACTGGATGTTGCCGCCCGCCACAAAGAACCGCTTCGCAGCCGCGGTCTCGGTGGCCCTGCTGCGACTGATCGCGCTGTCGTTCACGCTGACGCTGATGCTCGCCGCCGCGGTCGCGGTGATGGACGTAACGGTATGGCAGTGCATGGGGTTGGACTATTGCGGTTCCACGCTGGGTCCACTGTCGTCCATGGTTGCGGCACCGCGCGGTATGCAGGTGGCGCTGAGCGCCGTCCCGCTGGTGGTGGTGATCGCCGTGTTGTGGCGGCTGGGGCGGGAGAACGCCCGCGTCGTCGGCCGGCCACCGAATCCCGCAGTGATGGCCGACGAGGTCCCGCTGGAATCCGACACGTTCTGGTGCCGCGATCCGTCGGTGCTGCGGCTGCGGGCCTGCCACGTCATGGCGTGGACGGCGGGACTCGGCGCGATCACCGTTGGCGTCCCCGCTCGCTACGCGGCGACGCCTGGGGCGCATGGGGTGGGCGTGGCGCTGTTGGCGGCCAACGGTGCGGTCCTCGCGATCGCGGTGCTGACGACCGCGTGGAATCGGGCCACTGCGCGCGGTGGTGTCGGCGCAGACTGGCTGACCCGCCCGCTGCTGCTGCTCCGCTGGGTCTCGCTGGGTCTGCTCGGCGCGTCGCTGGCGTGGGTTGCGGTGGCGCATGTCGCGTATCCACCTGCGCCGTCACACTTTCCGGGCCTGCGCGGGGCGATCTATGCAGTGCTCGGTACACAGGTCGTGATGCTGCTCGGCTTGTTCGTCTTCACCGCGCTTTCGGTGCGAGGGCGACGCATGGCTTCGCGAGATGAGCATGGCGAAGGCTACGGGCCGACGCTTGGCGGGTTCACCGCACCGTTTGTCGCGCTGACCGGCTGGCTCATCGGCGGCGGGTTCAGCGTCGGCGTCGGCCTGTGGACAGCGCAGGTTCTGGGCAACGCGGTGCTGTCCACGGCGGCCGCCGGCAGCGAAATCGCCAGCAGAACAGTCATACTCGCGAGCGACGTCACGAGCTTCGCGGACAAGGCCGCCGCGCTGAACGCCGACGCGCCACTGATCGTCCCGCCGCCGTACTTCTGGGCGGCGGTGGCCATCGTTTTGCTGATCGTCGTCGCGATGGTCATCGGGCTGTGCTTGTGGTGGTGGATTACCCACAGGCGGGCGTCGACCGAACTGCGTTCTGTGCTGGCCGACTACCCGGGCACGGACGACGCCAACGGCCGGGCCAAACAGGTCGCGACGTCGCGGGCATGGGCGTCAGTGGCCGATCTAGGCGCTGCGATTGTGGCCGGACTGGCGCTGTTCACAGTGGCGGTGATGCTGGCCCTGGCCGTGTGGTATCTATCGGACAGCGGTGGCTTCGGGTCGCTGCCCGGGTATTCTCCGGCGCTGACCAACGCGAGCGTGTTCATCACGGTTTCGCTGGCGACAGGCCTGGTGCTGTTGGCGGTACAGGCATTTCGGGATCGCCAACTACGCCGGGTGGTGGCGGTGTTGTGGGATGTGATCACCTTCTGGCCGCGGGCGAACCACCCGTTGACCCCGCCGTGCTACGCCGAGCGCACGGTGCCCGAATTACTCGACCGGCTGCGGGCATTGACCGCCGACGATGAAACGCGGGTGGTGCTCGTTGCGCACAGTCAGGGCACCGCGATCGCTGCGGCGACGCTATTGCAGGACGACGACAGCACCGCGCGTCGTGTGGCGCTGATGACATTCGGGTCGCCGCTGCGCCGCCTGTATGCGCGAAACTTCCCCGCCTACTTCGGAACTGGTGCGCTGCCTCGGCTGCGGCAACGAGAGCGCCCGCGGTGGATCAATCTGTGGGCGCGCACGGATCCGATCGGGTCGTGGGTCAATGACGACGGCAACCGAAGCCTGCAGGAAGCGCTGGAGGAGGTCGACTACCGGGTGCTCGACGTGGAGAGCCTGACACCGCGTGCAGACGGGACGTATCCGCCGATCTGCGGGCACTCCGGCTTCTGGAGGCGCCCGGAGAACCGTGACGCAGTGAGCAAGCTGGAGTCGGTGCTGCTGCCCGCAGGCAGCGCGGCGGACACCAGCGAGGCGGCCTACCCGTCGAAAGAGCTGCTATGAGACTTCGAGCGCCGCACCGCGGCGGTGGAGTGGTGCTCAACATCTCGTCGATGGCCGGCTACATGAGCGCCACGCCCTACGCGGTTGCGGTTGCACCTGGTTTGATGAATACCGAAAACGCGCTCGCCGATCTGCCCCGGCCGATGATCGACGAGTTCGTTCATCGACTCCAGCTGGTGCATCGGCTCGGCACGATGGATGACGTGGTCTCGGCGATGTTGTTCCTGTGCTCCGAGGAGGCGTCCTTCATCACCGGTGAAACGGTCAAGGTCAGTGGGGCTATCCGCTGAACTTCTGATTCGCATAGCGCACCAGGCGCTCCTGCATCTCGGGGTATGCATCGGCGGCGGGCAACTCGGTCGCATCGCGGACGGCGACGACGGCCTGCGCGGCGGCGTGGATCGCAGCGCGGTACGGCAGCGAGCCTGTCGACACCCGGCGCACGCCCAGTGCGGCGTGGTCGGTGAGCGAGAGTCCGGGAATTGCAAGGACATTGACGGGCAGCGGGATGGCCGCCGTGAGTTGTCGCAACACGTCGGGCTCGCTGGCACCGGGAACGAAGATGCCGTCGGCGCCTGCCTCGACGTACAGCGCGGCCCGATCAAGTGTCGCGGCCACCGTGGCGTCCTGGCCGAGCCAGTAGGTGTCGACGCGGGCGTTGATGAACACGTCCGGTGAACGTTGTTTGACGGCTTGCACTTTCGCCGCATGCTGCCCCGGCTCGATCAGCGTCTCGGCGGTGCTGTCCTCGATGTTGATGCCGTCGACGGGGAGCCGGGAAACGTAGTAGGCGACCTGGTCCGGATCGTCGGCGTAGCCGTCCTCGATGTCCATGCTGAGGTAGCCGTCGAGTGGTCGCAGTGCGGCCGCCAAGCCGAGGTTGGCCTCCTTGGTCGACCGGCCGCCGTCGGGCGTGCCGATGCTGGACGCGATGCCGAAGCTCGTCGTGCCGATGGCGGCGAAGCCGCACGCCATCAGCGCCAGTGCCGACGGCACGTCCTATGCGTTGGGCAGCAGCAGCGGCACCTCGCCATAGTGCAAGTCTTTGAACGTCATTCACCGCTCCACGGCGTGATCGGCCGGTCGCGGCGCTTGCCGTCCACGATCACGTCGAGGCGTTCGTCGAAGAAGCAGATCCGGTCGCGGACGGGTTCGGCGTCGTGCAGCGGCTCGTGATACGTCCACGCCACGTCGCGCGGCCCGTCGGATATGGAGTAGTAGGACGCCCGGCCCTTGTACGCGCAGTAGGTCGCCGTATCGCTGGGTTCGAGCCGGACCGCCACGTCATCGCGAGGCAGATAGAACCGCGGCGGCAGCAGCGTCTCGAACAGCAGCATCGGCCGCGACGATTCGGCCAGCAGCCGTCCGTGGAGTTCGATGCGAACGTGGCGGCTGCTGCGCAGCACGTCGATGCGGCCGAACGGGTCGTGGGGGTGGCTGACGACGTGTTCGTCCTCCTCACGCCATTCGAACGCGGCGAACTCGAGGATCACGTAGTCGGCGAGGTCGGGGTCGTCGGGCCGGAAGGCCGCGGCCGCACCCATCTCTCCGCCCGCGATGACATCGAACGCGGTTCCCGCACACGAGTGGGCGTCGAAGGGCACGGTCGGGTCGAGGATGGGCCGCGAACTGATCGCCGGAAGGCGCACCCCGACGTCCTCGTCGGCTCCGGACTCGGCACCGGCTGGCACCAGTTGCGCCGTCAGTGAGCTGATCGGTACCGCGTAGGTCGGGACGACGCGGCGCGGCTCCCAGACCAGTCTGGCCTCACATGTGTCGGCGACCGGTTCACCGCCGACGGACACCCGCACCCGTTTCGCTGTCGGCTCGTATCGCAGGCTGCCGAGACTGCCGCCGAGCAGATCCATCATCCTGACGCCCATCGCGGACCCCTTTCACTTGCGGGGTGGACGCAACACGTTCATTGCCAAGCGCATTATCGGGCCGGGGAGGTGATCCTTGGCGGAAAGCGCAGCATCGGCCGCCCTGCTGCGCAGCGGGGTTCCACGGCCGAACCACCGGTTCAACGGTCCACCGGTCGGCTCGAGGACGACGTGGAGGGGCGGTTTGCCGTCTGCGGCGCCGAGCGCGTTGGAGATGACGATCCGCTGAATTTCGCTGGTGCCCTCAAAGATGGTGTACAACTTGGCATCTCGGTACCACTTCTCGACCGGATGGTCCTTGATGTAGCCCCATCCGCCCATCGTCTGGATGGCGCGTTCGGTGGTACGGACGGCGACCTCGCTGGCGGCGAGCTTGGCCATCGAGCCTTCGCCGCGTTCGAACACCACCCCGGACGCGGCCATCCAGGAGGCGCGCCAGGTGAGCAGGCGCGCCGCGTCGATCGCGGTGGCCAGGTCGGCGAGCGGGAACGCGATGCCCTGATTATCGATTATCGGCGCACCGAACGCCTCGCGCCGGTTGGCGTAATCGGTGGCGTATTCCAGTGCAGCCCTGGCGATTCCGAGCGCCTGAGCGGCGACCATCGGCCGGGTCTGCTCGAAGGTGCCCATGGTGGCCGAGCCGGAATGTTGTCCGCCCTCGATCGCTTCGCGTGCCTTGGCGAGCTTGTGGTCGAGCTTCTCTTGCCCACCGAGCAGGTTCTCGGCCGGGACGCGGACACCGTTGAATTTCAGCTCGGCGGTGTGCGACGCCCGGCAGCCGAGCTTGTCGAGCTTGCGGACGAGTTCGAGGCCAGGGGCGCCGCCGGGCACGATGAAAAGGGCTTGTCCTTTGTGGCCGAGCTCCTCGTCGACGACGGCGTTGACGACGTGCACGTTGGCGATGCCGCCGTTGCCGATCCACATCTTGTGACCGTCGATGATCCAGTCGTCTCCGTCGCGGTGCGCGCGGGTCCTTAGGTTGCGAACGTCGCTGCCGCCCTCGGGTTCGGAGATCGCGAGCGCGGCCAGCTTGAGATCACCGGGGGTCCCGAAACATTCAGGTGCCCACTGCAGCATCTGCTCGGGCGAGGCGGCCTGGCCGATCGCCGAGAGCGCCAAGGCGGGCATCACCACCGCCAGGCCGATGCCCGCGCAGCCCCAGAACAGCTCCTCCATGAACATCGGCAGCGACAGTCCGGTCGGATCGCCGATCAGGTCGCGGTAGAACAGCGGGCTGTAAAAGCCGCGTTCGGCGGCCTCCTCGAGCACCGGCCACGGAAACTCCTGGCGCTGGTCGTACTCGAGCGCGACGGGCCGGACGCACTTCTCAGCGAAGTCGTGGGTCCGTCGGGCGAGGTGGTGCTGCGCGGCGGTCGGCGTGATGTCGAAACTCATCGAGTGCCGAGTACCCGGAGGCTTACGGTGATAACCGAATGAAGCTCTCGGCGCTGAATCTTCGGCAGCGCGACGGCGTCACGTGCGGACCGACCGTCGTGGTGGTGGCGGGCGCACTTCTCGATCCGGGCTATCGGGCCGCGATGTCCGATCCGGCCTGGTTCGCCGGCGAACAGGCCAGGGTGCATGCGGAGGTGAACCGGGTCTGGCCACGTCGGCTGGGCACTACGCCTGCAGGCATGTCGCATGCCCTCACTCGGCACGGTGGCGGCGTGCGGTACCGGTGGCGGCTGTTTCACGGTCGGCTCGACAGGCTGTCGGATGTGCAGTGCGCGGTGGAGGCGGGGCGACCGGTTGCGATGTTGATCGGGCGGTTCATCCCGCGGCACTGGGTGCTGATCCTCGAGGCCGCCGAGAACCAGTGGCAGGCCTATGAGCCGTCGTCGGGAGCGGTGCGCTCGGTGGAGGTGGCTGCGGTGCGGCGGTCCCGGCTTAGCGGGTTGGGCTATCCGCGGCCGTTCGCGTTCGTGCTCCCGAGACCGTCGACTCGGTCGGCGACGAGCTGATCGTGCGGCGCGTCGGATGCTTTGAGGCCGGCGATCACGCCAGTCCGGTTGCGTTCGGGTTGGTTCTGCGACATCTTCACCTTGCCTTCGACCTTCGAGATCACGAGCTCCACGCCGACGATCGCGCGTAGCTGCGCGCGTGTGTAGCTTTCCGGCGCATCGGTGACCTGCCACGGCTCGGTGCGGCCCTGCTCGTGACGATTCGTCAGCATCGTGACGAGGTTGCGCACCCAGTCGGCGTCGTCGTGCGTGACGAGCCGGCCATAGACGTTGAGGACCTCGTAGTTCCACGTCGGCACGACCTTGCCCGTTTCCGCTTTGGTCGCGTAGAAGCTGGGCGAGATGTAGGCCTGCGGACCGGAGAATATGGCTACCGACTCGCGGCCGTCGGCCTGCCAATGCGGGTTGGCGCGCGACACGTGACCGATGAGCGAGTGTCGCGCCTGGTCGTAGAGAAGGGGCAGTGGCGTCACCAGCAACCCCGACGAGGCGTGGGTGACCAGTTGCGCGAAGCCGGCCTGGGCCAAAGCGGCCTCGGTTTCCTTTTCGGAGAGGGCGAACTGCTGCGGGATGTACATGGCAGCTTCAGCGTAGAACGATCGACCGGTGCTTGCGCTCACGCGTTGGCGGAGAATTCGGCGACGAGAAGATCGAGGCGATCGGAATCTCGCTGGGGACGTAGCCGGCCGCTACCCGTGAGCGTGATCAATCCGTGTAGCGCTGCCCAGAGCACCTCGGTGCGGGTGTCGACATCCTGGTCATGGGCGATCGCTGTGACTACTGCGCGGAGTTCGCCGAAGGCAGCCGACAACTGATCCGGCGCCTCGGTGGTGGCGAAATGCAACGTGGTGGCGCGAGTGAACATCGCGTCGTACAGGGCCGGGTTTTGTTGAGCGAAGTCGATGTAGGCGTGCGCAACCTGTCGCAGCGCCTGCTCGGGCGTCGCGGCACCGGATCGAGCGTGCGCCAGCGCGACGGCGAGTTCATCGAATCCGTCGATGGCCACCGCCGCAGCGATGTCGTCCATGCTCGAAAAGTGCTTGTACAGCACCGGCTGGCTGTACTCGATCTCGTCCGACAGCCGACGGGTGGTGACGGCGTCCCACCCTTGCGCCTCGGCCAGCTTGCGTGCCGTGGTGACGATGAGACGACGCCGGACAGCGCGATCACGGGCGCGGCGATCCTCGATGGCCATGCCCGACTGTATCACCGCTAGAAACTCTAGCAATGCTATTGACAGTGCGGCGGCCCGAGGTTAGCGTTGCTAACACCTACTTCTGATGGGAGTTTGCGGACATGACCACCGCTGCACAAGGCCTCGCCGAAACGTTCGTGCGGATGCTCAACGAGCACGATCCGGATCTCGTGGACCAATTCGTGGCCGACGACTACCGCAATCACAACGCCTTCGTCGACGATGGGCGCGAGGCCAACCGCACGTTCTGGACCGGGTTCTTCGCCGCCCTTCCGGACCTGACGGCGACCATGGAGGACCTCGTCATCGCAGGCGACCGGGTGGTCGGGCGCTTCGTGTATCGGTGGACCCATGCCGGTGAGTTCATGGGAATTCCTGCAACGGGTCGAAGCGTGGAGATGCGCTCGATCGACATCTGGCGCGTGGACAACGGGATGTTCGTCGAGCACTGGGACGAACTGAACACGCTGCAGTTGCTTGCGCAGATGGGCGCTCTGCCACAGCTGGCGGGCGGTGACGCGTGATCGAGCTCGCCAGGATCGCGGCTGTCATCGCGGTGCTGGGGACCGCGATCGTCTACGGCACCGATGCCTTCAGCGCCATGGTCCTTCGACCCGCCCTGGCGCGTGTCGATGACCGATGCCTGGTCGCGGTGACGGGTTACGTGCATCTGTACGGCGACCGGCGCATGCCGGTTCCCGGGGTGCTTGGCTTTGTCGGCGCAGCCGGCAGCGCAGGGCTGGCGGCGGTGGCCGGCCAATGGTTTGCGGCGGGCGCGGCGGGCGCCGCGGCTGGCGTGTTGCTGGTCTGGCTCGTGCTGTATCTACGGGTGAGCGCGCCGATCAACCGGCAACTCACTGCGGCCGCCAAGACAGATGATCCCCCTCCGAATGCGCGTGCACTGCAAGGCAATTGGGACCGAATTATCACGGTCAGAGCAGTGCTACAGGGCCTTGCGATTGCATCCTTGTGCCTCGCACTGATGATCTGAGCAGTGCCACATGCCACGCACCGTTCACGACTGAAGGGATACCGCAATCATGTTCCAGCCTCAGGACCTACACGCTGCGCTCGGCTGAGGCGGTCAAGCAGTACGCCACCATACATTGGGCGCGCCATATTCCGACCTTTCAAGGTTTCGGGGTCACCACCCACGGCATCTGGACTGAAAGCGGCGGCGCCGCAAATCGACTCGTCGCGCTCATCTCATATCCGGACGGCGTTGACCCGACAGAGCTCACCATCGAAGTGATGGCCAGCCCAGAATTTACGGCCGACATGGACGGCTTTGATCCCCAAGACATCGTTGCGGTCGACTCCATCCCTCTGGACGCGACCGGATCCTCACCTATCCAATGACGAATCCGGACCTCACCAGCAGCGGTCAGTACACGTCGGAATCTTTCGAACGTATGATCGAACAGTGGGCGAGCTGCAGTCGATCGGCTACAACGGGCAGCCCGTGCAACAGGCGTTCCGCCCGGTCGATCCGCCTGTGACGGTGCTCGTCGACCTGGCTGCGCTGTTTCCGCGCGAGCCGCATCGTGCCGGCGGATACAACCCGGCCGGACTGCAAATGCACTCGGTGGTCGACGGTCGGCTCACCTGCTGGGGCATTTGCGAGCAGGGTTTCTGGTGGGGCCTGGTCACCTACGAGATCGTGTACGGGGCACGACGCAAATCCGTGGCCCACTGGATCCCGGCATGGATGCTCAAGCGGAAGACCGAAAGCCGCTAAGGATCATCGCTGTCGCCCGCATGCTCGTCGTCCTCGACGAGATACTTCTCGGGATGGTGGTAGTTGTTCACCCGACTCTGGCCTGAATCCAGGTGCGGCGGCGGGATCCATTCGTGCGGCCGCGTTTTTGGGTTACCAAGACGGCGCGGTAGCCGCCAGCGCCTACCAGGGCATTTGGTCGGTATATCAGCAGGTCAAAAGCGGTTTTAGGCCGGTTACGGTACGGCTCCAGGACGGCTACGGTACGGGCCTAATTCGCCCCCAGTCGCCGGGGTGACGCCGGGGCCGACCACCGCTAGAGGTCGCTAGGTTCATGGGCCACCCGAAGGTCACCACGACGCTCAGCGTCTACGCGCACTTGTACACCGACGACCACGCCGAGACGAGGGCGGCGCTCGAAGCGATGAGTCGTCCGACTGCGCCGAATGTCGTGCCGATACGACGGCCGTCGGTACGCTGATTGCTTCCTACACGACGTGCCCAGCGGGATTGGCAGGTTCCTACGTGCTACTCGAGGTCATGCGAAGGAGCCCCGACCAGACCGCCTTGGGGGCATCCGGGGGCCGGTTGGTTACGCCTTACACCGGCGGCTGACCACGACCGTAAGGATCACGCTGCTCATACGAGGGGCTAGTCGGTGCTGCGTGTTGCGCCTGTCCTGGGTATTGCGGCTGCGACTGCTCTCGCGTGCTCTGCGAGTAGCCGGATTCCGCGCCGTGGTACGGCGGGCCCGGTTCTACGGCATCAGCTGGTGTTGTTCGACCCGAGATGCCCCGCTGGCGGAAGTTGCGACCTTCGCGCTCCGCCGTGGTCAAGTAGTTGTCCCATCGTTCCTGCATGGGCTTGATCAAGCCACCGCCGACTCCAACAACAAGAATGCCGCCAATTGTCGCCAATGTCGCGATAAGGACCGGCAAGGTGACAGTCAGCGCGATATCCACTTGATTCAGCGCCGCAATGATGCCGAGCCCGAGGATGAACACACTGGCGATCGTGGCCACCATCCGGCCGTACCCTAACCCGCTCAAAGTGTTCGACAGTATGTCGCGAACGGCGGCGGCAATCGCTGAAGCCACGACGATGATGATCAGCGCGACGAATAGTTTCGGCAGCCATGCGATGACGCCTGTGAGGAGGTCGCTGACCGGGTTCGGTCCGAATACTCCGAAGGCGAGCTGTAGTACGAATAGCAGCAACGCGTAGTAGACGATTTTGCCTACTATCGTCGAGGCGTCGTACTTACTTCGCTCAAGCGCCTTCTTGATGCCGCCGCGTTCGACGGCGCGATCAAATCCCACGCGTTCAAGAATTTTGTCGACCGCTTTGCCGATGAGTTTGGCGACGATCCAGCCGATCACCAGTATGACGATGAAGAGCAGCACCTTCGGCGCGACTGCGACCACCGACCGCCACATGTCTTTTAGTGCTTCTTCCATGGCTTCTACTCCTGGATCTACGGACAGCTGGGTTGAGCACCAGGTGCTTGTTCTCGACCGCCGACATCTACCCCTACGGGTCGTCAGATAAACATCGGCGTAAATAACAACCTCGGGCACCGCAATCATGGTCAGCAGTGGGCAGCTAACGATCTCGGGCCGGGCCTGCACCACCGATCGACTTGATCGACGGCAGCAGCCTCTGCGACTTGCTCAAGCAATACGCAGTCGGGGTTATCACCACCGAACGGGTTGTGGAGGACGTCAAGATCGAGGGCGGATACTTCGTTTCGCTTGAGCCAAAGTAGTGGCGTCCCGGCAGGACCGCCCGCCACGGGGCCGGGCGCAACTAGAAGGTGTTCGGCGCGCTGACCTACGGCACGAATGTCGTGCCGCTGCATGGCTAGAACGGCGGTTCGTCGGCGGGGCCGGGATCGTGGCCGGGAAATCCGGCCCAGGGGTCGTCAACGACTTCGGGTCCGGCCGCATCGCCCTGCCCGTCGTCGGCTTGTTCGGGGTTCTCGGCCGCGCCAAGCATTTCGAGCGCGTTGTGCGCGTTGGTCACAAGCTGGTCGTACGTCATGACGGTGATCCGCGACATGAAGCTGTTGTACGTACGAAGTGTTTCGTAGATGGTATCCATGGGGATCGATGAGTTGGCCTGGTCGATGTGACCGATTACGACGGTGGCGTGAAGTCGGCGTGGGTCGATGCCGAACTCTGCCACAATTCTGTGCCGATCCTCGTCGAGCGAACGCAAGTAGTTCTGCGTTTGCGAAACCGCTTCGTGCACCACTCCGCCCACGATCCAGTGATTGTGATCTTTACGAACGATTGGGGAAGCGTCCGCCCTTTTGAGTTCGACAAGATGCAACGATCCGTCCGCCGTGATCAGCGGTACATCGAACTGGTCTCCGAGCACGATGGTTCGTTGTCCCGTCGCGACGTACTGCCCGCCAAACATCCATGGGTTGCGCTCCAAGATCTTCTGAAACACCTTTTCGTCTGAATCGGGGTCCCACACGGCCATTTCGAGAAGCCCGATCTCGACGCGCTTGCGCTCGTTGGTCACGTAGTCCGCGAGAAAATCGGCGTGGCCGGATGCCTGAATGGCTTCGATCAGATGGTGGCGAGTCCCCGATATCGAGTCCAACCAAAATTAGAGTCGGGTTTGTTTCGATCAAGTTGCTCGCACAGGCCCACCCGGTGTGGGTGTGCCTGTGCGCCGCAGCGTACTCGGCCGCCGTTCGGTATCGGGCCGTGATTGTGCTCGTGCCCAAAGCCGATTGCAGAGCTCGGTCCGCGGTCGCCAATGAGGTGTCGGGGCCGGCGACCTGAGACCTATGCAGTTAGAGGGAGTTTCCAGCGATGAATGCGCGTGGCCGCTGCAGCACAACGGGACTGGGCCGCTCTCGACAATCGGGATTGTCTGCCATCTGTCGGTAGGGCTCTGTTTGTCTGCATGTGGTGTCTCTTAACGGGCTTAGTCGGCGCATCGGCGGCGTGGAGGTCCAGCAGTTTGGCCGACGCAGTTTTTCCAACAGGCGTCGCGGTCAGCGCGGGTCTACCGCGCATCTTCGTGGGGGCAGATTGGTCAGGTCGCGGCGTCGAGCTGTGTTTTGGTTGCCTCCAGCAACTCCTGCCAGGACTTCTTGAACTTGTCGACCCCGTCTTTTTCCAGGGCGAGGAAGACGTCGGTGAGGTCGATGCCGATGGCGTCCAGCTTGTCGAAGACCTGCTGCGCCGACGCGGCGGTGCCCTTCACCGTGTCACCGGTGACTTCGCCGTGGTCGGTGACGGCCTCGAGCGTCTTCTCCGGCATCGTGTTCACGGTGTCGGGCGCGACCAGCTCGGTGACGTACAGGGTGTCGGAGTAGTCGGGGTTCTTGACACCGGTCGACGCCCACAGCGGGCGTTGCACGCGGGCGCCGTCGGCCTTGAGTGCCTCGAACCGTTCACCGCCGACGAAGACCTTCTCGTACGCGGCGTAGGCGAGGCGGGCGTTGGCCACGCCGGCCGTGCCGCGCAGCGCGAGCGCCTCGTCCGAGCCGATGTCCTCCAGCCGCTTGTCGATCTCCGTGTCGACGCGCGAGATGAAGAACGACGCGACCGAGTGGATCTTCGACAGGTCGTGGCCGGCCTCCTTGGCCTTCTCCAGCCCCGACAGGTACGCGTCCATCACCAATCGGTGCCGCTCGACGGAGAAGATGAGCGTGACGTTGACCGAGATGCCCTCGGCGATGACCGCGGTGATCGCGGGCAGGCCGTCCTCCATCGCGGGAATCTTGATCAGCAGGTTGGGCCGGTCGACGATCTTCCACAGCTCGACGGCCTGGGCGATGGTCTTGTCCGCGTCGTGGGCGAGGCGGGGATCGACCTCGATGGACACCCGGCCGTCCACGCCGTCGGAAGCCTCGTAGGTCTTGGCGAACAGGTCACAAGCGTTGCGCACGTCGTCGGTGGTGACGGTGCGGATGGTGGCGTCCACGTCGGCGCCGCGCTCGGCCAGCTCCTTGATCTGATCGTCGTAGGAGTCACCCTTGGACAGCGCCGCCTGAAAGATCGAGGGGTTGGTGGTCACGCCGACGACGCTGCGGGTGTCGATCAGCTCCCGCAGATTGCCGCTCTGCAGTCGCTCGCGCGACAGGTCGTCGAGCCAGACGGATACCCCCGCGGCGCTCAGCGCCGCGAGATTCGGGTTCTGAGCCACTGTTCCGCTCCTTCGGGTGCGTTCTTGTCTCGTAGTTGTCAGTTGTCCATCGATCGTTCCGCGGCCGCGACGACGGCCTCGGGGGTGAACCCGAACTCACGGAACAACGTCTTGTCGTCGGCCGACTCGCCGTAGTGCTCGATCGACACGATCTCGCCGGTGTCACCGACCAGTTTGTGCCAGCTCTGCGCGACGGCCGCCTCGACCGCGACGCGAGCGGACACGTCGGGGGGCAGAACGCTGTCGCGGTACTCCTTCGGCTGCGACTCGAACCACTCCACGCACGGCATCGAGACCACGTAGGCGGTGATGTCCCTCTCCGCCAACAACTTCTTCGCCTCTACCGCCAACTGCAGTTCCGACCCGGTGCCGATGATGATGATGTCGGCATCGTCGGCGGGATTGCCGCCGCCGAGGACGTACCCGCCCCTACAGACGCCGTCGAAGTCGGTGCCCTCCAGAACGGGGATGCCCTGCCGGGTCAGGATGAAACCGGCGGGGCCGCTGCCGTTTCCGCGCGCAACGATGCTGCGCCACGCATACGCCGTCTCGTTCGCGTCTCCCGGGCGGACGACCGACAGGTTGGGGATCGCCCGCAGGGCCGCGAGGTGCTCGATCGGCTGGTGGGTCGGACCGTCCTCACCGAGGCCGATTGAGTCGTGGGTCCAGATGTAGATGGTGTCGATGTCCATCAGCGACGCCAACCGCACCGCACCGCGCATGTAGTCGGAGAACTGCAAAAACGTTCCACCGAACGCGCGGGTGGGTCCGTGCAGCACTATGCCCGAGAGGATCGACCCCATGGCGTGTTCGCGGACGCCGAAGTGCAGCACGCGGCCGTAAAAGTCGGCCTGGAAGTCCGCCGTCGAGATCGACGGCGGTCCGAACGACTTCACGTCCTTGATCGTGGTGTTGTTGCTGCCCGCGAGGTCGGCCGAGCCGCCCCACAATTCGGGCAGCTTCGGCGCGACGTCGTTGAGCACCTGGCCGAAGGCGGCGCGGGTGGCCAGCGCCTTGCTGCCCGGTTCCCAGTGGGTGATGTCGGAATCCCAGCCGTCCGGCAGCTCCTCGGCGGTCAGCCGGTCGAGTAGCGCCTTGCGCTCGGGTTCGCGCTGCGCCCACGAATCAAACACCGGCTGCCACTTCTCGTGGGCCTTGCGGCCGCGCTCGACCAGCGTTCGGGTGTGCTCGATGACCTCTGGGCGAACCTCGAACGTCTCGTCCGGGTCGAAGCCGAGCACCTTCTTGGTGGCGGCCACCTCCTCGTCGCCGAGCGCCGAGCCGTGCACCCCGCCGGTGTTCATCTTGGTCGGCGCGGGATAGCCTATGATGGTCCGGATCGCGATGAAGGACGGCTTATCGGTGACCCTCTTAGCCTCCTCGATCGCCTTCTCTATGTCGACGACGTTCTCGCCGCCCTCGATCTCCTGTACGTGCCAGCCGTAGGCGCGGTAGCGGTCCGCCACGTTCTCGGACAGGGCGATGGTGGTGTCGTGTTCGATGGAGATCTGGTTTTTGTCGTAGAAGACGATGAGGTTGCCCAGCTGCTGGGTGCCCGCCAGCGAGCTGGCCTCGCTGGTGATGCCTTCCTCCATGTCGCCGTCGGAGGCGATGACGAAGATGTGGTGGTCGAACGGGCTGGTGCCCGGAGCGGCGTCGGGATCGAACAGGCCGCGCTCGTAGCGCGAGGCCATCGCCATGCCGACCGCGGAGGCCAAGCCCTGGCCGAGCGGGCCGGTGGTGATCTCCACGCCGTCGGTGTGCCGGAACTCGGGATGACCCGGTGTCTTGGACTTGAAGGTGCGCAGCGACTCGATGTCGTCGAGCTCCAGTCCGAAGCCACCGAGGTACAGCTGCAGGTACAGCGTCAGGCTGGTATGGCCCGCCGAGAGGATGAAGCGGTCGCGGCCCAGCCAGTGCACGTCCGACGGATCGTGCGTCATCTGACGCTGGAACAGCGTGTACGCCAGCGGCGCGAGGCTCATCGCCGTTCCGGGGTGGCCGTTGCCGACCTTCTGCACCGCATCAGCTGCGAGCACGCGCACCGTGTCGACGGCGACCGAGTCGACGTCCGCCCAGTCCTCCGGGTAGTGAGGCGTCGTCAGGGTGGAGATGTCGTCGAATTCCGTCATGTGTCAGGCCCCTTCGTGCGTCGTGGAAGCTGCAGTGCTTGGCACCGAGGTAGAAATCGGCCGCCGCGTCGGCTGCCCGGGCAAGCCGCTGTCGTGCGTGGCCGGACACCCGCCGGTCGTCGGAACCATTCGGCAACCGGGGCCGCTCTCGCCCCGAAACCCTGCGATTGCACCGAGTACACCACCGGACGGATCTGAAACCTCTAAGGTTGGTCGCGCGATCGTCGCGCGGCTTCGCTTCGTGCTTCGGCGCCGCTCTCTTGGACCTCGGCGTCGAATTGCCCAGTGGTACGGCCGACGTAACTGCCGTCATCGCCGTCGAAGTTGGCCCGTGAACCGGCGACGCCCGCGTCGGCGGCGATGTCGGATTCGGCCTTCTCCTGACGAGCCGCGTGTTCGTCCTTCGCCTTGCCGACGATTCGGCCTGCCTTCTCTGTGACGTCATCGAGGAATTTCATCAGTCTCCGTTCAAGCTTTGAGGTCGAGTCAGGTTCACGGCAACGCGGTCCTGAAGTCGTTAGTCACCCGCTCGGCGCGCGAGCGTTCTGCCGAAGCCGGAGAGAATTTGGCTGGGACGCTGCTGTTCGCCCTGCTGAGCGCCGAGAACCACGATCGCCCCTGTGAGCACCGGTAGCGCCCACTGCAGATAGCGAAGCTGCCGTTGCGCGGCTGCGACGTCGTCAGGAGTTGACGGCGACGGGTCGGTGGCACCCTCGACGGGGTGTCCATCGCCCTGAGCGGTCTTGGCGCCCAAGACCCCGCTGACCACAGTGGCGCCCAACGCTGCTCCGGTGAGCACGATCTTCGCGACGGTATTCGAGGTGACCCCCGATTGATGTTTGGCACGATCACGGTTGGCATAGAGGATGCCGCCGCCGCCGATGAGGTGCGCACCGATCGCCACCGCGTTGACCGGAGCCCATTTGCCCCATCCAACCGCTGCGACCTTGGCGCGATCGTGCGGATCGCGGACGGACGCAGCCGCGCCGTTGACGCCGACCGCCCCCATCAGAGAGCCACCAAACCAAGCGGCCGCGCCGAGGTCGTGCAGGGAGCGGACGAGAGTATTGCGTGACGACATGAAGTTCCTTCGAGGTAGAGGCACTGGGAGCGGTGATATCCCGAGTGCTTCAAAGCGCCGAGGTCGCACCCGGAGTGGCGAGCACATGCTCGTCACTCCGGGGATACACCGTCTAGGCCGCGTTAAACAGTTTTTGTGGACCCGCTATCGGTTGCAGTGCAATGGCGTGCAGCAACGGGGCAGTTGTTGGGCGGATCGGTTGGTGCGTTGTTAGCTGCGATGCCCGGGTATCAGGTGAGGCCGGGCGCTTCTATAACCGATGGGCGTCGACGGTTATGTTGAGGACCCGAGCCGGTGGTCGGCGACGTGATCCTCGAGGTCGACGGTATTAATTGCTCCGTGGATATCTCGCAGCCGAAGGACGGGGTGCCACATACGCCGACACGCGAAGAAATCGAGAGAGAAAAGGCGTGCGTACTCCTGGCCGTCCCCAAAGTATGACTACGTGCCTGCCGACCGGCTGAGCATCACGATCGATACGAGTAGTCGCGGAGGTTGTCCCGGGTCTAGTAGAACTTGAGGTGGCGGTCCCCCGCTCGAGACCTGCCGTGTGGTAGGTGTCGGGCGTTCCGCCAAAGAACTCCGACAGCAAGGGGACCGCCGTGAAGAAGAGT
>Ga0126307_10001109_pt1 | contig 17742 bp, 19 predicted proteins | sample Plot28_FD_89955 | JGI IMG/M metagenome (GOLD analysis project Ga0126307, IMG submission 89955) | Serpentine soil microbial communities from UC McLaughlin Reserve, CA, USA - Plot28 | ecosystem: Environmental > Terrestrial > Soil > Grasslands | place: USA: UC McLaughlin Reserve, Lake County... | reverse complement strand
TAAGGCTCCAGGCAGCACCCGCGCCCGAAAACGGCGGGTACCCGCGAGCATCTCGCCGTCGACGTGCGCGGGCACTTCCTCGGAGAGAGCTACCTCGACCTCGCGGGCGCGGGCGGTGTGGACCTTCCGGCGCCTGGCGAGAGTGCCCCTCAGCGCCGACGGTATGAGGCGCAGGACCTCGGCCCGGTTCACCTCTTCTGACCAGATCACCTCGAAGAGACCGTCGTCGAGCAGGGCCTCGGGGGTGAGCCGGAACAAAGAACCGTAGGTGGTGCCGAGCGCCACCGCGACGAGTATGGTCCTGGTCTCGACGACCCGACCATCTAGCGTGAGCCTGGCCTCGTGGCACCGGAAGTCCCAGAGCAAACGCCCGACCGACCATAGATACCGTCCCGTCCCCCCGAGATAGGCCGGCGCCTCGGCGACGCCCGCCGCGACCTCGGCGTCGAAGCCGATGCCGAGGCCGTTGTTGAACGGGACCTCGTTTACCTCAGCCGTATCCACGACCCGTACTCTCCCCCCGATGAGCACCTCCAGCGCGCGCCGTAAGCTCGTGCTCACCCCAAGGGCCTTGACGTAATCGTTGCCGCTTCCAGCGGGCAGCACGCCCATGATCCGTCCCTTCCCGGCGCACGCGGCCGCCACCTCGTGCACGGTCCCGTCACCACCTACCGCCACCACCGGAACCTCCTCCGGTAACCCAAGCACGATGTCTCTAGCATGCCCGGATCCCTCCGTGACGTGCCAGACCGGCACCAACCCTCGCTCCTCCAGAAACCGCGAAACGGACGCACGCAGCCCGGCAGCCCGCCCCTTGCCTGCCGACGGGTTGAGCACCAGGTGCACCTCTCCTCCACCGAAAACCACAGCCGGAACATACCAGAACCCCGGCCCAGAGACCCGTTCGGAGGATCATTCAGCCTCTACTCGAAGTATAGATTGCAGCGAGACGGAACCCTGGCACGCCAGATCGAGGACCCCCTTCATAAGCTCCATCTCACGGTCGATAGAGTGCTCGCGCAAGCGGAAGAGACGAACATATACGCTTTTACGGGTAAAACGTGGGGAGTACTCTCAAGGACCAGCGCCACCAGGTATCGCCCAGTCTCCCGCCGCCGTTAACTTCCGCTTTACATGAAGTTAGAGTCGAAGTACAGGTAATCTTCACGCTCTGTGAGAGAGTCGCGCAGGGATGGGAAAGGAGTACAATGTTGCTTTACATGGTTGATTCGGTCGAAAATTGCCTGCACCTCGAAGGCCTGAGGGTTGCTACGGGATCAGAGTACCGCTGTCCTGTGTGTGAGGTGAGGCTGGATCTCGGGGGCGTCGCCAGGTGGGTTCGGGACGCCGAGACGACCCGCGATAAAGCTTACTCTATGGTTGAAGGTGACGGATTCGGGGCAATAGCGCGCGAAGAGTTACAGCGGGAAGTCTATCGGCGACGGAGGGTAATGTATGAGCTAGAGAACGTGCCCCGGGTGGCGACGGCGAGGCCGGAGATGATCCTGGTTATCCACGACGCGGTGAGGGCATCTTATGGGTGCCGTATCTTCTACAAAGAGCCGCGGCCCGCGGGGGTTGTGGAGCAGGTGAGCGTCCTTGCGGTGCTGGAGAAGATCCTTGAGTTGCGCTCGGACCCCAACCCGGTAGTGAGGCTCATCTCCGAGAAGGTGGAGGAGTTTCACGCCTTCCGCTCCAGGCTTTCCGAAGAGGGGGAGCCGGCGCCGGAGCGCAGGGTGTTCTACGCGAACGAGCTTTGAACGCTGGCGGCGATGGCGGTCAGCCGCTAGAATTGACCGCCAGATGGATATTCACTCGAACAGCGCGGTCGCATGAGCGGTAGCACCTTCATCGCCCTGGTCGTCATGATCCTGATCCTGCTCTTTATCCTCATGTCTATAGGGCCCCTGATCTCGGTGTTCTAGCAAGCCGCCTCGCTTCGCTCGGCGGCTTGTCAGCACGCTCGGCCTTTTAGGCCTTCGCTTGTCAGCACGGCGCTTCGCTTCGCTTGGCGCCTTGTCGGCGCGCTCGGGCTTTGCCCTCGCTTGTCAGCTTGTTCCACTACGTGTCGTTCCTGCGGAAGGGGGAATCCGCTACTACCACGAGGAGACCCGTAGGTTGGTGCTTTTATGGACTGCTCTAGCGACTTGCGAATGGATAGGTCGCTCGTATCTGGTAGGTGACTCCATTTTTGCCTGGGACGCTCTGTACCAATTGCATGCTCGATACGGTGAAGCGCAGTGCGGGTGGAGCGGCTGTTGCGTCGTCGAGCTTTGCGGGGCGGGCTCTCGCCCGGCCCAGGGTCAGGTGGGGTGTGTAGGGGCGGGCCTCCCGTTCGAAGCCTACGGTATCCAGGAGGTTCTCTACGTCTGCGGCCAGAGCGCGTAGCGGGCCGGCTCCGCTTTCGATGCCGGCCCAGAGGATGCGGGCCCTCCTTCTGGAAGGGAAGGCCCCGAGGCCGGAGGTCGTGATCTCGAAGGGTTCGTGCCTCTCGCGTACCGGCTCGAGCGCCTGCTTTACCCGGTCCAGTGCGTCCTCGGCGACTTCGCCGAGGAACTTCAAGGTTAGGTGTATCTTCTCAGGACCGACGAGCCGAAAATCTCTGTTCGCCGGCAGGTCGTGGGACGCTTGTGACAGCGCTTCCCCGATCTCTCGTGGAGGGAAGACGGCGACGAAAGTTCGCATGGCGATCCTAGAAGGAACCTCAGCCGTTCTCACGGGTGGTGCGAGGAGCGGCGGCGCGGTTGGCGATCAGGGCGGCGGTGGCACCCGCTCCGACACCATTGTCCACGTTGACGACGGCAAGCCCTGGGGAGCAGGTCTGGAGCATGCCTAGTATGGCCGCGGTTCCGTCGCCGCCGAGACCGTACCCGGTGGAGGTGGGAAGCCCTATGACCGGCACGGCGACGAGGCCGGAGACCACGCTTGGCAACGCGCCCTCCATTCCGGCGGCGACGATCAGGCAGTCGGGGTCGAACTCTCGCAGTTCTTGCAGCGGGGCGACGAGGCGGTGGACGCCGGCTACCCCGACGTCGTGGAAGCTCATCACTCGTGCGCCCATCTCACGGGCTACGGCGAGCGCCTCTTCGAGTACGGGCAGGTCGGAGGTGCCCGCGCTCAGGGCGCCGACGCGGCCTCCGCCCGACGCCGGCTCGCCCTCGCCCACTACGATGGAGCGTCCGGCGCGTCGAAGTGGGGCCGCGGGGAGCCTCGTGCGAAGCTCCGTTTCTTGGTCCCGGGTGGGGGAGCTTACGATCACGCGTTCGCAAGACTTTAGCAGGGTGGCGCAGATCTCGGCTACCTGGGCTGGGCTCTTGCCGCGGGCGTAGACGGCCGCGGGGACGCCCTTCCTCACCGAGCGGCCGAGATCCAGGGCCGCGAACTCGCCCAGGTAGCGGACCTCGCCCCTCCTCAGGCGTTCGGCCGCGTTCTCCGGAGAGAGGGTGCCACCCGCGACCGCGGCCAGGGTACTTTCGAGTTCGTCCATGCCCTCCGCTTCTTATTATAGTAAGGTTGCCGGCGGGTAAGAATCTAGCACGTTCCTGCCCCAACTGGCTTAAGGAGAGCCTGTGACGATAATAGAGTTGATCATCTCCCTGGCCGCGATACTCGGCGCGGCGGTCCTGTTCACGAACGCCGTCGAGATCATGGGCGACCGGCTGCAGCTCGGGGCGGGGGCCGTGGGGAGCCTGCTGGCTGCGGTCGGCACGGCGTTGCCGGAGACCATGATCCCGCTCGTCGCCATCATCGGCGCGTTGCTGGCCGGCTCGGGCAGCAACGCCGCAGGCGAGATCGGTATAGGCGCGATCCTGGGTGCCCCTTTCTTGCTCGCCACGCTGGCCCTGTTCATCGTCGGGGTGGCGGCCCTGGGCTACAAGCGTCGCCGCCAGACGGGTAGCGAGATCACCGCCGACAGGCAGACCGCCATCCCCGACTTGGTCTTTTTCTTGCCCTGCTTTGCCCTGGCGACCGTGGCTGGCGTCTTGCCCCTGCCCCTGCTGGTCAAGATCCTGCTGGCCGTGTTGCTGCTCGCCGCTTACGTCCTCTACGTTGTACGTACGGTAAGGCAAGGCGGCGAGGCCGAAGGGGACGTCCCCGCGAGGCTCACGCTCTGGCCCGGTCGCTCCCAGGGACCTACCTGGGCCGTCGCCGCGCAGCTGATAGGGACGGTCATGGTGATGGGCTTCGGCGCCCACCTCTTCGTAGGCGCCGTGGAACACCTCTCGACGGCTGTCGGTCTACCCGCTGGCATCATCGCGCTGGTCCTCGCGCCCCTGGCTACCGAGCTTCCGGAAAAATTCAACTCCGTGATCTGGCTCAGGGACAACAAAGATACCCTGGCCATCGGCAATATCACGGGGGCCATGGTCTTCCAGAGCACCATCCCGGTCTCGATCGGCGTGCTCTTCACCCCCTGGCAACTGGACTTCCTTAGCGCCCTCGCCGCCGTCTTCGCCATCGCCTCAGGCCTGGTCTTCCTCGGCTTCCTGCTCCGCAAAGCCCCCCTCAAAGCCTTCTACATGCTTGGCGCAGGCTCGCTCTACATAGTGTTCGTCGTGACCGCGGTCTTCTACCTCGCCGGCACCTGATATGATTCACGCTCGTCGCCGGCTAATGGTTCTTCACTTTCTTGATAAGATTAGCGGCTTGTTGTGTGGTCGAGGAGGATAGCTGGTCGGATGGAGTTCATAACGGGGGAGTGGTTGGGGCGGCTCGCGCAGGTGTTGGTGGTAAACCTGATCCTCTCCGGCGACAACGCGGTGGTAATTGCGATGGCGGCGCGGACCCTGGAGGGCGCCAACCGGAGGAAGGCGATCGTGCTCGGCGCGGCCGGGGCCGTCGTGCTCAGGCTCATCTTCGCCTTCATCATCACCTTGCTATTGGCGGTACCCCTCTTGCAGGTGGTAGGAGGGTTGCTCCTGGTCTGGATCGCCTGGGGGCTCATACACGATGGCGACGATGGCGACGATGACAAGGTAAAAGCCGGTTCGAGCACGTGGCACGCCGTCAGGATCATAATCGTGGCCGATGCGGTGATGTCGCTGGACAACGTGATCGCGCTGGTACAGGCCGCCAGGATCGGGGGCGAGGTCGATTTCAGCCTACTCGTCATCGGGCTGGCGACCACTATACCGCTGGTGATCTTCGGCGCCGCGCTGCTGGCGTGGGTGCTGAACCGTTTCCCCATCCTGGTCTACGTGGGCGCAGGCCTGCTCGTCTACCTGGCCGTGGAGATGCTTTTCGCAGACAGGGTGCTCCATCCCTACCTGGAACCCTACGAGAGCATCGAGTGGATCATAGGCCTGGCCGCCGTCGGCATCTTCCTGGCTGTCGCCTGGCTGTGGACCCAAAGATCAAACCCGACAGAAGCAGGCTAGGAAGGCTTCAGCCCACAGGAAGCTCCAAAGCCACCCGCAACGGCGTCGGCGAAACACGAACCGCCTATCGAAACCAATAGGCTGACAAGCGAGGCCCGAAGGGCTGAGCGCCGTGCTGACAAGCGAAGGCCTAAAAGGCCGAGCGTGCTGACAAGCTGGCGTAGCGCAGCGAAGCCAGCGTGCTGACAAGCCAGCGCGCCGAACCGCGCTAGCGGTTCAACAGCCTGGCCAGGAGCCTCCTGTTTCTGAGACGCTCCAGCTCCGTGGCGCTCTCCTCCAGGTCTTGCTCCACGCGGGCTATGTGTTCGATGCGTTCCATCAGCATCAGCCTCTCCTCGGCCGCGGCCCTGAGCTCGAGGACCTCTTCCGTCAGGCGCCTGCGCTCCTCGATGGAGTCTTTGAGTTCTCTCTGGAGCCGCACGTTGGTGGCACGGACCTCCTTCAGCCGGCCGGCGAGCCTTCCTGCCTCCTCGCGTGAGCGGGCCAGATCGGCGGCGATGGCGGCGGCCCCGGCCCGGCTCCTGACGGTCTCGAGGGGAACGTTCCCATCGGCGTCGGCCAGGGCTTGCGCCTCCTCCTCCGGGATGTCGAGAAAACGGGCCGCTTCGGCCACGGAGACGGTGGGTTCTGGCATGGGTCAGGCTACGCCCGGGTCGGCGCCGGGAGAGGGTTCGGCCGTGTGGCCTGCTTCCTCGATAGCGTCGCCGATCCTCTCCAGCTCCGCCTCTCCACCCTCGTAGGAAACGGCGATGAGGCTCCTCTCGGAGTCCACGTTCACGAGGTCAACGAACTCCAGACGCGTCAGGGCTCGCTCCAGTTTCTCGGCATCATCCGCCCCCGTCAGGTCGCTCGTCAGGAAAGTCACATCGGGCACCATCGCTCCCTTCGGTCGCTTTCAGCTTTCTGTCGACGCGGCGAAATTGCCACACGGCCACGCCGCTCTCGGTGGCGTAAGTTTGGTCTATCCCCGTCTAGTTGTCATCCCCGAGGTTCGACCCGTGTACTTGCTGAAATACCGAAGTGCTATTCCGCTGGTTGTTCGCGGGGGCGGACCGTGAGCGACAATTCCTTGTTGCCGCGCAGAACGCGCAGCGTGGCGTCCTGGCCGATGGAGGATGCGTCGAGCAGGTTTAGGAGTTCGTCGTTGGAGTGGACGGGCTCCCCTTTCATGCCGATGATGACGTCGCCAGGCTTTATGCCGGCCCTTTCGGCCGGGCTGTTCGGGGCGATGTTCCTTACGCCGGCGCCGCCCTCGAACTCGCCGCGGGCCTGGCGGCTCTCCACCACCACCCCGAGGTAGGCGCGGCGCACCCGGCCCTCCGTTACGAGGGTGAAGACCACGCGCCGGAACGTGCCAGAGACGGGGACGGCGAAGCCGAGGCCCTGCGCGCCCCCGATGATCGCCGTGTTGATGCCGACCACCCGCGCCGAGGTGTCGGCCAGGGGACCGCCCGAGTTACCCGGGTTGATCGCGGCATCGGTCTGGATCACGTTCTCTATGAGCCTACCGCTCTCGCCCCTGATGGAACGCCCGAGGGCGCTTACGACGCCCGCCGTGACGCTCCGCTGGAACCCGAGTGGGTTCCCGATCGCGACAACGAGCTGGCCGACCACGAGGTCCCCCGCTTCGCCCAGCGTGGCGACCGTAGGCTCCTCTTCCGGATCGAAGCGGACGACGGCTAGATCGCTCGGCGGGTCGTCGCCGAGCACCTCGGCGCTCTCCGACGACCCGTCTGAGAGCATGACCTGGATGTCTCCGCCGGGGTTCCCGGCCCTGCGGCTACGCAGGCCGCGCACTACGTGGCTGTTGGTAATGGCCGTGGCGGAACTATCTTCGATGCCGACTATGACGCCGCTCCCCCCGCCGCGTCCGTCGGGGAGTCCGACCGAGATCACGGCAGGCTCGAGCTTCTCCGTTACGTCCCTTACCGCCCGCGAGTAGGCGTCCAGCTCCGCGCTCCCGAGCCGCGAACTCGCCGAGAGGTTCTCGAAGATCTCCATACACTATTTCTACCGCACTACCCCCCTTGCGCCACCCGGAAGAACGGCCAGGTATCGCGCCGTTCGGGCCAGTACGAGCATAGTGTGCTAGCTTGCGCCGATGGAGACGTCCCAGCCCGCCCTATAGACCGGTGAAGTCAGGCTCCCCGGCAGGTGTTCGCATCGGCGGCCTGGCTCGCCCGCGGTCGTTGGATCCACTCGTATTGCTCTGCTGCGCGGCGGCCGTGGCCGTGCTCTTGCTCCTGAGGGGTCTCTCCGTAACGCTTCCCCCCGTCGCCTTCACGGCCACGCTCGTTCTGTTCGCGGCGCCGGGGTTGCTCGTCTCGCACTGGCTTCTGCAGGAGGACATATCCGGGGCCGCCCTGGTACCCGTGGGGTTTGCGATCAGCACCGGCGTCTTCGGGCTGCTGGGGGTGCCGGCCTTGATCCTGCACCTCGGCATCGATGCCTACCTCCTGGCTGCAGGTCTCGTGCTCGGCGGCTTTCTCGCGCCGGCGGCGTGGAGAACGCTTCGTCCGCCGAGGACGGGATTGGCCCGCCGGGAGAACGGATCGTACTGTCCCTCCGCGGGCTGGTTGTGGGCGCCGTTTGCGTTGCTGTGCGGGGTTCTGGCGTTTGTGGGGAGCAGGAGGGTGCCCAACAGCTACGACGACGCCTGGGTCTACCTGTCCTGGGTAGCGGACTTCGCGGGCTCGGACACGCTCGCGTTGCGGGACCCTTACTTTGGGGAGAAGATCGCGGCGTTCTCCCGCGCGAAGGTCAACGGGTGGTTGCTGGAGCAGGCCGCCCTCTCCCGCGTCTCGGGCCTGGGCACCATCGAGCTGGTGCTCAGGTACCTGACGCCGACCCTGGTTGTGGTTGCCCTGTTGATCGTCTACGCCCTGACCCGCGCCCTGCTGGAGAGCGAGCGGGCCGCGGTCATCACCGCCTCCGTCTACGCGCTGTTTCACGTCGTGTTCATGCAGCCCTCGGTGCAGAACGTCGGGGTGGAGCTGGCGGCCCGCATCTCGGAGGACAAGTACGCGGCGAGGTTCCTGATCCTACCCGTCGCGTTGCTCTTCGCCGTGCTCTTTATCGGGAAGAGAAGATGGAGATACCTCGGCCTGTTCACGTTCTTCTGCTGGGCCGCGGTGGCCGTGCATCCTTCGGTGCTGCCTTCCATCGGGCTGTGCCTGCTCGGCTTCGGCGCCGCGCACGTGGCGGTAAACCTTCGCCTGCGGGCCGCCTGGACCGGCATGATAGCCCTCGCGCTCGGGATGTGCAGCGTCGTCCTGGGACCCGCGCTCCTTCTGTTCGCCGGCGGGTCCCCATCCGCCATGCTGTTCTCGGCGGATATCAACGCGACGCCTCCGAAGGTGCTCGAATATACCGTGTTCATAACGGAAGACTGGAGGCACATCTACGAGCTGAACGATGGTCTCTACATCATGCACCCCTGGCTGCTGCTCAACCCCGTGATACTCGGTGTTTACGTTTTCGGCGTTCCTTTCCTGCTGCTGCGGGTGAGAAAGTATGCGGCCGCCCAGCTACTGCTTGGCGGCCTTGCCGTGGTCACCGCGGCCGTCTACGTTCCCCCTTTGGCCACGTTCGTAGGAGATTATCTCATCGTTCCCGGCCTTCTCTGGCGTCTCGCGTGGCCCATTCCGCTCCTGGCCCTGATCACCACCGGCTGGATGGTCTGTGCAGCGTTGCGTTATGCCGAGGCGCGTCTGGAAGGATCGGGGATCAGGCACAGCGTCATCAAGGTTCTTCCGCTGGCGCTCGTCGTCCTTCTCACGGCCGCCGCCGCGCCGTCTTCCGTGGAGAAGGCCGTGGGGCTTTACCGCAACTTCGAGGTCGCGAGGACCGCCGACTACGACCCCGACCCCATCTACCCGTGGATGAGAAGCAACATCGAGAAACCCGGCGTGTTGCTCGCGCGCGACAGCGCGAACAACGCCGTTCCCGCCTACTCGACCGCCTTGAACGTGGTGAGCCAGCGTGGAGAGGGCATGATCCGGGACCGCGAAGAGCTACAGAAGCTAGCCGGGTCCACGATAAACTTTCCCCAAAGATACCTGGACGTGCACAGCTTCTTCTTCGGACCGACCCTGGACGAAGAAGCCTACGACATTCTTCGCCGCTACCGCGTAGACTACCTGATGGTCTACGCGGGCAGCCCGCTCGACAAGCGCCTGAAGACCCTGCCGGGATTCTCCGCAGTAAATGATGCTCCGAGAGAAAAATACAGCCTCTACAACGTGGATCTGGAGAAGCTCGGCAGACCGGCCAGTGGCCCCGACAGGCCCCGTGAGGTCGCACCTCTATCGTCCCCGAACAGTGCGGAAAACGACCGGATAGCTGGACCGCCGCCGGAAACCGGTCTATCGAACGAGAAGTGGGCTAGAAACGTCCAACGTAATGCCTACGACGTGCGGGGGCGGATGAGGCCGGTCTCGTAGGCAAGTACGACCGCCTGAACCCTGTCCCGAGGCTTGGCATCCTCGCTTTCGTCTGCCGAGAGGAGGACTCCCGGCAGTTCACTGAATACGTTACGCGGATATAATCCGCGCCATGAGCCCACCACACGACCCACGTCTCTCCGCCGCGATACTTGCCGCCAGGTCGGCGCGGTTCGCGAGCAGGACGCTGAAAACGGGAGGGGGATCGACGGTTCCAGGGGTCGTCGCGCGCAGGGTGGACCCTAAAGTACTGACAAAGCTCTCACGGCGGCTGCGGCTCGGGTCGGCGGCCATCACGGGCACCAACGGCAAGACGACCACGACCAGGATGGTGTCGAAGATCCTGCAGACAGCGGGCATCGAGCCCGTGAACAACTCGACGGGGGCGAATCTGGTTACGGGCGTGACCGCGGCGCTCGTCTCTGACTCGGCACTCTCCGGAACGCCTTCTTCGGAGATGGGGCTCTTCGAGGTGGACGAGGCGAGCGTCCCGAGGGTGGCCGCCGAGGCCGAGATCAAAGTTCTCGCCGTCCTCAACCTTTTCAGGGACCAGCTCGACCGCTACGGAGAGCTCGCCTACACGGGCAAGGTCATAGCTTCTGCCTTTGGGGATCTACCACAGAGCGGCGCGGTTGTCCTGAACGCCGACGACCCCCTCGTCGCTAGCCTCGGGCGGTCCGCCAGAAGGCCCGTCTTCTACGGCGTGGAGGAGCCTTCGCTGGACACCGGGCACCTGCAGCACATCGCTGACTCCAAGGACTGTCCCGTGTGCGGGAAGGCCCTCGTCTACGAGACGGTGTACATGGGGCACGTCGGGGTCTACGACTGTCCGCGCTGCGACTTCTCGCGCCCCGAGCCGGCCTACCGCGCAAGCAGGGTGCGGCTCGAAGGGGCCAAGGGTTCACAGTTCTTGCTCTCGAGCCCGAACGACGAGGCGGAAGTAAAGATTGGGCTCCCCGGACTTTACAACGTCTACAACGCTCTCGCCGCTGCCACGGTCGCAGGGGAGGCCGGGGTCGAGCTCGCGGAGATCTCGCGCGGCCTCGGGGAGTTCGGGGGGGCATTCGGGAGGGTCGAGCGGGTAAAGGCGGGGGACAGGGACGCTTTTCTGCTCCTGATCAAGAACCCGGTAGGGTTCAACGAGATCCTGCGCACCTTCGTCACCGGCGCCGACGCCAAAAACGTCCTCATCGCCATAAACGACAACGATGCCGACGGCCGCGACGTATCCTGGCTCTGGGACGTGGACTTCGAGATGCTCGCCGACGCGCGGGAGGAGGGCAAGACGGATGCCGCCCCTTTCACCGTCAGCGGCACAAGAGCCGAAGATATGGCCGTGCGCCTCAAGTACGCGGAGCTCCCCGTGGGCCGCGTCATTCCCGACCGCGAGGAGGCCATAAAGTCCGCGCTCGAGGCTACCCCACCCGGCGAGACGCTCTACGTGCTGCCCACGTACACGGCCATGCTGGAGATCCGGAACACCCTGAGCGAGATGGGTTACACGCATCCGTTCTGGGAGGATAGATGAGCTGTCAGCGGTTAGCTTTCAGCGGTCAGCCGAAAATGGTGGCTAGACTTGCGCTGTTGGCTGCCGCAATGGAGACTTCGATGCGCAGCTCTCCGGAAGGAGCATATAGCCAAAAGCGCCGACCGAAGGGAGGCACATGCTAACCATCCACCACCTCTACGCGGACATGATGAACCTCTACGGTGACAGGGGAAACGTGATCTCCATCAGGAAGCGCTGCGAGTGGCGCGGCATTCCCGTGGATGTCGTCGACGTTGGTCTGGGGGAGAGGATAAGGCCGACCGGCTGCGACCTCTTCCTGTTCGGTGGCGGTCAGGACAGGGAGCAGGCCTTGCTCGCCGAGGACCTTTCGGGGTCGAAGGGCGCGGACCTCAGGGCTGTCGTCGAGGACGGCGGCGTGGTCCTCGGGGTGTGCGGCGGCTACCAGCTCATGGGCCATTCCTACGAGACGCCGGAGGGTGAGAAGCTTCCCGGCGTGGGTATCTTCGACCTGTACACCGAGCCGAGGAAACCAGAGGAAGAACGCCTGATCGGGAACGTGCTGGTTCGTGTCCGGGCCCCCGAGACCGGCGAGACACGAGAGATAGTCGGCTTCGAGAACCACGGCGGCAGAACTTATCTCGGCGAAGACGTGGAGTCGCTGGGCGAGGTCGTCGCGGGTTACGGCAACAACGGCCGAGACGGCACTGAAGGAGCGAGAAGGCTCAACGCCTACGGTACCTACCTGCACGGCTCTCTGCTCCCCAAGAACCCCTGGCTCACCGACCAGCTGATCCTGAACGCCCTGCGACGTACGGATGAAAGCTTCGAGCTCGAACCCCTGGACGATACGGTGGAGGGCAAGGCTTTCTCGGCGGTGGCCGGACGCGTGGCCGGCAGGCGGTAGCGCGCTTCCCGAAAAATCTGCCCCCGGGACAGGGATTTGGAAATGCCTGAAAGGTCCTCGCAGTGCCCGAGCGTTCCCATCGTCCCGCGGTAGACTGCATCCGACGTGGTCAAGACGTTCGCCAAAACGGTGCTCGTTCTGTCGTTGTGCTCGCTCTCTCCCGCGCTCGTCGCGTGCTCTGAGGAGACCCCCGACGGGCCGAACCGGGGGGAGACGCGCGCCGCGCACCCGAGGACGGTGGCGGCGGGTGGTAGAGATCTCACAGCTCCGCGCGAAGCCCGTCGCAAGCCGACCATAGAAGAGGCCGAACTACAGAGAGGGCACGAAGGCGACGAAATCCTCGTGGTGGTGGAGGTCGTGCAGCCCGGCTACTTCCCTCTTTGCCTCCTGATGGACTCCCGGGGCAGGGAAGCGGCCCTGAAAAACGGCATCTACGACAGCCGTGCGGAGAGCCGCTGGCCGGAAGAGCGCTCGACCGAGACGGTCCAGATGGGCAGCACCTACGTTATCGTCTACCACGAGGACCCCGACCCTAGCGGGGAGGTCGCCGATCCCTGGACGACGCCGTACTTCGTGGTGTGCTCGCAGGCGGGCACCATGAACATGGACGAGGCGCACGTCGACGGCACCCCCAAAACGTGATGCCCGTAGCCTGATCCCGATCTGCGTGTACTTATGCTTTGCTCGTTGTCTGCCGGGTCCATGCGCTCCCGCTCGGGAACTCGTAAGCGGCGAGGGATCCCGGCTTCATCTCGACGCTGTAGCCCGGCGCTTTGGGCGGCACGTAGTTGCCGCCTTTCATCTCCACCGGATCGACGAAGTGCTCGTGCAGGTGGTCGACGTACTCCAGCACGCGGTCCTCCAGAGACGCGCCAACGGCTATGTAGTCGAAGACGGAGAGATGCTGGACGTACTCGCAGAGCCCGACGCCGCCGGCGTGCGGGCAGACGGGCACGCCGAACTTCTTCGCCAGGAGCAGGACGGCGATCACCTCGTTGACGCCGCCGAGCCGGCAGGCGTCTATCTGGCAGAACGAGATGGCGTTCGCCTGCAAGAGTTGCTTGAATACGACGCGGTTCTGGCAGTGCTCGCCCGTCGCGACCCCGATGGGGGAGACGGCCCTCGCGATCTCGGCGTGGCCGAGCACGTCGTCGGGGCTGGTGGGCTCCTCGATCCAGTACGGGTCGAACTCCGCCAGACGCTGCATTTTCTCTATGGCCTCGTCCACGTTCCAGACCTGGTTCGCGTCTAGCATCAGCTTGCGGTCGGGCCCGATCTCCTCGCGCACGATCGAGGCCCGTCTAGCGTCGTCCTCGATATCCATGCCGACCTTGATCTTGACGTGCTCCCAACCGGCTTCCACGGCCTCCCGCGAGAGGCGCCTGACCTTCTCGTCGGGGTAGCCGAGCCAGCCCGCACTCGTCGTGTACGCCGGGAAGCCGTTGCTCAGCATTTCCTGTTCCCTGTCTCGTTTCGTTGCCCCGTTCTCGCGCAGGATTGTGAGAGCTTCCTCGGGTGTGATCGCATCGGTTATGTAGCGGAAGTCCACGCAGGAGACGACCTGTTCGGGGCTCATTTCGCTGAGTAGCTTCCAGAGCGGCTTGCCTTCGCTCCTGGCGTAGAGGTCCCAGACGGCGTTGACTATGGCGGCGGTCGCCAGGTGGATCACACCCTTCTCCGGTCCGACCCACCTGAGCTGGCTGTCCCCCGTGACATGACGCCAGAAAGCGCCCATGTCCTGCGTAAACGACTCCAGGGTCCTCCCGACTATGAGCGGAGCCAGCGCTTCTATGGCGGCGACGCACAGCTCGTTGCCGCGTCCGATGGTGAACGTGAGGCCGTGGCCTTCGAGGTGCGTGTCGGTCTCGAGGATCGCGTACGCCGCGGAGTAGTCGGGCGCCTGGTTCATGGCGTCCGACCCGTCGAGGTTCTCCGAGGTGGGAAAGCGGATGTCGCGTGCCACTACTTCCGTGATGGTAATGGGCATCTCTAACCCTCCTGTTCGTCCAGCCTGAGACCCATGACGACCAGGTCCCTCTCGACGCCGTCGAGTTCGGCCACCCTCGGGAAGCGGGCCCACCTGCGGAACCCCATGCCCTCGAAGAGCCTTATGCTGGCTTCGTTGTGGGCGAAGGCACCGGCGGTAAGGGTCTTGAGCCCGAGCCCGGGGGCTCGATGGATGGCCTCTTGGAGCAGGCGACGGCCCACGCCCTTGCCGCGGTAGTCGTTCCTGACGTAGATCCCGATCTCGGCAGTAGCATGGTAGGCGGGCCGCGCGTCGTAGAAGTCGCCCAGGCTCAGCCAGCCGATCGTTTCTCCTGCTTGTTCCACCATCCAGATCGGACGTCGCGAGGGCTCATGTTCGCGAAACCAGGACAACCTCTGCTCGACGGAGACGGGCTCGGTGTCGGCGGACACTATCCTGCTCGGGATGGTGGAGTTGTAGATCTCCACGATGGCAGGAAGGTCTTCGGCGACGGCGTCGCGTATCTTCATGCGGACAAACCCTTGCGGGCCAGTACCCAGAGCCAGGTCTCGGGGCCGCCGGTGCCAGGGCCCGTGCGGGGCTCGGCGTAGTGAATTTCGAAGCCCGCGTCGCGTAGCATCGCCACGTGGGCTTCGCCGTCGTAGTGGCTCCACACCATCGGTGCCCCCCAGCCTCCCCAATCTTCGTCCCTGCCCTCGTAGTCCGTGACGGCCATGGTCGTGAGGAATGTCCCTTCCGGCCTCAGCCAGCGGTAGATGCTCCGCAAGAGATCGGGGTGATCCGTGCGCGGAACGTGGACGATGGAGTGGAAGGCGACCACGGCGTCGAAGGTCTCGGGCGCGAAGGCCACGGCGGTCATGTCCGCCTTGATGAACGTCCCGGAAGGCACTTTTTCCCGGGCCAGTTCCAGTTGCCGGGCGGAGACGTCCACCCCCGTGACGGTGAAGCCTCTGTCGCAAAGCCAGCGGGTAACGGGCACGCCAGCGCCGCAGCCAAGGTCGAGCGCGGCGGCTTCCTGCGGGAGTAGGGAGGCCATATCCTCGAGGGCCGTGAGCGCGAGTGGGTCGTACGGGTCTTTGCTGGAGAGGTACTGTTCGGCCATGCGGTCGTAGCCGGACTCGACGGTGCGGCGGTGGGCCTCGTTCAACGGGCCGTCACGCCCCCGTCCACGACCATGCACGCCCCGATCACGGACGCCGACTCGTCGGACGCCAGATAGGCCGCCATAGCGGCGATCTCCTCCGGCGCGACGAACCGGCCGTGGGGCTGGCGGGCCTGCATGCTGGCGCGGGCCTCCTCAGGGTCTTCGTAGCCCGCGGTGATGCGCCCGATCCAGGGCGTGTCCACCGTGCCCGGCGCGATGCAGTTGACCCTCACGCCCTCCTCCACGTGGTCTATGGCGGCGGCGCGGGTTATGGCGAGGATGGCACCCTTGGCCGCGCTGTAGACGGCCCTGTCCGGGATCCCGACCAGCGCCGCCACCGACGACATGTTGACGACCGACCCTCCTCCCGAATTGCTTATGGCGGGGATGGCATACCTCATCCCGAAAAACGTACCCTTAAGACATACGTCCATCACCATCTCGTAGTCTTCTTCCGAGGTATCCGTGCTGGTACCGGCCACACCCACACCCGCGTTGTTGACCATCACGTCGAGGCCATCCCAATCATCGACCGTGAGCTTTACAAGCGCCTCGACCTCGTCAGGGTTCGTGACGTCCGTCTTCCGGACGAGGGTTTCGCCACCCATCTCCCTGGCGACCGCCTGCGCCGCCGCCTCGTCCACGTCCGAGACGAGCACGTCGGCCCCCTCCGCGGCGAGCCTCAGGGCGATGGCACGGCCGATGCCCGAGCCCGCGCCGGTGACTATGGCCCTCTTGCCTCTCAAGCGTTCCATCGCACCCCCGAAGCCGTAGGAGCGATCAGTATAATGACGCCAGGACCGGCGGCGCAAACGCCGCCGCCAGACGGGAAAGGAGCCACTTTGAACCCCTACGCGCGCTGGATACAGGACCTCCCGCAAGTAGATACGCCCTTCGAGGGTTTGGAAGGACGTATGATCTCCGGCCCCGACGGCCAGGCGGTCTTCTTCCGGGCCGCAGAGAGATTCGAAGTTCCTCCCCACGCCCACGGCGCACAATGGGGCGTAGTCGTGACCGGCCGCCTGGACCTGACCATCGGCGGTGAACAGGCCATCTACGAGCCTGGTCAAACCTACGACATCCCAGGTGGTGCGAAACACTCGGCCATCCTCGAAGCCGGAACCTGCGTCATAGACGTCTTCAAGGACCCCGACCGCTATAGCCCGAAAGAGTAGCGCCCGGCCGGAGCGGTGACGGATCAGCGGGTAATACCGTGGACACAACCCGGCTGGTTCGGGCGGGCGAGCGCGTGGGTCCACGCCGAGTTGGAATGCCACGGCATAGCCGTAAGTGGTCCCATCGAGCAGCCGCACTCGCGCCCGTGGTCGACCGTGCTGCGCGTGCCGACCGGAGAGGGGAACGTCTTTTTCAAGGCGGTCTCGCCGGCGCATCCGCACGAGCCGGTGTTGATCGAGGCGCTGGCGCGCTGGAGCCCGGATCAGATCCCACGGCTGTTGTCGGTGGATGCGGAACGAGGCTGGATACTGATGCGCGACGCCGGCCACAGGCTACGCGAGATGATCCGGCCAGATAAAGACATTCGGCCGTGGCTGCCTGTGCTGCCGCGTTTCGCCGAACTGCAGATCGGGCTCTCGCGGCGGGTACCCGGGATGATCGCGCTCGGTGTTCCCGACCGACGCCTGTCTGTGCTGCCGGATCAGTACCCACCGCTGCTGGCCGACGTGGACGTGTTGCGGATCGACCAGACCCCCGGGCTGACGTGCTCTCAGTACGGGCGACTGCTCGACCTGGCCCCGCGGGTGTCCGAGCTTTGTGAACGGTTGGCCGGGTACCGCATACCGGAGACGATCAACCACGGCGACCTCACCGACGGTAACGTGTTCGTCGGTGAGGTCGCCGTGGTTATCGACTGGGGAGACGCCTGCGTCTCCCATCCCTTCTTCTCGCTGCGCACGGCGCTGGTGAGCGCGGAGATCAGCCTCGGCCTCGAAGAGAACTCCCCGCACCTCCATCCCTTGCGCGGCGCCTATCTGGAGCCGTGGGCGCGCTACGGGACACGCGAAGACCTGTTGGAGGCCCTGGATCTCGCCCTCCGCCTGGCTAGCATCAACGGCGCGTTGACCTGGCATCGCCTCGTGTCGAGGCTAAGGGGAGCACCGAGGGAAAAGTACGCCGAACCGGTACCCGCCTTGCTGCAAGAGTTCCTCGAAGCCGAGAGGCCGTAGGGCCCCGAAGGGCCACGGGACGGTTGCCGCGGGCGGTAGCGCCGGAGTATAGTGCGCGGGTCGGGGGATCCTGTAACGCTCGGGTGGGGGTTTCGTGTGCGGCGCACGAGGTCTGGGGAGGAGATGCATGGCCGGATACGTCGACCCGCAGAGGGTGGTTCCGACTCGCCGGTGAGGGGCGTCGTGCTGGT
>Ga0126307_10001108_pt1 | contig 17747 bp, 17 predicted proteins | sample Plot28_FD_89955 | JGI IMG/M metagenome (GOLD analysis project Ga0126307, IMG submission 89955) | Serpentine soil microbial communities from UC McLaughlin Reserve, CA, USA - Plot28 | ecosystem: Environmental > Terrestrial > Soil > Grasslands | place: USA: UC McLaughlin Reserve, Lake County... | reverse complement strand
TGCGGGGGAATCTCCGAGAAGGTGACGGCGTGCACGCCGCGCTCGGCGTTGCGCCGGACCTCGGCGGCGGCCAGCTCGGCGTCCCAGAGCGGCACGATCACGAGCGGGATCAGGCGCCCGCCGGACGTGCCGCACCACTCCTCGACCATCCAGTCGTTGTAGGCGCGCACGCAGGCGAGCCCCAGGTCGCGGTCCGTGGCCTCGGTGAAGGTCTGGCCGCAGAAGCGCGGGAACGTCGGGAAGCACAGCGACGCCTCGACGTGGTTCAGCTCCATGTCGTCGACGCGGGCCTTCGCGTCGTAGCACCCGGGCCGCATCTCCTCATACGTCATCGGCGTCATGGTCATCTCGTCGCGCGAGTAGCCGACGGCCGCCACGTGGCGCTTGTGGACGTAGACGAGGTCCTCGAACACCCAGCAGTCGGCCTTGTCCGGGGCCTCGTCGTCGAAGGCCTGCTCGTAGTGGCCGCCGCCGACGTGGCGCAGCCCGGCCACGCCCCGGCGCTCGACCCGGGGGCCGCGGTCGCGGTAGGCCGCCGGCAGCCAGCGGTCCCACACGTGGGCGGGCTCGACGACGTGGTCGTCGACGCTCACGATGCGCGGGATGACGGGCGTTGCTGGTTCGGTGGCGGTCATGGGCGATGCTCCCCGAATCTGACGGATCGTCAGAATCGTAGCCTGATGACCCGTCAGGACCAACGACGCTGGAGGAGACTGCGCCGGTCCGGCGCCACCGTCAGCCGACCGCCACGCCCGGGTTGAGCACGCCGTGGGGGTCGAACGCCGCCTTGATCCGGCCCAGCAGCGCCAGCTTCGCCGGATCCTCGAGGCTGAGGAAGTACGGCGCCTTCTCGCGCCCGATGCCGTGCTCCCCCGAGATGGCGCCGCCGAGCGCGAGCCCCGCCTCGAAGAGGGCCCGGAGCAGCCGGCTGCGCACGGCCTGGTCGGTTTGGAACACCGCCATGTGGACGTTGCCGTCGCCGGCGTGGCCGCAACCGGCGACCCAGGCCTGGTGCTCGCCCGCGATCTCGCCGACCCGGGCCATGAACGCTGGGATCGACGCCCGCGGCACGACGACGTCGATGATGTCGTCGGCGCCGTTCGCCTTGGCCACCCAGAACGCCTTCTCGCGGGCGTCGATCAGCGCCGCCGCGGACGCCGGCGGCAGGACGTACGTGTCGATCGCCCCCAGCTCGGCCAGCAGCTCGCCGGTCACCTGGGTGTCCTGGTCGAGGCGGTCCTCGTGGGTGCTTTCGAGCGCCACCACCAGGTAGGCCAGCGCGGATTCACGGACGTCGTCGGGGATGCCCAGGTCGAGGCCCACGTGCGCCGTCGCCGCCGCCATCGTCAGCATGTCGATGTACTCCAGCATCAGTGGCCCGACGCCGCTGGCCACGATGCGGGGGACCGCCGCGGTGACCGCCTCGACCGTGGCGAACGGCGCGAGCAGCGTGGCCCCGTGGGTGGGCCGGGGGTAGAGGCGGAGGTATGCCTTCGTCACGAGGGCGAGCGTGCCCTCCGACCCCACGATGAGCTGGGTGAGGTCGTAGCCCGACGAGATCTTGACGACCTTGCCGCCCGAGCGGATGACCTCGCCCGAGGCGAGCACGGCCTCGACGCCCAGAACCTGGTGGCGGGTCACGCCGTACTTCACGGCCCGCATACCACCGGCGTTCGTGGCCACGTTCCCACCGAGGCTGGAGCTGGTCTCGCCGGGGAACACCGGGTAGACGAGCCCGCGAGGCGCGAGTTCGGCGTCGAGCTGGTCGAGGCGCACGCCGGGCTCGACCACCGCGACGAAGTTGTCCTCGTCGACCTCGACGATGCGGTTCATACGGTCGAACGCCAGCACGATGCCGTCGGGCTGGGGGATGCAGGCGCCGGAAAGACCGGTGCCCGCCCCCCGGGCGGTGACGGGGATGCGGTGCTCGTCGGCCAGGCGGGCGACGGCCGCCACCTCGTCGGTCGTGCGCGGGCGTACCACGGCGAGCGGCGCCTGGGGCACGGCGGTCAGGGCCTCGTCGTGGCCGTAGTCGTCGCCCGCGTCGGCGCCGCTGACCACATGGTCGGCCCCGACCGCCCCGGCGAACAGCGCGACCACCTCGGTGGCGTCACGTCCCATCGGTCCCTCTCCCCTCCGTGGTCCCGAGGCCCGACGGTAGCGGCGGACCACCTGCCGGTGGGGTCCGCGTCTGGGCGGTGGGTCGGCGGGTCAGAATGATCGCGATGACGCGCCTCAACCACGACGAAGCAGAAGCCCGACTGGCGGAGGTGCCCGGCTGGGGCATCGCCCAGGGCACGCTGCACCGCGAGCTCGAGTTCCAGAACTTCGTCGAGGCGTTCGGCTTCATGGCCATGGTCGCCCTCGAGGCCGAGAAGCTCGGCCACCACCCCGACTGGTCGAACTCGTGGAACCGGGTCGTCATCGACATCACGAGCCACGCCGAGGGCGGCATCAGCGACACCTGCTTCGACCTCGCCGGCCGCATCAACAAGGCCCTGGGCGAGTAGCGCGGCGGGGGCGGCGCCGCAGCGCCGCCCCCTCGACCGGTCCGTCCTCGTGCCGCTCGGCTGTCAGCGGCTGCGGGTGGGTCCCGGTGTCGCCGTTGCGTTGCGGGAGCTCCCGGTCAGCACGTCGGTGCTGTCGGCCTGGGCGCCGGTGGCGCTCGGCGCGACCGACGGGTCCATGGCGGTGACGCCGGCGGCCTGGGCAGCGTTCGAGAAGCTGTAGTCCCACCGGACGAGCCCGGCGGGGTCGGGCGCGTAGTCCCACATGTTGAAGCCGACGTCGGAGAACCAGAGCACGTCGTCGTGCCCGTCGCCCAGGAAGTCGCCCGCGACCGGCGCGTAGTAGAAGCCGTTGACGGGCTCGTTGTACGAGTACTTGTCGCCCTGGAAGAAGTCCCAGACGTAGTCGGGCGCCGTGCCCGGGGCGTAGAAGAAGATGTCCTCGCCCTGCCAGCCGTCGTTCCAGATGTCGAGGACGAAGGGCCAGTAGTAGCCGTTCGCCGGGTAGGGGCGCGACGCGTAGCTGCCGTCGGGGTTGTAGTCCCACAGGTAGTCGGCGCCCGGGCCGGGGGCGTAGAAGAGGATGTCGTCGGTGGCGTTGCTTCCGAACGATCCCGGGATGGGGGTGTAGTACCCGTTGATCGTGCGTGGGGCGCTCGTGTAGCCGCCGCCGACGTTGTACTCCCAGATGTAGTCCCGCGCGGTGCCCCGGGCGTACCAGGTCACGTCGTCGACGCCGTCACCGTTGAAGTCGCCGACCACCGGGTCGTAGGTGCCGTTGACCGTGTAGGGCCGACTCGTGATCGTCGTCGCGCTGGTGAAGTCCCAGATGTAGTCCTGCCGGGTGCCGGCGGCGTACCAGAGGATCTCGTCGTAGCCGTCGCCGTCGAAGTCGCCGGCCACGGGGTCGTACGACCCGTTCACCGTGAACAACTCGACGTCCAAGCTCACAGGGCCGCCGGACACGCCCCCGTTGGAGAAGGTCACCAGCGCGTCGGGCGTGGACCCGCTCACGTAGGCGAACACCTCGTCACGGGCGTCGCCCGCGAAGTTCCCCGACAGGTCCTTCGCGTAGACCACGGACTGGGCGTCGGCCGAAGGGGTGACCACCCCTCCGCCCAGCGTCGCGGTGGCGGCCACCGCGACGGCCAGCCCGGCAGCGGCCCTGCGTCGTCTCATCTCCCCGCCCTTTCGTCGTGCGACCGTCGTCCCCGTCCCCTCGGGCGGTCATGGCGGGCGACGCTAGCGCGCCCAGCCGCGCCGGAGGGGGCGGCGCTCGCGCACCGCCCCCTCCGTCGGATGGATGTCACATTTCTGGTGAGAGCCGGGCCCCGGGATCAGGTCGCGGCCGCCTCGTCGAGGCCCTGGAGAAGCGTGTTCCAGCAGAGGGTGGCGCACTTGATGCGCACCGGGAACTTCACGACGCCCTGCAGCGCCTCGAGGTCGCCGAGCTTGATCTCGTGGGTGTGACCGGGGTCGCGGCCATTGCCGTCGGGCCCGTCGCCGTCGCCCTCGAGCGCCTGCTCGTGGATCGACATCATCGCCTTGAACGCCCGCGACAGCTCGCGCACCTCGGCGAGGCTCTTGCCCTTCACGGCCGCCGACATCATCGAGGCCGACGACTGGCTGATCGAGCAGCCCTGGCCGCCGATGCGCACGTCGGTGACCGTGTCACCCTCGACGTCGAGGTACAGCACGATCTCGTCGCCGCACAGCGGGTTGAAGCCCTCGACCCGGGTGGCGGGCGGCGCCGCCAGCTCACCCCGGTTCCGGGGGTTGCGGTAGTGGTCGAGGATGATCTCGCGGTACAGGTCTTCCAGACCGGGCATGGGGCTTCCTCAAGGGATGGCGTGGTGTGTCGGGGGCCTCCAGGCTAGGGAGGCCGAGGCGCTCAGGGAGCGAAGAAGTCTCGCGTCGCCACCAGGCCGTCGGCGAGGACGTCGACGTCGTCGGTGTCGTTGTAGACGTAGAGCGAGGCACGGGCGGTGGCGCCCACGCCGAGGCGGCGCATCAGCGGCTTCGCGCAGTGGTGGCCGGCCCGCACGCAGACGCCGTGCTCGTCGAGCACCTGCGACACGTCGTGGGGGTGGACGTCCCGCAGGCTGAACGACACGACCCCGGCCCGCTGGGACAGGTCCGCCGGGCCGTAGATGGTGATGTCGTCGCCCAGGCGATCGCGCAGGGTGGCAAGCGTGTAGCCGGTGAGGCCGACCTCGTGGGCCCGGATGGCGTCGAGATCGAGCTCGTCGAGCACCTCGATGGCGGCCGCGAGCCCCACGGCCTCGGCGATCGGGGGCGTGCCCGCCTCGAACTTCCACGGGATGTCGTTCGGCGTCCACCCGTCGAGGCGGACGTCACGGATCATCTCGCCGCCACCGAGGAACGCCGGCATGGCCTCGAGCAGCTCGGGCCGGCCCCACAGCACGCCGATGCCCGTCGGGCCGAGCGCCTTGTGGGCGGTGAAGCCGAAGAAGTCGGCGCCCAGGGCGGCGACGTCGGTGCGCAGGTGGGGGCTGTGCTGGGCGCCGTCGACCACCACGGTCGCCCCGGCCGCGTGGGCGGCGTCCGCGATGCGGCGCACGGGGTTGATCGTGCCGAGCACGTTCGACACGGCCGCCACCGACACGAGCTTCACCCCGTCGAGCCGGCGATCGAGGTCGGACAAATCCAGCGTGTGGTCGCCGGCGACCGGCAGGTAGCGCAGCTCGACGCCGGTGCGCTCGGCCAGCATCAGCCAGGGGACGAGGTTCGCGTGGTGCTCCATCTCGGTGAGCAGCACGGCGTCGCCCGCCCGGAGGTTGGCCTGGGCCCAGGTGTGCGCCACGAGGTTGAGGCCCTCGGTGACGTTCTTCGTGAACACGACGCCCTCCGGGCCGCCGGCGCCGATGAAGCGGGCGACCGTGGCGCGGGCGGACTCGTAGAGGCGGGTGGCCTCCTCGGCGATCGTGTAGACGCCGCGGTGCACGTTGGCGTGCGTGGTCTCGTAGTACGCCGTCATGGCGTCGAGCACCTGGGTGGGCTTCTGCGACGACGAGGCCGAGTCCAGGTAGACGAGCCGCTTGCCGTGGACCTGGCGCTCGAGGATCGGGAACCGCTTGCGGACGGCGGCGACGTCGAGCTCGCTCAGCGCCACGATTCGTACCCCTCTGCTTCGAGGCGCTCGGCCAGCTCGGGGCCGCCGGAGTCGACGATGCGCCCGTCGATCAGGATGTGCACCCGGTCGGGCTGGAGGTGGTCGAGCAGCCGTTGGTAGTGGGTGATGGCAAGGACGCCCAGCTCGGGCCGGTCGCGGCGCACCTCGTCGACGCCGTGGGCCACGACCTTGAGGGCGTCGATGTCGAGGCCGGAGTCGGTCTCGTCGAGGATGGCGAACTCGGGCTCGAGGATCGCCAGTTGCAGGATCTCGTTGCGCTTCTTCTCGCCGCCCGAGAAGCCCTCGTTGAGGTAGCGGTCGGCGAAGGCCGGGTCCATCTCGAGGCGCTCCATCCACTCCATGATGGACAGGCGCAGCTCGAGCACTGACAGGTCGATGCCCTTGCGTGCGGACAGGGCCTGGCGCAGGAAGTTGATCACCGACACCCCGGCGATGGCCTGGGGGTACTGGAACGCGAGGAAGATGCCGAGCTTGGCCCGGACATCGGTGTCCCACGTGGTGATGTCATCGCCACGGAAGGCGATGCGGCCGTGGGTGACCTCGTACTCGGGGCTGCCGAGGAGGGCGTTGGCCAGGGTGGACTTGCCGGAACCGTTCGGGCCCATCAGCGCGTGGACCTCGCCCGCGCCCACTGTCAGGTCGACGCCGCGCAGGATGTCATCATCCGTTCCGGCGGCTCGCACGTACAGGTCTTCGATCTCGAACAGCGCAGGCTCGGAGGGGAGCGGCGACATGGAGACAGTGTATTCGCACTACGCGCATAGGAGAAATAGGGTCGCAGGGTGGTGACCCCGGTCGATCCCGTGACATTGGTCTCGAGCGGTGCCTTCTGCCTGGCGCAGCCGGGCGGCGACATGGTCGACGGCACCGACGGCCTCTACGTGGCCGGTCGCCGGCTGCTGTCCACCTGTCGGCTCCGCCTCGACGGCCGCCCGCTCGTGCCCATCGACGACCACGTCGACGACCCGGCGTCGGCCACGTTCGTGACCCGGGCCGGCACCCCGCCCGCCGGCACGGGGCCCATCGTCGTGCGCCGGCGCTACCTCGGCGACGGCCTACGCGACGACGTGGCCGTGCGCAACGTCGGGGACGAGGCGACCTACGTGTCGGTCGAGGTCGAGTTGGCCGGCGACCTGGCCGACGCCCTCGCCGTCCACGACCGCCGGCCCGACGGCGAGCCCCTCGAGCCTGAGCCGCTGCCCGACGGCATCCTGCTGGCGCTGGGGCGGGGCGGGGGCCGCCACGGCTGCCGGGTCACCGCATCGGCCGGCGTGCTGGTCGACGGCGCCACCCTGCGATGGGAGGCGATCGTGCCGGCCCGGGGCGAGTGCGCGATGAGCCTCGTCGTGGCGCCGATCGTCGCCGGCGAGGAGCTGGCACCCCCCTACGCCCTCGGGGTGCCGGTCGAGCGCAGCGAGTCGGGTGAGCGGCTGGCCCGCTGGCGGCGGGGCGTGCCGGCGATCGACACGGACCACCACGGCCTCGCCCTGGCGCTCGAGCGCAGCGCCGCCGACCTCGGCCGTCTACGCATGCTGGATCCCCAGTTCCCCGAGCGGACCGTCGTAGCGGCCGGGGCGCCGTGGTTCATGGCGCTGCACGGGCGGGACGGGGCGCTCGCCGGCTGGATGAGCCTGATGGTGGACCCCGACCTGGCGCTCGGCACGCTCGAGACGCTGGCCCGCTTCCAGGGGACCGACGTCGACGACCGCACCGAGGAGCAGCCGGGGCGCATCCTCGGTCGCATCCGCTTCGGGCCCGGCGGCGCGGACCCACGCTCGATCTCCTACGGCTCGGTCGACGCCACGCCGCTGTTCGTGATGCTGCTTGGCGAGTTGCGCCGCTGGGGCCTGTCGCCCCAGGTGACCGACAGGCTGCTGCCCCACGCCGACCGCGCGCTCGACTGGATCGCTGCGCACGGCGACCGCGACGGCGACGGCTACGTCGAGTACCGGCGCCCCACCGACCGGGGGGTGCGCCACCAGGGTTGGAAGGACGGCGGCGAGCCGATCCGCTTCCCGGACGGCCAGCCCGCCCGGGGGCCGATCGCGCTCGCCGAGGTGCAGGCCTACGTGTTCGCCGCGTACACGGCTCGCGCCCACTTCGCGGTCGAGGCGGGCGACGACGAGGCCGCCGGGCACTGGTGGGCGCAAGCCGCCGATCTGCAGGCGGCGTTCAACCGCGACTTCTGGGTCGAGGACCACGCCTGCGTGGCGCTCGCACTCGACGGCGACAAGCGCCCGGTGCCCTCCCCCGCCTCCAACGTCGGCCACTGCCTGTGGACGGGCATCCTCGACGAGGACAAGGCGGCGCTCGTCGCCAAGCAGCTTCTCGGGAGCGACCTGTTCTCGGGCTGGGGCGTGCGGACGCTCGGCGCGTCGGCAGCGGGCTACGACCCCGTGCGCATGCACAGCGGCGCGGTCTGGCCGCACGACACCGCCCTGTGCATCGCTGGCCTGATCCGGTACGGCCACGTGGACGAGGCCCACCACCTGCTGCTCGCTCAGCTCGAGGCCGCCGGGGCCGACGACGGGCGGCTGCGCGTGCTGTGCGGGTTCGACCGCGATGACGTGCGCGCCCCGGTGCGGTTCCCCGATGCCTGCACCACACGCGCATGGTCGGCGGCGGCGCCACTGGCGCTGGCCCGGGCGCTGCTGCGTTTCGACCCCCACGTGCCCCAGGGCAAGGTGTGGTTGGCCCCGGCGCTTCCCGCCGCCATCGGACGCTTGCGCATCGAGCGCATCCCGCTGCTGGGCGGACGGGTCACGGTGGCGGTCGAGGGCGACGAGCTCGAGGTCGAGGGCCTGCCGCCCGGCGTGGAGCTCGTGACCGAGCCCCGGCCGCCCCGCACCGCCGGCCTCTGACGTCGCCGCCGAGGTGTCCCACACGTATTCGACCACGCCTGCCGGCTGCTCCCCACCGAGGTGGGCCTGCCGGTCTGACGCGGCTCGCCGGGGTGGGCGGCGGGTCAGGCCTCGTCGCGGAGGTCTTCCTTCCACTGCCGGAAGCGGGTGTGGCGGGCACCGCTGGGGCCGGCGCCGTCACCGTCGCCGCTGGGGAACAGGCGGAAGGTGTAGGCGCTGTCGAGGTCGTCGGCCCGGGCGGCCCAGTAGCGCGCGTCGCCGCCGGCCGCCGGCCCGGCCCGCCAGAGCAGCCACGGCCCGATGCGCCGCTTGTAGTCGGCGGTCGGCGTGTCGGGCAGATCCGCGCCGAGCATCAATAGATCGGCGGGGGCCTCGACCCAGGCGGTGGCCGGGATGTTGCGGTCGCGCACCGGCGTGGGCGGCAGGTCGGCCGTGTGGACGGGCGTGTCGTCGTCGGGCCGCTCGTCGTAGCGCAGTGCCCCGTTCATCGGCCGGACCCTACCGGGGCGTTGCTCACCAACCCCGGTCGATCCACTCCTGGAGGTGGGGCCGCTCCGCGCCGATCGTGGTGTCGAGCCCGTGGCCGGGCATCACGATGGTCCCGGGCGGCAGCGTGAAGAGCTTCGTGTCGACCGACTCGATGATCGTGGGGAAGTGCCCGCCGTTCTTGGTGTTGCCGGGCCCGCCGGGGAACAGCGTGTCGCCGCTGAACAGCAGAGGTGCGCCCTCGACCAGGAAGCACATCGACCCCGCCGTGTGACCCGGGGTGTGGATCGTCCGCAGGCGCAGGCGACCGACCTCGATCACGCTGTCGTCGTCGAGGACCTGGTCGTAGCTGGGCAGCATGCCGGCGTCCTCGGCGGTGACGTGCACGGCGTAGCCGGCGTCGCGCAGCTGGGGGACGGCCTGGATGTGGTCCCAGTGACCGTGCGTCTCGAGCACCTTCGTGACGCCGAGGCCCCGGCACAGGTCGAGCAGCCGGTCGTGCTCGTTCGCGGCGTCGAGGAGCACCGCCTCACCCGTCTCGGTGCAGCGGAGCACGAACACGTTGTTCTCGAATGGACCCACCACGACCTTGTGGATCTCGAGCCCGTCATCCCGGTGGTGAAGCGTTGGCATGGGTCCAGTCTCGCCGCTCGACGGCCGCTCGCCACCGCTGGCCCCGGGGTCGCGCCGCGCCGGACGCCGGATCACCGCTCGACGGGGGCGACCACCTCGAAGCCGAGGGCAGCCGCGGCCGGGATCTGCCGGCGATCGAACGTCGCGTAGGAGGCCGGCCGGGGGAGGCGGGCGGCGGCCGCCAGGTGGACGGCGTCGACGGTGCGCAGGCCGTAGGTGGCCCCGAGGTCGACGGCCCGGGCCAGGCAGCGGTCGTCGACCGGCACGACGACGAACGCGTCCCAGTCGTCGCGCAGCTGCGACCACAGGCGCTCGGCCTGGCGAGGGTTGCCGGCCAGGCGATGGAGGGCGAGCAGGGCTTCGCTGCGGCTCAGCGCGCTCGCGCACCAGGCCGGGTCCTCCTCCATGGCGTCGACGACCAGCCCGCGCCCGGCCCCGTGCACGTAGCGCCGGACGAGGGCGGAGGTGTCGAGGAACAGCGTCACGCTCAGCGCCCCCGAAGCTCGTCGAGCACGGCGTCGGGCCGCGCGTCGACGGGCACGTCCTCGGCAGCGGGGTCGCCCGGGCGGTCGCGGCGCCCCGGCGGCAGCGCGAGGCCGGCGGCCACCAGGTCGTCCAGCGTCAGCACACCGCCCACCGGTTCCAGCGGCCCGAGTCGGGCGACCGCCACCCCGTCGACGGTCACCGTGATGTGCTCGCCGGCGGCCGCCCGGCGTACGTACGCCGCCACGTTGCCGCGCAGCTCGCGGATGCCGATGCGGTCCATGTCCATGCGGTCGACCGTAGCAGTCGCGTACACGCGTGTACGCGGGCCGGGTGGCGCGGGGCGGGCGACGGGCCTACGGTGCACCTCGACACGATCGACCGGAGGTCCCAGTGAACTTCGCCTTCTCCGACGAGCAGGAAGAGCTGCGGCGCATCACGCGGCAGTTCCTCGAGTCCAAGTCGCCCGAGACCGTGGTCCGGCGCCTGATGGACACCACCGAGGGCTACGACCCGAAGGTGTGGTCGCAGATGGCCAACGAGTTGGGCCTGCAGTCGCTGACCATCCCCGAGGAGCACGGCGGCCAGGGCTTCACCTACGTCGAGCTGACCGTGGTGCTCGAGGAGATGGGCCGGGCCCTGCTGTGCGCTCCCTACTTCTCCTCGGTGGTGCTGGCGGCCAACGCCATCCTCCACTCGGGCGACGAGGCCGCCAAGAAGGACCTGCTGCCAGGCATCGCCTCGGGCGAGACGATCGCCGCGCTGGCCTTCACCGAGCCGAACGGCCGATGGGACGAGGAGGGCATCGAGGCCACCGCCACCCAGGACGGCGACGCCTGGAAGATCACCGGCACGAAGATGTTCGTGATCGACGGCCACATCGCCGACCGGCTGATCGTCGCCGCCCGCACCGGGGCCGGCGTCTCGCTGTTCTCGGTCGCCGGGGACGCCCCGGGCCTGAGCCGCACACCGCTCTCGACGATGGACCAGACCCGCAAGCAGGCCAAGGTCGAGCTGGCCGACGTGCCGGGCACGCTGGTCGGCACCGACGGCGCCGGGTGGGCCACGCTGAGCCGGGTCCTCGACCTCGCCGCCGTGAGCCTGGCGGCCGAGCAGGTCGGCGGCGCCCAGAAGGTGCTCGAGCAGGCCGTCGAGTACGCCAAGGACCGCGTGCAGTTCGGCCGCCCCATCGGCTCGTTCCAGGCCATCAAGCACAAGTGCGCCGACATGCTGCTCGAGGTCGAGTCGGCAAAGTCGGCCGCCTACTACGCCGCATGGTGCGCCGCCGAGCTGAACGACGAGCTGCCCGAGGTGGCGTGCCTGGCCAAGGCCTACTGCTCCGAGGCCTACTTCCATGCCGCCGCGGAGAACATCCAGATCCATGGCGGCATCGGCTTCACGTGGGAGCACCCCGCCCACCTCTACTTCAAGCGGGCCAAGTCGTCCGAGCTGCTGTTCGGCGACCCCACCTACCACCGCGAGCTCCTCGCCCAGCGCCTGGGCATCTGAGCCCTCGCCGGCCCCTGCGCGGGCGCCGGTCTCGGGACGGTGAGGGGCGGGGGGTGCCCACAGGGGCCCCCTCGTCGTGCTGCATCCCGGGCGGCGGACGGGATGAGGCGGGCGATCGGGCGCGGCGGCGGTTCGGGACCGTCCGCCGTGCAAGGCCCCGGGGGCGGCGCGTTAGCGTTCCGCGCCGTGGTCTGGGTCTTCGTCGTGATCGCCGCCCTGCTGGTGTTCGCCATCGCCGCGGCCACCGTCGGGAGCGAGGCCTTCCGGCTGGGCCACGCGCCCCCACCCACGATCTTCGACTTCGACGAGGCGGTGGTCACCGTGGCCGACGCCCTACCCGAGGAGGCCCAGGCCCGCCTGAGCTACGACGACGTGCGGGAGCTGATCGGCGCGGAGCTCGACCACCTGCGGGCCAAGGGCCTGTTCGCCCTGCCGGGCGAGGACGTGGTGGTCGACGGCGAGCGGGACGTGGTGTTGGCCGACGACGACGCCGTGGCGTACGTCCTCGGGGAGGCCGAGGAGGCGGGGCTCGAGGTCACGGACGCGGACGTCTTCCTGGTCATCGAGGCCCTCCACGCCCACCTCGCCGAGATCGGCGCCGTGGGGCCCGAGGCCGGCTGAGCGTCCGGCGGCCCTCGTCGGGCGGCCCCGGCGATTTCCAGTCGCCTCCGGGGTGCGGTGTAGCGTCCACGCATGGAGCGGCCGGTTCGGTTCGAGCAGAAGCGCTACCTCGGCGACAAGCGCACGCAGGTGGTCCATGACCTCGACGCCTGCACCGACGAGTCGATCATCGACGAGCTGATGTCGGCCGAGACGTACATCTGCTTCGGGCCCGACACGCTGCCCGAGGCCCGCAACCGGGGCTACAAGCGGTGTGGTTGCTGCGGTGACCCCGCCGACGATCCCGTCGCCGCCGGAGGCTGAGACGCCGCACGCCCCCCGCCCCGCGGGGCCCGGCGAGGCCTGAGCCGTGGACGAGCGCTTCGTGTCGGGCGACGTACGCCTCGTCGCCCACCTCGCACGGCCCGCCCGCAGCACCGCCGCGCGGCCGCCCGCGGTCGTCATCTGTCACGGCTACCCGTCGTCCTCGTCGGCCGCCCGGGCGGCCGACACGACCCCGGAGCTGGCGGAGCGCATCGCCACGGAGATGGGCTGGTCGGCCCTGGCCTTCGCGTTCCGCGGCTGCGGCGAGTCGGGCGGCCAATTCTCCGTCGCCGCCTGGCTCGAGGACGTGCTCGCCGCCGTCGACTACGTCACCGAGCAGGCCGATCCGTCGGGCGTGTGGCTCGTGGGTTTCGGCACCGGCGGGGCGATCGGCATTTGCGCCGCCGCCCGCGACCAGCGGGTCCGGGGAGTCGCCGCGGTCGGCACGCCTGGCGACTTCGACGACTGGGCGAGCCACCCGCGACGCCTGCTCGAGCACTGCCGCGAGGTGGGATGCATCACCGACCCCGCGTTCCCGCCCTCGCTCGACGCCTGGGCGCGCGAGCTGCGCAGCATTCGGGGCGTGGCCTGCGTGCAGCGGCTGGCGCCGCGGCCGCTGCTCGTGATCCACGGCAGCGAGGACGACTTCGTGCCGTCGTTCGACGCCCGGGTGCTCGCCGACGCCCACGGCGACGCGGAGCTGCGATTCATCCACGGGGCCGGCCACGCGTTGCGCCACGACCCCCGGGCGGTCGCGGTCCTCCTCGGGTGGCTCGACCGCCAGCGCCACGCCCTCGTCCGCTAGCCGGTCGCCGCTCGAACGTCCCGAACCGATGACGCCGGTTCGGCCGGCGCGCGCCAGCGCCTGGCGCACCTGGGCCACGACGGCGTCGGGCGCCTCGGTCAGGCGGCGCCACGTGTACCGGAGGACGGTCCACCCGGCGAGGCGCAGCGCGTTGTCCCGTACCCGGTCGGCCTCGAAGGCCGCATCGGTGAGATGCGCTCCCTTGCCGTCGGGCTCGACGGCGACGAGCCGGTCCGGGTAGCCGGCGTCGAGCCGGATCGCGCCGCCGGGCACGGCGACGGGATACTCGAACACGGGGGGGCAGGCCTGCGTCGACTGGCAGCCGCACGAGGATGCGGGCGATCTCGCCTTCCGGGGACCCGTCGGCCGTGGCGTCGCTCCAGCGCGAGGCGGACGCGGGCGATGCCGGGCCCGCCCCGCCGGGCGTGCAGGACGAGCGCCTCCCGCAGCGGGCCCCAGGTGGCCAGCCGGGGCCGACGCAGCTCGTCGAGCGCGCGGAGCACCTCGTCGTCGTCCGCCACAGCGGCGACGTCGATCGAGGTGCGGGCCGGACCCGTCACGGGAACGCCCGCACGGCGTAGGCCACCGGTGAGGTGGAACGCCGCGCTCTCGTGCACCCGGATGCCCGGCTGCCGGGGCCCGCGGCCCTGCTGACGCCGGTGCGGGTCGGGACGGCCCGGCTGACGCCGGTGCGGGTCGGGACGGGCTCTAGGCCGGGCTGTCCGACTTCGATCGGCCCTGCTTGCGCATCATCTTCTTCCAGGCGCGCACCTGGTCGAGCTGCTCGGCCGTGCCGATGTCGGCCACCGAGCGGGGCTGGTCGTCGGAGAACGGGGCGGTGGCCTTCTCCCAGCCCTCGGGCGTCACGCCGAAGCGCTTGGCCAGCAGCGCGGTGAAGATCTTCGACTTCTCGACGCCGAACCCGGGCAGCGCCTCGATCCGCGCGAGCAGCTCGTCGCCGGTGGCCACACCCGTCCACACGGCAGCGGCGTCGCCGCCGTAGTCGTCGACGAGGACCTGGCAGAGCGCCTGGACCCGCTTGGCCATCGATCCCGGGAACCGGTGGACGGCGGGCGGCCCCTTGAACGCCGCCTCGAGCTCGGCAGGGTCGAGCGCGGCGATGTGGGCGGCGTCGAGCCGGCCATCAAGGCGCTTGCTCAGGCGGAGCGGACCGGCGAACGCCCACTCCATGGGCACCTGCTGGTCCAGGAGCATGCCGATGAGCAGCGCCAGCGGCTCGTCGACGAGCAGCTGGTTTGCCTCGGCGTCACCGGTGACGGGGAGGGAGGCGGCGGGCACGCACGCACGGTACCGGGTGCCGGGTGCCGGGTGCCGGGTGCCGGGCCGGGGTGCCGGGTCGGGTCCGGGTGCTGCCCGGGTGCCGGTGCGGGGTGCGGGTGCCGGGTGCGGAGCGTGGGCGCGGTGCCGCGTGCCGGATGCGGGTGCCAGCGCGTGGGGCCCTCGGGGCCGGATCGAGGGATCACATCCGCCCTGGCCGTGGCCACGCGCCCGCGTGGCGGCGGGCGCCGCGGGCGCGGGGCACTAGCGTCGCCGCATGCGGGTCGGTCGCTTCACTCGTCGGGCAGGGTTGAGGGCGGGACTGTCGGCCGGTGCCGCGTCGCCGCTCGGGCGCGAGGCCGCGGCCGTCGCCGCGGCCGTCGGCGCTGCTCAGGAGAAGCCCCTCGTGGGGGCCACGCTCGGCACCGGCGCCGCGGCGCTGGTGGTGCACTGCTGGCGGTCGGCTGGGCACCGGTCGCTCCGGTACCCGATCGGCCGGCGCGACGCCTGCCTCGTCGCCGCCCGCGTGGCGGCCGGCGCCGCCATCGGCGTCGGCACCCGCTTCGTCTGGTCGGTCGCCCCGAAGGAGCCCGCAGCCGTCGCTCCCCACCGCACGTGGCGGGGCCTCGATCCTGCGCCGGACGGGGCCGGCATCGGCATCGTCGTCAACCCGGGCGCGGGGTCTGGGCGCGCCGGCACTTTGGACCCCGCCGCCGAGCTGGCCAGCGGCTTGCCCCGGGCCGAGATCGTCGTGCCCGACGATCCGTCCGAGATCCCCGATCAGCTCCGGAAGCTGGCCGCCTCCGGTGTGCGGGCCCTCGGCATCGCCGGGGGCGACGGCTCGATCAACACGGCGGCCGGCATCGCCATCGAAAACCACTTGCCCCTCGTCGTCGTGCCGGCCGGCACGCTCAACCACCTGGCCCGCGACCTCGGCGTCGAGACGGTCGACGACGCGGTCGACGCCGTCCGCGCCGGCCACGCCATCGAGATCGACGTGGCCCGGATCGCCGGCCGGCCGTTCCTGAACACGGCCAGCTTCGGCAGCTACGTCGACATCGTCGACGCCCGCGAGGACCTCGAGCGGCAGATCGGCAAGTGGCCTGCCCTGCTGGTGGCGCTCGTGCGCGTGCTGCGACACGGCACGCCGGTGGACGTCGTCGTCGATCGCGAGCCCCACCGCCTGTGGATCGTGTTCGTGGGCAACTGCCGCTACGAGCCCGACGGCATGGCGCCCACATGGCGGGAGCGGCTCGACGACGGCCAGCTCGACGTGCGCGTGGCCGACGCCGCGGCCCCGCTGGCGCGCCTGCGGCTGGTGGCCGCCGTCCTCACCGGGCGGATAAGCCGCAGTCCGGTGTTCCGCACGTGGTGCACGACGAACATGCATGTCGAGTCCACCGACGGCCCGCTGCGCCTGGCTCGGGACGGCGAGACCTTCGACGGCCCTGGCGCATTCGACATCGGCAAGAACGGCGACCGGCTCGCGGTCTACACGCCGAACCGCGAGCTCGCCTGAGAGCTGCGCCGACAGGCACAGCCGTGGTCCAGCGGCCCGGCGCCGTAGGCGCCAAGAGCGGCGGTACCGCGTCGTTCGACCTCTCGGCCGCGCAGCGGCCGAGAAGACAACCGGGGACTTATCCGCGCATCCACCGAGCCGGTCCGGCGCCCCTCACGCGGGGGAGGCGGGCCGAGGGAGGCAGGACGGTCCGACGGTCTAGAGGTCGTTCGCCCGGGGGTCCGGCCGGTCGATGTCGATGCCGTAGTAGGCGATCGCCTCGGCCACGACCTCGTGCTTGATCTCGCCCTGCTGGGCGAGGCCCCACAGCGTGGCCACCACGACCTGCGGCATGTCGACCTCGAAGAACTGGCGCAGGCGCTCACGGGTGTCGGACCGCCCGAAGCCGTCGGTGCCCAGCGGCACGAAGGGCTGGCGGACCCAGCGGCCCACCTGGTCGGGTACGGCCTTGATGAAGTCCGTGACCGCCACGACGGGTCCGCCGTCGTCGCCCAGCAGCTCGGTGACGAGCGGCGTGCGGGGTGTTTCGGTGGGATGCAGCCGGTTCCAACGCTCGGCCGAGAGCGCCTCCTCGCGCAGGCGCTTGTAGCTGGTGGCCGACCACAGCTCGGCGCCCACGTCCCATCGCTCGGCCAGCTCGGTCTGCGCCGACCGGACCGCGCCCTGGGCGGTGCCCGAGAACAGGATCGTGGCCCGGTGGGACCGGTCCGCCGGGGCGTCGGACCACTTGTAGAGGCCCTGCAGGACGCCCTCGGTGGCGCCCTCGGGCGCCGCGGGCATGACGTAGTTCTCGTTGTAGAGCGTCAGGTAGTGGATGACGTCACGGTTCTCGACCAGCATCTGGTGCACGCCGTGGCGGATGATCGTGGCCATCTCGTAGGCGAAGGCGGGATCCCACGCCTCGACGGTGGGGACGGTCGAGGCGAGCAGCTGGCTGTGGCCGTCCTGGTGCTGGAGGCCCTCGCCGAGCAGCGTCGTGCGGCCGGCGGTCGCCCCGAGCAGGAAGCCGCGGGCCCGCGAGTCGGCCGCCGACCAGATCAGGTCGCCCACGCGCTGGAATCCGAACATCGAGTAGAAGGTGAAGAACGGCACCATCGGCACGCCCCGGTGGGCGTAGCTCGTGCCGGCGGCGATGAACGTCGCCATCGAGCCGGCCTCGGTGATGCCCTCCTCGAGCAGCTGGCCGTCCTTGGCCTCGGTGTAGGACAGCAGCAGCTGAGCGTCGACGGACTCGTAGACCTGCCCCTGGGCGGCGTAGATCTTGAACTCCTTGAACAGCGCGTCCATGCCGAAGGTGCGGGCCTCGTCGGGGATGATCGGCACGACGCGGGAACCCATCTTGGGGTCCCGGCACAGGTTGCGCAGCAGCCGGGTGAACGCCGTCGTGGTCGACGCCGCCTGCTTGCCCGAGCCGGCCAGCACCTCGTCGAACGCCTTGTCCTCGGGCAGCTCGATCGGCCGCTTCACCGTGGTGAGCCGCTGGGGGAGCGGCCCGTCGAGCCGGCGGCGCTGCTTGGTCAGGTAGGTGTGCTCGACCGAGCCCTCGGCCAGGCGGATGTAGGGCGGCTCCTTGTCGTCGGCGAGCGCG
>Ga0126307_10001107_pt1 | contig 17758 bp, 18 predicted proteins | sample Plot28_FD_89955 | JGI IMG/M metagenome (GOLD analysis project Ga0126307, IMG submission 89955) | Serpentine soil microbial communities from UC McLaughlin Reserve, CA, USA - Plot28 | ecosystem: Environmental > Terrestrial > Soil > Grasslands | place: USA: UC McLaughlin Reserve, Lake County... | reverse complement strand
GAGCTGGCCAAACAACGGCCCGAGCTCCGCGTACTGATGCTCTCTGTCCATGACAACGAGCAGTATTTCTTCGAGGCACTCAAGGCCGGCGCATCCGGTTATGTCTTGAAGTCGGAAGCCAACCGCGACCTGATCGAGGCCTGCCGGACAGCGATGCGAGGCGAGTCCTTTGTCTACCCCGCTGCGGCGTCGGCCCTGATTCGCGACTACCTCGAACGAGCGGCCGCCGGCGAGGAGGACGTCCCCGAGGATCCGCTCACGCCGCGTGAGCTCGAGGTAGTGAAGCTGATCGCCGAGGGGCAGACGAGCGAGGAGATCGCGGAAGCGCTGATCATCAGTCACAAGACCGTGGACCGCCATCGAGCCAACGTCCTCGAGAAACTCGGGATGCGGAACCGCGTCGAGCTCACCCGTTACGCGATCAAGCGAGGCCTCGTAGAACCCTGAGGCGCCGATCGTCCCTCAGATGGATAGAACCACCCATCGAACTCCTGACCTGTGGCGGCGATCCTTCGAGGCATGGAGCAAGTCGTCGAACATCGACACGGGAGTGGAGCACCCCGGCCACCGAAGTCAGCGGTCGAGCCCCAATCTCCACCGACGGCGATCATCACCCGCGAAGGCGCGCGGGCGCTGCAGGCGCGGGCTCAGCGCCTGCGGCATCAGCTTGACGTCGAGTTCGCGGACCGCCTCAACGAGGCCCGCGGGTACGGCGAGATCGGGGGCAACGATGACTATCTGCAGGCCCTCGAGGAGCAGGCCGTCCTGACGTCGAGGCTCTCGCGTCTTGAGCAGCTGCTGGATTCAGCGACAGTGGTTGAGCAGGAGCCTGCCAGGAACGAGGCCGTTGCCGTCGGCACTGTTGTCGAGGTCCAGGACCTTTCCTCCAGGGCCGTTCGTCGGCACCGGCTCGTTGGCGACTACGAGTCGCGGGACGCCGACGCAGTCTCTGCTAGCTCTCCGATCGGGCGCACCCTGATCGGACACCTGCCGGGTGACGAGGTCGAGGTAGAACTTCCTCGCGGCAGGACCCAGCAGCTCCGGGTCCTGGCGGTTCGAGCCGTGCCATAAGCGGTGACCTAGGCCTCCTCGCGCCCTACGACGTGCCCTTCCTCGTCGAAATAGAAGGCGATCGTCGGAACGTCGAAGTGGGAACGCACGCGCTCAGCAACGCGGTGCTCTTGCCAGTTCTTGTGCTCGCTGCCCGGGGCGTGAAGCCTGAGGACGATCAGATCGGCATCGAACTCGAGCAGGGCGTCGGCAATCGCGACGACCTGGTTTTCGTCGGAGACGGTCCCCCGGGGCGCCAGGCCGTCGGCGTGCATGTGGTCAAAGACTCGGTGCAGGCGCTCGTCAGCCGTCACTCGCGCCCGGTCGACGTCCGTTGCCACCCATTGCAGCCAGGTGGTCAGGGTGGGAGCGAGGACGTAGATGTCCTCAGCCCCCTCGATCAGCGGACGGATCGGCTTCGGAACCTCGTTGTCGTCGGCCAGATCCTCGCTCGTGAGAAGAAGTACGCGCTTTGGCGGTGCGGCCCGTTCGTCCTGGATGGCGTCTTGCGGGGGCATTGAGGGTCCTTTCGGATCGAAAGTGGAGCATCGATATTGAGCGAGGGCCGCCGTCTGGGCAATGGGGTTGAGCACCCATTCATGGGGCGAAATCGCCGTCTGGGCGGCGGCGCGGATGTCGAAATCTGAGGGGCGGAGGTAAGAACGAGCTCCGGTCCGACGCGGAGAGGAGTGTCGGCCAATCCGCGCCGCCCCCGAGCCAAGGAGAAGCAATGAACGCACACGGGCAGACCTTCGTCATCGCCGGCGCCGGCTTGGCCGGGGCCAAGGCAGCCGAGACGCTACGTGAGGAAGGCTTCGACGGCCGCCTGATCCTGATCGGCGACGAGCCCGAGCGCCCCTACGAGCGACCGCCCCTGTCGAAGGAGTACCTACGGGGCGAGGCCGAGGACAAGCCATTTGTTCACGGGCAGAACTTCTACGCCGAGAACGACATCGAGCTCTGGACCTCGACTCGGGTCACGGGAATCGACACCGGGGCGAAGGAGCTTCTGCTGGACGGCGATAGGCGCCAGCGCTTCGACCGGCTGCTCGTGGCGACAGGCGCGGAGCCGCGCCGCCTCGATGTGCCCGGGGCGGGCCTGGACGGGGTCCATTACCTTCGCACCCTCGCCGACTCCGATCGGATCGCCGATCGGATCAGCTCCGGCGAGCGCTTGGTCGTGGTCGGCTCCGGTTGGATCGGGGCCGAGGTGGCCGCTTCAGCCAGGCAGAAAGGCTCGGAGGTGACCATGCTCGAGATGTCCTCGCTGCCGCTCGAGCGGGTCCTCGGGCCCGAGGTCGGGACGATCTATCGCGACATCCACCGCGATCACGGAGTCCGATTCGTTCCGGAGACCACCGTCGAGCGCTTCGAGGGTGCTGACGCCGTCGAGCGGGTGATCACCAGCGATGGGGCGGAGATCGAGACCTCCTTCGTCGTGGTCGGAATCGGCGTGATGCCGCGAATCGGCCTGCTGGAGACCGCCGGCCTTCGGGTCGACAACGGGATCGTCGTCGACGAGAGCCTCGAGACCAGCCTGCCCGGCGTCTACGCCGCCGGCGACATCGCCAACGCCCGACATCCGCTCTACCAGCGCCATCTGCGGATCGAGCACTGGGCTAACGCCCTCAATCAGGGCCCAGCCGCGGCCAGGTCGATGCTCGGCCAGCAGATCAGCTACGACGAGATCCCCTACTTCTTCTCCGACCAGTACGAGACCGGGATGGAGTACGGCGGGCACGCCACGAAGTGGGACGAGGTCGTCTTCCGCGGCGATGTGGCCGCCCGCGAGTTCATCGCCTTCTGGCTCCTGGGCGAACGGGTGGTCGCCGGGATGAACATGAACGTCTGGGACGTCAACGAGTCCATCCGTGAGCTGATCCGATCCGGCGAGAAGGTCGACCGCAAGCGCCTGATCGACACCGACGTGGCCATCGAGGAGCTTGTCGGCCAGGAGGCCGGACGGTGATGAGGCCCGAGACCAACGGGCACCGCGCGGGCCCGCATCCCTTCGAGCTGATCGACGGTGGCGTGGACCTGCCGGCAGCCGAGCAGGCAGCAGCGGAGCTGCTCAGAGCCCTGGGAGCTGACATCGACTCCGAGCACCTGCGCGAGACCCCGCGGCGGGTGGCCAATGCCTACGCCGAGCTCCTCACCTCTACGCCGTTCAGCGCGACGACGTTCCCGAACGACGAGGACTACGACGAGCTGATCCTGGTCCGAGACATTCCCTTCCAGTCCCTCTGCGCCCACCATCTCCTGCCCTTTCATGGCACGGCACACGTCGCCTATCTTCCCGCCGATCGCCTCGTCGGCCTCTCGAAGCTCGGACGGGTCGTGGATCTCTTCGCCCGTGACCTGCAGGTGCAGGAGCGCCTGACGACGCAGATCGCCGATTGGCTCGAGACGAACCTCGAACCCGGCGGTGTCGGCGTGATCGTCGAGGCCGAGCATCTCTGCATGTCGCTGCGCGGAGTGCAGAAGCTCGGGTCCTTGACCATCACCTCGGCCTTGCGCGGACTCGTCAAGGAAGACGCTCGAACTCGACAGGAGTTCCTGAGCCTCGTCGGTGCCGATCGCTCCCGCTGACCCGATTCCACTACTCGACCCCGCGAGCCAGATGGGGGAAAAGGCCCATTGGCCGCGGTCGCCTCATCGGCGACCATTGGTCCATGGTCATCTGCCCGTCCGCAAATAGCGCCAGCTGGGTATCCGGGCACTGACCAGGCGGCTCGGGTCGGTCTAAACGGGTTCCCCCTGCCCGCGATCCGTGTCGTTCCCTAGGTGGCCCGCGCCCTGAATCTCCCCGGGGCGTGGGCCACCGACCTTTGGTGGCGTGACGAGGGCCCGCGCGGCCCTCCTAGGGCATCGTTGGCCGGCGAATTCGGCTTTGGTCCCTCAGTGGGCTAAGACGCCAACCACCTCGCGCCACCAGGCACGCTCGACCTCGGAGCCAGCGCTGGTCAGTCTTCGCCGCGCGGCCTCCTGTAGCGCCCTGGCCGAGCCGACCCCGAGCACTGGGCCCGTGAACGCGTAGCGGCCGTCCGCGAGCGTCACCAGCGCCCCGGGGCGGTCGAGGCGGACGAGCAGCTGTCCAGTGACCTCGTTTCCGAGGATCCGCTTCGGAAAAGCAGGGTCGCCGTCGCCGTCTGCCCATGGCCGAACCGTGAGCACCTGAGCGCGAGCCCCGGCGGTTCTGCGCGGCGCCGCCTCACTGAGCGCCGTTCCCGCCGTCGTGGTCACGCCTAGGCGCTTCGCGAACAACTCGAAGGTGGCGCCTTGCAGCAGTGTCGAGAGGAGGACGGCGAAGAAGACGATGTTGAAGAAGTCCAGGCTGTCTGGAACGCCGTCGATCACCGGGAAGGTCGCCAGGACAACCGGAACGGCGCCTCGCAAGCCGGCCCACGCGAGCACGGACTGCTCACGCAGCGTGAAACCGGCGGCCGCCGTGCTGACCAAGGTCGCCACGGGCCGGCCCACGAACATCAGGATGATCGCCAGCACCGTCCCCTCCAAGGCGACCCCGCCGAGCTGTGAGGGAAACACGAGCAGGCCCAGGACGACGAACATCATCACCTGAGCGACCTGCGCGAGCCCCTGGTGGAAGACGGCCACAGCGCGCTTCGCTGGGATCGTGACCGTCCCCAGCCACAGCCCTGCGACGTAGACCGCGAGAAAGCCCGAGCCGTGGAGGCTCCCGGCAGCACCAAAGGCGAGCGCAGCCGTGCCCATCGTCCCGATCACGTAGCCCGCCTCGTTCCCGAGCCACGCCCGGCGCAGCCCCCAGACGGCGAGCCAGCCAACCGCCATCCCGACCACTGCTCCGATCCCGAGCTCCCGGAGGAACAGGATCACCATGTCCCCGAGGCCGTAGTCCGGAAGCTGAATCCAGTCGATCAAGCCGACGACCAGGAGGATCGCCACCGGGTCGTTCAATCCAGTCTCGCCCTCGAGGGTTAGCGCGATCCGCGGCCGTAGCGAGGAACCCCTCAGGAGGCTGAAGATCGCGGCGCCGTCTGTGACCGAGACGATGGATCCGAGCAGCACTCCCTCCAGCAGCGAGATACCGAAGATCCAGCTCGCGGCGAGTCCAACGATCGCGGCCGTGATCAGCGTTCCCGGAATCGCCAGTGCGACGGACGCCCCGAGGACCGGCCTGATCTCGCCGAAGCCGACGTTCAGCCCGCCCTCGAAGAGGATCAGAGCCAAGGCGATCACGCCAATCGTCCGGGCGAGCTCGTAGTCGTCGAAGTCGATCCAGCCTGTCCCGTCGGACCCGATCGCCATCCCCAGGCCGATGAACAGGACCAGGCCGGGGACGCGGAGCTTTCCCGCCGCGATCGTGGCGAGCAGCCCCGCGACCAGCAGGAGCCCGGCGATCAGGATCAGGTTGGAGTCGCTCACCGCCTAACCATTTCAAGCAGGCTGAATCGATTCGCGCGATCGCCGGCCGCGCGGGAGCTGCACACGTGTGGTTAGCCTTCGCCCCGTGATCTCCACCAACCAGTTCAAGAACGGAACGCACATCGAAGTGGATGGCAAGGTCTTCCGGATCGTCGAGTTCCAGCACGTGAAGCCGGGTAAGGGCGGGGCGTTCGTGCGCTCGAAGCTGAAGCGGGTCGACGACGGCGCCGTGATCGACAAGACCTTCAAGGCCGGCGAGAAGTTCCGGCCGGTGCGCACCGAGACCCGGAAGATGCAGTTCCTCTACGACTCCGGCGAGGCGGCCGTCTTCATGGACAACCAGAGCTACGACCAGGTCGAGATCCCGAAGTCGACCGTTGGAGAGGCGCTTCGCTGGGTGCCGCCCAACTCCGACATCGATCTGCTCTTCGTCGACGAGCGGCCGGCGGGCGCGCAGCCGCCGAGCGCTGTCGACCTGGCGGTGACCCAGACCGATCCGGGCCTGAAGGGCGATACCGCCTCAGGGGGCGGCACGAAGCCGGCAACGCTCGAGACCGGTGTGGTCGTCCAGGTCCCGCTTTTCATCGAGGAGGGCGAGAGGGTCAGGGTCGACACCCGCAGCGGCGAGTACGTGTCGCGTGCGTAGATCCGAGCAGCGCCGGGACGCGGTCTTCGCCCTCTACCAGCACGAGGTGACCGGCAGGCCACTGGGAGAGCTGCTCGCGGACGCTAAGCCGTTCACTCGCGAGCTCGCGGAGGCGGTCGAGGCCAGCCGTAGCGAGCTCGACGGTCTGATCTCCCGCCACTCCCAGAACTGGCGGCTGGAGCGGATCGCGCCACTCGAGCGCAGCATCATGCGGGCCGCGCTCTACGAAGCCCTCCATCTCGCCGACGTCCCGGTGGAGGTCGCGATCGACGAGGCCGTCGAGCTCGCCAAGCAGTACTGCGGTGCGGATGCCCCGGGCTTCGTGAACGGCGTGCTCGGCGCGGCGCTCGAGGAGAGGGGCGCCGTCGACTGACGGCTTGCACCGGCAGGAGCCGGTGCCGAAGGCTGGAAATCACTCGGCAGCGACGGGGTCTCGATCGCCGACATGCCCGAACTGCTTTCGATGCGACGATCCGTAGTTTCCCGGCGGCTTTTGCAGACAAATGCCGATGAAGGTGGGGTTGTGAAGTTGCATTCTGCAGATGGACCCAGGAGGAGGATCAAGGTTCGAATGCCGGCGAAACGGACTTCGGATGCACCGGAGGTCGAATTGACGCGACGCGTGTCCGATCAGTGGGCGCGTCCGATCAACTACCGTGACGGCGATGGAGGCCGGGCGTCCAGACCTGCAGGCGATAACGGAGCGGTTGGAGCGGATAGCGGAAGAGTTGGAAGCGAGTCCGGACCAGGCGCGCGCCGCCGAACTGGTGCGCGAGGCTTCCGATTCCGCGGCGGAGGCAGGGAGGGCCGTGGAGGCCGCGCTGAGGGCCGCGACGGATACCCCGTCGCCCTGAAAGAAGCAATGGCCGAGTACCCGGACGACCTGCGAGAGCAGGTCGAGGACTATCTGGAAGGGATTCGGTTCTCCCAGATCCCGCCGACCGAGGGCCTCGAGGAGGCGATGCGCTACTCGCTACTCGCCGGCGGCAAGAGGATCCGCCCGGTTCTCGCCCTCGCGACGGCCAGGTCGATCGGGCTCGACCCGGAGCGCGTGCTCCCGGCAGCGGCGTCGCTCGAGCTGATCCACACCTATTCGCTGATCCACGACGACCTGCCCGCGATGGACGACGACGAGCTGCGGCGCGGTATGCCCACCTCGCATGTCAAGTTCGGCGAGAACATCGCGATCCTCGCCGGCGACGCCCTCTTCGCCGAGGCGATCCACCTCTTCGCAGAGGAGCAGACCGGGCATCCGGCCGCGGTCCTGGCGGCCCTCCGGGAGCTGATCGTGGCCGCCGGGGTGGGGGGCATGGTCGGCGGCCAGTACATCGACGTCACCGAGTTCGACGCCGCGGCCAAGGGGGACTGGGGCGCCGCGGTCAACCTGAACGCCTCCCGCCTGCGCGAGATGCACTCCCTCAAGACCGGGAGGCTGATCGCAGCGAGCGTGGGAGTCGTCCTGACCCTCGGCGAGACGCCGGAAGCTGAGACAATTCCCTACCGTCGTTTCGCCGATGAGCTCGGGGTGCTGTTCCAGATCGTCGACGACATCCTCGACGTGACGGGCTCCGACGAGGAGCTGGGCAAGCCGAGCGGCAGCGATGAGCGGCACGGAAAGCTGACGTACGTGAGCGCTTATGGACTCGATAAAGCCCGCGAGCTAGCCTCCGAGTCGCACCAGAAGGCCCGGGCGGCGCTCGAGGGCGCGAGGCCTCGCACAGACGATCTGATCCGGATAACCGACTTCATTCACACCCGACACACCTGATGGCGAAAAGCGAGACGGATTCGCAGGAAACCGACCCGCGGTTGCTCGAATCGATCGATTCCCCCGCGGACCTCAAGGAGCTCTCCGACGAGGAGCTGCAGCAGGTCGCGCAGGAGGCGCGCGAGCTGATCATCGACGTGATCGGCGAGATCGGCGGCCACTTCGGCGCCAACCTCGGCACCTGCGAGCTCGCCGTCGCCCTCCACAGCCTCCTCGACTCCCCGAGGGACAAGATCCTCTGGGACGTCGGCCATCAGGCCTATCCGCACAAGGTGCTGACGGGGCGGCGCGACCGCCTCGACACGATCCGACAGTACGAGGGACTGGCGCCCTTCTGTTCGATCTTCGAGTCCGAGCACGACATCATGGGCGCCGGCCACGCCTCGACCTCGATCGGATACGCCGTCGGGCTGAAGGAGGCGATGCGCAAGGGGATCGGCGAGGAAGGAAGGGTCGTCGCGGTGATCGGCGACGGCGCGCTCACCGGTGGCGTCGCCTACGAGGCGCTCCATCACGCGGGCGGCCTGCAGACCCCGATGGTGATCGTCGTCAACGACAACGGCATGTCGATCTCGCCGAACGTCGGGGCGATGTCCCGCTACTTCCAGCGCGCGCGGCTCAACAAGCGGCTCTACCAGGCACGCTCGACGACCGAGGAGCGCCTCACCCAGCTTCCGCTCGGCCTGGGCCGGCGGATCGACAGGCTCGGGCCCGAGCTGAAGGCGGCGATCAAGGCCTACTTCGCTCCCGGTCTCTTCTTCGAGGAGCTGGACCTTGCCTACATGGGGCCGATCGACGGTCACGACGTGGCGGAGCTCCGCGCCGCGCTGCGGAAGGGCCTCGAGGCAGGCCGCCCGGTCGTCGTCCACATCCAGACAGTCAAGGGGAAGGGCTTCGAGCCCGCCGAGGAGGGCGGCCTCGTCGGGATGGAGAAGTGGCATGCCGCCAAGCCCGGCTCGATCGTGGACCGCAAGGAGGCTCCGAAGAAGCCGGTCGTCCCGGTCAGTGAGTCTGACTCGCCGGAGCGGATCGAGAAGCTCGAGAAGCCCCCGCCCAAGGCGCCGCCTCAGTACACCGCCGTCTTCGCGGACGCGATGGTCGAGGAGGCGAAGCGCGACCGGCGGGTGATCGGCATCACCGCCGCGATGGCTGGCGGCACCGGGCTCAACCAGCTCGCCGACGCCGTCCCGGAGCAGTACTACGACGTCGGCATCGCCGAGCAGGACGCCGTGTTGTTCGCGGCCGGCCTGGCGCTGCAGGGCGCAAAGCCGGTCTGTGCGATCTACTCGACATTCCTCCAGCGTGCCTTCGACCAGCTGGTCCATGACGTCTGCCTGCAGAAGCTGAACGTGGTCTTCGCGATGGACCGGGCGGGCCTCGTCGGCGACGACGGCCCGACCCACCACGGCGCCTTCGACGTCTCGTACTTCCGCCCGCTGCCGAACGTGGTGGTGATGGCGCCGCGCGACGAGGCGATGCTGGTCCACATGCTACGGACGGCGCTCGCCTACGACGACGGCCCGATCGCGTTCCGCTATCCGCGAGGCGCGGCCGAAGGCGCGCCGATGCCATCGGAGCCCAAGGAGATCGAGATCGGGAAGGGGGAGTACCTGCTGCCCGGTGAGCGCGTCGCGCTGCTCGGCTACGGCTACGGCGTCCAGATCGCGCTGAGCGCAGCGGAGACCCTACGCAACAAGGGACTCGAGCCGACCGTCGCCGACGCCCGCTTCGCCAAGCCGTTCGACGGCGAGATGATCGAGAAACTCGCCTCAGACCACGATCTGGTGGTGACGATCGAAGAGAACGTGCTGCCCGGCGGGTTCGGATCGGCAGTGCTCGAGCACGCCGAGGACGCCTTCGCGGACGGTGGCGAGCGCGCCCACATCCTCCGGGTCGGTCTGCCCGACCGCTACGTCACCCACGGCAAGCCGGCCCTGATCCGCGAGGAGGTCGGGTTCACCGGGGGGGCGGTCGCCGAGCGCGTCCTCGCCGCCCTCGGCACGCGCGAGACCATCTTCGGCTGACGTACGCGGCCTGACGCGTTCGTTTGCGCGTCACGCGGCGGGGTACCCTGGCTTCGCCGGCGATCGCCCTCTGCACAGCGCGCCGGTTGGGACAGGGCAGGCGACCGGATCCATCCCGGGCCGGTCGGCGAATGAGGCCCTGAGGAGAGGTGATCGCGTGTCCTATCTGAGCTGTCCGCGTTGCGGGCTCACCCTGTTCGACCGCAACCCACTCACATCGCCGCGGCGCTGCCCGCGCTGCGCCCGCCGGGCGCTGTCGGTGGATCTCGAGCCCGTCGAGAAGCTCCGCGGGCGACCGCCCGCGCCGCTGCTAGGCGGGGAGGAGCCGCACGCGGTCGAGGGCGCGGAGCAGTCGGGGCGCTAGCGCGATAGCCAGCACGTCGAAGAGCACGTAGACGCCCGCGATCCCGCTCGGGGGGTTGCCCGCGGGCAGTGAGGTATCCGGCATGGTGGCGGCCCAATGCCAGGCACCGATCGAGGTCCCGTAGACCTCGAGGAAGCCCACCACCAGGAAGACCCCGGCGTAGAGCGTGGCGGTGCGGCCGCGGATCAGGACGTAGACGAGCAGGCCGCCGGTGATCGCGCCGAGGATGTCGGTGCGGCCGAGCAGCAATACGCCGGCGATCCCCCAGGCGGCGACGATGGCGACCACGGCCGCGACGAAGACCCGGGGATGGTTCCGCACGGGTGCCGACCGGCTGATCCGAAGCCCGGCGAGGAAGACGAGCCCGTGGCCCGGGGGGACGAAGGCGGGGAGGTTCTCCAGCCGGTAGGTGTAGGCGCCGAGCAGGATCGAGCCGATCACCTCTGCGCAGGTCGCGACCAGCACGACAAGCAGCGCGCGAGCGCGGTCCTCGGGCTCGAGCGAGGCGCAGGAGGCGATCAGGATCGCCCAGGTCGCGGCGCCTAGGAGGAGCTGCTCGCCATGGCTCGCGAACCGATCGAGCGCAAGGAAGGACGCGATCACGCAGAGCACCATCGCCGCAAACGGCAGCGGCCCTGACAGCGCGTGCTTCGCGGCTCTCCCCATCGCTCGCCTCCGTCCTGCGTGGACGAATTGCGATTGGATCATCCCCTCAGGTCCGCCGTCAAATTGAGAGACTGCGCCCGGTGGTCGACCGGCCGGTGTTCATCGCGCAGTTCGCCCTTCCCGAGGCCCAGCCGGCGGCGGTATGAAGCCGATCGAGCGGAGCACGTGGCTGGCCCTGAGCGCCATGGGGATCGCGGTCTTCGTGATCGCGAACGACTTCTCGGCGATCAACGTCGCGATTCCGCAGATCGAGAAGGACTTCGACACCGGTGTCACCACGGCTCAGTGGGTGGTCAACGCCTACGCGCTGGTCTTCGGGGTGCTGATCGTCACCGGCGGCCGGCTCGCCGATCTCTTCGGCCGCCGGCGCGCCTTCTTCATTGGCAGCGCCATCTTCGCGGTGTTCTCGCTCCTCGGCGGCGCGGCCCAGACCGAGACCGAGCTGATCGCGATGCGGGTGCTGATGGGGATCGGCGGCGCGCTGATGTGGCCCGCGATCCTCGGGATGACCTACGCCGCCCTCCCGGAGGAGCGCGCCGGCCTGGCCGGCGGCTTCATCCTCGGCGCCGCCGGGATCGGCAACGCGGCAGGGCCCCTGATCGGTGGGGCGCTCACCGACCTCCTGAGCTGGCGCTGGATCTTCTTCCTGAACGTCCCGGTGACCGCCTTTGCCGTCCTCGTCACGATGCGCGAGATCCATCAGCCGCGGCCAGAGGTCGCGGACACTCGGATCGACTACGGGGGAATCGTCACGGTGTCCGTCGGCCTCGTGGCCCTCCTCATCGCCTTCGACCAGGCCACGGAGTGGGGCTGGGGTGACCCGAAGATCATCGGGCTCCTGGTCGCCTTCGTGGCGCTGATCGGGAGCTTCGTGGCGGTGGAGCGGCGCGCCGGTGAGCATGCGCTGGTTCCGCCCGACGTGATCGGCAACCGGGACTTCGCCTACACCTGCGCCGCGATTCTGCTGATGTCGGCCGTTTTCTTCGCGTCGATGCTCTACCTGCCGCAGTTCATGATCGCCGTCCTCGGCTACTCGCCGATCGGGGCCGGCGCCGGGATGCTGCCGATGATGGCGACCTTCGCCGCCGTCTCCTTCGTGGCGGGCAACCTCTACAACCACTTCGGCTCGAAGCCCCTTCTGATCTTGGGCTCGCTGTGCATCGCCGTTGGGCCGGCGCTGATCGCGATCTTCGCCGACCAGGAGAGCTACGGCGCGATCGTTCCCGGGATGGCGATCCTCGGCCTCGGGATCGGTCTCTTCTACCCGACGGCGACCACCGACGGGGTGACCGCCTGCGCCGAGTCGCGCCGTAGCCTCGCCGGGGCGATCATCTACATGTTCCAGATCGCGGGGGGCTCGGTCGGGCTGGGCCTGACCACCACCATCTTCATCAGTGCCAGCGACGGGGCCACGGGCGGCCAGGACTTCGTCGATGGCATCCAGACCGCATTCGGCATCGACGCGGCCATCGCGGTGGGCGGTTTCCTGATCGCCGCCTTCCTGATCGGCGGCCGGGTTCGCCTGCCGCACCGTCACCGCCCGGCCCTGGCGGGCCACTCCCCCCGCGGGCACGGGCCGTAGGTATATGTCCGAGGAGAACGCCCAGCTGGTGCGGGATTTCGTCGAAGCAGGCCAGCGACAGGACTGGGCACGGACGGCGGAGTTGCTCGACCCCGACTTCGAGATGCACGGAACCGTCGGCGGCCTTGGGGAGGGTCAGGTCTACCGCGGCGCCGGCGAGATGATCGACGAGTTCGAGACGTTGGACAACGAAGCCTGGGAGGAGCGCCGCCTCGAGCCGCAGGAGTTCCTCGACGTCGACGACCTGGTGGTCGTGCTGCTGCACGAATATCGCCGCGGCAGAGGCAGCGGGGTCGAGCTGGGGGACGACACCGCGGTCGTCGTCAAGGTTCGAGACGGGCGGATCGTGCGCATCCAGGGGTACATGGACCAGGACGCAGCGCTGAAGGCCGCCGGGCTTTCGGACTGACTTCCGACGGAATCGCCCGCTAGTCGTGCCCGAGCGGGTCGTCGGAGCCGCCGCTTGAGCCACTCGAGCCGCTGGTGCCCGACCCCGAGCTCTTGCGCTCCCCGCCGAGATCGTTGTCACCACGGCCAGAGCCGGAGCCGGAGGACGACGAGGGCCTGAGTCGTCCGAGCCCGAGGAGCCCGACGAGCCGGAGTCGTCCCCAAAGGCGTCGTCGATTCCGGAGCTGCGGCCGCCGTGGTCGTCGTTGCGGTTCTCGACGGAGCGCGCCGGCTTGGACTTCGGCGGCCTTTGCGGCCAACATCGTGCTCATCTGAAATTCCTCCTTGCGCGTTGGGTGTGGCGGCCACTATCGGCGGCCCGCGTCAGACGATGCCCAGGCGCAGGGAATCGGTTGGCAAGGGGCGGGTTAAGTCTTCGTAACGTGGCCGAGCGCCCTGGGCGGCGTCAGTCAGTCACCCGCGCCCAGGCCGAAATCGGCCAGCACATCCTTGAGGTACTCAGCCTCGTCGGGGCAGTCCTCGGCGTGCTCGCGGGCAAGGCGCAAGACGTCTGCGGTCCGCAGCCTTCGAAGCTTCTCGATCGGAAGGCCGCCTGACGGGATCTCGCGCCGGCACCACTCGCCCGGGCCGAGCAGAGCGCTGCGGTCCGGGTCATCCTCGTAGGGCAGCACGCGGACCTCTGCGATCACGGGATCTCCGTCCACTGGCTCAATCAGATAGGCCGCGACCCAGTCGGCGTCCAGCCGCACCTCGATCCAGACCTCCTCATCAGCGTTGCCGGGCTCGCGCACCACGTGGCGGTAGGCGATGTTCGGCGTGCCGATCTCGAGTCGGCTGCCCGGGAAGTCGGTCTCGCGATTCACGATGCGCCCACCGAGGGCGAAGAATGCCGAGTGCACCGGCGGCAATCTCCGAGGTCCAGCAGGTTTCGTCCCCTTGACTTGAGGGGAACGCCACTCTGCACGGACGACGAAGGAGTGCCGCCAGGGAGGATGGCGTGGGAGTTTTCGACTTTTCCTACTTTTTCCTAGCGCAGGACGGAGAACCGGTTCCGACCGGAAGGTCATGGGATCCCGGGGCAGGGCAGAGAGCTCGCCCAGGCCCCTGCCAGTCGAGAGACGAGCGGATCGCCCACAACGAGGATCTGTGCCGGGATCTCAATGAGCGAAAGGCCAAGTGGATTGAGCGTGGCGAACTGGCCGCCGGGTTCCGATGTGAGTGCTGGGACCTCGGATGCCGTGATCGCATCAATCTGTCCGGGAGCCAGTGGATGGAGGCACGTTCGCGAGCAAACCGCTTTGTGGTGGCACCCGGGCACGTCGTCGCGGACTTCGAAACGGTGGTCGAGGAGCACCCGCACTTCTGGCTCATCGAGAAACACGGCGAGGCGGGAGACGAGGCCGAGTCCCTGGCATGACCACTCCCGCAGGAGCTGCAAACCGCTCACCTGAAGCGAAATAGAAACGGCCCTCCGAAGAGGGCCGTTTCTGGGGTACTACAGGGAGGAGAGATATGTTTGCTGCTGTTGTCTGTGGGAGGTAGCCGGTATCAGGCGCCGAGTGGACGACTGAACCGCGTTGAGGCGGTCAGCGCCATATGTGCGGAGCCGAACCCGACCAAGAAGATTGTTGCGACGTAGTCGCCCGCGATCCCGGCGATCACCCCGGCCGCGATGGTGGCGCCGGCCAGCGTGTAATCCAGTCCCGCGTGGGCGCTCAGCGGCACGCTCCCGCGGGCGGTGTCGCCGTAGATGGAGGTCGCGAGCCCGATCAGCAGCACGCCCAGCGCGAGGCTGAGGGCGCCAGCCAGGTAGTCGAACCCAAGCGCGAACGGCGCCACCATCAGCAGCGGCGCGGCCGCCACCTCGAGTGCGGCGTGGACGTTGATCGGTATTGCTCTGAAGGCACTCATCGCGAGAACCAGGGTACGAACGTATGTGCGATTGGTCTGTGAGGGCGGTCACAGTCGCTGCGACCGGACTACCGCTCGTTTCAGGCACCGCTTTGTACGGTTCGCCGGGTGACCCGCCGTCGCGCCGACACCCTGCTGGCTGAGCGCGGGCTCGCTCCCTCGCGCACCGCGGCCGCGGCGACCGTCCGTGCGGGAAGGGTGCGGTTGGGCAAGGACGGATCCACCGTGGACAAGCCGAGCGAGCTGGTTCCCGAGGACGCCGAGCTCGTGGTGGCTGAGGGCGAGGAGTTCGTCTCGCGTGGAGGGATCAAGCTCAATAACGCCCTCAATGAGTTGCCCATCGAGGTCGAGGATCGTCTGGCACTCGATGTCGGCGCATCCACGGGCGGCTTCACCGACTGCCTGCTGCAGCGCGGCGCGAAGCTCGTGCTCGCAGTCGACGTCGGCTACGGCCAGCTCGACTGGAGCCTGCGGCAGGACCAGCGCGTCCTGGTGATGGAGAGGCTCAACGCACGATTCCTGGGTGACTCGCACCTGCCCTTTCGGCCCCAGCTGATCACCGTGGACGTGTCCTTCATCTCGCTCGCGATGCTGATGCCCTCGATCGTCGCCACCGCGGCCGATCAGTTCGATCTGCTGGGGCTGGTCAAGCCGCAGTTCGAGCTCGGCAAGGAGAAGGTGGGGAAGGGGGGCGTGGTGAGGGACTCCGCCGACCGCCGCCACGCGATCAGGAAGGTCATCGACGCTGCTGAGAAGGAGGGGCTGATCGTGCGCGGCCTCGCATCCTCCGGGCTGCCGGGGCCGAAGGGGAACCGCGAGACCTTCGTCTGGGCCGCACGCGGGGGCAACGCGATCGACCTGGACGCTGCCCTCCAGGAGGTCGAGCCGTGAGCGTGAAGCGCGCCATGCTGATCACGCCCGCGCACCCCGAGCGCTCCACGGAAGCCGTCGCCACGGCATCCGAGGTGGCGAGGGCGGCCGGCGTGCAGTTGATCTCCACGCCCGATGAGCACGAGAAGCATCTGGACGCGGCCGCGCACATCGAGAAGGTCGCGGACGGCGAGCGGCCCGACGTCTGCCTCGTGCTCGGCGGCGACGGCAGCATCCTCTACGCGCTTCGACACTTCGCCCACACCGACGTCCCGGTCTTCGGCATCAACTTCGGCACGATCGGTTTCCTCGCGGCCATCGAGCGCGAGCAGCTCGCCGATGGTCTCGAGCGGGCCTTCAGCGGGGACTTCGAGGTGATGGACATGCCGGCGCTCACCGTCGACCTGCAGCTCGACCACGCCGTCGCGCTCAACGACGTCAGCTTCCTGCGCCAGCCGCACGGCCGGGTAGCGGAGCTCTCGTACACGATCGGAGAGGAGGAGGTGGGAAGCGTCCGCTGTGACGGCCTGGTGGCCGCCACGCCTGCGGGCTCGACGGGCTACAACCTCGCCAACAGCGGCCCGATCCTCGCCTGGGGCGTGAAGGGCTATGTGGTCAGCTTCATCGCTCCGCACACGCTCGCCGCGCGGGCACTCGTGGTCGCGCCCGATGACGCGCTCATCGTTCGCAACGCCGCTGGCCGCGAGCCGGTCGAGATCTCACTGGACGGTGCGGCGGCCGGGGAGCTGGCGCCGGGCGCCGAGCTCGAGATGCGCTTCCGGGAATCCGTTAGCAAGCTCGCCCAGCTGCCGGGCGCAAACTTCTACCACCGCATCCGCGAGAAGTTCGGCAAGCTCGCCTAGCTAGTCTCCCCGGCCATGCACCGGAAGTGGTGGAGCCTGCTGGCGGTCTGCCTGGCGACGTTCATGTTGCTGCTGGACATCACCGTCGTCAACGTCGCGCTACCCGACATCCAGAAGGAGTTGGACACCGACCTCACCGGGCTGCAGTGGGTCGTCGATGCGTACACGCTGACCCTCGCCGCCTTCACCCTGACCATGGGCGCGCTAGCCGACCGCTTCGGCAGGCGCCGGCTGTTCGTGATCGGGGTCGGACTCTTCACCGTCGCGTCGTTGCTCTGCGGGTTGGCGACCAGCGCGACCTTCCTGCATCTGGCGCGAGGGCTGCAGGGAATCGGGGGCGCGGCGATGTTCGCAACCTCCCTGGCGTTGATCGCCCAGGAGTTCCAGGGACCCGAGCGCGGCACCGCGATCGCCGCTTGGGGGGCGACCATCGGCGGGGCGGTGGCGGTGGGACCGCTCGTCGGCGGGGCGCTCACCGACGGGCTGGGCTGGGAGTGGATCTTCTTCGTCAACGTCCCGATCGGGATCGGCACGGTGATCCTGGCCGAGACACAGGCGGGGGAGTCGCGCGACCCCGACGCAAAGCGCGTCGACTGGGCCGGTCTGGTCACGTTCTCGGGGGCCCTCTTCGCGCTGATCTACGGGCTGCTCCGCGGCAACGCCGAGGGCTGGTCGAGCGGGATCATCGTCGGGTCGCTCGTTGCGGCCGTCGTCCTGCTGGCGGCGTTCGTGCTCGTCGAGTGGCGACAGGACCAGGCGATGTTCGACCTCGCCCTGTTTCGCAAGCCCGCGTTCAGTGGGGTCTCACTGGGGACCTTCGCGATAGGCGCCGGGATGTTTGCGATGTTCCTCTACATCACGATCTACATGCAGAGCGTGATCGGGATGACCCCGCTCGAGGCCGGGGTCCGTTTTCTGCCACTGACGCTGTTCGCGTTCATCGTTCCGGCCGCGACGCGCAATCTCGTCGCCCGGATCCCCGCACGCGTACCGCTGACGATCGGCCTGGCGCTGACGGGCATCGGCCTGCTGCTGATGCGCGGGGCGCAGCCCGATTCCGAGTGGACGACGCTGCTCGCAGGTTTCATCGTCTCCGGCTTCGGCATCGGGCTGTCGAATCCGTCGATCGCCTCCACGGCGCTCGGCGTGGTTCCCGCCGCGCGGAGCGGCATGGCTTCCGGCATCAACAACACCATGCGGAT
>Ga0126307_10001105_pt1 | contig 17787 bp, 14 predicted proteins | sample Plot28_FD_89955 | JGI IMG/M metagenome (GOLD analysis project Ga0126307, IMG submission 89955) | Serpentine soil microbial communities from UC McLaughlin Reserve, CA, USA - Plot28 | ecosystem: Environmental > Terrestrial > Soil > Grasslands | place: USA: UC McLaughlin Reserve, Lake County... | reverse complement strand
TTAATCATTGGAGCGCATGGACACAGCGGTGTAAAAGATTGGTTCTACGGCGAAACTATTGATGCGGTGCGTCACCAGTTAAAGATCCCGGTATTGATAGTAAGTGAATAATAAAATAAAATCAGGTACCGCTTCTTGTCCCGCTATATTCAATGTACACCTTTCTAATTCCTTCCTGGAAAGGTATTGTTGCCTTCCACCCCAGGCGGTTTAATTTTGATACATCCATTAATTTTCTTGGTGTTCCGTCAGGTTTAGTGGAATCAAAAATTAATTCGCCATCAAACCCGACAATTTGTTTTATTGTTTCGGCCAATTCTTTAATTGAAATATCCTCTCCAATTCCGATGTTCACGAGTCCGTCTTCATTGTAGTGTTGCATGAGGAAATAGCAGGCATCAGCAAGGTCATCTACATGTAAAAATTCACGCCGCGGAGTTCCTGTTCCCCATACTACAACTTGCTTCTCCCGATTTTGTTTTGCTTCATGAAACTTTCGCAATAAGGCCGGTAGAACATGACTATTATTCAAGTCGTAGTTATCGTTTGGCCCATATAAATTAGTGGGCATGGCTGAAATAAAGTCACAGCCATATTGCGACCTATAGGCATCACACATTTTAATACCCGCAATCTTTGCAATGGCATAAGGTTCATTTGTGTATTCCAATGGGCCGGTAAGCAGATATTCTTCTTTCAGAGGCTGGGGCGCCAGTTTTGGATAAATACATGAAGAACCAAGAAAAAGCAATTTCTTAACGCCGCTTTCGTAAGAAAAATGAATGATATTGCTTTCGATCATCAGGTTGTCATACAAAAATTCCGCACGGTAAGAATTATTTGCATAGATACCACCAACTTTGGCCGCCGCAAGAAAAACAAAATCAGGCTTTTTCTCCTGAAAAAAAGCTTTTACTGCTTTTTGATCCCGCAAGTCTAACTCGGTGGAGCTGGAGAAAACAAAATTGGTATATCCTTCTTTCTGCAGTCTTCGCAATAAAGCACTGCCAACCATTCCTCTATGACCAGCTATGTAAATCTTACTTTGTTTTTCCATGATCACTCATACTGGCGCGTTACATTATAACCCGAATCTATCAATACTTTTTCCTGCTTAAATGAATGCAGGTCTGCCTCTACCATTTCCGTAATTAAATCATCTAAAGTGTATTTAGGCTCCCACCCAAGTTTTCGAGCCTTAGTGGCATCCCCGATTAACAGGTCTACTTCAGTCGGGCGAAAATAGGCAGGATCAATTTTTACCAATTCCTGTCCTTCTTTAAAGGCATATTCATTGGTACAGGAACGGACAATACCTACTTCATTTACACCCGATCCACTAAACTCGAGCTCTACTCCTACTTTCCCAAATGCTATCATGATAAAATCCCTTACAGATGTTGTTATACCCGTAGCAATTACATAGTCCTCTGGTGCGCTCTGCTGCAGGATCAACCACATGGCTTCTACATAATCTTTTGCATGACCCCAATCTCTTTTAGCATCCAGGTTTCCCATGAACAATTTATCCGTTAATCCCAATGCCAATTGAGCAACCGCCCTTGTAATTTTTCTTGTAACAAAGGTTTCGCCACGCAATGGGCTTTCATGATTAAATAATATTCCATTGCAGGCAAACATTTTATATGCTTCGCGGTAATTAACCGTAATCCAATATGCATATAATTTAGCAACAGCATAGGGAGAACGGGGATAAAAAGGGGTTGTTTCCTTTTGCGGAACTTCCTGAACCAATCCATACAATTCCGAGGTGGAAGCCTGGTAAATCTTTGTTCTTTTCTCCATGCCGAGAAGGCGTACAGCTTCCAGTATTCTTAAGGTTCCGATTCCATCTGTATTAGCTGTGTATTCTGGTGTATCAAAGCTCACTTTTACATGGCTCATAGCTCCAAGGTTATAAATCTCGTGCGGCTGTACTTCCTGTATTATGCGTATCATATTAGTGCTGTCGGTTAGATCGCCATAATGGAGTATAAAATCGCGATTTTTAACGTGCGGATCCTGGTACAAGTGATCTATGCGTTCCGTATTGAAGGAAGAACTTCTTCTTTTAACACCATGAACAACATAACCTTTTTTTAGTAAAAGCTCAGACAGGTAGGCTCCGTCCTGACCTGTGACACCAGTTAACAACGCTACTTTAGACATGAAATAATTTAAGATTCAATAAAAGTTGGTTCATTTGTATAGCTAACAAAAATATTGAATGTAGTTGAATCCAATGACCCTTGTATTGTACTATCAGCGAAAAACTAACGCACAGGCCTCAAGTATTGTTCGGTTATGGTTTCTATATAAGAGCAGTTAAAAACCAATAAAGATATTTGGCACAAGGATTTTACGCTTTTAACAAGATATAGTCAAATTTTACTTATTATTTCGATGATAATTTTTTGTAATTCTTTTCTCTGAATTAGTTTTGCCCGATGAATTGCAGTATCCAGCAAAGTTTTGACGTTTTAAAAGCTTATTGTGAGAAAGAAGACTATAAAGGCTGGGACCCTTATGATGGTTTAACTAGTAAAACTTTTAATGCTTTACCGGTTTTAAAAAATAGCCGTGTAGCCCGCTTAGCCTGGATTCAGTTTTTCAAGAGATCGCGATACAATTTTCGAAAACTTGTCGGGATTGAAAAAGAGTACAATTCAAAAGGGCTTGCCCTTTTTTTGACAGGATATTGTAATTTATATAAAGCCCGCAAGGAACCTGACCACCTTGAGAAAATAAATTTCTTGGCTCAAAAACTTATTGCACTTCAAAACAAATCCTATTCTGGCAGTTGCTGGGGCTATTATTTCGATTGGCAGGCGAGAGCTTTTTTCCAGCCCGCCCACACTCCAACAGTGGTAGCCACCTCGTTTGTGTCAGATGCTTTGCTAAATGCTTATGATATTACAGGCAACAGAAGTCTTTTGGATACAGCCATATCGAGTGTTGATTTTGTCTTAAAAGACCTGAACCGGACCTACGACGAGCAGGGAAATTTTTGTTTTTCGTACTCTCCTTTAGATCAAACACAGGTTTTCAATGCATCACTTCTCGGAGGAAGGTTACTTAGTAGAATATACTCTTATACTCAGAGCCCTATATTGAAGGAGGAAGCACGCAAGGCCATGAAGTTTGTTTGTAATCATCAACAGCTTAACGGTGCATGGGCCTATGGAAGCCTGCCATATCATAATTGGATAGATAACTTCCATACGGGTTTCAACCTTGAATGTATTTATGAATATAAGAAATATACAGGCGATTCATCATTCGCTGAAAATGTAGAGAAAGGCTTTACTTATTACATCAACAACTTTTTTTGTGAAAATGGCGCTTCTAAATATTATAGCAACAAACTTTATCCCATCGATATTCACGCCCCGGCTCAATTGATTGTAACGCTTGCCAGAATAAATAAATTTACACAATACAGAATTTTAGCTGAAAAAGTTCTGCATTGGACAATCCGCAACATGCAAGATGATGAAGGCTATTTCTATTATCAAAAGAAAAAGAGATTTAGCAATAAAGTCCCTTACATGCGGTGGGCACAAGGCTGGATGTTTTATTCCATGAGCTATTACCTACTTTTGAAAAACCAGGCACAATCACATGAACACTTCCATCAATTTGCTGGGTACACCGGTGTCTAATTTAACCATGCAGGAAACGCTTGAATTAATAAATCATGCTATACTAACAAGGCAACACTTACACCATACAGTAGTGAATGCAGGCAAAATAGTGGCTATGCACGAAAACCCGGAGCTAAAAGAAAGTGTGGTTAATGCAGATATTATAAATGCTGATGGGCAGGCAGTGATATGGGCTTCCAAATTCCTGGGCCAGCCATTAAAAGAAAGAGTGGCAGGAATTGACCTGATGGAAAAGCTGGTTGAACTGGCTTTCTTAAAAGGCTATAAAGTATTCTTTTTTGGCGCCAAAGAAGAAATTGTGAAAAAGGTCGTAAATCGATATAGTGTTCAGTATACATCTTCTATTATTGCAGGTTATAGAAATGGTTATTTTAAAAAGGAAGAGGAAAGAGAAATAGCTATACAAATTGCTGACAGTAAAGCCAATATTCTATTTGTAGCAATATCCTCCCCTACTAAAGAAAACTTTTTATACCAAAACAAAGACATCTTGAAAAATGTCAATTTTACCATGGGAGTTGGTGGAAGTTTTGATGTAGTTGCAGGGGTTGTAAAAAGAGCACCCATGTGGATGCAAAAGTCAGGATTGGAATGGCTCTTCCGTGTATACCAGGAACCTCGAAGGATGTTTAAAAGATATCTTATTGGAAATGCAAAATTTATAAAATTAATACTCCAATACAAGCTCAGAAAAATTTAAGCTTCGATCTTCTTTTTTAATGGAAAGGAATGAGTATATAATGCGTATAAAAACATAAAGCCCAGTATACCCTGCTGCCTGTTTAACACAGTTTCAGTAAGAAATGTAGTGATTGCTACCAAAAGAAATGGTGCAAAATAAGGATGGTAATTCTTTTTAAATAAAGGATGAAACAGCAGCGCTAAAAAAAAAATAAAGCCAACTATGCCATAAGTTGCCAGTACTTCAATAAACTGATTGTGTGCATTGTAATTTAACTTTGCCAGGTTATAGTATCCCTTAGTTTCATAAGCTTCTCTCCTGATCGTTTTAATATCTCCTTCTGTAGTACCAAACAGTAAATGTTTTTTAATGATAAAAAGATGAGTATCCCATTTCGCCAGTCGAATAGTGAGAACATTTCTTTCTCCTTCCTTATCTGTAATAGTGAGGCCACGATCCTTAAGCGTCTCGATTTTGCCAGTTTTTAAAGGATTGAAATAGAAAAGCAAGCCAACGGCGGTGCACAGAAATAAAAACAACGCAGTCTTTGATAGGAAAGTAAAATTATATTTCGAAAGGAATATCATACCAAAATAGACTAGTAAGACGATAAACGCTATTAACGCAATGATAGAATCTAGTAATATAATAGATATAATAAAAAAAAGCATCAAACTAAAGTCAATGATTAAAATGGCCCAACTTAGCTTACCATATGGATTCGTATATTTATCAATTAGAATAGCAATAGCCATGTTTGCAAACATAGCTACATAAGTAGGGTGCCAGTTCTCAAACACACGTGTTAATCCGTAGGATTTAAATTTATAATAGATGTCACCGTTAATAGATATGAATTGCTGACCCGATTTAAAAACGTCAAAAAGCGCATAACCCAGTGCAATGGCAAGAAACAAAAAAATCGATAACACAAACGATTTTCCTGCTTTATAAATGAGTGATGAATTAACGACCGAGGCCGTGCCAAAAACCAGAGGGAAAACCAGAATAGGAAGTTTGGTTGAGAGGGTACTTAGGCTTTCATGAAAGTCGTCAGCAAAAAAGAACCCGCCTATAACCATTGTATATAAAAGCAGCGGCCATAAAATTTGCGGCTGTGTTACATACGAGTTTATTTTCGTGTAATCTTTAAAATAAATCCAACAGATAAACGTCAATAACAATACCGCCCATATTAGACCGTACGCTGCAGAAGGGATGAGGAACGCAATAAGAATGAAGGTGTTTCGATATAAGAAAGAAATTGTTTTTCTGTTCATATTATATATTCTGAGGCAATCCGGTATATAAACTGTCCAGAATTCGAAAAGTTGCTTTTGACGTAGCGTAAATGGATTCGAAACTAACAGGATAATTCTTTCCTTCCTTTATCGCGGTCATAAAATGTTTAACCTCTTCTTTGTGACCTTTTCCCATTAGCTTAATTGATTTAGGGCTATTTCCAATATACAATTCTCCACTTCTGAAATCGTGTATGATACCAACTTTACCGCCGCCAAAAATCTCTACCCTTTCTTTTGGCAGTGATTTGTCGCCATTGGCTACGTAGGTAATAGTTCCTACTGACCCGTTAACAAACTTTATTGAGATTATAATGTTGTCATTGTTATTTATTTGATCGTTTTGAGCATTTATGCTTTGTGCATAAACCGTTGACGGCAAGGAGCCAGAGAAGTATTGCATTAAGTCAACAAAATGGCATATTTCCCCGATAATTCTACCCCCACCCAGGTTCTCATTCTGTGTCCAATGCTCTTTTGGTATAAAACCGGCATTTACCCTGTAATTTATTACGAGCGGTTCCGGTACATCCTTAAAATGCTTTTTTATTTCTTCAGCAACCGGCGAAAATCTACGGTTAAATCCCACCATTACCTGGCCGCCATTATTCCTGAGGAACTCGTGTATTTCTTCCAGTTCAGCTTCCTGCATTGCCAAAGGTTTTTCTACAAAAACATGTTTTCCCGCTTTCAACGCTTCCAACACAAAGAAGGCATGTGTATTATGCGGAGTGGCTATGAAAACTGTATTGATGCCAGCATTTAAAAGAACATCTTTGCTATCTGAAGAAGACTGGTTAAACCCAAATTTTTGGGCCACACTATTAGCTGTGATACCTTTCGATGTAACAACTGTTTGGAGTGAACCGCCAGCAGCTTTTACATGTGGTATCAGATAGCTTTGAGCAAAGCTACCGGCACCTATAAAACCAACGTTTATTTGTGCGGAAGAGTTTGCGTTGATGGCAAAAGAAGATAAAAATTTTTTTTCATTAGAGGGGTAACGAAGTAAGATGCCTATGTGTGGCTCTTTCACCGTTCCCATTACGATATTGTAAGCTGCCTCTGCTTCATCGATGTCAAACGTATGTGTTGTTAACGGTTTTAGATTGATTTTTCCCTGGGAGATCAGTTGCAGGAAGGCGCCCATATTTCGCTGCTCTGTCCAACGAACGTAAGCATAAGGGTAATCATTTCCATTTTCTTCATAGTCGGCATCATAACGCCCGGGGCCATATGAGCACGACATCCGAAGATCAAGCTCCTTTCTATAAAAATGCGGGTCTCTTGGTACGTCTAATTTAACAGCTCCCACCACAACAATTTTACCTTTTCTGCGTGCAATTTCTGCAGACAGTTCAATTGGATCGTTTGAAGAAGTAGCCGCAGTTATGATGATGCTGTCAAATCCATAACCATTTGTAAAATTATTCAATACAGTATGCAAACTTTCATGATTACGATGAAGCGCATTATCAGCACCTAATTCTTTTGCCAGATTGATCAGGCTTTCAGAAATATCTATACCAATTACTTTGCACCCGTTGGCCTTTAGTAACTGACAGGTAATTTGTCCTAACAAACCTAGACCTATCACACAAATATTTTCTCCAAGTTTTGGATCCGCTTGTCTTACACCCTGCATAGCAATGGCACCAAGAGTTGTATAACTGGCGTCTTCATCACTTACATTATCTGGAATTTTAACAACTAAATTTTGCGGAATAGAAACCACTTCAGCATGTGATGCATAGTCCTGTCCGGCACAAGCCACCCGATCACCTTTCTTGAAATAATTTTTTGAATCCATGGAAGCCACTACTTGGCCAGAGGTTGAATAACCCAATGCTTTTAATGTATCAAGCTTTGTCTGTACTTTTTCCAGTGTGGCTTTTAATCCTTCTTTTTTTATATTTTGCAGAACCTGTGCTACTAAGTCTGGTCTTTGTTTAGCCTTACCTATAAGACTTGCTTTGGCAACCTTCACGGTACTCCTTTCCGTACCAGCACTAATCAAGGAAAAACGGTTCTCTACTAATACCATACCTTTTGACAGAGATGGAACCGGTACTTGATCTACATATAACTTTCCCGTTTTGAAATTTTGAATTACCTGTTTCATTTAAACGCTTTTATCCATAAATGCCAGCCATAATTGCGGGCAATTGCCTTTTTTAAGGAATTCGATAATATGTGTTGTGCACCCAATAAATGACGTTCATTTAAAAAATGGACCTTTGTTTGAATGTTATTGAATTTTTGAAATAACTTTTTTGCAGACGCCGCTGTCCATACAGATGCATAAACATTATCGGGACCGTCTGTGGAACGATGGATGAAATTCTTCATCCTGAAATAAGAAACTCCTTCTTTTTTTAGATGAAACTTATGCCGATTTATTCGGTCTATCCCCTCGCCGGTTAGTTTCGATATAAATTTTGCCAAAAAGGGGAAAGGAACAAGCATTAACAGACCCATCCTTCTTAAAACAGAAATACTGATATGGTAATTATATGAGTTCTTATGGTAAAGCATGATAACTGCCTGTCCGTCCGGTTTCAAGACACGGTAAATTTCGGCAACGATCCTTTCAATATTGGGAGAATGGTGAATAACCCCGTGAGAGTAAACAATATCAAAACTATTTTCAGGATAGGGTACGTTTTCAGCATTTGCTACCTGAACTTCTTTATAAGGCTTATCAAATAAATGAAATCGTTCTTTTACTCTTCTTACGGACTCTTCCGTTAAATCAATTCCATGGTAAATTGCGCCCCTATCAATAATTTGCATTGAGTCTGCACCTTGTCCTAAACCAATTTCAAGTACTTTTTTATTTTTAAAATCAATATCGTCCAATTCTATAAGAATATGAGATTCGGTATGGTATCTGAAAGCATCATATTTTTCATAAAAAGACTTGTCTTGCTGATATTCAATAAAATTGCTACCAACAGGTTGGTCATTCCAGAATTGTTTGATATCAGAATTATTTTGTGACATAGGTTTAAGACAGGATAGTGTTTATTTACATAATTGCGCAAATGTAAGCAGGTAACCTTACTTCTTGCTATCATCGTCAAGAAATTGCCTGCACCATAGTTCCAGCGTAAGGAGTTGATAGATTCTGTAAGCATTATCTTCCAATCCTTTCCTGTCTTCGTCGATTAACTTTTTGATATAACTATAATTAAAAAAACCTCTTTTTTCAATTATTTCTTTAGAAAGCATATTGTCAACTTCTTCCTTTAATTCACCGCTAATCCAGGAACGGATAGGAGCTCCAAATGAAGCTTTAGGCCGGTAAATAATTTCTTTAGGCAAGTATTTTTCAGCCACTTTCTTTAATATATATTTAGATTGCCGGTCCTTATATTTCAGAGAACCGTTTACTTTCATTGCAGCACTAATTACCTCCTTGTCAATAAAAGGAACCCTTACTTCCACAGAAGCAGCCATTGACGCCCTATCAGTATAACTAAGATTTAAGCCGAGCATAAAAAGATGTATATCTGTATAACACATCTGATTAACCGGGTCATCTTTATATTGATTTGTAAAGTAAGAAGAATGCATTTCTCTTAGTTGCCTGTAAGAATATTCAATATCGGTCTTAAACAACTGTTTTAGTTCTTCCTTATCATAATATGAATAGCTGCGCATATAAGCCTCTTCCGTAGGAAGTTCTGCAAAGGATAAAAACCGCTTTGCCCAACGGGTAAATTTTATCCCTTTTCCATAAAATTTTACGGGTAAATTAGAGACAAATAGCGATAATGATTTTCGTAAAAAATGCGGAAGTCTTTTATATCTCAAAGAAAGTAAAGTTGCCTTCTGCCTGCGATACCCAAAAAAGATTTCATCAGCTCCCATACCTGACAGCAAAACTTTCACGCCTTTTTCCCTTGCCGCTTTGCAAATCAGATAAGTATTGATGGCTGCCGGATCGCCAATAGGTTCATCGAGTGAATAAACTATTTTGGAAAGTTCTTTAACAATATCTGGTTGAAGTGTTATTTCATGGTGATCAAACCCGAATTGGTTTGCAAGTTGCCTGGCATATTTTTCATCTTCAGGCATTTGCTCGACTTTTCTATCTTCTTCGGTAGTGGCAATAGTATATGTAGAAAGTTTTGGATTGATTTCTGAAGCCATTACAGAAATTAAAGAAGAATCAAGACCCCCACTAAGAAAACTGCTTACGGGAACGTCAGCAATCATGTGGCGTTGTATTGTTTCTTGTATAGACTTATCCAATACCGCAACAGCTTCTGCTTCTCCTGTAAGCTCAATAGAAGTATCAAGTTGCCAATACTTCCTCATGTCTGTTGCAATAGGTATTGCCATTGTATCAATATACAAGTAATGGGCTGGTGGTAATTTAAAGCAATCTTTAAACATTGTTTCATTACCCGGAACCCATAAATAATTCATAGCTCCTACTAATGCAGTATAATTTACTGCTTTATTAAAGCCCGGAATTTTTATCAGCATTTTCAGTTCTGATGAAAATGCAAAAGAATTGTTGATCTGTGTATAAAATAAAGGTTTAATGCCAAAATGGTCTCTTGCTATAAAAAGTTTGGCTGTATTTATTTCATAGATTGCTACAGCAAACATTCCGATAAGATCATCAAGGCATTTTTCCTTTTTGATCCGGTAAAGCTCAAGTAAGACTTCAGTATCAGAAGTTGTGGAGAATACGATATCAGGGTGGTCTGTAAGAATCTTCTTTTGGAGCTCTTTGTAATTATAGATTTCGCCATTGAAAATAATAACAAGACCATTTTTTATAAATGGCTGGTTTGACCTTGGGTCAAGATCAATAATAGAAAGACGCTGATGAGATAACGCAATATTTCCTTCGTGCCACGTATTTTGTGCATCAGGACCCCGGTGTTGCTGTATACAGGCACTGTTCTTTGACAACAATGCACCATTCTCAAAATTAATATAACCGGCTATCCCACACATATACATCAGGAATTTAAGACTTCATTGAAAATTGCATTTAACCCGTCATAAAAATGAGTAATAGTATAGTTTGAATAAAATTTTTTTTTGGCATTCACACCAAATTCCTGTCTAAGAGACTTGTTTCTGATTAAAACACGAATCCTTTCTGATAACTCTCTCTGATCGTTTACACCTACTAAAAAACCTTGTTGGTTGTTAGTGATGATATCGGGTATACCCCCGATATTAGTAGCAATAACAGGCAAACCAGCCTGCATTGCTTCCAGTATAGTAAGAGGGAAGCACTCGTTGAAAGATGGCAATACAAAAATGTCAGCATTGTACAACTCCTGCATCTTTTGTTCATTAAATTTGGGCCCTAAAATCGCAACGTTTTCTGCCAAACCATTCTCATCACAGAAACTTTGGGCCTGATAAAACGAAAAATCAGCCGCATCACCAATAACACGGGCTTTGAAAGAAAGCTTTTCCTTTTTAAGTTGTACCAGGCTTTTTAAAAATACTTCTATCCCTTTGCTTTTAACAAGATTAGACAAATAGACTACAACTGGCTGGTCACTTTCGGTAGCTTTTTCGAGGTTATTTATTTCAATGCCGTTTGCAAGTACGAACGGCTTTCTCTTGTAGACAGGTGAGATATCAGATACTAAGTTCGCCGACAGACAAATAACCCTCGTATTTTTAAAGGTTACACGGTACAGCCATGCTTTTAATGTGGACTTCTTAGCAGCTTCACTTATGCCTTTTCCATGCAAATGAATAACCAGTTTTGAGCTAAACAGTTTACAAATAGCAACAATAAGCGCATCCCGATAAAATATTTTGCCTGTTGGCATCATAGTGAAATAGATCAGCGCAGGACGGAAAGAAACAAGTGTATAGCAAATTTCCAAAAACACCTTGAACATTCCTGCTAATTTGCCGGGTGTGATGGTTCCCAGATCTTCCAGTCTCTGACCAAAGTTGAGCCTGATAGTTTTTTTATCATACTGTTCGTTCCATAGTGGATTATTTACTGCATGATAATTCATTACGGATACACCATGAACAGGCGGAGGAAGTTGCACAATGAAAAGGATTTTAGGCCTGGACAAGCTTGCTTTCTTCATTTAATTCCTTTGTTTGCAATAGCATAAAAAATTCAAAGAGCACTACTACTGAAAGATATTCAAACCAATAGTCCATAATAAAGATCAACAACATAAATATCAGAATATATTTTCCGTAGGTGAGTGAATAATATTTTTTTATATAATATCCCAGGTAAAAAATAACGAACATAAATAATCCAATTATTCCATACTCACCGAATAGTTGATTATAAAGCGAAAAAGGCTGATTGGCTGTTCCATCATTGTAGGGAATTGCCAACACTTTTTTATTCCAAAGTTGAAAATGATTAGCACTAAAATCCGGTGAACGATAGATGAACTTTTCCGGCAACCAACTTACATATTCTCCGCCCAATACAAATGCTGTACGGGAGGAAAAATTACCTGGCCCGGATCCAAATAAAAACCGGGGAACATTGCTTGTGCCGTGTTTATAGGTTTCAACAAAGGAAATTACTTTTCGGGGAGGTCTTTTTGAAAGCGTCATTTTTATATTGTTTTTCACATAACGCATATTTTCAGGAGAAACAAATTGAAATGCGAAATAGGCAGCCACTAGTAACAAAACACCGAAAATCTTGTACTTAAATTTTATTGCCGGACTCAAAACCAATATAATAAGAAAAGCACCAATCGCCAGAATTAACCCTCCCATATATGTTGTCAAAACAGCTACAACGCCGGCAACTATACTTTTAAGAAACTTCCGTTCATTATAGTAATAAAAGAAGAAAAAAGTTGAAATAATCATATTTACGGAAGAGTTTGAAAAAATGCCGTAAATGAAATCGCCTGTCGACGCTTTATGAGTACCTCCAAAAGGATTTAAATTTCTTTGTTCTATCATTAATAAAACAAGCTGCCCAAAGCTAAAAAATACATTTACCCAAAATATAATTTCCAACACATTGCGGATGCTTGTTACTGTATTTCTTTTTATTTGTTCGCTATTATAATTGAAAAGAAATAAACAAAAAAACCAGATTAGAAACGAAAAAGCAAGACTAAAGATATAATTGAAGCGGTGAAGCCAACCTATGGTCAAAACGCTTATGATTATAGTGGCAAGAATATAGAAATAAAAAAAAGCCGATTTATTTATACTTTTTGATAAAACCTTATCCAGGTTACATATAAGTAAAATAGAAATAAAGAAAAGCTTAATGAATAAATTACCCTGAAGAATGAGTACAAGTATTAATGCATACCCCAGTTCTTTCCACGTGTATTTTAAAAGTAAATTCATTATGTCCTACAACGAGTTCATTTCCTGAAAAGATTAATAATTTTATGCCGTTACTTTAACTGAAAGAAAGAAATTTTTTATGATGCATTCCAGTCCCTACTGCAGCATAAAGCACCATTCCTGAAATCATTGCTATATACGTATCTCCTCCCATTAAAATTTTGATCCCGAATGGTAGGGATAATAGAGCGGTTATTTGTAATAAAAAACGCAGCCTGGTTACTACGTTTAGTTTATTAATTATAATCAACCCTAATGCCATCAAAACCTCACCTATCAATAAACCTATTGCAATTATAAAAGGGGATTGAAAGAAAAAAGATAAAATAACAATGAATAAAATACTTGTGAAAACAGCAATTACTGAGTACTGTGCATAAGATTTGTCTTTATGATTTAATAAGGATCTGGTAGTTAAACTTGTAAAAGCAGAAGATACAAAACCGGCTATACCTATCACCATGAGGAACCACTCGTATTGAAGATAACCATCGTTAAAAAAAAATGTGATAAAGCTTTTGGGGTAAATAAGAATGGCACCGGCGAAGGCGATGCCAAGAAAACCGGCCAATTGATCTACTTTCAAACCCACTTCTTCATCCTTCATTTCTTTAATAAACGCCTGATTTATTATCCTAATTACGCCTTTGAAGATTACATACAACTTTATGCCCAGGTAGCAGACTGCAATTACACCCGTATGATAAAAGTAAGCAGCTATAATCAGCATACCCAGGCCTAAGAAATAATATGACATGGTTACAATTCCAAGGCTGAAGCTTTGCACATATAACTGCAATTTTTGCAAAGAAGGAAAATACCAATAATGGGTTCCAAGCCGTTTTGCGGTCACCACACTTGTAACACCATAGATTACCACAGTACTGATTATATAAGCCTGAACAATATAAGTTTGCTGCCATACACTAAAAACAATTAATACTAAAGAAGGAATTAGGACCCGTCCAAAAGATAATAGAGAAGCAAATACGGGCTTCCCTCTTGCATATAAAGCATAATCACCATTTAGAGCAAACAAGGGAGCTAAGAACAAGTATTGGTAAGACATTTTAAAAAAGCTAAGAAGAATAAAGGGTATAAGAATAAAGCCTAAAGTAATTCTGGCTACCTGTACCTTGCTATAAACTTCTTTCCAGTTATCTAAAATTGCAATGTTTCGAACTGCCGATAGTTGTAGACCAAATGCCAGAATGTTTATTACAAATTGAAACAATGAATCAAGCTCTCCTATTGAACTTATATGGTCTGTACTAATTCTTTGAGACAAAAATTTTAATGTAATCAAGGTAAATATATGCGCAGCACCTGTGAATAAAGCTATGCTCGCTAATCTCTTTACCATAAAATGGATCTCATATAATGTCAGGTAGAATTCAGAAAATTCGAAAATAATTATTTAGTCGTTCGCATTTTTTTTTCTATTGCCTCAAGACGTTTATAACTTGCGATACCTAAAAGAATAACAAAGGAGATTAATAATCCAATTAAGGCAGACCTTATAAATCCCTGGTCCAAAGTTGATGTTTTAGTACCGGTATAATTAAAAGCAGAATGTACTTGTAGTATATCTTGTTGCTCTATCGCTTTTCTTTTCACGTTGATAAGTTCATCTTTAAAAATAAGCTCCTTATCATATAAGTCTATTTCAGGATTGCGCAAATCTTTATCAGAAAAAACTACGTTATTGCCTTCCGATTTCGCAGTTGAAATTGAAGCTATCCTTTTATTATAAGCTTGCCTGAGAGAATCCAGCCCTTGTAAGGAGTGACTTAATAAATTCTCTTCCTCCTGGATAATGTTTTTTGAATATTCCTTTATTTGCTGGAACGCCTTGTTTGTATTGATAGATGTGACAATTCCTTCCTGAACTTTAGAATAAACATCGGAGCTTCTGCTGTAAAGCCTTATTTGCTGTAATGGAAAATCATAGGGTTTCAAATTCTCTTTAAAATCGCTAAACCTCATAGTGCGAGTCCAAATTGTATCAACAACATTGATTGCATTGCGCTTATACTCCAGAAAGGTATTCCGGTAAAGTTTTGCAGCCTGCATTTCATCGTCAACAGGTTCTATCTCAAATTTAATCAGATTAAGAGCGTCGTTCTCTGAAATATGAAATATAGCCGACAGATCTTTAGGTCTATGTTCCCTAATAAGAGAATTAAAATAGTCTATTTGGTTGTATAACAGTCTGGCACTTTCAAAATTGGACCTTACTACCATATCTGAGTAATAAGCAGGTCCTTTGGAGAAAAATCGTTGAAGGCCTATTCCAAGCCCGATTAAAAAACCCAAGACAAGCCACAGCAGGCTACGTCTGACGAATAAAAGAGAAAGGAGAACAAATTCATATAAAGAAAGAAATATAAGCCTGAATAAGGAAAAACTTTTTCTCAGAACTCTTGCCATCACAGTTAAAAACACTCCGAGGTCTACCTCATTTTCATGTGGTTTTGATTGCAATTTATCAGATTCCTGCATGGTGGACAGTTGTCAAGGTTATTGAATTTGCGCAAATGTAATGATCTTTATAATGAAATATTCTTTGATGCATATTAAGAAAATAAATTGTTGTATTTACATAAATAAAAATTATTCGTGTTTACTTTCGCTTTTTTATGTTCAAAACCTATTGGATAACTTACTATGAAAATTACCTTAGTTGCCGGCGCCAGACCCAACTTCATGAAAATTGCTCCTATCATTGATGCTCTTGAAACAGATATAAACAAAGGTAAACTGATAAAATACCGGCTGGTACATACAGGACAGCACTATGACAGAAACATGAGTGGTAGTTTTTTTGAAGAACTGGGCATTCCACACCCACACGTAAACCTTGAGTCCGGAGGCGGTTCCCAGGCAGAGCAAACCGCCAATATTATGATCAATTTCGAAAGGGACCTTTTAACTAACCCAACTGATGTAGTAATTGTTGTAGGAGATGTAACTTCTACGCTTGCGTGTTCTATTGTAGCCAAAAAATTGTGCACTAGCGTGGCCCATGTTGAAGGTGGTATCCGTTCGGGGGATATGAATATGCCGGAAGAAATCAACCGTATTGTAACAGACTCTATTTCAGATTTTTTTTTCACAACAAGTAAAATAGCAAACGATAACTTACGCAAGGCAGGCGTTCCTGATGATAGAATTCATTTTGTTGGTAACACTATGATCGATACTCTGCTTAAACACATGTCCAGACTAAAGCCCCCGACTTTTTGGAATACACTACACCTAAAACCACAGCAATATTTCGTAGTCACCTTACACCGGCCTTCAAACGTTGATGACGGCAAGCAATTAAAATCTCTGGTCGAGTCTATTTTATATTCATCTAGAGGGCTTCCTGTTTTGTTTCCTGTACATCCGAGAACTGCCAAAAATTTACAAATCCTTGGAATTGCAGCCCCTAACCTGCACCTTGCAGATCCGATGGGTTACCTGGAATTCAATTATCTGGTTAAACATGCTAAAGGAGTGATTACAGACAGCGGAGGCATAACAGAAGAAACAACAGTTATGGGCATCCCGTGTATCACCCTGAGAACTTCTACTGAACGTCCGGAAACAGTAACCATTGGCACTAATGAATTAATTGGTAATGATTCTTCATTCATACCATTCTACATTGACAAAATATTTAACATGGAATGGAAAAAAGGTTCTGTTCCTGAAATGTGGGATGGGAAGTCTTCTGAGCGCATTATAGACGTACTTCTAGAGAATTATGTAACAATTTAGTTATAACATCATCAAGCATACTTAATTGTGCTAAAATTTTTTTCGTCCAAAAAAATAATTTTCATCATGCCGCGTTTTTGTAAATCATCTTGTCAAATAATAGTTCTTACTCAAGTGAGTCTTAATTTTTTCAAAAAAAACATGCAAAAAATGGAATTACTAAATTTATAGATATATTATTGCGTATTATTTAATTTCCAACCCGTTAAAACGTTGAAGATCAACTACTAACTCTTTATGAGCAATATCCACAGCCAAGGTAATACCTGGCCTCGCGAAAAGGAGAGAACCATTTCTTACGTAAAAGTAAGGCACCTTTCTACAGACAATACTGGAGTCCAGAGCACGAATAAAGTCGATCTTTTCTGTAAACGCTGTTTTGATCTAACTGTATCCCTACTCGTAATTGTTTTTGTACTTTCCTGGTTATTGCCTGTCCTGGCTATTCTTATAAAAATCGGTTCAAAAGGCCCTGTTTTTTTTGTTCAAAAAAGAGTAGGCGCCTTCGGAAAAACCTTTACTTGTTTTAAGTTAAGAACTATGATTGTTAATAGCGAGGCCAATATCTCGCAAGCCCAAACAAATGATCCCCGCATTACTTCTTTTGGAAAATTCTTACGCTTATCCTGCCTCGATGAATTGCCACAGTTCTTCAATGTTTTAAAAGGTGATATGAGTATTGTTGGCCCACGCCCTCATATGCTTAGAGATTGTAAGGAATTTTCTAAAGTGATCGAAGACTATGGTTCAAGAAACCTTGTGAAACCGGGTATAACGGGGATGGCACAGGTAAAAGGCTATAGGGGGAAAACAAACGATTTTTTTGACATTTCACACAGGTATAAGTGGGATATGTTTTATGTAAGGAACCTCAGTTTCAATCTGGATATGAGGATTATGCGACTTACCATTACATCTACGATCGCGACAATATTTCTTACTTTGTTTACATCAAGAGAAAAACAATCTGCCGAAGCAGTAAATTATTCATTTGAAGCCACTGAGTTTTTAAACTAAACACCCACCAAGCTATGCAAAT